>JAABUP010000359.1_pt1 | contig 102739 bp, 145 predicted proteins | sample 5559201 | NCBI WGS metagenome assembly JAABUP01 (sample SAMN10711887, study PRJNA513373) | rock metagenome | isolation source: Antarctica rocks | place: Antarctica
ATACCTGAAAAGTTGCTGTGAAGCCATCGAAGGCCAGATATACCAGCATACAGGCAAACCCAAGGTAGCTTGATTGGTCAGCCCCCTGTGATGTTGCCTTTCCACTCAGGAGGAAGCAGGTGCAGCCAGCAGTCACAAGGGCAGCCACAGAGAAGTCTTTAGCAGAATAAGCCTTGTGGGAGATAAGTGTGCCCCAAGCCATGACGGGGATCATCTTGGCACACTTGCCCAGAGTTTGCACTGGGAAGGTAACGTATTTGAGAGCTTCGTACTGACAGGAGGTGGCAATGACATTGCTGAGAGACACTGCAATGTAGCTTGACAGAGGAGCTGCAGGACGCATTGACTGATTTTGGGTCTGCAGTTCATGCACAACCATTTCTACAGTGCCCCGGAAAGATGTTTGGGCCAGGCATGGTGTCAGATGGTACATTTCTGTGTGGAGAAATGTGCCAAGACTTCAGTTGACGCATTGCGTGATGTGGTTTAGGAGCGAGTTACACCATGTGTGCTGTTGCCTGAAACTTGTGCAGGGTAGAGCGCTGATCTTACAAAGTCAGCAAATGTGCAGTCAGCAAATCTAAGCTGGAGTGCTTACGGCAAGGACACCAATAGCCAAGCTTGAGGTCATCAATCGATTGCACAATACCAGGAAGACGCTCCATCTGAACCTGCCAGCGTCTCCAAATGAGCCTGTCATGATCCGCTCCTGCAAGGCAAGAAAACACAATTTTTCACCTTGGAGCGGATATGCTGTACCACAAGTTGCACTGCGTACCTGCAAGATGCTGTACACAACAAGTGATGCCATGATGCCAGCCCCACACATCGTCAGGTGCATCTTTTGGTCCATCACTGAGCGTGATCAAAACTGGTTCAGCAGGACTGGTAGACAGACATTGCGCATGCGGTCAGGGCATGGCTTCGTGGTTAGCCGTTGCAAACTTATGCATATCGCTGCCGCACGTCAATCCGGTGACGCCGCTGGCAACATACTTGTATCAGAACAAGAAACGGTAGCAACAGAGCTGCGTCGCGGCTATCATAAACTGTCATGCTCAAAGTTGCTTCATGCACCGAGGTCTTGATATCTGTACGCGCTGGGTGTCATAAACGGTTTGGCTGCCAAAGGGCAAGGAGCGACAGAATAAACTTTGAGGTGCATGCAAAGGGCTTAATGCAGAGCCTAGCTAGGGCATCTTTCTGGATGAGCCCTCGTGAGTCATTCTCCACTTCATCGCCCTTGAAGGACCCGGTCAAACAAGCTGTGAGTACTCGACCAAAGTTCAGGAGCCGCTTCGCCGCGTCGCTCGACGCCAGGTGCACGCAATGATACCGATGGTGCGGATGAGATAGTGCTTTTGTTTCAAGCAGCTGTCGGCGTCGCTCGTGCCTTCTTGCGAGTGTCTTGCTCCTCCGGGCTACATGTCCACTTTGCCGCCGAGCTTTGGTGGTCGGCACACACTATAGGCCGTGTGTGGTTTGCGAGCTGAGCTATGACCACTAGCAGCACCGAGAAGGAGTTGCTGGTGAGCGCAAGTTGCCATTGTCACCTGGTGCCGCTTGACAGCGTCCCAAAGAACACAAGTGGTGAACACACATGACCTGAAGCTGGCTGGCATACAGGCACTATTGCGACAGCGGGATGCCGATTTGGAAGAGAGGGGGAGGTTGTTACTCAAAACCAAGGTAAGTAGTTACGCTGACTTGTTGACACTGCAGCGCCCAGGGGCCAAGCCAGTCTATGGTTATGTCTTGGTGTAGGTTGCTATCGAACAGCTGCAGCAGGAACTCAGTGCAAGCAGGAAAGAGGAGGAGGTCTTCAAGGATGAAGCACGCAAGGTATAGCTGTCTTCTGGCCCATCCTTGCATACATATCGCCTGAGGTCTCACTGTTGACTGCAACTGGTCGCCTCATGCATTGCCTTCTTGCCTGCACAGTACTATGACCATCAGTCAAGTGGCACAGTGCTATACACTTGAATTCAACAGTGCATGAATGCCCAGCCCAGGAAGACATTTGCTCATCCTTGCAAATCATGCATGCCTGGATAGGCTTACGAGGAGCAGCTTGGTCAAGCCAGAGCCATACAAGCACAGCTGCAGCTGTGTGAAGAAGAGCTGGAGGCCCGCACACAAGACCTGACACGATATGCTGCTGACAACCGCAACCTCCAGTTGCACAGTGCTGAGCTTGAGGCAGAGCTAGACAGCGTTCGTGAGGAAGCCAACAGCCGCATCAGTCAGCTGGAAGGCGCCCATCAAGACCAGGCCCGCCTTGCTCAGCATCACACCTCAGAGCTGACCACACGCCGCAAGGAGATTGAGGACTTGCAGGCAAAGCTGCACAGCCGGTCTGGTGTGCTGGCTGATCACTCTGAGCGTGCTAAGCAGCTGCAGCAGGTCTGCTTCTGCCATGACATGCCTGTCTTGTGTTTCGTTTTTCATTTTATACCTTATGGTCTGGGTTGTGGAGCCAGTTGTGACTCATCAGATATCCTGGCTTGAGAGCACAGGTGTAATGTGTTGCGGAATTTGCAGAATGCAAGGTAGTCTCAGATCATGCATTGGTTGGATTGGCATGCTCAGCAATTGCCTTAAGTGTGCCAGCTGTAACAGGTCTTCCTTCAGCTGCATGTTGCTGTTTGCATGCTGTTGTTGTAAAGCAGCATGCCAAGGTGGCTGCATGCCCGCTATGTTATTGTCTTGCTGATGGAATCTGAGTATGATAAGTGACTGTAGCAGCGGTGTGCTGTGAATCTATGCTAAACAATCAATGATGATGTGCATAGCAGTGCACCTTTGGAAGCTTATTTTGTTGGCTCTGACACTCTGCTGACCGTGCAAAGCAGCTCAATCAGGTCTGCGCCCAGACACAGGATGTCCTCCGCCAAACAATGCATGTGGTCCTCTGACAAGACATGCCTATGTCCCCATTCTGCTGCTATGTAAAGAAGCAGTCCTGATGACATCATGCAGGAGCGAGATGACAGCGAGCAGTTGGTACGTGAGCTCATGCGCAAGATGAAGAAGCTGCAGGAGGAACAGGCAGCTGCAGAGCAATCCCTTAAGGTACAAGACACAGCGTAAACTGCTAAATGCACAGTGCGTGCACACGAGAGTGTTCAAACAGTAATCAGCAATGTATCATACAGTTAAGACCTTGTCATCTGCAGTGCACAAAAATACGCTTCTGTACATAGTTCCTGACACAATCTGTGCAGACTGCAACTTGACGTCAGTTAAAAAGAAGTGCGAACAGCAGCATTGAAATCATCCTGCGTGTCGTGGCCATCACAGGATACATCAGGCCATGCAGCACCTCATACTGGATGTCAAATTGAACAGTCAGCCTAGTGGAACCAGTCACTACAGCACATTCGCCTTGTTTGTCTGCATCATCATGTAATGGCTGACAGGCAGGAAGTCAGCAGCAAGTCCTATCATGTCAAAGAATACAAAGGCGTCCTCCCAAAATGACACTTTTCCAGCATTGAACCTGCTCTGATCCAAGCTGTATATACATAACAGCATACAGCTCTTGATGACCTTGTGCTGTAATGTGCAGACGTCAGCTGCAGAGGTGCAGCAAGCTCAGCTCAAGTTGCAGCAAGCTCAAGCTGCTGCCGAGGCAGGTGAGACCAATTCATACCCTAGAACCGCTACTGTGCATACAGATGCACCGCACATGCCTTGGGAGCTTAGTAACATGCCACATTCTGCATAGATAGTTGCAAGCTCAGCCCCAAGCAAGTTGAATTTCTACTTGATAGCAGCGATATCAACAGAGCCATGTCATTAGTCACATACTTGGCGCTGCTCAACAAGGTGCATGTTGTTTGAGCTCCTGGGGACGCACATCCCAGCAGTTCTCAGTAGCATACACACAACACTTTGCATGCTCAGCATTCATCACACACACTGCCCAGCTCGTATTGCAAACATGTGAGCCGACATCAAGCCGTCAGCAGACGTGTCAACAAGTCCTGACATTCAGTTGAACATACCTGACAGCAGTCACATTTTCAACACAAGGCAGCCTTTTGGGTGGTTTGCTTTTCCACTCAAAAACTTGTTTTTCCTGCCCAAAAACCTTCATGAATTCATTTTCAACCGGCAAACTTTTCACTTTTTTTCGTGGCATTGCTTCTTGTGGTGCAAGTGGGCGGGCCACTCAACACGCTGTTTTCCTTCTCGAAAAGCTTCATGAATCCATTGTCAAGCAGCAAACTATCGTGACATTGCTGGTCGTGGTGCAGGTGGGCGGGCGGCCAAGGTGGCTGAGAGGGACTGGCAGCAGCGCCTGCAGCAGCAGGAGCAGCAGTGGTCTCTCAAGCAGAAGGACCTCGAGAAGCGCTGGGCAGCCAGGTGTGGCTACAATACCACTCTTGCTTTCTTGCAATCTACAGTACATATGGCAAGTGACGCATAGCGTTTAGTGACTTGCTGCAACACATGTCACTGCTGCACTCACGGCGTGTAGTGCAAGCCCACCAGCTGATAGAGGTCATGAAATGAATTGACATGCATTCAAGTGCAATCAAGCCAATGGACAACCAAATGTACAGATAATACAAAGCAACACGGAGCACATGAGCATGTGCCCTGCTTGGCAAAAACGAATGCAAACAAGTTGTCTCAATTAGATTGGACTTGGCAAAGGCAACTATTTTGAGAAAAAGGCAGCCTGCTGCGCAGTCTGGTCAACATCAGCAGCCAGAGCAGGTTGATGCTCAACAATGCCATCAGCACAAGCTATCAAGCATGCTACACCATGCCCACTTGTGCCAGGTCAGCATGTGTAGACCTGCTACCAGAGGCAATGCCTGCTCCTGCACAAATAACAGTGATAATACATTTAACGCTTTCCAGCTCATGATGAGCTAGGCACTTGCAGGTCTTGTTTCTTCAGGGCAATGTTTCCTGCACAAGTGCTCAAACCCAAGGCCTCACAGATGGTCTCCATCCCTCTCAAGCAGGCTGGGGACCATTTGTGGGGTCTGTGTCACATAAGCTGAAGTCAAATGCCAGTAAGAGACTTGTTGATGGCTGCAACCGCAACCTCACAAACCAGCAGCATCAGCTGTTGAGGCACCGTAAATGATGATCTGCTGTTCTGTTAGGTAATGAGCAGACCCATAGAAGCTGTACAACAGCCATAAGCTCAGAAAGCTGCAACAGCATGCACCACTATGCACCCACATCATCAGATCAATTGCAATCCTACTGTGTTTGCTACAACACACTCATGGCTGGTGTGCAAGCATGGCTTGTTAACTCCGTCCATATTGCATCACATAGCAGCAGCAGCAGCAGGCAAGATCATCAGTTACCTGGCGGGCACCGATCAGGCTGACTGCGTGTAACAGACAAGAAAAGAGTATGCCTTTCAGCGTTAATTTAATGACAAGCCAAGCATTATGCCCGGCTGCCCAGGGGTTAATGGCTGACTGCATACTCCATGTTGCAGGCTGGTGGAGACAGGCAGACAGGCGCGAGCTCAGAAGGCTGCAGCAGATGAGGCCCAGCAGCAGCAGGTGCGCAGCCTGCAGGCCTACCACGCCAACCATGCCAGAGAAATGCAATCCAAGTCTCAGCAGTTGGACTGGCAGGCTGCCAACGAGAAGGCCTTACTACAGAAGTGAGTCCACACAGCGTGTCAATCTGTGACACCAATGCTGCCGTCATTGGGCTGCTTGACATGCCTGATTGGCAGCTGCGCACAGTGCCTGCTTAGGTTCTGTTTGTGATCACAATGCTGGGGTGTGTTTTGAGGGGCATCAGCTGTGCAATCTTGAGCACAGCGTCAGTGCCCCTTCTTTCACTTGATTGCTAATTAGTCTAGGCAGACCATATAGGCAGATAAGCAGTGCTCCTGCGTCTTCATGCATTGCTGTGTGCATCACAGCATTGAAGCATCTCTTTGGTGCTGCCAATGATACTGTGGTCCATGTCCCGGTGTATTCACTCCTGATGCATGTCCCTATGCATATGTTCCTATGTCTGCACTCAGGTGTCCACATACCTTTGTTTTCTACCCCTTGTATGAGTCACCGTGTTTGTACTGTCGCACCTACATTCCCATGAACAGCAGGTCACATTTCTCTCCCAGCATCGCTGCCACTGTATCAATGCCTGTGTTTGCACGTCTGCATGTGGTGGGTGCGATCCCGCCTGCATGTATTCCCAATAGCATTGATTGACTTGTATCATTCAAACTCAGCATTCTCCCACCTGTTGTCTGTTGGCTCCCCTGATGAGTCCCAAAGACAGGAAACATTCATTGATTGATTGATTGATTGATTGATAGATTGATTGTTTGTGTTTCACTGCAGACACTGGGAGGGCAAAGTCACAGAGGCCATCAAGGCAGAGCAAGAGAAGGCAACACAGGCAGAGAAGCAATGGCAGGGCCGACTGGCAGAGGTCCAGGGCGACTGGCAGGCCAAGCTTGCTGAAGGGCAAGCCCAATGGGCACAGGACAGGGCAGCTGCAGAGCAGGGGTGGAGGGAGGCCAAGGGGCAGGCTGAGCAGCAATGGAAGCAGCAGCTCGAGTCTATACAACATGCCCACAGGTCAGTCTGTGTTGCTGTGAGCAACTTGCAACCAGCAGGCCATGGGTTGGGAGTGCATACACAGTGTTGTTCATGCTGAGAACATTGTGTGGCGCGGCCTCTCATGTATCCCAGACCAAGCCATTGATGTTTGATACATGGCATTTTTGCACAGTCAACTTGGCGCAAATGCTGCGGTACACTCAACACATGCCCCTTGACATGCCCACTAACTCCTTATAGTCAACTTGGCACAAATGCTGCGGTACACTCAACACATGCCCCTTGACATGCGCACTAACCTCTTATAGTCAACTTGGCACAAATGCTGCGGTGCACTCAACACATGGCTGTTGACATGCCCATTGACCATATGCCAGACAGCAGCTAGAGAGACCAAGCAGGCTTGAGGACTTATCAACTGTGGCAAGCAGCACTGCATGCAACCAACCGGTCAAGCCAAATCACACTGCTTTGATCTGATCTGGTGAGTGTGAGTGAGATGCCAATCACGCCAAAGCACACAGCTTTGGTATGATCTAGTGAGTGTGAGTGAGATGCCAGTCAAGCCAAAGCACACAGCTTTGATCTCATCTGGTGACTGTGAATATGACGCCAATCAAGCCAAAGCACACAGCTGTGGTCTGATCTGGTGAGTGTGAGTGAGATGCCAGTCAAGCCAAATCACACAGCTTTGATCTCATCTGGTGATTGTGAGATGCAGGCAGGAGATTGCTGCTGGGGAGGCTGCAGCAGCCCGGGGAAGGGCTGGGGTGGAGGCCAAGCTGGGAGCCCTCACTGATCGCCTCCTCCATATGGCTCGAAAGGAAGCCAAGCGTGAGAAACGACGAGGTAGGTAGAAATTTCTCATTGGCCCCAGAGTCAGCACTCTAACGGTGGTCATGATGACTTGTCAATCAACATGGCATACACTTCAAGTAGGGCAGAACCCAGGGCACTTTCACAGTGTCCCCGTACAGCATGATGATGGCAAGTGAGCCAGGGCATCTAGATAACATTCTCGTACAGCATGATGGTGAATGATATTGAACAAATGTGGTGTGAAAATGGGCAGCAGAAAAGCAAAGCATGCCAGGCAGTGCGCTCACAGACACAAGCCAGAAGCCCTTGAGTCACGACCGCCCAGACTGCAACCATTTTTGGTCACTTTGTAGCCCAATGCATGCTACAGCTCTTCCAGGCTTCTGGTTGCATGCACAACATGCATCATTAGAACACTACTCCATGTTTAAAGTCATTATGGTCACTCCTTGCAACTACAGTGCATGTTGTCATGAAGTTGACATTGCCCTTGATGCATTTGCTGATGATCTGCTCTGTTTACAGGCCTTCAGGGGCACTGCCTGAATTGCCAACTGCTATATCAGCACTGCTGTTGCAACATGCAGTGCCACACCATATCTGTGTGAAGTGATCCTGAGGTCATGACTTATTGTTTGGGACCTGTGTTGGTTGTCTGTGCACATCCAATTCAGACCTAGCTCTTCTCAATCCCAAAACATGTTATTTTCATTCAGAAACGTCATCCCTACACTGGGAATCTAAACTCAGAAACGCCTGGGGACAGTAAAATTGCGTTTCTACATTGTGGAGATGTGTTGGAACTCATTATGACTTGCAATCGTTAACTGCAGGGGAGTTGGTGAGGGCTGTTGAGGAGCTGAGGCTAGGTGCTGGCGCTGAGCACACGCGGCGGCGGGAACTGGAAGCAGCCCTGCGGGAATCTGCCGCCATTTTCAAGCGGGAGCTGCACGACAAGAACTTGGAGCTTGCGGCTCTGCAGCAGCAGCTCGGGTGAGCCCTGCTTCAACAACCACTTGTGTACATGCCTTGTGTGCTCTGAGCTGCCGCCTTAGGACGCTCCCGTTATGATCACTGAAAAGGGAATACTTCTCTTTCCTTTCTTTTCTTCCATGTCGTGTGTTGTAAGATACACCAACAGTCAAATATTGCGATGCACGTCTGCCTTCATCAGATCACAGGAAAAAGAGGCGTGTGCTGTCTTGTGCTGTGCTGAGGAAGAGATGAGCGACGCCTTGCATAGCTGTTGCCTATAGCTAAGTCCTGCTGTGCTGTGCTGTGCTGTGCTGTGCTGTGCTGTGCTGTTTGTGTTGTAAGACCCCTTTGTGACACAGGACCTTGAGGGTATGGCAAGGGCAAGCCCTAGAAAGCATGTCCCAGGACCTCTCTCGCTCCATGCAGCCCTCCCTAGAATTCCCCCAGGATGGCTTCCAGTCACCCCCTGGGCATTACTACCCCCAAGGGTCAAGGACGAGGGGACATTATCAGCGTGGGACTTCACCACAACCCCAACCCCCACAGACCCTCAGGCCACCAACATACCTTGGAAATCTGGCCTCGCTAGCCACCCCTCTTGCAACCCCCCACTGGATGCAGGGGGCCGCCTTCCAGAGCACACTACCTGCTCAGGAAAGACAGACCGGGACTGGTCAAGTCCCCAGGGCAACTAGCTGGGGCCAGACTCAGCCCCCACCAGTCCCCACAAATATCCTAGCCCATGCAGGGACTGATGATGCTGTCCCCAGAGCAGACAGCTGGGAACAGGCTCAGCAGCCGCTTGTCCCCACAAACACCCTGGCAGCTTCTGGGGATGCTGATGCAGTCCCCAGGGAAGGAATGACTGACTCCAGGCATCCCCAGGCTGATCCCCGGGAAGCTGAGTACAGTGGGAGGGGCAGTGGTGAAGTGGAGGAACAGTTGCTGCTGCTGTCAAGCAGTGGGGTGGAAGAAGAGGTGTTGGAGTGTGAGCTGCAGGCTCTGAGGGCTGCCAGGCAGCAGCTGCAGCATGCCTCTTTGTCACAGGTCAGTCTGCAGCCCCTTCTGTCACCAAGCATGTGTCACTGTTCATCAGCAGCCTTCACTGCATCCTTCTCCACCGCTGTTACACAAATTATGTGCCAATGTGATCAGCGTTGGCATACCTCGCCAGTTTACATGCCTACGATCTATGCAAGCAGCTGGGTGTAGGCTGTATGCGCACAGCAGATGTGCTGGCATCCATTTCACATCAGCTGCTGGCTGCAGAGTTGCATGCACTACCTAGCACTGTGAAAGCAAAACTGCTGTGACTACAAAGGGTTTGCACATACTGATGCTGGTGACCGGCACAGTCGACTGCAAAAAGCACAATCACTACACTCTGTTTGCGGCGTCCTTGCTGACCAGCTCCTGCCAAGCCAGATCCACAAAGGCCAAGACTATGCGCCATCAGCACATGCCTCAGCAGCATCATACTGTGCCAATCTGCACTTCACTCTGTAAAACGCACCCACCGTAAGCGGGCATACCATGCTGTGACTAGGTTGCATGCCATGACAAGCTGCCACAATGCTGCAGGAGCAGCTGCGTAAAAGTCTAGTTGCGCGAATAGCAGACAAGCTGGAGGAGGGGGGCCAAGGGCAGCCCTCTGGGGGCTCCACCAGGCTGCCCTCGGCGTTGAGCCCTTCACGCTCAAGAGCCCAGTTTGAGGACACCATACCAGGTGAGTCACTGCTAGACCCTGTCATGCACTTGTTGGCCTGCACCAGTCTTGACCATCAATGAAACAGGCATGTAGTCAACAGACAAAGTCACTGCTGTCTGCAGCTTGTCTGAGCTGCATATAGCTTTTGTGTTAGTTGTGTGCTGCAACAAGGGTTGACGCTACTTCACCAATTCAGCCAAGTCAAAGCTCAAGCAATGACTGTACCTTTGCTTGTGCTTGGATTTGAGTGTGTAGGTTGATCCAGTAAACTACTTGCCATGCGCTGTCCTATTTGCTTGCTGAACACTGCAGAGCAAGGTGTTTTAGCAGAGCATGACAGTTGTCATGATGCAATCCTTTCTGCTGTAGCTTTGCCATTGTGGAGCAAGTCTGATGTGAGTTCCTTGATAGATTGGATCTCAGATACACATTCCTCTGATGTGACTTGTGGAATGCAGCTGAGCGGACAAGGCAGGAGGCAAACAGCTGGCAGCCCATGCAGCAGCCAGACTCGCTGCAACAGCCTGCATCAGCTCAGCCAAATGAAGCAGAAGACAATGACTCCAGCCAGCTTCAGTCATGGAATGACGAGCTGACACAGCGGTTGAAAGCAGCCATGGGGAAGCTGCAGCCTAGCATGTCAAAGCCCAAGAGGTCTAGGTCGCGGCAGAGCAGACAGCATAGCACTGCTGCTGTCACGTAGCAAGGCCCGTCAGTGGCTGATATGCAACTTGGCTGAGTTATTGTCCGGCAAGGTTGACATGCTGCGCTGTTGATGCTACCTGACTACGTGGCACAATCTGGCAAATGTATGTTGCCTGTGATAAATCAGGTCTGGCGTTTCGTTTCTGACTGTTGTGTATAGTTGAACTCATGCTGCTTCATCACTTGATTTCCGCTCATGAGGGGCCTCATCAGAAAGGTCAGATGCATATACCAAAAAGCAAGCTTATTGTGTCACCTCTCCTTTAACTATGAACACAGATTACTAGGTATTGCAGGGGTTCTGTTTGCAAGTTGCCACATTGCCCAGCGTACTGTTGTCTACAGGTATATGTAGTAAAGACAGCCAGTCAAAAACAGGCTGGGCAACACATGTAATGCTGCATTACCGGCAATTGTAGAACATTTTCAAATGTGCTTGCTGTAATGTTAACAGGCACAGGAGTGAGCAGACCAGACCAGCCACTCTGCATCTTCTCAGTGTGGGACATCCGCAACAGGAGTTATGCCTACCTATGCTGTCAGCGGCGCACAATTCCCTGTTTGGCAATGCTGCAGATGGATTTGGCTAACACAGTGTTGGTCCAACATTGCCATCACCAAACGTGCTGTCCTCTAGCAACGTGAGAAATGTCATCCAGAGGTTGTTATCTTGTGTGAATCTGCTTTCCCAGGGAATGGCTGGCATCAGTGCTCGCAGTTGCTGAACGGCTTTGGTCAACTTACGGATTAGCACGTGGCTCTGCATGGGAGTACCACGAAGTGGGAAGGTAGGTCACCTTGCACAGGTGCAAATGAAGCTCTGTAAACCAGAGTATGAACGAGCAACAGGTGCATGGATGATGTGCAGGGCACTCCACGATTGTAGAAATTCAGCAAAACATAGCATAGGTGGGACTTTCAAGTCTAGCTTGTACCTGCAAGCATGGGGCTTAGAAGGCGCTACTCTGAAGAGCACCAGGTGTCTCACCTCCATACAGAGAAGTGATGGACGCTTTGCAACAACTTCTGTGACATCAGCTTGTGGGATGAGCTGTTTGATATGTACCATGCGTTCGACAATGCAACTTGCATCCTGGGCAATAACAGGTGGATGTCGCCTGCAAAAGAGAGATGACAGGTTGATGTTAGGTGGGCAGTCAGTCTGCACCAGTTGCACAGCTGCATTTAGCACATACTCAATGGTCTGAAGAACATGCTGAGAGCTTCCTCCTGCCAACAGCGTTGTCATCAAAGCAATTTTGCTGATCATATCGTTGATATCACATAATCTGTAGCCGGCTTCACTGTACTGCTGACACCACAGGCGGTGAAAAGCTGTGATTCTCAGCAGCAAAGACGCAATGTCATCGTCCTGCATCTGTGCGTTTGCATCGCAGCTTGCCAGCAGCTGATACGAGCCTTCATTAATGTTCCTCAAAACCTCGAGCTTGTGGGAATCCAATGACGACAGGACACGGCGAAACTCCGCAGAGGTTGGTGCTTCTGTGGATCTGACAGTGAGAGGCAGTCTCTGCAACCGGGCCGGTCTAGAGGATGCAGCAGGCGATCGAAGATGCTGTGAGGGCACGGGTTTACATGAACGAATGCCAAGGCTTCTTGACATTCCATGTAGAGATAGCTAGTGTGCTTGCTGTTCAGTGTTATAATTGCCAGAAGACGAAACGGTGCAAGTGTACCCTTTAGAATATGCTGTCGCGAAGCTTGAATCGCTGTCTAGTCATTTGACTATCAGAGTCCCGGTAGTCCACATGCCGCCTGGGCACTATGCAAAATCCTGCCATACGCTCGCGTAGCCCAATTCACCCTGCGCTCCGCACAATTGATCCTGCAACTCGCTGGCTGTACACGCCGAAAACCATAACTGCCTTGCTTATAGGTACGCTCTTCGTTTGTTCCGGAAAGCCTGGCGTTGTCAAGACAGCGTTTCGTCGAAGTGCCGTCTAAGGCATGCTTGATGTTGTATGCGCGCAGGCCTTTGCACTGTCGTATACTTGAGTAGGGCTTTCAATCCTCCACCCCACCCAACAAACGAGCTTGAGGCAGCTCGTAACGGCAGTCGCAACGCCAAGTTTGGTCTTGCAGCTGCTGCATTGTCATATCTTTGTGAGTTTTCCTGTCCTGGCAAGCGATCTGCTGGGTGAAACTTCTTCACGATGCTGCTTGCTTAGCATGCTACATAGCATGCAAACCAGCAGTCCTGCTGAAGTATGGCGAAGACTTGTGAATGCTGTTACCATTTTGTGCTTTTGGGGTCTGAACTGAATAAACTGAAGCTCAAGAGCTGGATGCACCCTCATCGTGAGCACGTTGCATGCAGGTTACTCAACAGCTCAAGGGCCTTCGTCTCCTTTAGTGCGGCCGCACCCTGCTGTCTGGAAGTTCATCCATGGAGTGATTGTCTTGTACCTTGTTTCGCTGATATTCTTGCTCTTCCAGGATGCGCATGATGCTCGGCAGCTGCTCAAGGTGACACTCAACAGTGTGATGCTGTATAATGAATGTCTTGTCAGATGCTCATAGCTGTAATGAACGCTGAGCTTTCGCATGCATATTATTCTGCTTCGCATGTGTGTCTCAGCTGCACGTCTTGCTACAGCAGCGCAGACAACTCATCCTGCTATCTGGTTCCTGCAGCAATTGTTCCCATCTCTCGGTGTGGATCCTGGAGAAAGGGCATATGGGTCAGAATGCAGGTTGTACATTCCTGGGCATGGCGTTAATTGGGAAACCATCAAAGCAACTCTCTTTGATGAATTTGTGGTAGCTCACACGCTGGGATGGTGGGCAAAGGCTCTCATACTGAGGAACAGCGTGCTACTTTGGAGTCTATCCATCCTGTTTGAACTCATGGAGCTGACTTTCCAGCATATGCTGCCAAACTTTAATGAGTGCTGGTGGGACAGTTGGATTCTGGATGTGGCTGTCTGCAATAACATTGGCATCATCACTGGACTGTGGACCGTCCGCTACTTTGGATCGAAAATATACAACTGGAGAGGGATCAGTGAGCAACCCACGTATGCAGACAAGGCTAAAAGGTCTCTGATGCAGTTCCTGCCATACTCTTGGGATAAATTTGAGTGGAAGATCTTCTCAAGTCCAGCCAGGTTCATAGAATGCCTGGTCCCTGTGTTGATATTCCTGCTTTTTGAGCTGCATGCATTTTTCCTGAAGTTTGTGCTCTGGATACCGCCACTGAACCCACTGAACACCATCAGGCTGCTAATTTTGCTTGGCATGGGCTTGCCAGCAACAAGGCAATATTACAATTTCATTGAATGTGAAAATCTATCATTGAACAAGATTGGTGCGTTCGCATGGTTGGGGTTAGCCTTAGCTATAGTAGAAACTCTTATTGTCATCAAGTTTGGGCATGGTATGTTTCCTAAGCCATGGCCTGCAAGTACAATCGCTGTATGGTCTGTAGTGTTTGTCATGTTCACTGTCACATTTACAGCTTGGTGTGTGAAATTCTACATTATTGACAGAAACCCTGCCAAGCAGGCACAGCGTCAACATCCTCTGAAGGCTGAGTGATACTGGTTAGCATGCATTTTGTTTAGGCTGTCTTCACTGCTACCACGTGAAAATAGGTGTGTGTTGCTAGGATGCACGCTGTATTTTTAGGTCTGGTTAGTTGGCCCATGTCTGCACAGTTGGACAGTCATCTATAATAGAAGCACATCCTTGCATTGAAATAACAATGCTTGTGATATCAAGTTGCAATGGTGTAGAATAGTTGACACTGATCACATTATTGCACAGCCCAACTTTGTTACCACACTGTAACATAGAATGCACATTGCCTTCATCTATGCAAACTTGCTGATGGTGGGCTATTGGCAGTGCTAGTGGACGTGAACAAATCTCGAATAGCTGAGCTACGCCAGCAAGCCTGCTATTGCCTAACATAACTAAAGAAACCTTTCGGGGAGAGAAGACAGCTATTGCGCAGCCTGCTGCCCAACCTATTGCAAGGTGACACAGATGCAAGCCATTGCTGACAGCTTACTGTTTGCGAGGTAACATCCAGGTAACTGATGCTGCCAATCAGCGTGTCGTGAGCAAAAGCCATTGCCTACCTGGTGACCAGTACTCAAGCTAGACGCCGGCGAAACTCTGGCCTCCTCCTGTTGAAGGCTTCGGACTGCATGCTAGCGGTCTTGTACAATGCCAAAGCACCCTTGGCCAAACTTCCCGACCAAAGCAGACGCAAGCTGGTTCCCTCCGCACGCACCAACCTGGTCAAGTACATCGTGCCTACTGACGTTCTTTATGGGCTGGCAGTGATCTGTCGCTGAAGCAGTGGACCTGTCGTGTGGTGACGAAGGCTCAGAAAGACCACGTCGATTGACTCACAACCAACTGCGCTCTCTTGACCCGCCAGAGCACCACGTAGCCTGTGCCGAAACACGAGGCCATGTGCGCACGTGCAGTGAAGGACAAAGTACTGGCCCAAAGTACTGCATCGACATTGGCCCGGCAACAGGCGTTCAAGGGGTCTGCCGCCTTGCGAGCATCCATCTGCAAGAATCATTGATCACGACCCCATTCACCACACAACAAAACAGCGCAAAGTCGCAAAGTCAGGACCTGCACGTTGGAATAGAGAACAGTCAGTCAGCATGGCTGCGAACGGCCACACTAACGGCACCAACGTTAACGGCAACCATGAGATGGAAGACGACACCTTCTTGTTTACCTCTGAGTCTGTGAACGAGGGCCATCCAGACAAGCTGTGCGATCAGGCAAGCCCGAGACAAGCAGTTCATGTGTTGCCACCGTGTGGTGCCGCTTATTAGCTGAACCTGGACCGTGAACGGCGTCATGCATCTTGATCGTAAACTACCTGGGTCTGGGCCCGACGATCGATCAGCAGATTTCGTGTAGCTGGTCACCACTGACAGGTGCTCCTGGTCCACAGGTGTCTGATGCCGTTTTAGACGCTTGCTTGGCACAGGACCCAATGTCTAGGGTGAGTCTGCTGCTGTTGGCACTTGATACCTTCCTTTTTAAGACTGCAAGTAATCTCATGGGCCCGTTTTACATATCGAGGGTTCAATGTCTTGCATGGCACTGCAGGTAGCCTGTGAGTCAGCCACAAAGACCAACATGGTTATGATTTTTGGCGAGATCACGACCACTGCCAAAGTGGACTATGAGAAGGTTGTTAGGGACACAGTGAGAAACATTGGATTCACCAGTGATGATGTTGGCATCGATGCTGACAAGATGAACGTGCTGGTACACATTGAGGAGCAATCCCCAGACATTGGTCAGGGTGTTCACGGCATGGGAACTAAGACACTTGAGGAGACAGGTGTGTTTACACGAACTTTGTCTGTGGTATAGAATTTTTGCTCTGACCTTTGCCAGCAGCTGCTGGAAGCTTCCCATGTTGACTCTGACTGTGATTGATACCAGAGTGAATCTCGTTTATTAAGTGTTGCTGAGCCAATGCTGCAGTCTGTACTTTGCATGCATGCACAGCACTGTTGCAGGTCAGCAGGAATTTGCTTGCATCATTTTTTGCTGTCATGTCTCCAACACCATGTTTGCAATGCAGGTGCTGGCGACCAGGGTCACATGTTTGGCTATGCCACAGATGAGACCCCTGAGTTGATGCCTTTGACCCACATGTTGGCCACCCAGATTGGGTACAAGCTGACAGAGGTGCGCAAGAATGGCACTGTTGGCTGGTTGAGGCCTGACGGCAAGACTCAGGTCACAGTTGAGTACAAGAAGGTCAATGGAGCCATGATCCCACAGCGGGTCCACACCATCTTGATATCTACACAGCATTCCCCAGGTGAGCGTTTCTCCACCTGTTTTTCTTTCAATTGTGAAAGTTCATGTGTAGTGGGCAATTTTTGTCATCATGTACGAATTATGTGTTCAAAGCGCGAGCTGTACTTTGCCCTGTTGGTAGTACCACTACTTGCTGCGTGTGTCATTATCCTGTTATCTGCCTTGGATGCTGACAGTGTCAGTTTACTTGTAGATGTGACCAATGACAAGATCCACAAGGACTTGATGGAGTATGTCATCAAGCCAGTGGTGCCTGCCAAGTACATGGATGACAAGACCATCTTCCACCTGAACCCCTCTGGCAGGTAAACCAATTCGACATATCTCTCCAGTGAGTGGCAATTCGGGTGGTTTCAGGACCCACTGCATTGCATTCATTGCGTTGGTGTCGACTTGTGACATTATTCCTACAGGTAGCCCTGCATTGAGTTGTCAGCTGTTCAGTAGTGGAAATGATTAAATGTTTCATGCTAGGTGTGTGCAGCGCAAGTCCTGTCTTGACAGGCTGGTGTGACGGCAATGATCTGTGAGGTGTCTGGAGTGTGATGATGCCTGACATGATCAAGCCATTCTGCATGTTGTCTTCAATCAGCCGTCATGTGCAGGTTTGTGATTGGAGGACCTCATGGAGATGCTGGTTTGACTGGTCGCAAGATTATCATTGACACGTATGGTGGCTGGGGAGCCCACGGTGGGGGTGCCTTCTCTGGCAAGGACCCCACCAAGGTTGACCGATCTGGTAAGTCTTGCATGTGTGTGCATGCTTCACCTATTGCAGGGGCATTTGCCAGAAATTACTGCCCATCTCCTGATGAACTCTGGTGAAGCTGCGTGCTTCTTCTCTGGTGCACCTTTTGTCTTGCTGCGCACAGCGCAAATGAAAACCATTTCCAGCACCCATCATGTGTCCACCTAGTCTGTCATTTAAAAGTGCAGGGTAGCGCATTATCTGCATTTCACTGATCCTGTGCTGTCTGATTGCAGGTGCCTACATTGCACGTCAGGCAGCCAAGTCTGTTGTAGCATCTGGGTTGGCCAAGCGTTGCCTGGTGCAGATATCCTATGCCATTGGTGTTGCACAGCCCCTGTCTGTGCACGTAGACACATACGGCACAGGAAGCAAGCCAGACAAGGTTATCCTTGCAGCTGTCTTGAAGGCATTCGACTTCCGACCTGGTAAGCCGCTCATCAGATCCTGTTGCGGTCTTTGCTGCATGATTTTCATGGCTGCATGACAGCTGCAGCTCTGCGTGAAGCAACTCGCCCTGGCATTGTTTCGTGTGATACTTTGTGATGTTGCTACCGATAGAACGCATGTATGTCAATGTAATGCATGTATGACTGCTGCCATGCTTGCTTCCACATTTTGAAAAGGCATGGCCTGCTGCAGGACTAATTGCTCGTGACTTGGACTTGATGCGTGGTGGCAAGAGGTACATCAAGACTGCTGCCTATGGTCACTTCGGACGTGATGACCCTGACTTCACCTGGGAAAAGGTCAAGAAGCTGGAAGCATAATCCGGAGTCAAGTTGATGTTGTAGACGTTGTCCGGTCTCCCAGTAGCGTGCAAATGTAGTAGTAGGAGTGCAGGAGTTTTCAAGCAGTGTATTTTCTCGATCATGGAGTATGCTGACAATCAAGTATTGTGGTCTCCGTTGATTCTGTTCCCTCCCAATGTATGCTCAGCTCAGCACAGGTCAGGCAGCTCGGGCCCAATATGTTGTTGGGGTACCGCCCAGAAGCTGCCTGACTGTTGTCTCCCAAGTATTCTTTAGTAGTACTGGTAATACTACTGCTGTGCTGCTGTGCAGTTCTAGCTCAATTTTCAAACTGAATTCATGCTGTGACAGCTTTGGCTGTGAATAACTCCTCAACAAATGGCTTTTCTTGTGTAAGTTTGCTGACTCAATAAGCCTATGTTGACCCCGGTCAACGTGATGCAACATGTGCGGCATGATACCATTACCCCTTGCTCATCATGACTAATTGGAAACTGGTATGCTGTCACGCCGAAACAACACATACATCCAGGCTTGAGGAACGCCACTTATCCTCATGCAGCCAATTCCGCTTTGTGCATGTTATGCAGACGGCCTAAGCAATGTCTACAGACAGCTCAGTCCATCAGCTGACCATTTGGCACATCCCTGCTGCCCTCTGCATGAGGGAATGAATGTACCAGTGTCTTACAAGTGGATGTTGCAGTTGATCATGTCAAGAGAAGTCAGTTTTTATGTAGCGCAGGCTAACAACGTCCACTATATACAAACAGTATATTGACTTATGTAGGCCGATAAACCCATTTGTACTTCAATGTATATGCAAATTTCATCTTCCACAGTAAGCACGCATTGGCCAAAAGATCCATTTGTACTTCAATGTATATGCAAACTTCATCTTCCACAGTAAGCACGCACTTGCAAACAGTGTCATGGCAAGGACTCCTTCGTGACGTTTCATGCTGATGCACTTCTTAACATACACAATAGACAACAGCTGGCTCTGTACCCAACCTGCCAGTGTACCAGCTTCTCGACAGTATCAAGTGAGGAGGATTTGCTGCCTACTCAATCTCGAAGCCCTGTTTGAACATGTTGCACCCTTTTTGGAATTGCTGTTTCTGTACTGGTTTGGACACGTAGGCTTGATCCTACAGCCCCTCCAGTTTTGCACTCAAGCAAGCTGCTTTCAGCTGTGCCTACATCAGCATCATCGCTGTGCCCACTAGCAGCATTAGTGACATGCCAACCCCCGCTGCAGCTTCCCTGGCACCGCTTTTTGCTGTCTTCTTGCTGGTTGAGTTGGTGGAGTTGCTTCCTGCACCATGCATCTAGCTGCGTTGACCTCTGCAGATATGGCTGCAGCGACGGCCTATCCATGGCAAGCGTGAGTAGGACTTCACAGAGTGCCTGAGTGCTTTTTCAGTAACACGACAATACACAGTAATACAGCAAAGACACAACAGCATACAGTAATACACATGCACTTACCTGCCGCAAGTCTTGTTGTTGTAGCTGACAGCACACACATGTATCATGACATCTAGGCATTGCTGGAAGTTTGCCGTATGATGCCATGCGCATGCTTTCAGAGGCAAGCCTTGCATGTGGCAATCCTGATCACACATGTCACATGATGTGCCACGCTTGAAAGCAGCACAGCGCAGCGCAGTCCTACCTGTAGGTAAAACGTAACCTGGCAAATACCATGGTATCAAATCCAGCCCATAGGTGAACTCAGTGTTGTTGCCTATCAGGGCTCCCAGCTTCTGCCAGTTGAGGGTTTCCCAGTCTGAAGCCACCAGGCCTCCACTGTGGAAAGTGTCATCAGCATTTGCATCCCAAGCCCACATGTAGAAGCTGCCGATGGCATTGTGCAGACCATCAGCAGCATCACCCACATTGTTGAGGTACTGCACCAAGCTGGTCCAGAAAGCCACATCAGCCTGCATGTAGTCACGGTGAGGTTATTGTTGCACATGACCTTGAGGTTCTGCATGCCTGGTCAGAGAGGCTTGACTTGTGGACCGAAATACAGTTGGTTTGTGCAGCCCTGCCTAGGCTACCAAGGAGTTGCCTGTCAAGGCATGCATTCATTCACACTTGTTTGATGATGTTGGTCAAAGTTGCGCAGGGGACCTTTTGTCAGCTCCCTGTTCATTGTGCTATGATTGTTCTTGCTATCTGCATTTGGGCAACTTTCTAGACGCTTCCCTGGACATTGCAGAGATGACGGGACAAAGCTAGTAGCAAGTGCCACAAAGATGTGCCATCGTCTGTGCTGCAGGCTCAAGTCTGTCAGGCAGCCAACTGAGAGTGCGCCATATTGACATCAGACTGCAGCATCTCTGCCAGGGTGATACATGTCAGATCAAGCAAGGCAGCCATACAACTGCTTAGCCAACACAGGCCAACACAGCTAGCATCTCATGCACATTGCTGCGGTATACAGGCTCAACATGTAATGCTGGTGCCAGCGCAAAGTGCATTGGTCAGAGGACTCACAGTTTGACCAAAGTTGACATTGAACTCGCCCATGACAACAGTGAAGATGTGGCAGGTAGTACCGGCGCAGAAGCCCTTCTTGTTCAGGTACCCAAATGACTCACTCAGCCTAGAAAGAAAAGAAAAGAAAAATGTACGCTTTTCAGCGATTAATAACAGGAGCCTCCTAATGCGGCAGCCCGGAGCTACTCACTCAGCCTACGCACGTGACCAAGGTTATGTCATGAGGAGGTACAAGCATGGTAGCCGAGTGACTAATACAGTGCAAGCGATTCTGCGCTGCAGAGGAGCACAGCCAGGCAGGACGCAAGGCAAACGCATGATGCTGTTTTGGCCAATGGCTAGTGGCGTGCCAGAGCTGTGAGTAGTCTGCAATTTGCATGAGCTGCAGCATGCCTGTGTGTGTGTGCAGATGCAAGTATTGAAGCTGCTTTTGTAGGCTCTAGATTGCATCCACATTTGCAGCAGGTATGCTTGGCACTGCTACTGGATGTGTACAATATAAGACTTGTCTCCAGGAATAAACCATCAGATAATGCCTTTCAGTGGCAGGGGCCATTTGGGAGATGCTGCCATTTCAAGTATCTGAAATCAGATGTACATGCAGAGACACAAAGTAGCATTACCTGGCATACAAAGCAGAGCCACTGCTTGTGGATACTGCATCTGTCACACTGGGGCCATACACCTGCAGTAAAGGTGCCCTTAGCTCAACCTGGGTGTAAGCTGCTGCATTATATGCAATGTGCGTCATAGCCATGTGAAGTATCAAAGCTCCTGACTCAGCTTTTTGCTTGCAATGCATCATATCTTACCATCCATGCTAGGTCATAGCAACAGCTCTGCAAGAACCAGCTGTTGCTGCTCATGACTGGTGACAACAGATATGCAGCACACATCATCTGAGTATGCTACACTCTGCCAGGGGTTGTGACAACCTCAACTAAGGCAGTTGCAACATCATGCTGTATAGCAGTGCCAACATCATGCACAGCTTAAGCAGCAATCAGTGGCAGTTGACTTGGCATGTTTGGAAGTACAGCGGCAGCTCACATGCGGCGCTATGACTACTTGATTCAGGTAGGCCTTGTTCAGAAGGGTCGTGAAAAAGGCTGTTGGGTTGGACAGACTGCTCCCCAGCAGACTGGAGTCTGTGCAGTAGCCATCGCCGTAGTTGGCATATATGGGGGCTGTGATTTGACCTGCAACACAGCATACTCACCACATCACGCCTCGATACATCATCCCACACTGGGAATCTGAGTTTGAGCCAGCAGTCCTACTGCTTTCAGGAGTTTCGGGAGGGAACCAGCCCAACCGGACTGCTTTTGCAATAAGTGCAGTTGCATCTCAGGGTGAACGTCAGTGCATGCTGATGTGAAAGAAAATAAATGAAAAGAAAAAGGAAAGTTTACGCTTTTCAGCGATCATACTCAAGGCGGCAGCCCGGAGATTATGCTGATGTGCATTGGCAAATCGGACTAGGCCGCTGTGCCATATTCAGCAGGTCTAATATTGCATGCACATGCATGCAATGTGCATGTGTCTACATGGCAAGTCAGCAGGGCAACCTCATTCCAACAGGTTGGCAATGACAGGTGCATGTTTGCATGGCCATGGTGCAACAAACAACAGTACAGCCTTGGAGAGAGAGATGTTTTGTGTAATATCTGCAGTGCTCATGGCTTGGTATTTTATGCTTCTCTGATGCTGTGTTGAGTGTAATATCTTTGCTACAACTCACTTGGTCATGCGCCTTTGCACTTGGACTTGCAAGTTTTCCAGCAGAAAGAGAGGGGGAATAAGAGGGAGAGGGAAACCGAACAGCATTTGCATATCTGCCTCCCACTTCGAATGAGGATGTGTGATTTCCACACAATCTCATGGTAGGCAGGGACAGATGCACAGACTCACCACAGCCCTGTATCTGGAAGAGGCAGCCTGGGCACAGGGGGTACAGAGCATCCATGGCATCCAGGTAGTAGGTAGCTATGTCCTCAGGTAGTGTACCGCCATCAGTCCATGTGGCCCCGTACGCGTCCGGCTCATTCATCAAGTCCACAATCAGATGATCCTGTGACAACACACAATGCAGGCTTCTTTGCATCTGTACTGTTTACCGTGTTCAACACATAGTTACTGATGTATTGGACCAGGTGACTGCCAACCCTGGCACATCTGGACAGCCCAGTTGGTTGGCTGAAGATGAGACATTTTCCTTTGCCTCCTCCTCCTTTGCCTCCTCCTCCTCCTTCTGCTGTACACCAAGATTACCACATAATAGTGCTCGCTTGCCATGACGCCATCTGTTGCTTCCTGTCTGAAGCCTGCTACTGGCGAGCTTATTGGTGAGATGCCTGTATCATTTCCTGTGTTGCTACTGAGCTGCGTTGATCTGCCACTGCAGGCTGCTGCTCAGACTCAGTGTTCGTAACCGAGTCGTTTGGGCACTTGAGCTTTTGGTGTTTCTGTTCACTTTAATCATTGTTGATCAGGACACAAGCCATTGACTCAGAGCATTTGAGACGGTTGCGTGATGACATGATACCTTGCAAAAGCTTGTCATCAGCAGGCATGGAGCATGTGCACAGAACGTCTCAAATGATAGCACCAGAATCCGCGGAGCTTGTCAAACAGCTTGCAGTGAAGTCAGCAGGACGTGCAGAGCATCAATCACAAGCGTCAGGTGTTAGACAGAGTACAACCAAGGGAAGTTCACCTGCCTGCTCTTTTGTATAACTCAAGACAAGCTTGACGGCAGCAAACATGTGCATCAGGGGATCATGAATTGGCAATACAGAATCTTGTCGATTAACAACAGGGATGCAAGGCAGGCATGCACCTGGCAGACATCTGACTCCTGCACTTGAGTCATGAGGGACACCCAGTCCTGAACCCAGCCTGTCTCATTCAGCACTGCCTTGTCTCCTCCGTACGCCATGGCATAGCTGTGGTACACCATGTTCACGTAGAAGCCCTGCATGTTTTTGCGCATGTTAGTAACCTTACATGCCAACCCTGATGGGCATGTGCATGCTGACAGGTGTCAGTTCCAGATTCTGATGCCTCCCCACTTGGCCACACCCAGAGGTTTAAGGCAGCAAGTGCTGGCGGTGTTTTGTTGATTGTCAGGTGACAACACAGGCTCCTGTTGTGCACAAGCTTGAGGGGAAGCGCAATTCACAACAGTGTTGCTGGTGGCGCTTGTTGTAAGTGTGTGGCCCAAATGAGGGCCTGGTGATGCAGGACAAGTCCCCAGCATGATGCAGGATGAAGCCCCAGCGTGATCAGTGACACATGAGGCATCAGGCATGAGACTTGGCAGCATGTGCAGGCGTATCAAGGTGCCTCACAGACACACGTGGCTCAGTCCCTCTGAGCTTGACAGCAAAGGGTTATTGAGCAAGAATTGCAGGCAGCTTTAGATGACATGAGATGCAAGCAGTGTGAGGCCGTACCTGGCCACACAAGTAGTGTACTAGATACACATATCGGTCCTGGGTAGAAGTATTAGGCAAATCTGAGCTGCAGACATCCCCTGTGGTGCCTGTGGTCGGCGGCTGCTGGGGTAGGGTGGGGGTGCCTGTGGGCTGTGGGGTGTCAGCAGTGGTTGGTGGCAGCATGCTGGCCTGAATGTCTGCTGTTGTGGCAATGTCACAGTCTGCGGTGGTGAACTCCTTTGGAGCTGTGGCCAGACCATCAACTGACCACTCGATTCTAGCAGCATTGAAGCCCATCATCTTGGCCCTGCACCATGCATGCAGCATACTTGCTAGCAGTTCATGATAGGCACCCTGACAGGGACTAATGTTCCCTGCATCAAAAAAGGATATGCAACGGTGGGATATGCGATGGTCCCCATCTGTTAGGGCAGGCTTGGCAGCTAAAGGAAATCTGAGAATATGACATGAATGTATGGTATGCTGCATCCCTCCAGCCCTTGTCATGCAACTGTACTGTAGTTCTGCTGTCCTGAGCATAGCTTCTTTCACAATCATGGTCCTCAAGCTGCAGCTGCCGACCTTCTTGGAATTGCACACGTGTATTTTCAAAGATGGAGGAAAACACGGAGAATGCATGCAGACTACTGGGCAAGAAGGTAAACAAGGGCAGAGACCACCTGGACGCATTGTGCGCTAGAAGACATGAGGCAAACTCTCAGTAGCTTTGGGTTGATGGCATTTGAGATATGTGAGAATTGCACCTGTACATGATTGTGTCCCAGTCATGGGCAATGCTGTCTGTCCCCTCACTCAAGTCCCCACTCATGGTCAGACTGATTTCAAACCCAGAAAGGGCAAAGCCCTTGAGCACAACCACATTGCCATTGGCATCCAGGATCTGCCCATTGCTGGTGGTCAGAGTGCCTGCAAGACTAGGTCATTTTCATACAAAGGTCTGGCAAGCAGCGTGGTGCACATCTTTGTCAGGGGCTGGCAAGGGGAGTTGGTGTTATGGTGAATGGTGATGCTTCAGCAAGTCTTTCACAGTCAAGCAAAGCAAGCATAGTCTGGCGGACTCAGCGCCTGCAGTCAAGGACTGTCGGTCGCAAGGTTGTTGTACCTCGTAATGCATCGACTCGTATCGCATTTCAACAACACAAGGCTCTCAAAAGAACAGACTGTCACCCATGAAGAGTGAACATGCACCCGGCAGGCCAGTAGCAGCATTACTGCAACACTGTCGACGCTGACCTAGGCTAGTGGGGCTTTGGAAAGCCAGAACTTATTGACAAGGGCAGGTAGTGCGTGTGCGCGTGGAATTTTTGCGCGAGATTTACCTGTCGTGGCTGCCTCTGTCCAAGCCAAATTGCAAACCAGCAGCGCCCCCAACGCAAAAAGCATGGCAGCACGCATCTTCGGAACTCCGCCAGATACTCGCCGCCTCTTGCCGCAGTCTTCCTCACAACACAAGAAATTCTGATAGACACTTACCAAGACCAGACTTGTTGAGCGAATCCCTTCTATGAGCTGCTGAGAGCTGTCTTTGCACCGCGATCAGGCCATCTTGCTATCGCTGGACTCTGAATCGCACAATTAGTCAGGCTTGGTCACAAATTACATATATTTGCCTCACTCACCACTGGCAGGATGAGTGACCATGCGTACTTGTCACAGCATCTGCATGTCTGCTGGCCCACTGAAGGCCCACGACTGTAACGCTGCCTTTGAAAGCGCTTGCATGCAAAGTCCTGACGTGCAGAAGCATATGATTCACTGCATCATTCAATGGTAAATTCAACATTGCCCAAGCATAGTATAAGGGCAGGATCTGACATAAGACACAAATATAGCATGTTGCACGAAGTGCAGCTGCAGGCTGCAGCAGGCCATGTCAGCTGCTGTCACTGTGCTACGATACCATATATCACAATTGCAATGATGCGCAATTGCTTGCAAGCATTTCATTTTATGGCTGGAGAACCTAGCGCCTCTGAACAGGCGCATCTATAACGCAGCCGGGACTGTTTGCGCCTTGTCATGGCTGTTGATGCCCAGCTGAGCAGGTTTGGCAGTATCCTCTGCCTTATGCATGATTGGTTAGCTCTTTCTCAAGTGATGTAGTTGTGAACATGTGCAAGTCATATATCAACAATGACAAACAGTTCAGCATCGCCTTCCTTCTCATTGATCTGCATGGCGCTGTAGGTGATTGCCTTGACTTCAGTTCCAGATTCATGTTTCTGCCGGTCAAAGATATCCCCTCTCCTACAACCAGCAGACTGCTCACTATTTGCTGTAGCAGCTTCTGTCAACGCACTCAGCCAATGAGGATTCATGTTTGGACAATGATCGTACGCCATAACGCAGAAGTTGTAGCAACAGGGCCTCTGCATTCAGCACTGTTTGTAGCATGCAGTCAATTGGGGTGCTGCACCTGTGCTGGCCCCGCAAGTATGAAACTGTGCCAATATGGTTGACCGTCAAACAAGCTGTGACATTGATGCAGCTGCTAAACTGCTGCTCATGTAGTGACCCAAGAAGACACCATCTGATGCAGCTCCCAAGAAATGTTTATTCATTTGCAAGATGTTCACTGTCTTAGGTGTGCTTGGGTATATTGGGTGGAACTCGCTGGACATGCAGGAGAGTATCTCACCCTTGGGCCTTGATTTTCCAGTTTGCCTGGTCCAACTCTATTACTTTCAGCTCTTTGCAAGTGAAGAACTCGGTGGAGAAGATGAATAGTAGCTCATCCAGAAAATTGAACACCAAAGATTGCATATCATGCCCTTCAGCTTCAAATGTTCTGCACATTTACGCTGAATGTTTCTGGCAGATCACAGGTGCTTGATCACCAGCAGTCATGCACATCAGCAGAAAGGCAGCACCTGCATACTATACAGCATGTATTACCTGTCCAGGCTAGCATCGGTGGTCAAGCCTGACAGTGGAGTCATGTAGTTGTACATGGCAAGGCCAGTATTAGCCAATGCTTCTGAGAGGGTTGCACCCCCTGCAATGACAGCAGAGGATAGGCTTGAAAACGAGCACATTGAGGAAAAACAGCAACAGAAACAATCTCTTACAGGCATGGAGCTGGACATCAGCAGTATGGTCCAAATCTGCAGGTATCAACAGCATCGGACATGCTGTGAACGACATGTTGATCTACCGGCTAGAAAATTGGAATAAATCGAACTCAAGCTCACACTCAAAGTTTTGGTCTTGCTCAGCACTAGACCTATACTCTGGGAGGTCATCGGGCCTTTCACTAGGCTGGGCTCGTTCGTTTCCTGAGATGCCATTTTTGGCTATTTTTGATGGTCTAGAGTCCTGAGTCCTGCTGCGACGTCCACCGGCAGGTCTTTGTGGTAACGCCTCCGCGTCCATGTACACCGCACTACCACCTGGCGCAGATGCAATGTAGCTTGTCCGCCAGGTTGTCAATGTAAAAGCATCTTAGCAAATGCGTTGTGGGCTCGACAGCACTCAGTCGCGCATGAAGTGCTGCTGCACGATCAATGCTTGCTGAGCTTGTGCTCCGGAACCAAAGCATAATAATTGCCATTTCGATTTCTCCAATGTTGGAGCACTTGCCTGGGCACTTGCAGTGCAGAATGTAAAACATGCGACCGCGTTCGCGACTACTGTTTTGATAGTTTCCGTTACCCGAGCTCCGCAATGAGCAAAGGCGAGACAGAGCTGACGTGGGCAGCACTGGAAGAGGATCCCGAAGTGAAAGAGAGAAGCGACAAAATTGGGAAAATATTGCACAGCCAAATAATGGACTTCCGACTCAACAGCCCAGACAAGCTTGCGATATGCGTTTCCAGGCTATTGCAGATGTTCGAAAACATCTTGCAATTCCCAGACAGTGCAAAGTTTAGAAAGGTACAGTAGTCAGAAAGAGTTCAACACTGACACAGGCTTCCCCGTAGTACTGTAGCTGCCTACAGAAGGAGTTCAGCAGCATTTTGTCTGGTTTCCAGGTCAGGGCAAACAATGCAAACTTCAAGAAGCATGTATTGGATGCTGCAAAGCAAATAGAGGATTTCTTGTTAGCAGCTGGCTGGCATACCATGGTGAGTGCTGTGCAATCTAGCTATAAGAAGTGGCAATATGTCATGCATACTCATGAGTTGGCATCACGTAGCATGTCATGGCGGCCGCAGGTGGAGAATATGGAAAAGCATTGGGTTTTCGAAGCTGCGCAAGGCAGCTTGACATGGAAGTAAGTAGCATTGTAAATAACGTTTCTGCCACTCAACATGTGAGTCTCATGTACTTGCCGCCTTGCAAAGGACACTTGCTATGATACACGGATCAGTCAAGCCAAAGCAAACGCCAACATTGCTGCGCAACTAGTGAACTCAATGTCTCAAGAACTATGATGCTGTGCAGATACCTCCAGACTGCACAACATGATTTGCAGTCTGCACAAGGACTGATTCAAGACAAGGCAAACAGACATGCCAAGAAATTGGAAGAACGCAAGACAGGCCCACAACAGCAAAGGGAATTGCTGCTGAAGCAGCTGGAAGAAGACAAGGCATCACGCAAAGACAAGTAAGTTCCTTCTGTAACTCGAGTATGATCACAGTAAAGCCTACTTTTGAGTTTTTACAGGGTGTTATTGCCTCAGAATCTTGTGCCTGAGCTGACTGATCACAAAAGCATCAGGAACAAAGCAAGTCAGGGAAAAACAGAATACCCTGGCTAAGATGCAATTGCCAAGCATGGTTTATGGGGTTACAGCAGCTCACCATGTCACTCACGTCATGGACTTTGTTGCTGCCAGCAATTGGCACATGCCACCAGCACAAAAACGATTTCAGCAAAGCTTATGACTTTGCTCACTTCTGTTGTTGCATATATGCAGGTTTCGGCCACTTGTCAGCGGCCCACATAAAGTTGGCAATGTAGCTACATCTCAAAACCCAGAGGTTTTAGCTTCAGCTGAGGCTCGATCTCAGTCAGCATTGCAGTCCAAGTTGGGAAGCCAAGATTGACATCAATCCGTTGCAGCACTTTACGACATAGACGGCTACATTGCTTGAAGATTCTGATGCCAGATTAGTACCTGGACCTCTTCTTACATTTGGAGCACCTACAGTCTGATGCACAGGATACACTTATGCCAGTTGAGGTGTAGGCTGAGTCATGAACGGATTATCACCCAATGAGCTTTGAGTGGCACTGATATCCTGCTGAAGCTCACTGCGTTTATACATGTACCACATCTGTCCTGGCTTGTCAATACAGCAAGCTACTTCTAGAGGAACCACTTGTTGAACTCCTGCATTTCGACCTTTTATGTGCGACACAATGTGATGGAGCATCACTGCAATCTAGCAGCAGAAGTGTCTCCTACTATTGACCGGAAAACAGACGTGCAAAAGCATTTACCCAGGGACGAGATCAGGTGTGTCAGCAATCTGTGTACGTGGCAACACCTCGTGACTCAGTCAGAGCGTCTCTGAGTCATGCTTCAGTCCCTAATAACCAGACTGAGGCTCAGACACCTGTCTAGATTGATGGCCACGTTGATAAATCTCTTCACTTCTCACTGCTTGAGAGCCTCTGCCGCCCATGTCATTGCCATAGCTGCCCCTCGAGCTCCTGCACAAACACAGAATCTGCCTGTCTCCATGATCCAGGCATTTTGCAGACTACAGGCTCTGCAGGTCAGTGCAAACCCATCTCCGAGAGCCCAACCTATTGAGAAAACAGAACTGGGTTATTGAAATTTTTTAAGCATTAAGGTCGGTGTGGCCATGAGCTTGATACCTGAGCTGGCCAAATGGTCTGAGGCAAGGCTCTACTGCCAACTCTGGAAAGCCAGGCCGGCTCAATGCAGACCTCTGCATATGGCACTGTTCACGTGAACGAGGATGATGATTTACCTATTGTCACTTCTGCCTCCCCTGCCGGCGCGCCCCCTCCCGGCCCCTCCCCTGCCAGCCCCACCTCTGCCACCTTGATGATGTCCACCCCGGGGGCCTCCTCTGCCCCTTGGAGCTGAGCCCTCATAGCCTCTCTCCCCGTTTCCCCTTCACCACAGCAGACCAGCATTTGTCCCAGAAACTGTTGCTCATCATCAAACAATACAGGGGTACATAACAAGCCAACAAACCAGAGGGAGTTGACCTTGCTGGCTTGCTGCCTGCTGATGCAAGGTGCTCTTACTATGCCAAGAGTAGCATACTGAGTTTGGAGTAGCTACTGATTTCAAGCTGAGCCAGCATCAAGAGCTCCCCTGCTGCAGATTTGACTGAGCTCCTTGCTCAGCTATTGACACATTGGACTGATTGTCAAAACATGCAAGCATTCTGGTTGTGCTGTTGGTGATGAAGCCATAAGCAGAAGAGAGCATGTGCATACCTGCCATGGCTTCCCTGCCTGTCCAGCCCCCATCCATCACCCCTCTGCCCGGCCCCATAAGAGCCCTGACGTTCGGCGTGTGAAGGAACAGTCCTGCCTTCAGAGTCTCCACTGATGCCATTTGTTGCATGGGGAGGTGTGTGTCCATTGGTGTAGGCACTGTCTGGCACATCTGTCTGGAAAGGCTGCTGCTGAGATGGCCTGGCAGAGGGGTTGCTGCCCTGCTCCTGTGACTGGATGCTGCCGGATCTACCATTGTTTGCCACAAGGCTGTTTGTCATGAAGTTCAAAGCTGCAACACACATGCCAGCTATCAGCACCTTCTTGTTATGTTGTGCTGGCCTGAATGACAGGTCATGCAGCCACTGCTTTATGCACTATAGGAAGTGTCATCAACAACAGGAACATGTCAGGCACAAAGGCACAGCCTGAAATTTTGAGGTGCATGTTTCAGAAATTCCATTCACACCGTCTTCTTCCTGCTGCTGCTGAGCTTAAACGTACAGACACTCATGAGCAACTGTACATTGCAGATGGCTCATGCTTTCCCGTTCACTGCCGTATCCGCCTAGGTGGTCATGGTGTGTGTGATGCATAAGGCATGTGCCCGAGGGAGCACGCAAGAGTGCGCTTACAAGCTGCTGACTGTGCATTGTGGGTCTGGCCACTGGGCAAGGCCGGATGGGGTGCTGCATAGCTTGCGTGGGACCCCATATCACCATCATGACCATTATAACCATCATGACCAGCCAGGCGCCCTTCCTGACATGATTGAGACTGGGGCTCTGGGTAGTACCCATGCTCCTCATGCTCAGTCTGGGGGTAGCTGTGGTCCTGTGGGTTTGCTTGGGTGTAGTGGGGTTGGCTGGGCCCATGCTGGGGGGGCGACTGAGTGGGCGAGGTGTCTGTGGGGTGAGTGACATCTGAGAAGACATGTGACTCCTGCTGATGCAGCTCAGGGGTATTAGGGCGCTCCTGCAGGACTTCTTACTGCTCAAACGGTGCCTCCATGCTGATTTCCATTGAGATACTTTCATGGGCTCAGACAAAACTGGGTTTGCAGGAACTTTGCAGAAGAAGCAAGACGATGTCAACAAAAAGAAGACGACAGTCGTGCGGGGCTGAGACAAACTCATATGCAAGCAATGCATGCATGTCAGCAAACAGTTGCAATGTTCAGCATTTGGCCATCTTGGCTGTTTATTCTGCATAACCAACATATGCATGAGCATGACAAGCATTGCACGCTTTTTGATGATGGGCACAGACTTGTCTGAGGTAAGTGGCACACCTGAGAGGGAGGCCTCTCAGAATGAGATGCATGGTTGTCTCCAGACTGGCTGGTGTGGCCATTTCCAGGAGCATGAGCTGACTCTGGCTGTGTCTCTACCTCAGGTTCTGCCAGTACAGGCCGCACTGTGATATAGTCACTGGCCATCACACGCTCCAGACACTTGGAAACTTGCTCCACTGCAGACAGACAGTCAAGTCTGTCACAGCGTGTGTTGAAGCTGAAGCTAACAGTAAATGAAGTTGCCAGTAGGCCGTGTCAACAGTGACATCTGCAGACAAGTTGAGCAATTGGGTGTGGTGTCAGTGATGAGGCTGCACCTGCCACTTGACTCCAGCACTATCAAGGAGTTGTACAGCAAAAGTTGACATCAGGCTTAAGCACAGCGGAAGGTACTCACTGGTATTGTTGTCTAGGCTTGCAATCTGTGATGCTGTGGGATGAAGCCATTGCATGGCCAGACTGTGAGCCTGCTGCAGAGCTTCAGCATGGGAGATACACTCGGTCATGGGCCGACTGACCAGCAGATTGCCAAGTTTGCACATGACCAGCAGGTCTTCTGGTGTCAGAAGCTCCTCCTGAAGCAGCCTAGGCAAACATTCAGCTTGCATGCATGACTGCAAGTTGGCACTTGGAGAGATATGAGAATGGAGCAGAGTGCAGAGCGCAAAAGCACATGGAGAAGCTTTTGGGCAAGTGGATGAATTGGTTGTGATTGGATCACAAGCACATACTATGTACTGCCAACTTGCAGAACTTGCCTTGTCTTGGTAGTGATGGTTGTAGTAGGACAAGCAGGCATTCCTCTCCAGCTTTGTCATCTCACCTGGCTTCTGGAAATCAAATGTCTGCATCAGCAAGTCTTAATCAGAGGCAGCGTCCTGTGCAAAACAGCAAAGATGCCTGCTGACATATGCAAATTACCTGACTAAAATAAAGCAGGTGTAACAGCCTGTTGACAGTCTTGCTTTCAATTTCGCTTCTTAGCTCATTGTTAAGACCTTCAGGAGCAACTGGAGTTGGGGGTGCCTGCAGGCAGAGGACATTGTGCTCAGTGGTCAGCATACCAGCATTCACATCCCCTTTGTTTTCTGCAAGCATACTGTGCAATCATGAAACGTGGTGCAGCACCTGAGCTGCTATATTTGCTCGTTCCTCAGCTAGAGCCTTCTCGACTGCCTGGCTGACAGCTACATTTATTTCGGCTGCCTTCGCATCCTTAAGGAGCGGAATCAGCTTTTCGAGCTCTTCAATGTTGGCTAGGTCTTTGGATTTTCTGCCCAACGTTTCTTTCTGCAGGTGCAAGCGGGATCGGTTCATACACATGTGGTGCAGACCAGATCTGTTGTTGAACTGCGGCCGAGGCTATTTCACTGTTATTGCAGGGGAGCTCGAGAGACGCATAGTCGTTGATTGTTCCATGACAAGAGCAATCGGCATAAGACGGCGCCAAGGCACGTCTGACTCACTCAGTGGCATTTACCTGATCCTTGTCCATTTTGTCGGGCTGCTCCAGTGCTTTGGCTTCTATCCTTTCGATCTTGGTCAAGTGCTTCTTGGCCGCTCGGATCCGCTTGGTCACTACCGTCACGATAGGGCTTCCCAAACTCTCTGCATCATCCAAGGCCTGGCTCCTCACTCTCTCGGAAGACTGAGCAATGCTATCCGCCATTTCGGCCAGTAGTGAGACACTGAGAACGCAACACAAGACAGGCTCTTGACAGGAGTGGGGTTGCCTGGCCAGATCTACAGCTATTGCTTGGCAGCCCTGCAAGAATTGCTCTGTGTGCGTAAGAAGCTTTCTCTTACGGCGTATTTGGAAGGGCCATGCTATAGATCCAGTCCAGGACTGCCAGTCCTGCAGATGCCTCCTCAGGTGCTTAATTCCTCAGATAGCGGTGTCGCACCGAGTCAAAGTTCCGCAGTGTAGCTCTCACCTTACCTCAATAGCGCGTCCGCCTGGGATCACACGCAAACATTGCATCTCCGACAGAGCCTCACGTCTGTGTCGAGAACCCGCGGTACTCTAGGCCTGAGTCGTCTGGCAGCAGAGTTGATTGGCTGTGATGTTGCCCTTGCTTCTGCTAAAGACAGCACAAGGACATCCTGTTGTGAGTGACTGCTGCTCTGATCTGGCTGCCCACAGCCTGAAGGTCAGCTCAACTGACGATGAGGCTGTATATGCAGTTGGTGGAGCTCAAAAGTGGAGAAACGTATAATGGACATATGGTGCAGTGCGATAGTTGGATGAATGTACACTTGCGTGAGGTCATCTGCACCTCAAAGGTGAGCTCTGCTGTGCAGTGCAGCAAGGGGGTCCACATGGAGTCATGAGCTAGAGTACTGCTGTACAGGACGGTGACAGATTTTGGAACATGCCAGAAGCGTATATCAGAGGGAACACCATCAAATACCTGAGAGTCCCTGACGAAGTGATAGACAAAGTTAGAGATGACAGCTATAACAGAGCAGGTAATACGGGCGCTGCACCGCAGCAGCTGCACATCAGCAGCTGCGTAAAAGCAGAGCAAACAGCTTGGTCTTGGTACATACCATCAGCATGCAGGCAGCCAATGCTGATACGTAATAGGAGTTGTCGGTCAACGAAATTGTCATTTTGACTGGTAATGCTGCCTACAGAGAAAAGACCTATGGGTGGCACAAGAGGGCGAGGTAGGGGTCGTGCGGGGGCAGGTCGTGGAGATGGTCCTGGGGGAAGAGGAGGTGCAAGGGGCCCCGGGCAGGGTCCTGTTGGCAGAGGCGAAGGGGGCTTTGGTGGTAACCGAGGTACGTAAGCAGTGAGGCAAGAATGATCTGCTTAGAGGGTCACATTGATGGTGTCGTCTCCTTCTTCAGTCGTGAGTACTGTTGGTCTGCTGGTTTTGAGTCACTCTATCAGACACGCCAGGAGTTGTGGAAATTGACATGTAAGAGCATGGGCTATGGCATGATAAGTCTGTTTGCTTGCAGGCCGGGGTTAGTCTTTTGCTGTGGCTACACTCAGATGATGATTGTCCACATTGGACTGCTATTACAGAAAGCCTCCACCATATATCAGGAGCTTGCAGTCGTGTGTTACAAACAAATCTAGGTCAACAAGCAGCACCAGTCTTGTGTATTGCAAATATACCCATACACAAAAGCACAAGGCAGACAAAATCTTTGACTCATCCTGAGCATTGTTTGTTATACAATGTCATGCAGCTTCTCATCTTCACAATGAGAAGCTGCGGCAAAGAAGCTAAGAAATGCTCTAGACTTATACCTACACTAGCTTTCAGTGGCATTACTTCTCTCATCTGCTTAGTATACAGAACAATCTACACTACCTAACCTCTATGTTCTTTAATCAGACCTCGAGCTTGATTCGTTTGTCAATGTGCAGCTGTTGATCCTGATCTGATACAATCTCATTTGCATCTGCCAGTCTCTTGTGACTCACAGCTGGATCAGACTCCGCAGCTGGTTCCTGTTTAACAGTCCGGTGCACATCAGCTTCAATCTGCTGTGACTCCTGCATGTCAAGATCAGTGGTTTCCACATGGCCCTATGATGAACTGATGCAGCACTTGATGGCCAACCACAGCTATACAGGCGCATGACTGCATCCACCAAACATGAGAAAACATGAGTTGCTGCACAGCCTCTGTCCGTACCGCTGCTTCTTCTGATGAAGCATGGACTTGATCTGGCAAGGCATCCTGACTGCTGCTAGGTGTTCCTGCCAGTGTGCTTTCCAGCACAAGAGCACCTTCTTGCAAGCCATATCTAGCAGCATCCTCAGCACCAACTTGCACTGCATTCTTGTATCGCCATTCCTGCAAACAGTCAAATGCATCAGAGAAAGCATGCAAAGAATTGACCGCAAGGCATGGTTATGGTCAAGCAGATCAAAGCAAGACCAAGCATCATTGATGTCAGCTACCATGCACGATGCACAACATACCTGGTACTGATCATGCCAAAACTTCTCAAACTTTTCACCAGAAAGGGCACACTTTGGCTGACTATCATCCACTGGCACACTTACTTCCTCCTTTTCTTGCACAGGTTCCTGCATCAACAGGTTTGCAGAGTTTAGACCTTACCTACTATACAAAAGCATCGTTCAAGCTTACTTTGTAACATGCATGTCACTGCTCAATCAAGGATGTTGCATGGCTGACCTCTGCTAGTGGCTGTGGTTGGCCTTCCCCCACAGCTGCTGCAGCAGTGCCAGCTAGCCACAGGTCAGCACTCACAAACCATTGCCTTGATGCACCCACCATGCTCTTCTGCCGTCTGCGGCGCATGAACTGCATGTCCAAGTGTTTGGACCGCAGCTGTGCAGTTGTCTCCATCAAACTTGCCAATACAGCTGGATTATACTCCTGTGCACATTTGTGGACGTTAGAAGCACTACATGCAGCCTTGTTGCTCCATATGCTCTAGTCATGTATGCAGCTCCTCACCAGGGTAAGTAATGATATGTATCACTCGTTTTTTGTACATAAAACGATCACATAAGATTCGAAAAGAATACATTCGAGCTTGTTGTGCCGGTCAGGATTTTTGCACTATAGTTGTCGAAATGCACGTGCTGTGCATGCAGTGATCAAGCTTCAAACATAGCAATTGAGCCACCATCTTCCGTAAAGCCAGGTCTTTTTGAAACGTTGGAAGTCTATGCAGTCGAACAGCATCTGACGAATTTGGCTGCTCTTTTGCTTAATTCACAAGTACACTGTTGGGCCAAGACATCATGCACTATTTTTACAGCTAATATACCAAAATAGATCAAGAGGCAACATAGTCCCTTCATACCACTTGAGGAACAGCATGCAGTTTGCAGAGCATTGCATTTAAACCAGACATGACCCTCAAGCAACACCCACACATGCACAAAACAAACAGTCAATGACACCTGCAGCAAACAACATATGCAAGTTGCAAGAGCAGTGACAAGAGGCCATGACAATACCTTGAGTCTGCTAGGTACGAACTTACAGTCCTCAGGATCAACAGCCTCGGGGGTGGCTGCCCTGCTTGGTGGATGTGTGTAGAACACAGCAGGTGCAGCAGACAGCCCAGACGGTGCTATTGAGACTGATGGAGGCACCGTGAGCAGACCCGAGCTCAGGAGGGATGACAACAGGTTAGGCAACACCAGTGGCTGACAGCTCGATTGCTGTGAATACTGCACAGAGCCTGCTTGTTGTGCTGCTTGATGTGACTGCCACTGCCGCTGCGATGCCTGAGCTTGAGGTGCAGCGTACCCTGACTGGAAACTGTCTTGGCGCTGCTGGGGATGCTGGTAGGAAGCAGACATGAGGCGGCCTGTGACATGTGGTGCAGCATAGTAGCCATTTCTGCCACTGGTGCTGGGAATGCTGGTGTTTGTTGATGAAACAGGCTGCTGATCATTTGCCACCCTCTGGCCCCAGTGGCTTGATTGTGCCTGACCAGACTGCAAAGCATTGCCATTTGCTTGACTGGGCACATCTTGTGCTACTCTCTGCTTCAGCACCGTCAATAGTTGAGGCGGGAAAATCCCGTCCCACGTCGCTAGCAGCTTCAGCAACTGTGGGTGCACCTCACGCTGCTGCCAAACATCAAAGAACACCTACATATTTACGTCTTGCTGTTTACGAAACTCTTGGGGATATCTGTAGTCTCCAAATGGCAAACATGGCATCTACTGCATGCCAACAACAGGAGGTGTGCAGAGCAGATTGATGAGCATAGACTTCACACCTGAATTAGGTTGCGACAGAAAAGGCTGATGTAGGGCTCCTTTACATTCTTGAGAATACTGTCCACCAGGTACAGGGTAGGAAGCTTTCCTGAAGAAGGAGCCTGCACGAGTGGGCAAAAGTTAAAATTTCGTCATGACTCAGCAGCAAAGTCATGTCTACACTGTATAAAACTTAGTCCTACCGACAAGACGTGCCGCTCAATCGTGGCGCAAATACTCGCCGCAGCAGCTTTATTCTCCGCTGCTAGCATGGTGAGCATGTTGATATGAGTCTTGGACGCCCAAGTAAGGTCGGTCTTTAGAGAGTCTGCGTACTGAAGTATGAGCTCCTTGTAGTCCATCTTCACACCCGGGGCTTGAGAATAAGCTGGTACCAAGCCGTGAAGATGGACTGGCACCCCCAGTCTGCCTAATTAAGGGCTCACTAAGCTTTTACACAGGAACAACAGCAGGCTGTCAGCTTGCTGTGGGCCAGCTGGCAGTGATGTCGAGGCAGTCGAACAGAGCGCGAGGTAGCGACTTGATAAGGCAGTTCACGGGGCGAGCGGCTCAACGATGTGATGATCTCGAACTAGCAGTGTTGACAAGCAGGACAGGTGCCCGATGAACTGTGTCTGGTACTGTTTTCAGCGCCAGGCCAAAACCCTTCAATCCTGCCGCCCATGACCGCCGCACTCCCAAGTAGATTCCGCCCTCAATTACCAACCCCGACCCAACCCCTGTCCTGGGGTCCCCACCCTGGTCACCCGGCTGCGCGAAAGCGTGTAACGCATGCAATAAGTCGCAACGATCTTTCGGACGCCGGTGTTTTGGCGCAAGTCGTTTGAGCTGTCACTGGACTGCTGCATCTCAGATCTAACTGCGACTTCCGGTCCCCGACTATCTTGTTGACTTCACTGAGATTGATCCAGTGGTCAACGAAAGTGTCAAGCGGGCACCGTTAGTTACTGTCCACCAAAGCAGCTGCTCGTGGCTGGGCATCTGCGCGAACGGACCCAGCCTAACTGTGTCTGAGCGTATACCTGCCGATAATTGATGGCGAAGCCCAAAGGCAAGGCTTCCAGAAAAAAGCCGGCCACCAACAGCAGCGGTAAAAAGCGTGTTGCATCCGCTGCGTTTCCAGCAGAGAACAATAGGGATGAGTTTTTCGAGGGCAGCGACAGTGAGGCTCCTAGTCATGGGGAGGAAGATGAGCAGAAAGTTGAAACAGCACCAGAGAAACGTAACAGGATTGGTATGTATGGTAGCTGGTAATTCCCTGGCTCAGACTGCCATGCTTTCACTGGGTAATGTCCAACGTATTGTGCTGTTGCAGCCAAGGAGTACATGCAAAAGGTAAACATTGGGCTCCAAGAACAAGCTGGCAGTGACTCCGGTAAGAATGCTGAGCCATGTTTATACCTGCTGCAAGTGTTGCCATGTGCAGCTGTCTTACACTTGACAATACGTAGAAACGGATGAGGCTGGTGTCCATGACTCCCTTGGAGAGATACTGAAACAGAAAGCCATGGAGGTGCGGTCTCAAAGACATGTCCTGTGATATATGTGCATTGTTACTGTACACCCGCAGACAGCGCCCAAAGAATAACCAGTGCTGGGTTGCTCATATTGATCTGCCAATATCAAAAGCTGAAGAGTCACTTTTGGCGGATGCAATGCTCAGCTAAATCAAGTGTTTGCTGTGTTGGGTAGGCATCAGGGTACATGCAGCGCAAAATTGCTCATCAATTAGAGCTGCCTAGCTTGCGAGCGGCCTCCGGAACCAATGCCGGTACTTCAGGACGTTTTATACGCACCAGGTGAAAGAAGACACATGAATAGTATGTGACAGAACAGCACATTTGTCTGGATGTCTGTGTCACCACTGCAATTCATGTCATCAGATGAACATGTGCGCAACATGCGTTTGATCAAGTCATTATTTAGAGGATCTGTATGCGCACATAAGGCTGCATGAGCGCAAATGATGCCGAGCTATTGCAAACGCTGTTTGTTGCTGAAAATGCTCCATTGCGTGACCAGCATCTGTACTTAGCAATTACTAATATGCCATAAGTAACAGCACTGTCAGTAGCATGAACAGCAGTCTTGCCTGGAACATCAACTTTGACTTGCTGCAGCAAGATGGCAGTCACAGCAGTATGTCTGAGCTCTGATGACCAGACAGCTTACTGTGTCTCCAAAGACGGCGTCATCTTTGCTCTTGACATCGAGTCTGGCAAACGCAGCAAATTTGACTGGCAGCATACAGCAGACCATGCACAGACCGCTGGCACCACAGCTGATTGGGTGAAGCGCAAGGCCCAATCTGTAGGCAAGAATGCCCTGTTGGCTATTGCCATCAGCTTTGATGACAGGTGACACCTTCATCATGGTCCATGCAATTTGAGCATTACCTTTGCATGTCCATTGGCATGCCAGACTTGTGCTCTGCACATGTCATCAGCAAGCAGTTGCTGTCATTGCTGCACTCTATCTGAGCAGCACAGTGATGTATGCCTTGCCTACATTTGGACATGAGGAAAATCACCATTGCATGCAATGCTGGCAACTTACTGGCTCAGCAACACACTCAGCAGCATTGGCCGCTGGCAAAGGTCTGCACAGCAATGACTGCCTTGCTTTCTAAGCAGCTTGTTATGCGAGCCATCTGTTGCATTATTTACTCTGCAATGGTGCTACCCTGAGGAGCATCTTGACACAGTCCCAAGGCGTACCCGGCATTGCCAACATGATGTTAGCCAAAATGCAGGTATCTTGTTGTTGGCGGCGGTGACAAGAAGGTGCATATCTGGGGCGCAAAAAGTCATCAGTATATTAGGTCTCTCAGTGGAACCACAGGCCACAAGGATGTCATCACAGGGCTAGCTTTCAGGGATGGCACACATGAGCTGTTCAGCTGTGGAGCCGACAGAGCAGTCAAGATTTGGAATTTGGACAACATGGTGTATGTTGACACCCTATTTGGCCATCAAAGCGAGGTCTGCATCCTCTGCTGGTGACTCCATGCACTGTGCGTTTTGAATGGTGCTCATTGCTTTGGCTAAGCAACATGACTCACTTTGGCAAAACTAAGCCAAGTATGGACACGCCTGATTAGCTGGCAAATGTCGAGGCAAGAATGGTGTGGAGTCTCTCACCCTAGTTTTGCTGCTGTAAAGCTGCTGCAGCAACACATCTGCAAGCCTGATGCTTGATGTTTTGCTTGTCCTGATCTCACAAGCAGTAGTACTTGGTTGCCATGGCTGCCTTGTTGTTTGCAGGTGCTTGCAATTGACATCCTGCGCCAGGAGCGTGCAGTCAGCTCTGGTAATGATCACACCTGCAGAGTGTGGAAGATTGCTGAAGAGTCCCAGCTCATCTTCAGGTCGTATGGCATGGCTGTGGACTGCTGCAAGTACATCACAGGTGAGTCAGCAGTGTTTGATAATGCACACTGGGGCCAGCTCCTGTGATGTGTGTTTCTGTTGTGATGTGGCCAGCTCCTGCCTTGTTGTATGAAGTCAGCAATGTGGTCTCTCTGTGTGCCAGGTCTCTGTTGCTGACAGCTGTATCACAATTTTCCTTATTGAAATGCGCAATACTCCTCTGCAGGCGTTTCTAACTTTAAATTTACACTATGACAAGGGTGTCTCGTCGAACATAGCGACACTTATTAAGAGCCACCAACCTTGCATACAGCAATCTGTCACTCTTACAATATGTTGTATTGAAGTCTGTGAGTCACAAGGCGTCATGGCTGCTGCTGCAGGCACAGAATGGGTGACTGGTGCTTCAGATGGCTCCTTAGCCATGTGGAGTCAGACAAAGAAGCGGCCAACTTCAGTGCTCAGAAGGGCGCATGGGTACCCCAGGCCCGGTCTGGCCCCTTTCAACTCACAGTCTGCAGCCTCAGTCCATGGGCAAGTCAATGGGCAAGTCAATGGGCAAGATCCCACTGCAGATGGCACCAATGGGCTGGAGGATGATGGGCCTGTTGGGCCAGGCAGTGTTGGGGGCGATGCTGCCTCCTGGATTGGCGCTGTTGGAGTGTGCAAGGGAACAGACCTTGTGGTGAGTAATCGTGCACTGTCTTGCACCCTGCATGCCACATCATAGACAGTGTTCATGCGCAGTGATCAACCCAGAGTATGGCTTGTGCCAATAAGTTGCTGCTTCTCTTGACATGTGTGCTGGCAAATGCAGTTCAAGTGCTTGTCAGTGTGCAGGTAGCCTAGTCCGTGAGCTTGTATTTGTTTTGACAGCTTTTCCATGCCTAGTGGCTCACAATGTCATGGTCTACAAACCAGACAATCCTGCTCAAAGTGCATATAGGCATACACAGCAATGAGGTGGCTGGTAAGCTCAGACAAGTTCAACCTTTAGGCCTTTAGATAGACAGAGCTGTGCTGCTACTTGCAGGCATCAGGAGCCGGTGATGGTGTTGTCAGACTCTGGCAAGTGGCTGATGGTAAAGTGGGCAGAGTCCTGCATGAACTGGGGGGCCTGCCTGCCCGGGGGTTTGTCAATGCCCTGCAGTTTGCTAGAAGTGGAAAGTTTCTGGTGGCTGGTATGGGTCAGGAGCCCAGGCTGGGCCGCTGGGCTCGTGATGGCACTGCCAAGAATGGTTTGCTGATTCACCAACTACATCTGCGCAATGACTGAGCTATAGATCTTCTCACTTATAATCTGTCCTTCTTCTGTCCTACATAGGCTGTGGTGATTGTTGAAGGACATCATGACCTAAATCAGAGCAAAGGAACTGCTGCCATTTTATGAAGTATGATCAACAAATGTTGCTTTGATCAGATGTGTGTTGCATGTGGTTGCACCAACCCTCCTAGTAGTACTATTAGATCACAGAACTATACATGAAACAAACTAACGATGAATATTTAGAGCATGCTAGGGCTGCTCAGGGCCTACGCGTATCAAGCCTCCAAGCTTGCCTCTGCACTGCTAGCTTGTAATGCAGGACCTAACTTGGATACGATTTTGATGGTTGTTTCTGAACTTACTGTCTTCCAGCAGCATCTGCCATACCTGTGGCAGCAATGTTGCTGTGGCAATATATATTATCCTACCTATCCTGCCTGACCTCTCGAATGCTCAGAATGCTTGTCGGTGTCCATGCGTTCAACTGGCTTGTAGATTGCTTAGTCATCAAATGCAAGGACTTATGCAACGACCGCAACTGCTGTGCTTCATTGGGACAATTCCTTGGTCGGGCAAGAACGTGCCTGGGTCTTTGTTGATAGCATCTTTCTAGAGTCGAGCTTGCATTCAACTGGGACAAGCGTCCGGCGTCGCCGAGTGAGAGCGAGCCGACAGGGTGGTATGGGGCAAAAAAGCTCGAAAGCCCCACAAGTCGAAGCTCGCTATCTTGCACCGCAAAAGCTGTATTGCTACAGTGAGGTCGATCTACGAAAGCTCCGCAAGCTGATCAAAGATCGCAAATTGGCGCCGTGCTTCCCTGGGGTTGACTCGGAAAGCCGTGAGGTGGTGATCTTGTTCTGTTACGCTTGTCGGCTGGCAGCATGTGATCAACTTCTTCAACAAGATGCTTTTTGCAGTTGGAGGACTGCCCCATATGCTTTCTAAAGTTTCCCAGCCTCAACAGAGCAGTGTGCTGCCATAAGCCGATATGTACAGAGTGCTTTCTCCAGGTATACTATGCCCAAAAGGCAAACCTCAGCAAGATGTCGGCATGGAACCCGTCTCAGCATTCAACTTTTTGCTGCAGGTCAAGTCTTTGCAGGCTGGTCACTGCCCTAAATGTCCATACTGCAAAGCTGACTTTTCGATTTATTTCCACGGTCCTATCAGCAGTGAGCAAAAGCTCAAGTACCAGGCAGAAGAGCAGCAACAAGCTTTGGCTGCCAAACGGGCACAGCAGGTTGGACTCCCTTCACTTCTGTCTAGCTAGCCAGTAGAACAGAGCAAACCTATGTCTTGGTTGTGTCCCCCTTTCACTCCAGTATGCTCTCATGCAGGAGGAAAGACGGCAGTCACAGCAATCACTGGAGCAGCGTCTGCCTGCTGTAAGTTTTTTGTCAACAAACTTGTTTCAGGTCTTATACAGTTCACAGCAAACTGACATACTGCCAACTCCCAGCATCTTTCATGCCTTCCCAAAGTAGCCCGGCAGACAAATTGGTCTATATACATCCTCTGCACAAGCATCAGGCACACAAAGCAAACATGCAGCTCAGCATTGGGTCTCTCACATGGCAGCTACACTACTGTTTGGCTGTTTTCACACGTCGCTCAACAGCATTCTGTTGCAGGTGCCTTGTTGTCCAGCAGCATATGAAAGCAGCTCTCACACACCCTCCGGCGATCAAGTCAAGGTGCTACAGCAGGTACAGTCGCATGTGCATATAGTATGCAAATCTGCAAGGCAGTGTCTATCTCTAGTCAGTTTGACTGAGTACCCTGCAACATGGTTTTCCTGATGCAGACTCATGATGCTTTGCAACAATATGGAGACTTCCTTCCACATGATCTGTCTGCCCTGGCAGAGGCGTTTCACTACGATATTGATTTGAATGAAGTCATGGTGAGTTGATGTTCCCTCTTGACATCCCTGCAAACCTATGCTGACCCAGCGCTTTCACATACTCTCAGCATTCAACACTGTGCTGGTCTTAAGGCAGCAGCTTATCAGGTGCATCTGTCTTGTGCTTGCACAGCCTTTGTCACACTATCAGTGAATTTTGTTTAGCTTTTCAACAGTTCTCTTTCCTTCATTTTGGTCCTCTTTGCCTGACTTGTGAATCTGCTTTGCGTGCAGTTCATGCAAGGGCTCTGCGCATCTCTGCAGCCCCCTGATCCAGAGGCAACAGCAACAGCAGGCATCCCTGCAGGCCATAGTGGCGCTCATCACAGTGCTTCCCATTCCATTCCCATTCCTGCCCAGGCAGCCTGCAACACACAGTCAGCGCGACAGCGCACTCGCTCCAGCCCTGGCTTGGGTTTGTCTCAAGCTGAGTCTATCCAGGCCAAGTCATACAGACCGTGCCAAAGTCACACTGCCACACTGAGTGCAACTCCAATTGAGGAGCCGACGGCCGGCTGCTCAACAGCAGTGCAACCATCAGATGGTTCAGTGTGCATCACTGTCCGCATGGGTCAGCAGTCTGGCCGCATGCCATCTGACTCACGGGCGGCGTCGTCAAGCTGTTGCATAGACCAGGCATCAAGCAGCACAGACCCAGCATTCATGCTTGCTGCAAATCAACCACCAGCAGCCACTAGTATGAGCTCAAATTGCGTCAGTAGCAACAGCAGCAAGGCTGTGCTCCAGCCAGGCAGCTCTAGTCGGTGTAGTGGGTATGGGACAGCCCACAGTAGAGGCAGGATCAGTGGAGCAAGTGATACCCTAGCAGGGTTCCTTCAGGAGCAGGCCAGGGCAGGGCAGCAGGGCTCACAAGCCCTCCGGCCCCACCCTGCTTCAGGCACACATGAGCTGACAGTTGGCATGGTACTGACTGAGTTCAGGTTTGTACCTGATGCCAAGAAGTATGGGGTGAGCAATCTGCCAGGCAGTGTAGACAAGCTGCCTCAGTCAGCAATGATGAGCACAGACGTAGCTTCAAGCCCACACAGTGTCAAGGACCAAGGTGGTCTTCAGGCAACTGGCAATCAGATAGACTGTGGGAAGATGAATTCCAGGGCTGTTGCAAGTAGCCCTGAGGCAGCACACAATGATCTGACTGGAGGCGCAGTTCTGCTGCACAATCCTGACGGCAGCGTGCAGTATGTGGTTTTGACAAGTGATGAGCAGAAGGCGGTCCAGCTCAGTTTGCAAGCTCGTCAGCATCAAAGCACAAAGGGTGACACAGATGTTGACGCCTATCAGGTGAGCTCAATGTGTTGAGACAAGCCATGGTTGGACTTGACAGCCACCTGAATGCAGTGGTCACACAGCAGCTCTTCTCATTCCAATACGTCTGTTTAGATTCAAAAACGTCATCCCTACACAGGAAATCTAAACTCAGAAACGTCTGGGGACAGTAAAAACACGTCTGTACATTGTGGAGATGTTTTAGGACTGTGCGATGTTCACACCACAAGTGGCAAATGGCCTGATTTGCTGCTGTTGTACCACTCGAAACCAGTAGTCAATGCGTGGATGCAAAGAGCGTGTGTGTTCATCAGGTGGCATGCTCTCCAGAGGATCAAGCCATACAAGAAGCCATTGCAACTGGAGATGCCATTCTGCAGCGCCTGTATCAGCCAGGCCAAAATGCCTTACAGCACAGGACTGCGTCTGCTGCCTGTGAGGCCCACTCATGTCGGGGCATCAACACCGTAAGGTATCATGTTACCACAAGCTGATCTTTTTCCGGATGTAGCTGCTGTGCCTGCTAATGATACGCATGTTCATTAAGAAGTAGGTCACTGTATTTGAAGACTACAGAGGGACAGGGTTCATCAATACTATGCAGCATGCTTTACGTTGAGTTACACATTGGGTGATTGTATTAGGCAAGCACACAGCTTCTCTTGCTGCTTGTCTGGCCAGTTGAGACTGCACCCCCAGGGCTGACTGTTTTATCCTCAATACATAGCATGACTGTGTATGTCTGCAGGGACAGTGATGTTCAGAGAGATGCTTTGCTGAAACGTATGGAAGATCAAGATGCAAGGCTGAGGGCAATGTATGCTGCTGGCTAGGCGTCCTTGCTGCTCAAGCTGCCTAGCCTGCCAATTTTCCAGCAACAATGAAGAGCTTGCCCTGTTTACAATTAGCAGTGCTGCAACCGGCTCAAGAGGCATCCAATGCAATACCCCTATGATCCAGGCATTTTACCAAGGTCTGCAAATTAGTGTATCCTTGAGAAAGTGTATCTGAGATCCAATCTATCAAAGAACCCGCTCAAGAGTTTTGTTATTTTGTTTGTTTGCAGCTGGCTTCTAGCCAGTCGCATTGTCTTCCTGATGCTCATCTGGCTTTGTCAATATGGAGACAGGCATTGCCTGGTTCTCAAGGCAACCCATAGGCCTGCATCGCTTTTTGCAACTTGTCTGTCATCATACGTTGCTTGCATGCCCAGTGGGTGTAAACAGACACAATCTCGAATCTCAGCTCTACATTGGTGGAATCTGCTGCTGAGTATTGGTGATAAGGCTAACAGTCATGAACACTGGCCATGAGCATTGTGCTTACGCAGCTCAGCAGTAGAGGTGAGAACTGCGGAAAATATCCCTGCAGCCTTCGACTCCGCATTTCTGCTCTTCATGATTGCGCACACTGCCTTCCACATGCACTTTGCCACACATCAATGCATCGCATAATCTAATGCACATTGGCATTACTGCATATGGCATCAGATACTGTATGATCCAAGCTGTTTACCAGGCTCCGTACAATAGTGCAATACTGGGAAGGAGTTGCTGTATCACATCCACCAAAGAATGCTACCAAGCAAGCTTGTATCCGTATTCGAGCATTGAAACCTCTTTGATGTGCAATTGTGATGAAAGCATATGCAACGAAGTGTGCAACACATAAATGACAATAAGCGATGTATTAAACTGATCCTGCACAGCTGCAGAATGCACAGCATGTGACAGTCACAGCGATTTGTGTAGCTTCAAGCTTGGATAAAAACTTGCATAGACAAACTGGGTTGGGACAATGTATGCAGGAGCAAGGAAGGCTGCACAAGCCAAGTGGCCTATCTCAAGGGACACCACCAATTGCATGCAGTACAGCACCTAAAGAAAGACGCAGAAGAGGATAGTGTCAAAATTCTATTGTACAGCTGGCAGCCCTTTGCTGCTCATTCCTGATCAGCATTTGCATCTGTCATGTGCACCTTCTCTGGCTCTGCTCCTTCTTGAAGCTTGATAATGACGTTGCGCCCTGCTTGGACCTTCAGCGGTCGAATGTCTAGTTCCTTAATCACCTTCTCGTAAGCTGACCTGGAACAGGGCATCAGCATTATGTAACTATGACTCACGCTGTTGTTTGCCAGCAGAGGCTGGGCAGGCCAAAGCCTTTGGGTGTAGTGCTGTGTACAGAGGCAATGCTGGCATGCCTATGTGCTAATACCCACTCAACGTACCTGTCTTGCCGCAGGAGATATTGCATTAGGGATTTTCTAGTGGACAATGCTGCCAGAAGCCCTCGTCGAGACGCATAATCTTTCTTGTGTGTCTGCAAATGGCCTGTTAGTTGGATGACGCGCGCTGAGAGCTGAGCAATCTGGACCTCTGGAGAGCCAGTGTCTGCTGGAGTTCTTTTGTACTGAGCTACTTTGCTTCTGTCAGTGCCTTGACCCCTGTATCTGCTCCTGCACAATATCACAGAGACCAGTGTCACCTAAGAAGTGCTATTGCAAAGCAGACACCTCCTGCCGGCTGTTCTGCAGATCACTCACTGTACTAAGTGCTGCAACTGTGAAGGTCTCGTCTGGACAGGTCTCCTGAATGACAATGGGGTCCCTGAAAAAGTGCCTGCGTTGCAGAAGGTTGGTCAGGCTCATGCGATCGGCATCAGCCCCGCAGCAGGGTTGCAAGGACAGCATGACACAGGTTGCCTAGGTCAGTACAGACTTGCTCAGCACAAAATGCAAACCTGCGCAGAGATGCGGCATCGTCATATCGTAAGTGATGCACCAGAAGCCCTCGTTTGTTCCAGTCAAATGAGTCGCAAAGTTGCTGGTGCTGCTAGCAGCACGGCAGTGTTTCGGATATCTAGGTTTCGAAACCCTGCTCGACCCCAGGTGAGTTGTAGCCTGCAACCTCTGTTCTGCGCTTGTATTGCGGAGACGTAAGACGTTTGAGACTGGACTTTCAGTATGTTGCTGCATGCGCAAGGCCACGTTTGCGGAACATCCCACGCACACAGACACTCAAGGGTAAATGCTTACACGCCTTCGGCGTGGTTGCTATTGGTGCTAAGGGGTGGCTTTCACTAATGTCCTCTCAATATATGTCCATGAGTTCCAGCAACCTCAGCGTGTGCCCTCGCAGGTGTCAGGCGCCTTCGTAGGCAGCAGATCACCTTTGCAGCACTCACAGTGTCGGCAGCAACGTAGCCAGTCATTCAGGCGTTGTTCGAACGGTAAGCACAGGCTAAGGATTTCACAAGCCTGCTAAATTTACTGTGCACCTTTGCTGCTCATTTGCCAGCCTGCTGTGAACACTGTTGAGTACCTGCTTTGCAGTTGTTGAGGCTCCTACAAAGTCAGCTGCTGCACCAAAGGCAAAGGACTCGAGACTAAAAGACCTGGGGCCTGACTTGTGGAACACCACATACTATCCAAAACAGCATGATACAGTAGCTGTGCACAAGCCATGGTATGTCATTGATGCTGAAGGCCAGACTCTTGGGCGACTGGCTGTGCTGGCAGCATGTGTTATCAGGTAAACAGCATGAACTGCAGGTTGCATTTGCTGTGAAATGCTGCTTTGCAGGGCATGGTTATTGTGTGCACAGAACAGTATAGACAAGGTGCGAAACACCATGTCCAATAGCAGCAGGTCTTTGCGTGATGAGAGCCGACTTGCAGCAAGCTGTTTAGCACTCAGCTCATGCTGTTTACAAGCAGCTTTGACACCTTTGCACAGGCTGCGCAGCAGGCAATGGCAGCATCTGCAGCTTGTTGCAACATGACTGTAGCACCATTGCATTGCATTGCACACTCAGGCTTGATTCTTGAACTCCTGCTTACACACAATTCCTCCCGACTGCGCTTCAAAGTCCGTTTTCAAACAATCTTGATAGGGACCCTTGCTCACAAAAAACATGTGTGTAGTGGTTGAGAGCTCACATGTGCATGCAGAGGCAAAGATCTGCCAAGCTATAGCCCGTCCATGGACATGGGCGGCTACGTGATCATCATCAATGCGGACAAAGTCACTGTCACTGGAAACAAGTTCAATGACAAGCTTTATCGTAGCCATCCCACCTCCAAGCCTGGAACTCTGAAAGTAGAGACATTCAGACAAGTCAATGAGGTAGGCGCTGCGGCCCTGCACCCTTCAAGGTTCATGCAGCACCAACACATGTTCATATTGTGTTGTCAAACAACATGCATTGCAGACATGTGACATCCAACATGCTGATGTTGTTGCGCATCAACTCCTGCAACCCAGAAGCATAAGAGGATGACTCAGACAAAGGCCAATGCATTCATGCTAGGTGCCTGTATTAGTGCAAAAGGGCAGATTGTTGCAAGGTTGATGTGGCAGCACATGAGAAGTAGGCTGTTGGGACGTTTTTGAAGTCTGGGTCTAATGACCTGTGCTATCCAGTGACACTCCAGCTACAACAGACATGTGTGGAGTGATATGTTCCTTCAACTGCTATTTTGTTTGCTCAGTCGGCTTGATTTGGTGTGTTCATGTATAGCATGTGCTGTGCAGAGAATACCTGAGCGAATTCTTGAGAAAGCCATCAAGGGCATGTTGCCCAAGGGGCGTTTGGGTCACCGGCTGTTTACCCACCTCAAAGTGTTCAAGGGCACCAAGCACCCCCATGGTGCTCAGCAGGCTGTGGACATCACCGGCAGAATCAACCAGAAGTTCAATGGAGCATCAGCAGCAACTCAGTAGTGGATGATTTGAACATGGCTGGTGTCATCACATTGTGGATGCGTGCCAGATTCACACAGTGCTCAGAGTTGCAGAGAATCACAACACCACAAGTTCACGCCGCTCATAGCCTGTGACAATGCGAATGCATCATGTGCCTGTGGCATGTACCACCAGTTTTGACAGTAATTTTGTGTTCTGCTTGTTTTCACATTGTGCACATTTGCACCCTTCTACAAAAATGGTGCTGCAGCTTGGATGACACTCAACTCGTCAGTTGCACTAAGCAGGACGTTGGTCGGCCCTGGTCTGACTCACGTCGCCGTGTCCAGTTCGAATTGTAAGCCTCAACCATTCAAGCAGCCTTTTCTCCTCAATTGGCAGACTTGCACAGACAGACTTTCAAAATCGAACGGATTCCATGTTGGGTTGGACGCCTTCCATATAGGCCTCCACCATCAACGTGCGTGCAATTGCAACAATGCCAGCACCAGGGCTGCTACTAGCATGAGACTGTCACAGCATTGAAGGAATAAGCCAAATCAGCCAACTGCATGAACCTCAGCTCCAACATTACCTATCAGAAGACTAGGAGTGATATCTGCAGCATAAGGCAGGGCTGGTCTGGCACCGAGTGCGGTGCAGTTACAAGCAGCTACAAGTGCAGCTAGCATCATCATCTGGTCAAGTGGCATTTGCTGAGTGATGCCATACAAGACACTGCCTATATAGGCATCTCCTGCTCCTGTTGTGTCTTCAATGGCTTCCTGCATATCAGTCCCTCCTGATCAAGGCCCTCCTTGGTCTAGCTCATGTGGTGGGATGGAGTCGCTGTCACATAACATGATCTTCACACTGTCCACCTGACATGTGCTTACAAATGCAAGAGTAAGCACGCACTGGGGCCTCCACCACAACTGATACTCTAGCATGTCTTGCAGAAATGATATAACTACTTGCAGACAGGCCAATGTAGCACAAGGGAAGACGGCTGATCCCATCACAAACTTGCTGCTCACCTGGGGTACATGTGCAGCAGATGCAACAATGATGCCTGCTGTCACAGTGGCATCACTTGGCGCAGCACCATCTCCACTGCTGTCTGCCTCCGCATCTGGTGAAGCTGCTGGCACAGCTGCTGGTGAACTTGCACTTGAGGCTGTAAGCTGCTGTGATGTTTCAGTATCAGTATGTTGAAGCCTGTAGGCGTGGCTGCTGGAGCTTACAATGCCAGCCCTGTGCAGCAGCTATGTCATTGGTTAATGCACGACTCGATACGGTCAGGCATGATGCCTGCAGCCATTACTCAAAGGCTTCAGTCAGCACATAACCTCAAGGATAGCAATGCTGAACAATGCAGTTGCAGGGCATGCAGCGAATCTGTGTGTTGTTCTGTAATGAGCTGTCAAGCCGGATCCCAGCAACTCGTGTTGTGTTCTTGCAGTGCATCTCATGCTATGGAAGTATTACTAACCTGATGTGTACATTACTTTTACTGGTGCAGCCTGCAGCACTGGCTTTCCCAACCCCATCTTGCCTGCTGTTGCTTGCAAGGCTGCTGCTGCTGCTGCTGCTGCTGTTAAGACTGCTCAACATGGAGTTCAATTTGTCTTCCAAGATGGCTTCCTCACTGCATTGCTGTGGATTCTGTCGCTTGATCAGGACGCTGCCACGTTTGCCAAGAGTGGTGATCATCCATTTCAGCCTAGGCAGCTGCTGGAGGGTGGACAGCATTGCGTCACCCAGGTTAGCTTTGCCAGTCCATAGCTGCACAGTCAGCACAACAATTTCAGTAAGAAGCACAACCAATGTTTATAAGGTAAAGCTCAAGCACTCTTAAGCTGCTGAGATGTGTCAACGCAGGTAAGGCAAGGGGCTTGACGTTGATCTAGCACTTGCTGCTGATGGCAGACTGTTGTGCCTTGAAACAGGAGTGGCTTTGATCAGGGATGAGAAAGGCGGCAGACACACAGAGGCATAATGTCAGCATCATAAATCCAACTTGACATTGACACATGCAAGGCAACAGCAAATTACTTTGGGAAAATGCGCAGAGGTGCACAGGTAGTCAGCTTCCTTAAGCAGCTCATCCAAGCCCTCTCTGAGCCTTTCAGCTTCAACAAGGACTGGAACTCCCCTTCTACGGGCTGCTTTTGCTAACAGAATGGCAGAATCTGTGAGACGCCCATCAAAATATACCAAACTGGCATTATTGAGAATATGCTCGACTTTGTCTGGCTGGAGATCTTCTGGGGTGTATTCAACACCAGGAGTTTGAATGCATGTCCTGGTGCCACCTGTGCGAGCTTGCTGTGTTGTGATGCTAAGGTATCTCCTGTGTTGTGAGGTATGGCCGGACATTGCTACTAGTCAGGATATGATTGTATCCAAACACGGTAATAATTTCCATGTTGCATGAAGCAGCATTGCAACTTGCCCTTGCCTTGTTTGTCAACAATCATGTAGCTGAAGTGGGAGGCGCCTTGACTTCTCAGCAGGAACTCTGTGCTGACACCATCTGCTTGAAGTTCCTGCACAATTTGCTGCCCTATGCTGTCATTGCCAACCTTAGTCACCAGGCAAGCATCAATGCCCAAGCGAGAGGCAGCTGTCAAAGCATTGGCACAATTTCCTCCACCTCTTGTCTGAAGCACATGGATGCAGGTTTGTTGCTGGCATAGGAAGCTATAAAGAGCTGCACGGGTACAAGGCTTACTCGTACAAGCCAACAGACTATCGATTCACCTCCATGCGCTGAGTGCGAAGTTTTTCGTCTGGTTTTGGAAAAGCGGCAACCTGTGCTAAGAAGTCCCAGCAAGCCAGTCCAAGGCCGACCACCTTCTTTCGGTGCTCGAGCGGACTGTCTGCAACGGCTTGAACGGATGCCTGTGTAGTCCGTTTTGCGCGAGCAGCGAATGGGACGAACAACTTCATAAAGCAAGGGACTGTCTGTTGCAAGTTTTGATGACGCAACGGCCGCCCGTGTGCAATGTGCTGTATGATGCCGGGCCCTGTCCGCCAAGACAGTGAACGGTGAAGTTGTCTGGGAAGTGAACTGGTCGTGCACATGACATCCATTCGATTCACAGCAGGCATCTCGCAAGATCCACAGGATGCCTGATCTTGAAGACGAATCTTGCACCGGCTGAGCGCGTCTGTTGCGTGCGATTGGAAGTTGCATGAATGAGTTGCTAAAAGCACGGTTACTAAGAGTTTACTCAACGGTTACTAAAATTCATCTATAACGTAAGACATACAAGTCGAGTTGCAGCTAAACTCACAACAGCCTTAACCGGAGTGACATTGCTGGCAGTCAGGCACTGCTCGTGCATCACTGCAACGTTTTAGCGGTATGGATAACCAAGAGTCACAGTTGTTCAGAGGACCTCCGGAACCGTCAGGTAAGTGTATATATGGGCCTGTTATCAGGTGCCCTGAGCTGGCAACGCGGCGTTTATCGGTTGAAGACAATGCTGACACCACCCAGGCGCACTTCGGCAGCATATCGGATCGTTGCGGTCTGTAAAGATGCATGCTTTCATGGATTCTTGTGACCCGAGCTGTGCTTGTCTTGCCAGGTTATGGCGCACAGCGGCACAATTATCAGGAAGGGCAGCGTCAGCGCTTTCTGCAAGAGCAATATCAGAGGTTGGCAGTTCAAGACGCGATGGCCGCAGAGCCCGATGTCCCTCATAGTGCTGACTTAGAGGCGACTGTTGAAGCATTGCCAGAGGGCGAGATGCCAGAATACATTCAGGAAGAAGATGAAGAGGAAGATTTGCTCTACTTTGTGCAACCTCAGCAGCGGTCTCATGGTGACATTTACCTGGCGTCCAGTGTGGGAGACACGAACAGAGTCAGGTAAGGACACCTGGTGTAAAGTACAATTTACTGCTTATGCCGCATACAGGCTGGCTGCAAGAGAACACAGGCCAAGTCACTCAGTGCATTTGCTTCCAGGGAGCTGAGCATGGGCTCCTGGACTGCAGGTCTCTTGTGGAGGAAGAAGCAGTGGATGTCAACTTGAGGGATGCCTGGGATGCTGTGCCGTTGTACTACGCCTGCCGTTCTGGTAAACGCTTTGCAAGACATTGTTAGGTCAAGATTGGGATGCATGATGATTATGATCAGTCAGGATAAACCCAGATTGCTGAGCTTTGTTCACAGCAGGCTACTGTCGATGATTCTTTGCTTCTTCATAACACTTTGTTATGACTTCATCACAAGTCTGGTAACTTGCATGGCATGTTATTGGCTCTGGACTACAATAATCATGAATGCATGTCACGGAGACAGCAGCTTGGGCTACAGCTAGCATGTTTCACAAAGCAGCCTACAGCATTCCAGGCACACCTATAGTCTATGCACAAGGAACATATGCAATGCTGTGAACAAGCTGCACCAAGTGTGTGAGCAATGTTGTGAGCTCAGAATGATTTGTAATGTCGCCAGCCAAAAACGGAGTATCTCAGCCTCCAGCAGCAGTTGCGCTTGCCTTCTAATACATTGTAATAAGCCCCTTACTGATTCTTCAGGTCACAATGACGTTGCTCAGTATCTACTGGAGGCTGGTGCTGTCTGCAATGAGTACACATTTGATGGTGATCGCTGCCATTATGCTGCCCTGAACCTGGGCATCAGGACTCTGCTGAGGCAGTTCGAGGCTCGGCCCCCACCTCTGTCACCATTAGCTTCTTCTCTGCGCAGTCTGTCATCCCTGTGTGAAAACCCAGAGGTATGCATCTGTCTGTGGGTCTGTGATGAGAAACCTTGAGCTTGGTTGATCTCTGGAAGTTTGTTGTTCAGGTTGGCTTGTCATCCGTGCATGTCTGCATGTATGTGACATGTTTTCTCAGGTCACCGGTGTGCTGATGAAGACACCCTCTGTAATTGTACATGCATCGATGTCTGTACTGAATTCATCATACGCAATGACAGAGACTTCATTGGTAGGCCTGCACAGTCTCATCCATGCTTTCCACAGTCAAGATGCTCTGTTCTGCTGACTGTGCTTAAACATGAGTTTTGTCACAGGCAACAAGCAGCAGTGGTCAGACAGAGCCCCCATATTGTGACTTTGCATTTGTGTTGGGGCAGGACTTCATGCCTCTGCATAGAGCCATACTAGCAGCTCGGTCCAAGTTCTTCAGAAAGATGCTGCTCACCCAGTGGAGCTCCTCCCGGGTGAGTACTAGCTTATGAGCAGGTTCGAGTATGAATGGCTGGCTGTTGTCACAACGCTTTACAAGGTGCAAACACTTCATGGCCAGCAGCACTTGCTAACAGCATCTTGACATTTGACCAGAGACTGTGCTGCTTGTGTTATGTCATGCCGGCCACACTGCAGTTAAGCCATCAGCTGCTTTCCATTTGCTTATGAAGGCCTGCTTGCACAAGCTATCCACAGCAGTGTGCAGCACTCAAATCTGACCTGCAGCCCTCTAAGCCCTTACTTGCACTAATACAGCAGCCTGCCTGTGCAAAGCATGCGTCCAGCGTCTACGGCAATCAACAGATGCGTGCTGGAAAAGGTCACCTCCATAGCATCAGGTTTGGACCCAACACTCAGGCAGAGAGTCATCAATGCTTATGCGCAGCAGCAGTAGCAGCAGCAGCACTGTGTAGCTGCTATACTTGTGCTGCTTTACCCTCAAACACGACTGCTGTCTACACTGCATGATACCAACTATGACCTTTGCTTACATCACGCACTGGCTGGATCCACAGGCAGATGGCATGAGGACAGTTCATCTGGGCAGCCCAGCCCTGAGTGCAGCAGCCCTGAAGGCAGTGCTGGTGTTCATGTACACAGAGAGGCTGGATGTGGGTATAGAGGAGGTGGACCCTGTGCTCAGGGTCATGCGTAAGTGCCGTCTGAAGCACATGGTTCCCTGTGTTCAGAAGGAGCGCAGGACGCTGCGGTACCATTCCAAGTCCGTGCGTAAGGATGAGGCAGGTCCCCGCAGGTCTGTTGCTGCTGCACTTTCTGCCCATGCTGTGATGCAGTGCTGTGCTTACTTGGGTTTATGCAAAGCAAGCATGCATTGACAGGGACTTCTGGCCATGCTGCACTTTTGCCCATGCTGCACTTCTGCCCATGCTGCACTTTCTGCCCATGCTGTGATGCATTGCTGTGCTTGCCCGGGTTTATGCAAAGCAAGTATGCATTGACAGGGACTTCGGCCCGTGCTGCACTTCTGCCCATGCTGCACTTTCTGCCCATGCTGCACTTTATGGCATGCTACACTTCTGCCCATGCTGCACTTCTGCCCATGCTACACTTCTGCCCATGCTGCACTTCTGCTCATGCTGCACTTTCTGCCCACGCTGCACTTCTGCTCATGCTGTGATGCAGTGCTGTGCTTGCAAGATATGCCGTCTTTGAGCTTGTGCAAACCAGGTATGCGTTGACAGGGGCTTCAAGCAGTCAGGCAGTCCCTGTTGGTGCCCTCTGCTACAGTAATGCTGCACTTCCTCACAAGGCACTACTAGCTTCAGTGCATTGATGTTTGCTCTCTGCAGCATGGCCAAACGAAATTGCACAAATTTGTGTCTGTGCCATTATATGATTGGCATGTCTGTTTGCATATGCTGGTCAACATCATGTATACTCATGTCATCTTATTTGTCTGCCAAAGGCACATGAAACTATTGTAAAGATTTGATGGCAGCTGCATTTGCAGGTTTGTGCTGCAACCCGGTATGTTGCCTGAGGAAGCCAGGCTGGCATATGACCTGCGTCGCTTACGTCAGCGAGCAGCTGTCTTGGAAGCTGCTGGTGCTACAGCATCTGCATCAGACTTTGCTGATATCATCCTGCTGATTGATGCAGTCCGCTTCAGGTGATCCGTCACCTGCTTTGATTATAATGGTTTGTGACTAACTATGAAAGCAAAAGCTGTCAAGATGCAGTTTATCATTTGTTCAAGGCAGGCTCTTGACTGCTGACACAGTACCATGCTGTGATATTGCATACATCTCAGCCAACTTACTTTCAGCAAATACCTCAGCATGGCATGCAGGTGTCATCGCTGCATTCTGGCTGCACGCTCAGACTATTTCAGAGCCTTTCTGCAGCGCTCCCCTGCCCAGAGCACCTCCTGCATTGCTTCATGCTCTGATTCCAACCAGTCAGAACGGGATACACATGCCACCACAAGCAGTTCACCGCCAGCTGCTGCCAAAGCTGCGTCTCACCAGCCTGCTCCCCAACATAGCTCTCACAGATGCACAGAAGCACACCAGAGCGCAAGCATGATTTCTGATGGTAGGCAGGACAGCACAGCAGCAGCTGCTGGGCATGTTGAGCTGCCCCAGCTTGCGGTGGCCGATGTGACGCCCGAGGTGATCAGCCTAGTACTGGAGTTTACGTATAGTGGGTCAGTGCAGCTTTTGGCGCCTCAATGGCTCAAGGCTTCAGGCGCAGAGCAGCTGTTTGAGGCAGCTGAGCGCTACCTGCTGCCTTTGCTCAAGGTCAGCACATGCTTTGCAGCAATCCCTGCTTCAGGTGCAACTTCCGTAGATGGTGCAAGACAGCAGTTGCCTCAGGTCACTGCTGAGATCTTGCATGTAAGCTGGGCACATGCTGCTGTGGAGAGACAAGACTTTTCCTGCACGTACCTAGCTCATCATGAGCTGGAAAAAGTTTGAATTAATTAGTTATGTAAGCTGGGCACATGCTGCAGTGGGCATGTGTGCTACCTGCTGCCTTTGCTCAAGGTGAGCACATGTAGCAATCCCAACGAGGTGCAACCTATAAAGATGCAAGTCAGCAGCTGAGGGGCTCAGATCAGTAAATGAGACCACTGCCAAGATCTTGTGTGTAAGCTAGCACATGCTGGAAAAGGCATGTGTGTTGTAATTCTGCTGTGCAGCATCAGGATAAGAGCCTCTGAGGATCATGGGGAGGTATGTTTAGGGTGATGTTTGACTGCAGCGAGAGGTGGCAGAGCATATAGTGGCTGCCTTAGATGCTGGAGGAGGCTCCATGGACCACTTGTGCCGTCTGCTGCTGGCTGCTGATACTTACCAAGTCATCCTGTTGCGCAATCACTGCCTGGCAGGCTTGGCTCAAGCTTTCCAGTCTCTGCACACCCACACAGCCCGGGAGCAGGCCGTCTTTGAAGCCTTTGTTGATGCTGTCGCACCAAAGGCAAGGCTCTCGGTTGCTGGGTTTTTTCTTGCACAAGCAGCTTGGTCGCTATCATGCAAGATAATGTAGCTTGGCATACAAATGCATTGGGGAAGGAATGTATTTCCGCTCAATGTATATATTGTGTGCGGCAGCTGATGTCAACACTTGCTTGCTATGTGAGTTGCCTTTGAGTCCACCCTGCATGCCCGCCAAATGCTCTGTTGGCAAGATAGTGGCCTTCACCAGATTTGGAATTTCATTTGATTTAAGTGCTGCCTGCAGGATACAATAGACATTCTGGATGGCAGCAGCATCGGTGGAGCATCTCGCGGCAAGATTGAAGGCAGTGGTGTTGGAGGTCTGGGAATTGGTACCCTGCTTCAGGATTTGAGAGAGACTTTCTTGGAGATGTTTGGTGGCACTGGAAAGCACAGGGACCGAGCTGCAAAAGTGTTTGATGCACAGTTGCGTGATATTGCTAAAGCTGGTCAGTCATGTTGACGAGCGCATACAAGCTCAAACATTATGGACGGGAAAAAAGAAGCCCTCGACTTTCAGCTTACCCTGTACAGGTCTTGTGAAACCTTTGTTGTCAAGGGTGCAGCACAAGACGTCCGTACACAAACACAAAATCATTGTTTACTACCGGTAGCATTACGTCCATATAATGTATGTCATACAATGAATGTCGTTCTGAACTCAACGATGTGTAAATGACGTGCGCCATGTACCCATGCCTTCAAGTACCCCACCAGATGCTCTGGGCTGGGGAGCCTCAAGGATTCAATGTTTGTACAGGCATTCAAGCACTTCCAATCACAGCAGTCGATCCAGCCCCTGTCTGCCCTGGAAGTTTGAATGTCCAAGTGACGCAAGCTTATTGGCAGCAAGGGCATGTTGCACTGCGCTAAAGTAATGACACCTTTACCGACGACTCTTAGCTTGTTCAAGGAAGTACATTCCAGTAGCACATGCCTTGCCTGAGGTGTAAACAAAAACCTACCGGTAAAATCAAAGGACTGAAGCCAGGGAGGCAACACCAAAGTGAAATCAGGGGCTGCATCTACATTGCGCAACGCTAGCGAAGTCAAACTGACTGCATTCTGCAGATCCAGCAGCCGAAACCTGACATTAGACAGACTCAGCCTATGCAAGCAAGCACCGTTATGCCTGTCAATAACCATTTCTTCTGCCTCCAAAGGGCCACCTGATGAAAACCCTATAAACTTGAATGATTGCAGATGATGACAGAGCGAGAGCAGCTGCCCCAAACGCTCAGCAAGCTTTTGTGAAGCTGTGCGGGCAAGGTACGAACCTAATTGATTGACAGAAAGGTCCAGTTCCACAAGCAAGTTGGCATGTAGTAACAACTCAAACACACATTGCTCATCCGCACAAGGCGTCCAAATACGCAGAGTGCTACTACCAGTGCTCACAGGAACCCAGCCCAATTGCAGATCTACCACACAAGGCAAATGCAGTGCAGTTTGCTGGTTGAACAGAGAGCAATCGCTCAGCTTCAGCACTTGCAGTGCTGACCGTCCAGTGAACAAAAGCATGTCCGGAGCTCTTCCGCTGTTGGGCCAATCCCATTCGGATTCAGAAAGGTCTAGCAGTGTCAAATTGGTCAACATAGTAATGTCAGAAGGATCACCCCAGACTTCACTGCCCTGCAAGCTCAAAGATATGAGATGGGCCAGACAACTGATGCCGCTCCCACCAAAACCAAAATGGCATCGGAGCAGCTCAAGGCAAGTGAGAGACGCTGCCGCACTTCCAAGCACCAGCTGTATGGAAGATCGCTGGTCATCTTGATGCCATAAAGACAGCCCGTCAAGGGTTATACGCTCAAGGGTCTTTGGGCATCTGTTCAGATTGTATTGGATGAGTTCTGCAGGTGGGCTTCCATACCTCTTTTCAGCCTGAATCTGTAGTCTTGTCAATTCTGCAAGGTGAGTCAGACTTGGGAAAGCAAATACCTCCAATCTCTCTTTGGTCCAATTGACCCAGTTCCAGTCCCATGTCACCGCCAACTGCTTTACTTTTGCTGGCTGCTGTATGTATTGCGGCAACATACCAGCAAATGTTGTGTCAACTGACAGGCGGTCACACGCTAGGGGAATGCCTTGCAAGGAGTCGCTGCGTGAGCTGGGCTCCCCAAAGTTGTTTGCAACTTCGCCTTCTACACTTTTATCGCCTGCTGTCAAGCGCAAATGACCAAAGGAACGTCTTGAGGCAAAGAAGTGTTTCCAGTGGCTACCATAAGGAGCTTGGTCTGCATGCAGGTGCAGCGACGAAATGTGGCTGCTGTTGACGGCTGCGCGCCAGGTTGTGCAAGTACAGGCTGCTGCACAGTTGTCCAAGGCATTGTGCTGCTGTTCAAAGATGTGCACAAGCAGCTGCTCTGCTAGACAAGACCAATCTGGTGACTGCACTCCCTGTTGCACAGCAAACAGATGTCATTTATCTGGCAACCTGAAAATTGCGACAGCAGATCAAAAAGGAGCCATGCTGATAGACCATACCAATAGCATGCTGGCGGTCAGCTGGTGGTCTTTTGGGACGGCTGGCTCCATATGGAGATCAGACAGAGTTGTTCAACAGAAATGCAAGTCTGGTCTTAGAGCTGCAGGGCCAACCTGTACCTTTGCCTACAGTTACTCAAATCTCCAGAAGTTCCTAAGCAAAAGCAGTATCAATTACTGAAAGCCATCTAAGATGAAGTCTATAATGCCGGGGTCTACACGAGGGCACCATAGGGTGGACTCTTGAGTAGGGCACTGATCAGTCGGGGAATCCTGAACAGTCGGGACATCCCTGACCAAGAGAGAAAGTCAATCAGGCCAATACTGTCTTGTGGTTGGTGGACTGGTGCGCTGCTGGGCATGCAGCTGCCCCTGATAAACTTTAGGAATTGTGCGGAAGGGCAGGCGAGGCCTCTAGGGCAGTGTCCGAGGCACATTTTTCTGTGGCAGCTCCGAAACCAATTTTGCCACTTAAAACAATGGTACTCGGCAGCCTTCAGCATGCTAATCTGATCTCCCATAGCACGATTAATCGCTACCTGTCTACTAAAGGGTCGCCCACAGCATTCAGCCGAATGAACGAGACCCCAAAATTGATGTACCGTTTAGTAGAGGGCAGCAGGATTAGTCGGTTTTTGCGGTGTCAAAGTGCCCTTGAAATATGCGCTCACTGCATGTTACCCCTCGATTTTTGCTGTAACAGCAGCAGCAATGTCGTATGGGTAGCTTTTGTCATGGCACTGTCAAAAATGCAGTGCTGGTGCAGCTTGGGCATGACTCATGTGCTGCAGCGATTGTGACGTATCTGTCTGTGATGAAATCTTTTGCGAGTTCATTGGGCTCGACAGCAGATAGAATGAGTGTCCATTGCACACACAATGCGGCTTTTGCAATCTTGATCTCTTGTCAACAAGATACAAAGTGAACGTTGCCTGGACAAAGATGACCTCAAGGCATGAAACGTCCAATTGTTTTAGCAAGTGCCCAGTCAGACGGCAGTGACAGCGGCAGTGCAAGTGCAGGTGGCAGAGCTGCTGGCGCTTGCAGTACAGCCATGACTCAGGCTGTGACCCAGCCACAGCTGCTAACACAGGTAGAACTGCCAAGTGCCCAGTGCATGCAGCGTCTACTTCAGACCTGGTGGTCATTACGCCGGGGCAAGACAAGCCTCGATGGTAAGGCTGGCAGGGACAGGTTGTGAGTGGTGCATGATGCTGCCTCGGCCACTGAGATCTTTGCAGTCCCCTGTTCTCATACACACATTTCCTGCAGAACATATGCAGCTGGAGTGATTGACTGCTGACTGGGCTGATGGCGTTTGAATGAATAAAGCTGACTCATCAGGATAGCAATTCTGAGATTGCTAAAAGAGCAAAGCAGAGCTGAGCCACGCAAGCAGCTATTAACAAGATTGGGAAGACACTGCATGAGCAGAAGGTGGTGCTGCACACCACACTGCCATAGCTGCCAGAGCCAACAGGTTGGCTGATTCTTAGCAGACCCTGGGCAGACAATGAGCAGTATGCATTTCATCAGCGCAAACACAACAGGTACAATGACCATTAGCGCATGCACTTGTGCAATATGGTGCTGTCTGTGGCATTGATTGTGCCCACAACATCTGCCTAGACTTGAATGCATTTTGACATGTAATTTTATCTGTACCATACTCAATGTAATCTTCTCGGCAGGCATGAACCACACTGTACCTTTTTGCAGCTCAGCTTCCAGCACACATTCTCATATTTATGAGGCGACTTTGGCACTAGAGGCCCTCAGGAAAAGGGCCTTAGCCCTGGCGAAAGTTTGATCAGCAACAGGCAGTTGTATCAAAATTTAATCCAGTTATACGGGAGAGGGAGCCCAGATGTGTTGGATTTGCCGTCGGGCAGTCAACTTGGCACCAACACACTTTCCCCCTGAGAAGCTTTCATGCCACAAGCTTCTCATATGAAGCAGGGCTACTCAAAGCACCAGGATCAGGGTCTGTCATGACTTGACTGCACAGCAGATTGTATGTCGCATGCTGTGCTTGGTATGTCTCCTTGCCTGGCTTGGCAATGCATTCTGGCTGGATTCTCCAATGCAAAAGGGATGCTCTTGCTGTATTTCACCGGGCTCTGCAAATCAGTGCATCCTTGGGGACGTGTATCTGAGATCCAATCTATCAAGGAAAAGGGATGCTCTTGCTGTATGTGCAACATAATCGCCAGAGGGTCTGGTACACATGTCAACTGCAACACTGCATATGTAACGATGATGAGCACTAGCAAGCCTGAAGCATGCCAGGCTTCAGCTTGCATTCCAATGGGACACATCCGCAAACTGCGTTCAATGTATCATAAGTGCTGCAGATGATTTGTACTTTGAGAAATAGGCATTCTCATGCTGTACATTGAAATTGCAGAGGTAGTCAGGACTCCCATTCATTGTCTTGGTGATCCTGGCACAGTGCACTTTACTTTATAAAGCAACATCAGTATGCAGCTGCAGCTGATGCTGCTGGGTTTACTTTGCTAGCTGTGCTCAGCGACGACTGGCTGGTATCACTGCAGAGACGACTTCACAAGACATCCATATACCACACAAAAACCGTTTACTCACAGTACATACTGAATTCAAGAATGTGTAAATGACGTGCGCCATGTACCCATGCCTTCAAGTACCCCACCAGATGCTCTGGGCTGGGTAGCCTCAAGTATTCAATGTTTGTACAGCCATTTAAACACTTCCAATCACAGCGGTCAACCCAGTCCCTGTCTGCCCTGGAACTTTGAATGTCCAGGTGGCATAAGCTAGATGGCAGCAATGGCATGTTGAACTGCCCTAAAGGAACCACAATATTGCCCACAAGTGTTAGCTTGTGCAAACAAGTACATGCCAATAGCACATGCCTTGCCTGAGGTGTGAACAAATAACTACCAGCAAAGTCAAAGGACTGAACCCTAGGAGGCAACAACAAAGTAAAACCAGAGGTGGCATCTACATTGTGCAACTGTAGCGAAGTCACATGGACTGCATTCTGTAAATCCAGCAGCCGAAAGAAGACTTGAGACAGGCTGAGCCTTTGCAAGCAAGCACCACTATGCCTGTCAACAACCAGTTTCTCTCCATCCGAAAGCCTGGCTGATGAGGCCCCTAAAAACGTGAATGATTGCAGACGATAACAGAGCGAGATCAGCCTCCCCAAACGCGCAGCAAACGCAGAGTCATTGTACCAACCCAGCTGATCTACAGAAATGTCCAGTTCCACAAGCAAGTTGGCGTGTGGTAACAGATCAGCCATCCATTGCTGAGACGCAAGCTGCGTGCAAATACGCAGAGTGCTGCTGCCAATGCTGACAGGAGCCCAGTGCAATTGCAAATCGACCACATTAGGCAAATTCAGCACACTTCGACTGTCAAACAATGAGCATTCGCTCAGCTTCAGCACTTGCAATGCTGACCATCCATTGAACAAAAGCATGACCAATTCTCCCTCAGTCCAATTCCATTTAGATTCAGAAAGATTTAGCAGTGTCAAATTCGTCCACCTAGTGATGTCAGAAGCATCACCCCAGACTTCACTGCCCTGCAAGCTCAAAGATTTGAGATGGGCCAGACAACTGATGCTGCTCCCACCAAGACTAAATTCACATTGCCTCATCTCAAGGCAAGTGAGGGACGCTGCTGGACTTCCAAGCACCTGCTGTATGGTAGATCGCTGGCCATCTCTATGCCATAGACCCAGACAGTCAAGGGTTACATGCTCAAGCGTCTCTGGGCATCTGTTGAGATTATACTGAATGAGTTCTGCAGATAGGCTTCCAGACCCATTTTCAGCCCTAATCTGTAGTGTTGTCAGTTCTGAAAGGTGAGTCAGGTTTGGGAAGGCAAATATCTCAAAGTTGGTCCTGTTCACCCAGTTGCAGTCCCAAGTCATTGCCAACTGCTTCAGTCTTGCTGGCTGCTGTATGTATTGCCGTAACATACCAGCAAATGTTGTGTCAACTGACAGGCAGTCACACGCCAGGGGTATGCCTTGCAAGGAATCGCTGCGCGAGCTGGGCTCCCCAAAGTTGTTTGCAACTTCGCCCCCTACACTTTTATTGCCTGCTGCCAAGCGCAAGTGACCAAAGGAACGTCTTAAGGCAAAGAAGTGTCTCCAGTGGCTACCATAAGGAGCTTGGTCTGCATGCAGGTGCAGCGACGAAATGTGGCTGCTGTTGACGGCTAAGCGCCAGGTTGTACAAGTACAGGCTGCTGCACAATTGTCCAGGGCATTGTGCTGTTGTTCAAAGATGTGCACAAGCAGCTGATCTGCTAGACTAGACCAATCTGGTGAGTCCACTCCCTGTTGCACAGCAAGCGGATATCATCTATCTGGCACTTTGAACTTTGCAACAGAGGACCACCAGGTAGGAGCCATACAGATAGACCATACCAATATCATGCTGGCGGTCAGCTGATGGTCGGTTGGGACGGCCGGCTCCATTATCTGCGATCAGACAGAATTGTTCAACAGAAGTGCAAGTCTGATCTTAGAGCTGCAGGGCCAACCTGTACCTTGGTCTACAGTTACTCAAATCTCCAGAAATCCCTAAGCAAAAGCAGTATCAATTACTGAAAGCCATTTAAGATGAAGTCTATAATGCCGGGGTCTACACGAGGGCACCATAGGGTTGACTCACGAGGTGGCCATGCATCAGTGGGGAAGTTGCTGAACAGTCGGGAGATCCCTGACCAACTGAAAATGCCAGTCAGGTCAAGACTTTCTTGTAGGTGGTAAACTGTTGCAGTGCTGGACACACAGCTGCGCTGACAAACTTTAGGAGTTTGGGCGGAAACTGCAGGCGAGGGCAGTATCCGAGGGACGACTTTTTCTGTGGCAGCTCCGAAACCAACACTGTGAGCCAGCAACGAGAACATTGACGGGACTGACGCTGACAGCGGCAGGAATCGATCGTATGCAAGATGTCATGCCTGTGTGCATGCTTGGATTCTCAGCTTATGCGTGATCATGCTAACACTTCCGCAGCAGATCACCTTTTCTGGTCGCAAGATCCGGCGAGGCCCGTGTGCCATAGCCTCGTCTGTATTCTTTGAGCACACATGCACAAGAAGGATTGTTTTACGCAGCATACTACATGCTGCTGTCGTCGCAGCTGCACCTGAACAGGTATTGGATCGGGCTTGAGATCACATGCACACCCTGACAGGCCGCACTGTATGCCTTCACTCAACATAGTCGCATGTGCAGGTTGAACACAACGTAGACAGAGTCTTTGCCGTCAGTGACGTCCATTGCGACTACACCCTTAACCAGGACTGGCTGACAGAAGTTAAACAAAATCAATATGGGTGAGGCCTATTTAAGAAGCAGTAGTCTGACACGCCAGTCTGACTTCGACTCATGACAGAACAGACCTCATGGTTCAGGCAGAACGACGTTTTGCTGTTGGCCGGAGACATCTCTGATGACCTTGGTCTGATACGCCAGAGCCTGAGCACAGCAGCTGAAGCCTTTGGCCGGGTCTTCTATGTGCCTGGGAACCACGAGTTGTGGGTCAGAGGCGAGCCTCACAGCATCAAGTAAGGCATGTGCAACCTGCAGGTGCAAAGCTTTTCAGCAATGCATCCTTTGCAACCTGTTTGCAACTAAACTCTCATGCCTATGCAGGAATGGTACAGCGCAAGACTCATGTCAGAAGCTGCAGTTGATATTGCAGCTATGCCAGGAGCTTGGCATCCACACAACACCTGCACGTCTGGGAAACTTGTGCATTGTGCCTCTGCTGTCCTGGCACCATTCCAGCTGGGATACAGAGCCTGACATACAGGGTGTTCCCCATGTATCTGCTCTCAGCATTGCAGACTATGGGGCTTGCATATGGCCTGACACTGGTCCAGGTACATCAGTCAATCGCATGCTGTTCGTGTCAGTTGTGGCTTCTGCTCTGATCCTCAATTGGCACTGGGTTTGGCTTGCAGCGTGAAGGGTGCTTCTAACATGCCTGTTTGATCGGTTGTTGTAGCAGCCATACATGGACATTGGCCATGGCTGTTGTTGGAATCAGTTTTTGAGGCCTTGTATGTCAGCTGTTGCGCCATGACTGGTTGCTCATGACATGCCTTATGGCTGACCGCTACAGCTCTTGGCATCAAGGCTTTTGCACGATTCAAAAGGGCAGTTCAAAGCAGGCAACAGAGGACAAAGCAGGCAACAGAGGACAAAACACTTCATGCAAGCTGGTTTGTCAGAATGCAAAGTGCTTCAGTGCTGCAGGACAGGGGGTACATGGGTCCCTTGAAATAGCAGAGTGGTTTGACAAGCAGAACCAGGCAGGCTGGCAAGAATTGCTGCAACAAAGGCAGGGTTGTGATGTCATTTCCCTTGCCCATTTCTTGCCCCTTCAGGTCTTCTCCTCATGTCCTTTTGGCCTTGTCTATAGAGTAAACTCGTCAATACTCATATCCTCACTGTATATAGCAATATGCTATGTGTGCATGACGTATGGGTAACTGTTTGTGTGTGCTGAAGAGTTTGTCATGTGATGTGAAGTGTGCAATCAGACAAATCGACCCTCAAAAAGCTTGAACCGCTGCGTAATGGCAAAAGGAAGTAATGATAACTTGTCTGCTGTTCAATCAGTGGCTAAGCTTGTGTAAGCTTTCTTAAAGTGTCTTGAACAACAGTCCAATGTGATGGAATCTTTGTTCAAAATGTGTTGTGACTGCAGGCATTGCTGCCAGAGAAGCGTTATTTGTTCTATCCCAACTTGGCCAAGGCTGCTGGCTCAGAGCCCCTGGCACACCGCTTGAGGGCTCTGCAACCCGATGTCAACATTTTTGGCCACACTCACTTCTCCTGGGACGCCACCATTGAGGGTAGGGGTGCGGGTCCTGACCTGGCATGTTCAACCTTGATAACTTTGTCTGCTGCTCATATTGCTGAGCCCTGTCATGCTTGACAAAGCTCAAACACCCACACAGCAAGAGCGTTTTGGGCTGCCTCCTCACAGGGCTTTGTCGTGAATGCCAAAGGCACAGACTCTTACTGTGCATTCAGCAACTGCAATGCTGCACATGGCTAGATACAGACTTGACAGGATAGTCCAGGAAAGCAATGACATTGCACAGTGTAGCATTCGTTGCTGTAGTCTGTTGTTCCTGTACAGCTTGTCTAGCCCTATCAAGCTCATCTGCCTTGCTAAAACTAGTTCGACTTTCCCGTTTGTAGCATCATCGAAGGGTAGATCTTTGTGTTCTTGGTCCAAAGTACCAACAACAGGACATAGTACTGTTTTTGGAGCAGACTTCTCTCCAGCTTGGTTCGTCACGTCCACCTGTGCTTACAAGCCAGGTTTTCTTGTGACTCACAAGTGATTCCCCAACCCCCAGCCTATGACGTGCTAATGCATGACACCAGTGACAAATTGCTGTACAAGTGACTTTCACAGTGCTTTTGGAGCTTGGCAGCTCCAGGATGTCACAAAAAGGCCAGAACTTACACGCAGAATGTGATGGGTTGCAGGAGTACGTCATGTCCAGGCTCCACTGTGTGGGCCATCAGAGCGCCGCCGCCGCCCGCGCTCCCTCACCTTTGAGCAGCTGACCCCCCTGGGTCCCATGGACAGATCTGGGACCATACCCACCCCCCAAGGCTTTGACCCTGTGAAGGCGGATTGGCTGCCTGTTCAGATCTATGAGAGTGATGCATACAGATCCAGAATGGGCAAAGCAGGAGATGCTGCTGATGGATGGCAGGTATACCTCTTGTCCGGGCGATACTGCTGTATGACATTTTGCCCTTCACAACATGTCCAAAAACACCTGCAGATGGAGGTGCATGCTGTGATCCATGATGCAAAGCTGTTTGATCAGTAGCAGTCTACAGCAGAGTTGTGACTCATAGAGTGAATCTCTTCACTGCCCTGTTGATGCTTGCATGCCATGTGCAAATTTGTGCACTGATGTGTTGATGCATGCAGGCCATCATTGAGCACTTCAAATAAGCGAAGCACAACGCAAACCAATAGCACAATTAGTCTGTAACTACCTGCAAGTCCTAGCAATTGCCAATAGCACATTGCATTGCGCCTAAGGCACCACAGATGCTGCATCATTACAAAGTTTTGATGTTACAACAGCCAGCATATTTGCATAGTGCATGTTGGTGCAGGCACTGCAGCATGGTCACATGTGCCCTCCTTTGGGAGCTCACTGGAGTGAGTATTACAGCCATCACACACGGGAGCCTGACAATGTGCAAATGGCTCCGTGGGTTGCTGGCATGTATGAGCGCAGGACCAGACGTGCTGCCAAAGCTGCTGGCAAGCCACCGCCAAACAAAGGCATGTAACAATAATGATGGTGCATACGCAACCCGGCTTATGATGAGCTACAAACAAGGGCGCCCCAAATGTCAAGTGGCTAGGCATCTGAGCAATGTTATAGTGCATCTTGTGAGCATGTCATGCAGTTCATGGTGCCAGCGCGCTTTGGTGGAATAGAACTGTCATGTGATTGTGGCCCATGCAATATGTGGTGTCACAGTGATGCTAGTACTACACCCAGGTAAAAAAGTCAGCAACATCTGGTGACCTGCCTAAGTCATCTGGCATTACAATTGCTGATTCTTGAGATGTGATGCTTGTGACTGCCTATCATGTGTTGTCAGAAGAGCGTCAATCTGATTCAAATTCAAGTGTGGCAAGGTTCCAGTCACACTCTGTGTTGGCTCTAGGTCGCTTGTAATGTATCCTGGTCAGTAAAATTTTCACTTTGTGATTGCTCTGTTGTGTCGCCTAAAACGTACTGGAATTTACTCAGTTGATGCCGGCTAATTACTTTCAGGTCTATAGATCTAGCGCAACAGCTTTTCCAACTTTACACCTGTGCTTTCAAGCCAGGATGTCTGATGAGTCACAACTGGCTCCACACCCCAGACTGCAAGGTATAAAATAAAACTTTCGAATTGCCACAGGACTATGCCCTTTTGATCTGGTATAACACTGTAAAAAACAACTTTGGCAAGCCTCCCAAGACACGTGGCAATTTGCTGCGGTATAGTGTAGTGGTTAGCACCCCAGACTCTGAATCTGGTAACCCCGGTTCGAATCCGGGTACTGCAAATGGGGCACATGTGTTTTGTCCAAGCACCATCTCAAGCCAACGTTCAAGCTCCATCTCAAACCAATGGTTTGCACAATCTTTTGTGGTGCCTCAGAGTCTGACGCAATAGGGCCATACATATACCATTCCTACTGCTATATCCACAGAACTCAGGACCAGAGCCCCAAATACAGAGTCCTAGTCCTGGAGGCAGATGTCTTCAGGATGTAGGCTGGGGTCTCTTTGCTCCAGAGCCTGCCAGGCTGTCTAGTGCAGACAGCTGGGCAGACAGCTGGGCAGACAGCTGGGCAGACAGCTGTGCAAATCTTAAAAGCTGAACCAGGTATGGCGCAAGGAGGAGCTGCAGGGTTCAGCTCAGCTGAGTCAGCTCGAGGGGGTTCTCTATAGGCTGGACAGGAAGCACTTGGGTTTAGCTGCTTCCGTGGCCCAAACTATGGCCGCCATGGAGACTCAGCACGTTCTTTGCCTTAAGATGGCTAGCATGCATGTGCACCCGACGCTGTGTCGAATGACACACTCTGCACTGCACACTCAAGCATGAATCCCAAGCCCCAACTCACACACAATCCCCACGTTGCCCTTCAATGCTTTCAGCCCATGCAGATTCTGGCCCAGCATGCAAACAGCTGAACGGCGGCCTGATGTTGTACAACACAGTGAATTTGGCAAAATGTCAACATGCTATACAGCCTTACAACACATTGAATGTGACAAAATGTCAACATGCTGTACAGCCGTGGCAGCTGTTGTTGGTTAGGACTGCCCAGAATCAGCACACATATGCATCCGCTCTTTGGGTGCTGCTCGCTTGTCATGCACACACGAACGAGGGTCCATGCCGGTGTGTGATGAGCCTTGGACTGGCTTTCCAGTCTAGCAATGACCATATTCTTCTTCGTGCCTGCCTGCCCAGGTGTCTGCCAACATCACCTATATGAATGATGCTTGATGTAGGAGTTGCAACTTGATCTATCTGAACAGACACGGGTTTGCGCACAATGCATGCAAGACTCGTGTGTACAATAAACTGATACGTACATACACAATTTGAGCAGCAGGTGCGCAACATGATCATACACGAAGGTGATAATGAGTATTGTGTTGTCTGGTCATGCAGATTTTCAGGATGCTGTCAGTGAAGTAAATCCAACTGGGCTGCTATCTCCAACGTGTAATAATACTAATTAAAACGTGTACTTAGCCAGCAGGCATCAGGTAGGTGCGACGCAAGTCAATTCCCTCCAATGTATCATGAACATCAATCGTAGCAAGTCAAAAGCCCACCTTGCGAGGCCTAAAAGCAACATACATATGTGAGTTACGTGGCCGCAGCTGGGGATGCGCATGACTGATGTGCTTGCATCAGTTGTGGTAAGCATCCAGGGAACCGCCTGCTGCAGTTGTCAAAATGGGCTTCAGGTAGTTTGCCACTTCCTGCACACCAGCTCCCGCTCTGGGTGGGGTCAGCAAGACTACCTTGCCCTTGCATCTCAGCAGCTGCTGCCTGAAGCCTTCACTGCCTCTTAGCCTGCAGTAAAAGATAGGGTCAGTGCGCAAAGATGCAAGCAGGGACTCATGCATGCTCCAGATATGGCAATTATCAATCAATCAATCAAATTGCATTTCTTGTCTTGAGGGTTTAAATTGTGAACGAAGTTGACATGGCCACAGTTACTGCACATGCCAGCAATGGATGGGGAAGCAGCAAAGCGAACCATCGTTCATCTGTCTAAGATGCAGGCCAGGCAAAGATTTAGCATGAGCAGATGTGCTCAGTGGCAGAATTGCAGGCATCCACAAGCTTGTTGGTAGTGCCCCACAACAGGCCTCACAGAGAACATGATGCTCAGGAGAAAGCTTCAACATCACCTTGATTCCTTGTTGTTAAGATGATGATTGGACACAAACAAGACCACGATTGGATCTCTGCTGCCAATGGGCTCCAGTACAGCAGCTGTGCGGTAGCCACTGATGGCTGGCATGGCCTCAAACCTCAAAGACATTTGTCTCAGAGCTGAGCAAACGAGTTGTGCCGCAGGATGTGGCTTTACAGCGCAAGCTGGCCGGGGCCCCAAACTACCCAATTTCCTTTTCAGCTTTAGCCATGGATTGCCTTGCCGAGTATTTGCAGTCTGAGGAGGCTGCAGCCAGTCTAGAGCCTGGTACAGCTGGGTCAGTGCAACCGGTTCAAGCAGTGACGAGAGTGACGGCTCACGATAGTTGACTGACAACGCAGAAAGCTGATCAAGCACCAGCTCAAACTGTGCCTCACGCAAATGCCCTAGGACAGCTAGACTCCATGCTGTGTTTGCATAATCTTGCTTGCTAATGTGCTGCCTGTCTAAGCTCAACTGAAAAGATGCTAGGCTGTCGATGTCTGCTTGCTTGGCAGGCAAACCCAGTTTAGCACATGCAAGCAGAACATTGCTGACGGCTTGCGGCGAAGGCTGCTGCCTCGGCACACGGCACAGAGCCACCATCCTGCCCACCATGGACATGCCTAGCTCATCTGATGGAGCATGCCTCAGCTTACTCAGAGCCCACATTGTGTTTGCAATGCTCTGAGCATTTGGAAGCTCAACAGCTTGGCGGCTCTTGAGCAGCACCTCAAAGTGCTTGCACAAAGCGTCCAGCACCTCACGGGAAGGTGCAGCAGCTGGCATTGTGGCTAGACTATGTAGTATGTTTGCCACAGTTCGAGGCTCAAAGTTTGACAAGTCAGCTGTTGCTAAATGTTTCAGGATTGTTTTGCACAAGGACCCATGGCAAGGGCTCAGCTGAAGCTTGGCACATGCCTCCAGTACATTTGCAAAATTTTGCCCATCTGCAGCGTCTATGTCAGCCATGAACTGCCGCGCCAGGCTGTCTGTCATGCCTGGCACCAGGGAATCTGGGTTCAGCCCCAGCTGGGCTGATGACCACAACATGTTGGCTGCCTGCCGTGCCTCAACATCTGGCAGCAGGACCTGCAAGCTCTGAAACGCTTTGGTGAGGAATGCATGCATCTGATCATGCGCTTGCTTTCGCTTCTGCTGAGGGAATCGAACCCGTGCTATTGTCCAAGCCTTGGCTGTGGCTCCAATGATGGCATTGAGGTGCATGTGATTGATGCAGGACTCTGGTCGGGAGCACAGTGCTGACATGCCTTTGTAAAAGGTGTCCAGCGCAGGGTCTGGATGAGAGCCTCTGACAGACTGCATTAGCTTATCCTTTTGTGCTCTGATGTAGCCGGCTGTGTGTCCTTGTTTGCTCTGGTTCTGCATGCACATCAACCCTGTTCACTTTCTGGTGCACTGACAGCATTAGCACAGCTAAAAGGCACAGCCGTTGAAGGCAATTAAGATGCTGAAGAACTGATAAGGTAACAGATGATGTACCACCTCTGCCTTGGTATAGCTTAGCTACCTGCTTTGGCCTCACGCCACGCTCGACAGCTGGATTGGTGGCAGCAGAGTTTCCATAGACCTGTGTTAACATAGTCACCATCAAAGGGCTCATGCTCTCAATACGTAAAATGTCATTGTATATTGCAGAAACGAAGTCCCTACCTGTCTTGAAATTCGCTGGGAAGGGGCCTGAACAGTGGAATATCTGGTCTGTGAGTCTAATTTTGTCTCTTCCAAAGGCTCTGCAGCCCAAGTGCACAACTGCTGTAGCCTGCAGCTCAGTACACGCCCTTTCAGCAAAGACTGATTGCACTACGGGTAAGCAGTTGATCGAAGCCGTCACATCTTGTGCAGGACTCTTACCCCGTGAGAGCCGCATGTAGGGGCTGTAAGACTGGCTTCCCGGTAAGGTGAGCGGTCTTACAAGCCGTGACCAGGAGCGCTTTTGACATGATGATAGTCAGCTGCTGTGTGCAAGCAATTGACTTTCTCCGTGAACAGCAATGACGCACAACAGATCGACGCTCCGAAACCACTTCTTGTTGCATGGTCTAAGCCCTTTTTCCTAGTTATGAAAGCGAGAATAACTTCCCAAACTCGCAGTAGCAAGCATGTTTGATGAAGTGAAAGAATCAGTGTACTTGATCATCAATAGAATATGCATCTCAACTTGTAGGCATCAAGTGCACTGTTATATATAGCATTGAGCTGAATGTCCTTTCGGACATGTCGGACATGAATTAGCAGTTGGCCTCTAAGAATGCAGCCTTCATAGCACAGCTGGATAAGCTGCAGCACAGACAGAGACGGCAAGATGGGATGACGCCATGAAGGCCACCAGGAACAGAGCTTGGTTGCTGGGACCCGAGCGCACCAGCTGGGATGCTTATTGTCACTCCCAGGGACATCACCTGTTGCGCAGCATCTTGAGCCCTTTGGTCCAGTACATCAAATTTTCAAGTCGATGCCAAACACAGACAAAACCACATATCTCACATACTGCTTGTACACGATTGGAAACACCTACAGTCATCGAGACTGGCAACTAACTGTGCACCAATGGCTCAAAGCAAACAAATCTTGCTCTCAATAGAAGCCCAGTACTTTCCACCATGCACCACCAACAACTGCCCAGATTGCCAAATTGACCACTGCCATAAGTGCACCCATGCTGAAAACTTCTTTCAGGCTGACATAGCCAGCGCCGTAGTAGACTGCGCCCTGCCCTGATCCATAGTGAGTGATGCTGCCAAACAAGTTGCTGCAGTATGCCAGACTCAATGCTGCCAGAAGTCCTGGGACACCTGTAGATGGACACGTCATGTAGGTAAATACATGTAAACATACATGAGGTCTCGGGTACATGGCTGATGCTGTCGTATATCACATCAGTTGCTGTCAAACTTGTAGGACAGATCATCATACTTTGTGTACAGATGTGATAAGCTTGAACAGAATCAGGCAGACTCACAAAGATCATGGTCTAATGATTGAACCAGCACCAAGACAATAGTGCCATGTGGCTCTAGGGACACTAGGCTTACCTGCTGCAAGCATCATAGCCAGGAAGGCTGAGTATAAAGCTCCCACATGCGCCGTCTGAGAGGCAAACATGTAGTGCAAGGCAAAGTAGCAGACATTGAGCAAGCCAAAGACAGCTTGCCATCCCAGGTTCATGGCTACTAGCTTGCCACCCACCACATCCGCAAAGTGCTTGATTACTCCCAGGCTGTTTAGCTGACCTGTCAGGCAGGCAACAGAGGTGAGACACATTCCTGGTTGATGGCTGCAGCACAGGTGGGGCAGCCTCGAATAAGTGTTGAGTGTTGAGATCAGAACAGGCTTGACACTATGCACTGTTTAGGCAACAGGGAGAGCGCATGATGTTCCAGATGAATTGCACAATGCAAAATAGCATTCCTGATCGTGGGGGCATAATAGAATGATGTGCAAGCCTGGCCAATCAAAATGCAAGGTGGCTAATGTGCATTGTAGTCGCCATGTTCATTAGGTGATATCAAAGGCTCATGGTCATTGTATGGACCTGGCTGTATGGCAGCATAATTTGCTCAGCATGTTTGGACCTGGCCAGATGAGGTGCATTGTTGCTGTGCTCTGTAGTTGGTGTGTTCAACATGTATTTGTCACGGCTTATGGTCCTTATATGCACGTAAGCTGTAAGTCCAGACAAGTTGCAGACACTGTGCACACCCACTTGGGTTGTAACACCCCGTAGTTGATGAGGGCGTCGCATGGGTCTTACCTGACATGCCAACCAGAACTGCAAACCAGAAGAGGGTGTCCCAGGCCGGGGGGTACTGCAGGCAGTCCTTCCATTTCAGCACCCCAGTCAACAGCAGCACAGACAAACCTGCACAGCAGCGCATGTCTGAGTATGCAGGTAATCATATCACAGCAAGACAAGTGTGGATCTGGTCATATGTGCAATTGACAGGATTTCAGATGTTCCGCATAAGTTCTGACATTGTCTCAGCACATGACAGTGCATCAGAGGCTAGGTATTGCGTGCAACCTTATGTGCGACATAAGGATGGAAGCACCATGCGTACAAGCAATGCAGAGACTCTCTGAGCATTGTTGCAACAGGCTTGCTGACAAAGCAGCTGCATTGATCCTTGGCGCAATCTCTGGCACATTGTGAAAGCCAGATAGTCATGAGCCAATTTTGCATGCCTGAGCCTCTTAAAGTATATGGCAGCAATCAGAACCAATGTGACAACAATCGGCATCTGCAGAGACCCATGGAACAATGGGCAGCTCATGGTGCACTAATGGGCAGCTTGTGGTGCACTGATGGGCAGCTCATGGTGCACTGATGGGCAGCTCATTACACACAGATCACTTGGACCACAACTGCAACAAGGCACCGGTTGATGTCAAGCTGCAAGCTGGACAAGCATGCCAGCTACAGCTGAGCTTTCCAAGACCAACAACACACAACTAGCATCTCGGGACTCATGGCATGTTGTGCACAGATCGTGAGAAACGTGACTGTTACAAGGCAGCAATGAATATGAAGCTGCGCGCTCAGCAAGCACGGCAGCAACAGCTGAGCACAGATCACACAAGACATAACACTAACAAGGCGGTGCAAGATGTGAAGCTGCAAGCTCACCAAGCATGGCAGCAACAACTGAGCTGACGCCAATGGCATCTCCGGTGACCCACAACACAACAGCGAAGCCCATGGTGGCCAGCATGATCCGCTCATCCCGGCTCATCGGGCCCATCTTCTCCAACCGCTCTGCTGCTGCTTTGGGGGCCTCAGGAGTGTCCTTGATCTCTGGTGGAGACAACTGCAGTCACAGCACACGCTGTTCATGCCAGAGTAAGCGACAATGTCTGTCTGTCACATGTCACAGTCACAGTCTGTCATTACTTGTGCTGTGATTGCTTCAGGGCCTGTGATGTGGACACTTGTGTGACTGAACTCCAGGATCTGATCGTGTTGGGTAATGATTTGTGACAAGCTTGCAGGCTTAGCATTGTCCTTGATTTTGCCAGTAAGGCCACGTTCTTGGTCTTTGCAATGTCAGTCATCATGCACATGTTGCCAAGGCACAGGCAAGGGTGTTGCTGCTTGCTATGAGGCCTGCTGGGGGAGTGTGCTCTGATGGACACATACAAAGACTGATCTAGCAAGGGAGGGATAAGCATGTCAAGGTCAAAAGGCCCCTGAGTATGACCCAAGAGATAAGAATCACCTAACAAGTGGAAGAAGATGACTGCAGAATGAAGACAGGAAATAAGGACTGACCTTGTACATGAGCAAGGGAGTGACGAGCATGCCAACCAGGGCAGGGGCCAGGGCCCCCTTGACCCATGTGACCCAGGGGGAAGAGATGACTACACCCATCTCTGTGGCTAGCTTCAAACACAACAGGTTTTGTGCGGCGGCTGTGAGGAACAAAGCAGAGGAATGCACTGAGCCCTGGAATTGTGACATGACCAGAAACTTGCCTAGCTTCTTTGCAGACTCAGTACCTGTAACACAACAGTGAGAGCTGCTGGCCAGTCTGCTGATTGTCAAACTGGATCTGCATAGGGTCTGTCTTGCCTTGCCGACCACAGCTACATCTGGGTGTGTGTGCCGTCTGTGTCAAGGCCTGATGACTGTCAAATGGCCTTCAATTTCAGGGTCCAGATTCAAAAGCAACCGACTTCATCATGGTTATGTATCAGTGCCACATGTGATTGTGTTGGGGCCGTATGCAAGCATTGGTCAAGTTGAGTCACACTGTATAGAACAGAAGAGGTGCAGTCTAAAATACTCTAAATGTGGTTTTGTGGGCTATGAAGTCTTACCAGGTAAGCTGCCAGCGTTCTGGGATAATGAGCTCATGATGGGCATGAAAATGCCCCCAGCCCTTGCTGTGGTTGAGGGCATGGCCGGGGCTATTGCAGCCTCTGCAAATGCTAGCCCATATGCCAAACCCAGCGTGCTCTTGCCAAAAGCCTTCACAAACAGAGTTGCCACTCGTTCTCCCAGCCCAGTCTTCTCAAAACCCTGCAGCAGATTGATTGATTGATTGATTGATTTGAAATCAATTGACCTGTGCCAGCCTTTGCTCTTGCATTAGCCAGGCAGATGTTCTGGCCTTACTAAACCTTGCAAGCCTGTTGCTGCTGCTGCTGCTGCTGCTGTAGTCCAGGTGATGTAGTAGAGCCAGTGATTACATCATGCGTGCCACGCTGCTGACAAAACCGCAGATACTGGATTAGCAAAGGTGTGGCAAAGTTGTCATGTGCTGCACTAACCTCGATCATACCATCAAGGCATGACTGATACTCTCAGTGCTCCTGGTGCAAAATAAGGCATTGTTATAGCAATGCAATCACAAAACAGGGAGAAAGAATTGCCATGCAGATAGGGGGTGTATGCTCCTTGCCAAAGGCATGGAGGCCATTTGTGTACACATCATGGCAGTCTTTCACGCAAGAGACAAGGTTTTCACAGACCTTGGCAAAGAAGAAAGAGACTACAATCAGCCAAATGACATCATTTGTGAAGGCACTGAAGGCTTGACTGAAAGTGAGCGTCTTGGTGAAAACTGCTGCAGTGACTGACAAGAAGGCCCAGGCGCCGACAGGCAGAGGCTCCAATACTAGTCCTGCACCACACAAGAGTTGTTGAGACAATGTAGCAACACACTCTCCTTTTTCGCTCCATCCATCACCTGACATGCTTGCTTTTCTATGCTTAGGTAGAGATGGTTGATGAGGGTGCTACATTGACAGCTAGCATGTCACCACTTGTGTTCTAATGATAGCTAGCATGTCAACACTTCTGGTTGTGTCGCCAATACAAGGTCCTGCTGTGACTGCTAGCACACATGTAGTACCCTTGTGACTTTCACTGCTGCATACATACATCATACATACATCAAATCATGGGGCTCACAGAATGTCTGAAATGGCATAACAAATGCATTACCATCATGTGCTGACAAGGTCTTAGCACAGCCTAATACCTGGTTTGACAGCATCAATGGCAGACAAGCTGCATTTGCAAGACACAACTAGTTCTGCGTACAGCAGCCCTCACTTTGGAGGTCAATGTGTTTTCTGCTCATGCCTGCTGGAGTTTGTTGTATGCACATGCATGGTGGAGTGTCAGTGGACCGTATGTATCACAATGTCAGCATGTGCTGCTCATTGGTACGCATTGCTGCTGCCATGTGAGACAGGGCTGATTTGAGGCTGTGATTGTCTCGCCTGTGATTGTTGACACAAAGATGGACAGAAGTGTCCATGCTTGCACAGTGATGCCCTGGGGAATTGGAACCAGGAACCTCAATGCAACTCCAACAGCTATAGACAGCAGCAATGGCACAGGCTTGGCACCCTGCACCACGTGAGTCACAGTTGCACATGTCCATTCAGACGCATATCAAACAAGCATCAGCTGGACTTACAGGCCAGCCTTGATCTTGGGGAGGTAACTCTGCAGCAGGAGTCTCGGTAGCAGCTGCTGCCTGCAGCACTTACACGGCACCTGAGTACCCATCAAGGGCAGCGACAGGTGCAAAAACGTGTTCAAGTGCCGCTGACCTGCGGCCTCTGTAGAGGTCTTGCATTGACTGCCCTTGCATGCGATTTTTGCCCAAATTGCAGCGCAGGACGTGCGCCTGACTTCACACAAGGCTGACGCCTGCGCCAAAGTCAACTGTTAGTTAAAGTCGAGTTTCGATGCCTCTGAAGGTGCAGTTCGTGCTTGACGTGCCTGCTGAAAACAGGTGAGTGGGTGTCAGGGGCAGCCGAACGCACTGAAAGCCTGGCTGGAACAACCGGGAGGCTGCACCCGTGAGTCAACGGACGTCTGCCACTACTCGACAACAGTTGTGCTTGCATTGCCGTCGACCTCCGACAGACGTTTGGCAACCTGCAATTGCCTTTGTAGCTGCTGCAAGGTTGCCAAGGGCCGGCAGTCGGGATCGGTCGGAGGTCGCACAAGGCAACTTGCAGCGTTTGAGCGCTTGCTTGCGGCAGCTCGGTCATGTCGTTCGTGTTGTTAAGGTTTCTCCTGAATTTATCATCCAACTTGCGGAGAATTGACTGATCAGTCACAGAGAAACGCACAGAAAGCGAAAGCATGACCCATTGCTGACGAAGGTCACGACGGGCAGTTCTTGTTTTATTCTGGCTGATCTCAATGGCACAACTTGCACTGGTCCGTTGTCAGCATACCCTGAGCACGGGACAGATCAGGCTCCACCCAACTCACCGAGGTCTCGCCGCGACGGAAGCACCAGCTAATAACTTGCCTCGTTTATGCAGCTGCATTGTGCGCGATATGACGGTGGTGAACTTTTAGATGTAGAGTTCCACATATGCTGAAAGTCAAGGTGGTGCCAGTTGGCAACTATTCCTCACTAAGCCCCAAGTCCCCGGCAACTTTCGGTGGAAATTTCAAGTGAGATTGCGCCTGCGGATGCAAGATCACGCCACACGTGAAGGCAAGAGGAAACAACATTGCTCTGCCTGCAGAGCTCACACCTTGCTGAAACAGCTCACACAACAAACCCCCATCACAATAGATGGGCTTCCGGCTTTTGTGCCTGCCAGTCGATGGGTGATTGATCCGCATGATCACTGGGTGAGCACTTACTTATGCTGGCAGGTTGCACTTTCTCACCAAGTGCTGAGGACTGTTGACCGTTGACTCTCCAGGTGCGCTACTGGGATGTGGTCGTACTGTTACTGCTGATCTTTACAGCAACAGTCACTCCGTTTGAGGTCTCCTTTCTCGATCCACATCTTGACGGTATGCCATCTTTACACTATTTGCATCACAGCTGAGAGCCATGACATACTTTATGCATTCAGCTGTGCTGCATGGCCATCTGAAGTTCAGAGTGATTATCATCGTGCTCTTCATAGATGCTTGGACAGTGCTTGACCAGCCTTAGGCCCACAATGCCTGCCTTGCGCCACTTACAACAAAAGCTGTCTCTGAAACAGCACAGTGGACAGGATATCACTTGACTGCAGAGCTGCAAAGCATGTCCAGGATACACACCCACCAACCTGTGTACCTGCAGCTTTGTTTGGAATAAACCGATTCGTGGATGTCTGCTTCTTGGCAGACATGTTCATCCAAGCGCTGCTAGGCTTCCTTGACAGAAAAAGGCAAAGATGGGAGACCAGGCCCAGGAAGACCATCACGCGATACTGCAAGCGCTGGCTGGTCATAGACACCCTGTCAGTGCTGCCCTATGATGCAGTTGTTGTCCTCATTCCAAGCCACAACAAGCTTAAGGTGACTCATTTGCTCAACGGGCCTAATGCAGCGGCCAGCACTGAACTCGCAGCCTCAAGTCTGCTTTACAAGATGTTGTGTGCTCTGGTCAGCTATTGGGAGCTTGCACTTCCATCAGCTGACACACATGCCTATTGCAGCATGAAAAAGCCCTGAACTCATGAATGCCCATGACTGCCTATTGGGCTGATTCCTGCGGCTCTGCAGACGCTGCAAGTGATGCACAGCAGCACAAATCACTTTTGATGCATGACAGAGCTGTGCAGTAGGAATAGAAAAGCAAAGGCCTGTGTTTTGTACAGTACTTTCCATGCTCAGACAACTAACATGCCATAACACAGGCACCTGCATGCTGACCATACGGTGACATTATTGTGACATGCTGACCATACGGGTGACAAGACTGTGACAAGAGGCTGCTGGGTGTGTGTGGTGCAGCTGCTGCGGCTGCTGCGCCTGTTGAGGCTGTTCCGGTTGGTGCGCATGATCAGGCTTGCGCGCATCTTCCGCCGCTGGGAATCACACATCGGCATCAGCTACTCCCACCTCAAGCTCATCCGCTTCTCGGTGGCAGTGCTGGTGTGTGCGCACTGGCTGGCATGTGGCTTCTACCTGGTGGTGGTCTTGGAGGACTCACCGGTGGGTCACCACATCATGTTTGTTCGCGCACCCAGAAGTGTCTAGGTCCATGCTCAGCACACTGCTGTTGTTACAGCACACAAAGGCTGAAAAAAAAGAGAGAAGAAAAGACTACACTTTTTGGGGTCAAATCAATGAGAAGCTGAATATACTGGGCTGCCCAGGACCAAGGCTATGTTTGATACTTGTCCAACATCAGAAGACTTGCTGGGGCTACCATTGGCCTTGCAGGAGTCGTTTCTTGATAGCCGGTGGTGTGCGGGGTCTCAATGAGCTGTTGTGCTTGTTGAATGTGCTAGAAGGCATGTGTCTGAGTCTCCTGACAATGTGCACAAAGCCCCTGACAACAGTGGCCTTACATCAGATGCATGTGGTCATGTATGCTGGCCAACAAAACTGTTTGAGTAGTGTCGTAACGACACCGTCGTTGCATGCCCTTTTGCCACAGGTTTTTATACACCCAGACACACTGAGCAATATTGTCATGCTTGCTTTGCTGCATGGTATTTTGGTGACCTGATGACAACAGTCAGTTGCTGATCATTTGCAGATCAACTGGGTGAGCGCATACAGCACAGACGATGCAGGCCACAGCAACATGAGTGAACCATTTGATAACTACATTATATCCTTATACTGGTCAGTCATGACCATGTCCACCATTGGCTACGGTGATGTCACTCCCAAGACTCAGTATGAGCGCATATACGAGATCTTTGGCATGATCTTGGGAGCTTCAGTGTATGCCTATATGGTGGGAGCAATCTGCAGTATTGTGGCTTCCATGAACGCTGCATCTGCAGAGTTCAATCAGCAGATGGACAGGTGAGAAGCTGCCAGCCTCGTCAGCCACAGCTTGTCAAACATCAGTGTTGCTGTGAGGCTGCACTTGTCCGTGGATGCACGTGATGCACCTGTCAATTTGCATGAAAGTTCTGTGTGGTGACCAAATGACAGCATACATTGCAGGAGGTAGGGGTTCTGAAGAACTGCACATGACAGGCAAAATGACGCTGGCTGACTATCTCCATATACACTAACGGCTGCCCTGTCTATGGCTCATCTATGCTCTCATTCTGTCACACCAAGCACATGCCCACATGATACACTGCCTCAACGCTGTGCAAGCTGAGCTTTTGACACTACCTGACTGTAATTGCAGTCTGAACACTTTCATGGCAGAGTCACAGCTGCCGCCTTCGCTGCGCGCACGCTTGAGGGAGTTCTTCCGGTACCGCCGCTCGGCGCGCTCCCTGCACGACTGCCCGGACCTGCTGCAGGCCATGAGCCCCGCCCTGAGGGCCCAGGTGGCCTCCCACACCCAGGCCAAATGGGTCAACACTGTCCCTTTCTTCAGGTGGACACAGTGGCTGATGCAATCATGTCAGCACTTTGTATGCACACTGTTTGCAGCAGTCATGCAGCAACATTTAATTTGTTATTCAGTCGTGATAGGCCTACTGTACAAGGCATAACCCGATGGTTGCCAGCATAGACTTACAAATCCTGAGGCCCTAGCCCATGAGGGGGCAGCGGCTCTTGAGCATGCAGCAACACGTGGTTGTCCAGACTTACAACTTCATGGCATGATACTGCTCAGACCTGACCTTCCAATTCTGCAGTTGTATGCATACATGAGGTTAAAGTCAATGCTTGTGTTGACATGCAATGTGAGTGCCAACATCATCTGCATGCTGCTGTGTCATCAGAGGTGACAGCTTCACAACTGTGTCCCATGCTGCAGGCCGCTGCCTGAGTATCTCAAGACAGAGATTGCATTGGCTCTGAGAACTGAGGCATATGCACCTAATGAGGTAAAGTGTTATAATGGCATGTTGTGTATGACGAAATGGGCATGAGCAAGCTGCAATTGGCAGGTCACAGTCCTGTTCTATTGCATGAAGACATGGTGTGCATGCCCAACACCACCGAACCAATACATGCTTTGTTTTTCAGCCTGCTGTGTTGTCTCGTACCCATGTAGCTTCAAGCTGCAGCGTCAAAGTGACCCCTCCTGTTGGTGGCATACTTGTCACATGCATCATGCCCATGTCATCCGACTTCGGTGTATGTGCAAGCAGTCAATCAATCTACATTTTCTGTCTGCCATTCACCTTTTCTGTCTTTAGGACTCATCAGGGGAGTCAACAGACAATAGCTGCAATTTTTTGAGAATGCCGACTTTGAATGGAACAAGTCAATCAATGCTGTTCTGGGCCTCAACAAGGTCCAAGTTCTGTAGTCAAAAAAAATCATCTACATGCACTACTGAAGATGACCATGTGCATGTGAGCAATGCAAGCAAGGTAGACAAGGCAACAGCAGGAGTGGTGTGATGTGTGCCTGTTGCAGCCTGTGGTGCGAGAGGGCGACAAGTGCAACCGCTTGTTCATCATTGACCAGGGCCTGCTTTCCAGCAAGGGACGCCTGCTGGGGGGTGGGGCCATTGTGGGGGAGCAGCACTTCTTGTTGAACAAGGGCCGTTGGAGCCACTCTGCTAACACAGTCACCTACACTCGCTTGCTGTCCCTGGATAAAGACACCTTTGATGAGTGAGTGATGTGCTGCTGGGGGTGATGCTGCTCAATGCTCATCCTGAGCATGATGTCCTCCTGATGAGCAAGCAAAGTGGTCAGCTCAATCAGCTGCAGAAAGTTTTTGTGTGTTCATGCATCATGAGGTCAGATGGCATATTGGATACGATGCACTCAGTCATTGACTTGATGCAGTCATGCAATCAGATGTCATATTGAGCACAAGTCACTGCGTAACTGAATCAATGCAGTCGTGCAATCAGATGGCATGCTGAATGTAAGTTGCTGAGTGATGGTTTGTGTGTGCATAGGATGTTGTTGCGGTACCCAGGGGCAAAGAAGAGCATTCGGAAGCATGCAATACGGTCTGCATTGCGTGAGGATCTTGTCTGTTATACACACGGATTGAGGCATGTGAGGGAGCACATGGGTTTGCCATATCTGCCCAGCTTGCTACCTTCCAAGCATGACCTTGGCGGTGGCCACCTTTCTCAGCACAAATACCACAGGTTTGGTGATCGTGCCTCTTGAAAGTCCTCCTGGCGCGGCAGCTCTATGTTATCTTGGGCAAAGGCATGATTTGTTGCTCTTTGCTTGTGTCATGTGTTGTATTGGTGCATTGGGAAGCTGTACAACCTACAAAGCCATGTGGGATCATGCATTTGTCGCCGCTTGTCATGCAAATCATCACTATAGCATTTGCATCTGTGAGCTGTGATTCAACATGTCTGTAAGTGTGTGCGACGCATGCTACGCAATCTGGTGCAGAATTCTGGACTTGGTGGTAGAGGCTGAGTCAGACGCGCTGCAGCCCTTGCAGGCAGCTGCCACTGTCATACAGAAGCACTGGCGAGGTGTCAAGGTGCACAATGCAACACGGTTGCGCCTGTTGTGGTTTGAGACACATGCGTGAATGTGCATAGAGCACTGTAGTGGCGATAATCTCCTGGATATTGCCCACAATCCACTTGCACACAAACACCATCAGTGCACACTGTTGCATGATCAATGTGCAATGCGTTCATGCATCAAAATGCATGTCAGTGCACACTCTTGCATGATCAAACTGCAATGCGTTCATGCATGGAAACGCATGTCACCAATAAAGATGCTGTATTTTTTGCTTGTTGCACAGGCAAGGAGGACGCGACGAATGATGCAGAATGTGGTCCGAGGATCTATCATTCAGTCTAGGGCAGCCCACTACCATATCACTGCAGCCCAGCAGGATGTGACTGCCACTATGCTCAGGCAGTTTGCAGCTTCAGCAGAACACCACCAGCAAGCCCTTGGCCAAGACTACATGCAGCCTTACAAAAGCAAGCCTGCATCAGTAACTGAGGAGCTGCCAATGCAGTGCTTTGCTGATATGCCTCTGCAGCAGCCTGCAACTACCACTACGGCGTCTATGCAGTTCAGGACAGGTCTGATGCCTCAGATTTCGCAGGGTCCCCACATAGCTTGGGCTGATCAGGCTATGCAAGACTCAGCAGATCAGATGGCCATATCTGCACTTGCAACGCAGATGCCAACAGCAGGATCAGCTGCTGTTGCTGCTGACTTGGGAGAACTGAAGGGCTTGGAGCGGCCCATAAGGTCTGGTCGTCACAATGTGCTGTTTGAGGCTGCAAGACCCAATCAGTCATCACAAGGGCATAGCTACTTAGATGCAATCGGCCATTATCGGCAACAGATGGAAAGCAGCTTGGAAGCGTTGAGACAGGAAATGGAAGCCTTTCAGTCTGAGATGTTGGGGCAGTTTGTCAACATTAGTACGTCTGCAGATGCTCCTTAAGTCAGTAACGTACAGATGCCGCTTTGCAGCCGCATCAAGCAGAATAAATGGTGTTACATACAGCCTTTCAGTGGTGCGCACAACAGCAGTCTCTGAGCTGATGGTGTATAGCTGAGTCCTTTTGAAGATGTCTGACCTTGTGTGTTGTGTGAAAGATTTTGTTCACCTTCACATGCACAATCTTTCGTGAAACACATAGTACACTAACTAGTGTCTGCTTTGTATGCAGTTCACAATGAAATAGGTGCTTTTCAGTTGCACTATCAAAAGCTGGTACTGAAGCCTGTCCATGTGTACTCTAGCCAAAATTGTGACTGCTATGGTACAAGTTGTATTGACTACTATTGAGAATGGTTGATCTCTGAGGGGTACAACTTCTTCTGGAACTCTTTTGCCACCAAGTCCTGTACAAGGACAAACAATATTAATGACTCAAGTGCTGATCCCGCTGGAATAGGCTTGCAGCAGCAAGTCTCTGTATGAGGATTAAGCGTCACTGATTGGCATTGCTGATCCAAGCAGACATCCTTACCCTTTGGTGCTGAGCTAGCGCTATTGTCTCATGCAAGCTGGCCACCTCCACTACTGGTTTGATGCCAATGCCACTCTGTTGAAACGCAAGCCAACCAGCTGCTCCCACAGCTGTGCATATTATCGTGGATACACCCAAAGCTCGAAGCTGCAGCCAACAACAGAGCTTGAAGTACATAAAGCAAAAATTTGCCTGCAAACGACTGTACAATGCTTACAGCAACAGGCATGGCTTTCACTCTCTGTGTTGGGTCTATGCCGTCCTCCACCAAGCGCTTGGCTGTTGTCACATAGTGTGCTCCTCCAGCTATTGCTGCACCTATGCAACCACAGCAAGCTATGTGATATGCACCTACCGGTGGCCTGTTACAAACATTGCTGCGGGCATGCTGAAGAGCTGCCATTACCTCCTACGAAAGCTGCAAGGCCTGCAAAAGTGCTTTGCGCTGGGGAAACCTGCTGTCTTTCGTGCGCAATATCTTCCATGACCTTTTCGCGCAGATTCAATATGGTATACCGGCTATAGGCAATTCAAAAGGGTTCGAAATTGGTCGTCATACAAAACGGCAGCGTTGTTGCCACAGTCTACACGGTCGTCAAAATGCTGAAAGTTCGGACAGCTGGGTGACACCATTTGGAGGAAGAAGACTGCACGCAGTCTCGGTCAACCTTTCGGAGATTTGATCTCGGAGCTCTGCTCGGTGCCCTCCGTCTTGGGAATGAAAGCTTCACCACCAGACGTATGGTCGTCTGTGTCCTGCACGTAGTCCGAGCGACGTATGTATACGGGCTGACAGGGCCGCCAGCTATGGGACGTCTGCACAGATCTTGACAGTCGTGCCTAGTCCGGCATGACATCCCTGCTGTTTCAAACAGGGAGGGTCTTGAGTCCCCGTAGAACACCCCAAAGTTCAAGCTCAGGACTCAAGCCTTCGTCGCAGGTAGCCTTTTGGGCATTGCTGCCCTTGTCGCCTGTGTTGGCTGGCTCACTCACAAGCCTGTGCTGGGTATTGCAGAGTTGCTGGAAAAAGCTTCAGCTTGGCAATCATGGTTACAGACAAGACAGACGGCAAGACTTTGGTGCATGCAGAGCCAGCAGCGCAGAAAGTCAGCCAAGCCATCAGGTATGTGAATAGCAGCTTTGTGCATTTGCAAGCCAGCTGAAGTCAACCAGCTAAGATTGGGATTTGGTGTGCATAGTCCACAGATGGGCAAAAACCTGATGATGCTGTACAAGCTGCCTTGAAGAAGGTCAATGAGGCTGTGCACACAGCTGAAAAGCAGCTGGACAAATTAGACAAGCTTCCAAGTGCCCGCATGTCCAGGCAGGTATGCAGTTTGCTGGCAAATGACATTCACGCCAGCAGGCGACAGACTTATTGCTATGGCAGAAGTCTACATGCAGCCGTAACCCTTTGCCTTTAGTTCCCTTCCAGAAATCTTTGTAAGGTGTTGTGTTGTTGAGAAAGGTCGCACGAAGCATCTCAACTGTCAGCAGGGACTGTGCTCATGCTGAAGCTTGTGGCTTGTGCAGGCTCACCCTGCACTTCAGATAGCTGTGAAAGTACTCTTTGGTGCAATTGCCATCACAGGCGTGTATCAGTCACAGCTATATGCCTTCTGGCTGCAATATCTAGGAGCCACCATTGCTGCCGTACTAGTCGGCGCTTATGGCTTCTCCAGGAGCTCCTTGTCATCATCAGGTCAGTCATTTTGTTACTTTTGTCATGAACAGCTTTGCTGCATGCTTATGACCACGTTGCCTCCGTTTTTGCAGTGCCAGTCCTGTATGCTTTCTGCGCCACTCACACACAGTGGTACAGCTGTCAGTCATTTGACCACGCATTTCAACTCTTGTGCAGATTGTCTTCCTCTTCTGCAGCGTCTATGTACTGAATGGTATAGTGTACAATTTGTTTGGCTGGAGCAGCTACTTTTCTTGACAGTGTCCAGTCTGCTACTAGTTTGCATTGCCTTCGATCTTGAACTCTTGTGTGTCTGACAAGCTCTCAGTTGGATGGGGCTGCTGATGCAGGAGCGCTTGCTGCCATGTTTGTGGGTGCAAGCTCCCTGGCCTGCAGCTGGAGGATGGGCATCACCCTGCTGGCCTTCTTCGGTGCCTCCTCGCGCCTCACTCAATTCCGCGAGGAGCTCAAGGATGTGGATGAGTCCCACAGGTCAGGCGGTCAGCGGGATTGGCAGCAGGTTTGTTTATGGCTGTTGCTGGTACATGTAGCAAACGGCTTTGACTTCATGAGTGGACATGCTGTGCGTGTGAAAAAGAAACATGTAGACAGCAGGATGCTGCACAGCTCAGGAGTTGGGAATGCTGTTGACACTGGTGTCACAAGCCATCAGCTTTAGTGGTGCAATTTGCCAGTCAACAGAGCTTCACAACTCTCCAGTCTAGTCACTCTTTGCAAATGCAAAAAAGTGCTCATTTCATGATGTACAAGCATGCTGCCAATGGACTTCTCACCACACATTGCTATGAAGCTGTCCAGGTCATCATTGTTGCAGCCATTGTGCTGACTGCTGAGGCACACAATGCAGGTGTTCTGCAATGCCCTTGTCCCTACTGTTTTAGCCCTGGTGTTTGGCTACTACACTGGCTGCAAAGACGTCCCTCTGAACTCCAGCAGCACGAGATATGCCACAGCAGCAATGGGCGGCTATCTAGGCTACTATGCCTGCTGCTGTGCTGACACTTGGGCATCTGAGCTTGGACAGCTCAGTCAAGAGGAGCCGAGGCTTATCACCTCTCTGCGTCCTGTCAGAAAGGTGTGTGCATTCTGCAGAGCTTGCATTCACAGTGCACCCCATCAACACTGCGCGATCCTTGACAGCACACTGTTCATCTGGAGCTGAACTCTGGCTGACCGCGTAGCAGCTGTGAGTCCTTGCACGTGCGCTCTTGAGTACTACGCGTCGACTGTGCCTGTCAACATTGAACATCTCATTTGCAATGGTGTACAACCAGCCAGTCAGCATTCATGCAAGGGCTCTGGACAGAGCAATTTGGCTTTTTGCTCAGCAGCAACCAGCACTATCATGTGCAGCTCACCTGCATCATACCTGAAACAGCAGACCTGCCTCTCTGATGGGCAGCAGTTGTAGTTTAACCTAGAGGCATCACAGCAGCATACAATTTTCCAGTACTGGCTTGTCAAGCGCCCGTGTCCAGGACTTTGGTCTTGTCTGTCCCAAGTCATGACAGAACATGATCACTTGCAATTTCCTGCATGATGGTACTCGGCTTGCCTGCAGGGTACAAATGGAGGTGTGACATGGACAGGCTTTGCGGCAAGCTTGGCTGGGGGCCTGTTCATGGGGCTGGTGTTCTGGAGCATGGGAGCCATCTCACCCAGACTGTACACTGTGCCCTTCCAGCAAGAGCCAGCCCTGGGCCAATGGAGTCTTGTTTTGTTAGGTACAGCTGCAAACTTTGAGATGCATCAACTGTCAACCTGCAAACAAGCATTTGGCTTGTGAACAATGACAGGCGTGACACTCAAGCATTGGAGGAGTTAACATATATTGCCCGGTTTATGCGTAATTTGCATTTGCTGCCCAGAGTGTAGGTTGACAGCAATGCCTGAGCTATGTATGACCATTTGGAAGGTTTGCAAGGTCATGATTCTGGGCTTGTTTGGAACTGCAGGTGCTGCAGCAGGGTTGCTTGGGTCATTGCTCGACTCTGTCTTGGGTGCAACTGTCCAGTTTACAGGCTTCAACAGACAGACACAGAAGGTCACAAGCAAACCAGGACCAGATGTAGTGCACATCAGCGGCCACCCTTTGCTCACAAACAATCTGGTCAACCTGACGTCTGCATCACTGGTGGCTGCACTCACATCCTGGGCTGTCCTTGTCTTGTACTGAACACACACGCTAGGCTCAGACAGACAAGACACAAGCTACAATACTGATCATGATGACAAGCGTTGTCTTTCATCACACATGGTTGCTCTCTGGCCCTTATCAACATGTGCTTGTCCCGGTGGTGTATAGCAGAAACGTGTGTCCTTCTGTGCAATCATTCATTGAAAACATCACACTTCTCTATGGTGTGCCGAGAGCATCATTTCTGTGTCTGTGACAGTGGCTGCTATCTGCTGGCCTAAAGGAGCGCCAGCATGCCAATTCTGCACGTGGCCTCAAGACTTTTTGTTGAATCAGTAGTCAGTTAGGCAAATATGTATATTGTTTGAGCCTATCAGTATATTCAATTCAGAATGTGCTGTGTTTTGAAGACCAGGTTTGACTTGGCGTTGACGGTAAAGAAGCTTCGTTGACGTGCAAGTCAATGTGGCATGGATGGAGCTGAAAGGACTGTGGAATGTTTTGAAAAGTGGAACTCGTGCATGCAGGAACACTTCGAGCACCTGCGTTTGGGGAATTTGTCAATTTTTGCCTGGGCTTCAAAAGTGACATGTGTGCGAGACGAAGCATGACGATGTGCTGTCTTTGATCCTGCAATGCTGTAATCTCTCTCTCTCTCTCTCTCTGTTTGTCGCTGGCTGTAATCTTTTGGAGCAAATGGCAATGCAATGATGTGAGCATGTTCATTGCAAAGTGCGCCTCGGCGCGTTGGGTGCGAGATTCTTGACGCTCCGCCATCCAACATCCACAAGTGAGTAAAAGTTGGTAACATCCAGACATGTTGGACGTTGACTTCGATGATCTTGATCTGGGGTCGAAGAGAAAGCCGACCGAATGGGTTGCTGTGTTGCCTGCCAGTGCTCAGCAGCCCAGGCAGCGGTCCAGCCGGTACGTGCAAAAGCAGAGTAGATGTTCACTTCTGAGTGCAGCTTCGAGCACGCAACAGTCGTCCACATACAGCAAACAATGCCTGGAAGCCTTGCCGCTTTTTTTGTTCGGTGTACCATGTCGGTAGCCAGCGTTTTTACCTGTTTCACATATGTTCACAGGCAATTGCTGAAAGCCCAGAAAATGCAGCAAGCTCACAAGAAGCAACAAGAGGACAAGCCTCAAGGCGCGGTGAAGAAGCAGGGCATCCCTATGTCCACACATGCCGCCAGAATGCAGCAACTGGCAGAATGCACTGATGTCCGACAGCCTAGGCCCATCAGTGAGGAAGATGCTGCAGCTGGGGCTCAGGCATTTCCAGCAGAGAATGACGAAGGCAATGTGGAGTACAAGCTGAGGCTAAAAGAGCCAAACTGCTCTCCTGTCAGATTTCAGCAGCTGGTAAGTTGTCCATCTCCCACGCTGATATTGACAGTTTACAGTGTTGAACAGCACAGCTTACAAGCTGTGTACAGCAGAGCTTACAGGCTGTTGGCTGGACAAGTCAAGAGCTTGCAATGAACAGCAGTATTTTGTTTGACCTGCAGGTCACACAGATGAAGTATCGACTAGCAGAAGGAAATGGGGAATGCTTCTACTTCATTGGTGAGTCACTACTGACTGCTCACAGAATCTGCTCATGTTCAAGCGGAACCAAGCTGCACCTGTCATTTTGTTTCATTTATCAGAGATGTGTCTTTTTCAAGGGTTAAGTACATACAGCCCTGATTAGTTCGCTGTGTGCATTTTCAGTCTGGACAGTCAGGTCATGCAATGGATCTTGGTGGGTCTCATGATATTCTAATCAACTGTCGGACATGACATTAGGGGATGTAGCTCAAATGGTAGAGCGCTCGCTTAGCATGCGAGAGGCACGGAGATCGATGCTCCGCTTCTCCAAGAGAGGCTTGCTTTTTCGACCAAACAACCTACTGCTTTTGTCTCAAGTCGTGGGCACCAGCTACTGTTCTGTTTTGAGCTTATATCAAGCTCTGGCACTGCCTGTTATCACGGGGATCGATGCCCCGCTTCTCTCGTTTTGGTCCGCTCTTTTGTATTGGGTTTGGTGCAGCAAGGGTATGCAGACTCTGCAGGGTCAACAAAGCTATTTGGAGGGCTGTTTCTGAATTAAAATAGACTGTTGCTGTGGGTTTCACCTACCCAGTTGCTTTGTGCTTGCAGCAGTTCTTTGCTGCACACTCAAACCACTATTGCCATACGGGAATCACTGCCCTGCACCTCCATTTGGTTATATTTTGGCTTTACAATATTCACCACAGTTTCTTCAGCTTGGGTCTCTGGTGCTGCAGCTTTGTTTTGCAAGTTGAGGAGCATCGAGCATGCATCCATTGCATAACTCACCTGCACCAACAATGATGCCTGCCATTCATGAACCATGCTGACTGGGTCCTCCCATGCTTCTGCTGATTGCACTGTTGGCATGCAGGGGTGGAGGATGATGGGTACCCCAGGGGTCTCACACAGACAGACATGGACATCTCTCTAGCCACTCTGCGTGCTATGAGTGAGGAGGTGCATGCAGCTACCACGCTGCTGCGCAAAGCTGCTGGCACTCGCAAGCGCCAGTGCGCAATCGTGCGTGTGCATAAGCTTTGCGTGGATGATGTGACATACACAGACCTACGCATAGCAGGTAACACCGCTGCTGCACATGTCATGCACAGCTTAAGCAACCCAGCTCTTTCCATGTACAGCCGTTAGCATCTGCATTCCATGCTCTTGACCTGTAAGGCATGCTGCAAATGCCAGAGTTCTGCAGAATGATCAGGGCTGCCGTTACCCAGCTGTGCTGCTGATGCTGCTCTCTCTCTGCATCTCTGCAACTCAGCATTTCTCTGGAAGAGCCGCAGGAAACCTTCCTCCTCCTCCTCTGCATTGCTCTGCATTGTGAGTGAGCTGCAGCCCATAGGCAGATCCTCATGTGGGTTCGTGCAGTGGCTGGGAGTGTTGATGCTGGCAAGAGCAGTCTGGTTGGGGTACTGACTCACGGCATCGATGGGCGTCCCCTGTTGGACAATGGCTGTGGCTCAGCCCGCATGAATGTCTTCCAGCACAAGCATGAGATTGAGACCGGGCGCACTTCTTCCCTGAGTCAGCAGATGCTGGGGTATGATGAAGAAGGTGAGCCAATCAGCTGTCTGCATCAGCCATTATGGGTGTGTTGGACTTTTCATTGGATCTGAAAGACAGCCTGTGAGTCTCTCTGCCTGATTGCACATCATTGCCTGTTCTGCGCTGCCTGTGTTTGCTGGGCAGTGCCTGCTGCACTTTGTCACTGTTGCTTGGAATGGCAAGCCTATACATGCAGTGTCTGTATGCGTTTATGAAAAATGACGAAGATTGCAACAGCAAAGTATCTGCAGGCAAGGTGCTGAACTATGCTGGTGTGAGTGTGCTCACTCCAGCTGAGATGAGTGCCTCAGCAAGGCGAGTGCTGAGGTTCATCGACCTGGGGGGGCATGAGAAGTATCTGAAGACAGCCCTGTATGGCATGACCTGCATGGTAATCACGTCCAAACTTGCTCCTCCACATTGCTTGACTGCAATTCTCCCATCAGTGTCTGACTGTCTGCCAGCCTGATTGCCCATCACCCTTTTTCTCATCCTACTATCAACGCCCAGACCTGTCTGTCTGTCCACCTGTGCCTCTGTCTGTCTGTCTGTCCATGAGTCTGTCTGTCTGTCTGTCTGTGCATGTGTCTGTCCATATGTCTGTCTGCCCACCAGAGCAAGCATTCATCAAACACCACCACCTGTAGCTTCTGCTGCTGCTGACAAGCCCAGCACAGGCGTGCATGAGTCTGTGTTTGCTCACTTGACTTGAGTCTGCTCGTTCAGAGATGCCACCTTGACATGGCGTCTGCATCCACGCTGTCTGAAATCAACACCAAGCTGGCTGAAACCAACACCAAGCTGCTGCTGGTTGCTGCAGCTGCCAGACTATGTCCTGGTGTGTGTGTGCCCTCTGTCTGGTCTGTCGCGAGTGAGTCATGAGCACCTGGCAGTGGCCTTGGCCCTGGAGGTTCCTGTGGCATGTGTCATCACCAAAGCTGATGTGGCCCCTCCTGAGGCTGTGGACCAGGTCCTACAGGATGTCAGGTACTGCTTCCATCACTTCATCCCTGTTGCAAAAACACACAGCGGAAGGTAGAGTCTGCGTGAGTAACGGGGTTAGTCTGCTGTCATGTTTGGATGTACTGCAGCGGGCGCATGTGTTTTTTTGTGTGTGGAATCATTTCTTGACTTGTGTGGGTCATCCCTGCCCAAGGGCTAGTACCCCACTCAGAAAGTGTGCTTTCACGTTTTCCTAAGTTAGCAGTCTTAATGGTCTGTTATGCCAATCTTTTCATAGTCAGTTGCCATCTTTGTTCTGCTGCTCCCAGGAGGGTCATTGGTGCAGCAGCAGAGGTGAGCCAGCCCCAGCAGTCTGCTGTTGGGTTTGATGCAGAAGGTGGTGCAGAAGCCAGCTTAGAAGCTGCCCCTCATGTCACTCACGAAAGCCAGGTACTGGAGCCACTGCAAAGTGCAGTTTGCCTGTATGGAGCTGACCCCAGAGAAGTCATGTCTTCTGTGAATGAATCTAGAAGTGTGAATGGCATTGCATCAGCAGCATAAGAGCATGCTGCAAGGCTGTACAGCAGAAGGTTGCTATACTTCAGGATGTATACCAGCTTTTACCTTGCATTTTGACACGTGAGTATGCACAACAAGCATGCAGTCTTGAGTGGATGGCATTGAGTTTGGTGCACAAACATGAGATGTGGTACATGCAGTGGTGCATGGATGACATTGAGACTCTTGCACAAACACAGGTTGAGGAACACGCAAAAGAGAGCAAGCTATGTGATATGTGCTGCAACAGTAAGCCTTTTTAGTTGCAGGCTGTGAAGCTGGCACGGCAGCTGGGTCAGCACAGATGTCTGCAGCCTCAGCAACAGCAATGGCAGCATCTTGGTCAGAGCATGCCGGATTCCAGATTGATGGTGCCCATTTTTGTGGTGTCTAGTGTCACTGGCATAGGCTTGCCGGTGCTCCATGCCTTTCTGAATGCTTTGCCAGCCCTGCCCCATGCTGCCACCCCCTTGCTGGACCCCACCCTTGAGAGAGGTCCTGTTCCTGTAAGGCATGACTGTGCATCTGAAGCAGATTCAGCAGCAAAGGCAGACATTGGGCTTGATGGGGACCACATGGCAGATGCAACGAGATCAGCCAATGGGCAGCAAAGGGCAGATGTGGGTGTGGTGCCCAATGGACACCAGAGGGCAGATTCGGTGGGAGCTGTCAATGGGCACCAGAGGGCAGATTCACTGGCAGCTGTCAATGGGCAGCCAAAGGCAGCTCCTACTGCTACAAGCAATGCAAACCACAGCGCAGATGTCACTGGTGGTCTCATGCCTGGCGTCAACAGACAGCATCACTTTGATGACACAGGCACACTCAACGATCACCTCAGCGCAGATACAGACAGCCCACATGCGGCTTACAATCAGACAGCGCTGACACACTTTCAAGTGGACCACACCTTTGAGGTGAAGGGCGTGGGGTGCGTCGTGTCAGGGACTGTTGTCACTGGAGAAGTGGCTGTCGGCCAGAAGCTGAATTTAGGTCCGACTGGTGAAGGGGGCTTCAGGGAGGTGCAGGTCACATGCATACACCGCTCCCAGGTACATCCTGTTGTTTTGCGAGTTGTTGTCTGTTAACTCCCCTGATGAGTCCTAAAGACAAGAAATGTGAATTGATTGATTGATTGACATGCTGTTCGCACCAGGGATGTACATACGTGAATACAGTTTCTCTGTGCTACCAAGGTGGTCTGTATGATTGCAAAGTAACAGTAACCATACATAGCCCTTGGGGTTTACAAGATGCAGTGCACAACAAGTAGTGTTGTTTCATCTGCTCAAGCAGGAGTTGCCGCCCGTGTGACACTCCATGGTGATGCAGCCAATGAGTCATGGTGATGCAGCCCCTGAGTCATGATCATTGGCGTTTGCATAGGGGATAACTGGGTGGTTTGTTGCAGGTGCCTGTGCGGCATGTGATGTCAGGGCAGCATGCCACAGTGGCGCTGCACCCTTGCAACATGCCCCTGCAGCCGTCACAAGCCACTCAGCATTTCTCCCACCCCAGTCCAGTCACCAGCTTTGCTCACCCGGCCATCAATGGCAGCCAGAAACAGTTTGATGCGTCTGCCAGCACAGAGGGTGCTCAGCAGCAAGCAGCACAGCTGCAGCTCGGTGGGAATGCTACAGCCAGCAAGCAGCAAGGAGGGCTGCATCAGGCTTGTGTGGGTGTGTCAGATGCGACACAGCCTCAGGCCTCAGTCCCTGGGACACAACAACAGACCCTGCCTGTTGGAATGATGTCTCAGGCGCTGAATGCACAGGCACAAGCTGTGCCAGATGCGCCATGTCAACAACAGCAGGACAGGTACATTTTGGACCACCGAATACACCAAGCAACAGCTGGTGACCCCTGTCAGCAGCAAGCAGCCGCCACAGCTGTGGGCAAAGCAGGGGTGCCTGAGACCACAGCTGCAAGGTGCACGACCCCAGCTGCTGCCATTGCAGTACCAAGCAGGGTTGCTGACTCCACCTTCACTCCCAGCTTGCATGGGTGGATGCCCTCTGGTTCAAGCGAACAGGGAGCACAGCATGCCCAGCATGGGGCCGAGTCCAGCAGCCCTGCCCTGGTGGGACCTTCGCCGCCTAATGCCAGGAAAGGCATGGTGTTGCTGGACACTGCCATGCACACACGCACGGTGTGGCAGTTTGAGGCAGTGATTGTGTTGCTGAATGGGCATTGGCCCCCCAGGGGGTTGCTGTCAGGCAGATGGCCTCCCAAGCCAGATACCCCAGACACTGTCCTCTCCACTTCCTCACTGTCAGAGTCACCTTTAGGTGATTACGTACACATGTGACACACTGCATATCCTCACCAGGAGACAAGCCTTTGCTGGTCCGCATACAGGACAAGCCACAGCTGGCAATCAGGAACTTGCCAGACAACTTTTGCACATGAGCTTGACACATTGGGACTGACAAACAGGTTGCTTGCATGACACATGGCAACTGTGTCCTCTGTTGCACGTGTTCTGTCGCTTCAAAGCTCATGGCCCTTTGCAGCTTTGCAAGTGCTGTCTGATCATGACAAAGTCTTGGCCCATTTCCGGTCAGCAATGTACTTGTGCTGTTCAGGTGCATCTGATTCAGACCCAGACACAACCTCCCCGGTTCGCCCCGGCCATCTGCAAGCAGATCTTGCAGTTGGAGGCAGATCTGGCGGCCTTGCTGGGTCAGAGTCTCAAACTAGCAGCAGTGTTGGCAGAGGTTGCAGATATCTGGACCGGCCAAGCAAGAAGAGACAGAGGTGTGCTGTTGCTCACCTACAGATCTGATGTGCAAGCTCTGCATGAGGTACAATGTATACCATACCAGAATGCCAGGGTCGGTACTGTCAGGATCAAATCCATGTCAGACAGTGGATACGGTAGGTCTCTGCATCAATGCTTGCCTAGTGACATACCTGTTGGACGCATCACATGCAACAGCTGGAACTCCAGCTGCACTTGTGCAATGCCAGGTGCTGTACATGTGATCCAGTGGAACGTTGATTGAATGCAGCTTGTGTTTGCAGTGCTGTCTACACACCTGTCATTCATTGCGGCAGCGTGCGCCAAGCAGCTCAAGTGATGAGCATGGAAGAAGTCAGGTCATCAGAGTCAGTGTTGCCAGGCAGCAGCATCTCACATATAGTGGAGGGTTGCAATCTGGCATCAGCCATTGCCGCAGCAGTTGTCATGCAAGACTACACAATGGGGTCATCTGTTCTCAGCAGTGCACAGTCTGGGTCAAACATGATTGCTGATAGTTTCATGGGTGATGAAGCGTCAATGTCTGGAAGCAACTCAGCTGTGGGAACTCTGACTCGAGTTGTGTTCAAGTTTCAGCACAGGCCTGAGTGGCTCATGGAAGGATCAAGGATTATCTTGCGGGACAGAACAGATGGCTGCACTGCAGGAGCTGGAGTGATACGAAAACTTGTTCATTTTACCTAATCTGTCATGACGTCTTGTCATCAGTGGCACTGTCTTGTAGTGTGAAATCTTGTCACTCCAGACTGACTGTGGACATAAGTAAATTTGTTCAGCAGCAGAAAGCTCAGTGCACATATCTGCATGCAATATGCCACTGAGGCCATGCCATTTTGCACTGTAATTTCTGCATAATGTAAAATGATACATGGCACCTGTACGTTGGTCTGAAGTAACAAAGAACAGTCCTTCCCTATGAACTGTGCATGCAAATTTATATGTTGGCTCAAACTCTAGAACCAAAAATAGGGTTGGACGCATTCACAGTTGTACAAGCTTAGACCTTTCTAACCATATCACTCTACAATGAGCTGGTCCATGAGTGCCACTGGATTCAGTAGCATGTAAGTCCCTGTCCTCCGGCATTGGATACTTGACAGGACCTGACAGCTGTTCAGGAGTGACATCCTGCTCCCGCCCATCCGTGAAAACTCTCCTGATGACTCCATCAGGAAAGATGATCTCCTTTGTGCCTGATGGGTGGTGGGCCTCTGTCTGCCCATTGGGAAAATAAAACACCTCAATGCCATTGGCATGCGTCGTGTGCCAAGTATCCACCTCACAATAGTAGTACTCCACACGCCCTGCAGCAGTCATGTTGAATTCTTCTCTTTTCTTTTCTAGTTTGCAACATAAGTACTTTAAAACAACAGAGGTTTACAGTGTCCTGACTGCACACGCTCCTGCTCAGCTTAGATGTCCAACTACAGTCTGAAAAAGGCTGAGCAGGCCTAAAGAAGTTGGTCGGCTTACCACAAGGGTAGAATCTTTTGATGTCTTTGTTGGTGAAGCGAATAGCAGTTTGCCCATCAGGAAACTGATGCTTGCGAGTTCCATTGCCGAAGACAACAGTGCGCCGGCCATCTAGGAAGATCTGCTCTACCTTGCCATCTGGATAAGACAGCTCCTGAAACACAAGCAAATGCACTTTGCCATACCTAAATTGATGTGCATGCAAGCATGCAGCACTCAGCTGGTGAATGACATGGTCATCATGTTGCCATGCAAGACTGGTAGGTGATTCACCTTATCTTGATCGTCAGCTCTCTTTGAGCAGTGAACCAAACAGACATGCTGCTTGCTGTCACTTGCATTACTCCGCATTGCCTCATGGACTCAACATGAGAGATGACTGATGCATGCTCATCAGTAAGACAATGATGCTTGTACAAGTTACCTGATAGGGCTTTTCTGGCTCTCCACTGGCTGACGACAGATGTTCATCCCCTGCTGATCTCTGCTGGTGCTCCTGCATGCTCTGAGTGATGCTTTGTTGTCCCGCAGTCATGCTGCCTGCCCTAGCCCACTGCTGATCATGAGCACCACATGTGTCATCATCTGGCACCTGACTGCTAGGACCCCGGTCACCAGAGTAAGCAACAGCACTGTGAGAAGCCCAAGAGCCCGGCAGCCCCTGAGTCTGGGCTGATTGAGTCAAGGCTTGACCCATAGTGAAGCTTGCAGCAGGCGCGTCAGCTGCAGTCTGAGGCCTTGATCTGTCCATTAGAATGGGTCCATCATACATAGACCCTCTGGAAGCTTTTTGGGCCTGCCCACCTTCACCTACCAACGCCTGCTGCTCCTGGTACCACTGTTGCTGCTGCTGATCCTGCTGCTGATTCGGGAGACCAGCCTTTTGAGACTGCGCTTGTGGTTGTGCAGCAGCATAGGCTTCTTGTAGATCCTGCCACGAGGAACTGCTTCCTAAGCCCGCGTTGACAGCTGCTGTGTACTGGTGCTGCTGCCCTGCTTGTTGGGGAGAAGCATCAGCATGCTGCTGTTGTTGCTGCTGTGCGCCTTGCAGGCGTGCATCCAGCCTGGCAGCAGCATCCAAGGACTGGCGCAGGGAACGTGTGTATGAGTCACCTTGCCTGTACCCTTGCTGACTGGATGACATGTGGTTCTGGCCCCAGGGGTCAGCTTCTGCAGATGGTATCAAGTGGCTCTGAGGTGCTTCCAGTCGGCTTTCATTGCCATCGTGGGGAGGGCGAATAGGCTGCCAGGTGAACTCATCAGGTGAGTCAAGCACGGTAGCATGCCGATACCTGTCAGCTTTGGTGATGTGGTCGGCTTGGCTGCCTTGATGCTGTTGCTGTGCTGCCATTGATGGGCCCCAGTTTGCTGCATCTGAGCGCTTCATAGTTGCTACTGGCTGGAAGGCATCCATTGGCTGAGTATAATGCCTGAGAGTACCTTCAAGCCCGTGGGATGAAAGGCCATATACTGCCTGCGCACTGTTTTCAAGACCCTGCTGTGGCTGCTGGTCTGCTCGCTGAGAGGCAAGATACGCATGGCCAGACGGGCCATGTCTTTGCACTCTCCACTGCGTTCCATTTGCTGTTGCTGGTCCTGCAAGTTGCTCTGTAGCAGCTTCACCCACCTCCACATAATCAGCTTCAGAAACATCATCAGCAAGACTGGCTGTGCTTGCTTGTGCTGCCTCCTCACAAATTGCAGCAATAGACTCTACAAAGGCTGGCTGAGAGGACTGCATGGCAGCTGCTGCTGCTGCTTGCAAGTGACCAGGCTTGCTAGAAGCCTCTTGAGGGGACAAAGCAGGCTTGCTTCTGTTTGTGCTGGTGGCAGCTCCAGAGAGGGCACCTGCAGCTGCCCCGCCCTTGCTGTTTGCCTTTGGCTGTTGGTTCTCCTTGGCGTTCCACTCTTCCAGGCGGCGCTGCTCATGGAAGCGGATCTCCTCTCTCAGCTCTGCATTTGTGTCCTGCCCAAAGCAATACAAATCAGCATTCAGTCTGGGCCAGGTATTGAATATCACTGAGGCCTTCAGACACAAAGAGCATGCTTACATGCACTAAGCTGCCTAATGATGCAAGGCTCGCTTCTTCTACACACCCTCAGCATGCACACATACACATTTTGGCAATGCAACAGTGTTGCTGGCTGAGAGATCAGCCGGCAGCCATAGCGCATACAGATGCATGAGCTACTCATGACTAGCTGATGCATCTCAATCTGATCAATGACTCATGACTAGCTCCTGCATCTCACTCTGTCCAATGACTTATGACTAGCTCATGAAGCTCAAAGTGTCCAGCTCATCGCGACTACCTCATGCATCTAAAATTGTCCAGCTACTCATGACTAATTCATGCATTGCAAAATTGTCCAGCTGCTCATGACTAGTTCCCATGCATCCCAAGCTGCCCAGGTACCTGAAGCTCCACAAGCTTCTGGCGTAAGCGCTCTACTGTCAGCTTGTGGCGGGCGTCCTTGGCATGGCCTGCCTTGCGCTCCTGTTCCAAAATTGCTTCTACTGCTTCCACCTACATTAACAATGTTTACCCTTACCGGCTAATGCTGAGCTAGGTATGGGCATGGCAAGTTTTTTCCCCTCCAGAGCAGTCTGTTCAGTATTTTAAAAAGATCTAGGGACTGTTTTCACACATTAGCTACGCTGGTCATGCACATACTCGTGCACTTGATTGCACCAGTAATGGTAAGTACAAACCTGACTCTACAGTTTGACTGTTAAACTGATGCGCTGCTATATATGCTCCCATTGCACTGCATTGCAAAAGCTGGGTCATTTGACATGTGCAGCCTGTGGTGCATAACATGGGTCTGAAGGTCTCTCAAGTCAAGGCAACAAATGAGGCGTGGTTGCCATGTACACCTCACTGCGCTCTTTGCGGTTGGGCAGCTTGAGCAGTGCCCTGCTCTGCTTGTCAAGCACACGCTGGTGGCGCTTCAGGCGCTGGCTGTCAGCCTCCTTCTCAGACTCCCAGGAGGCAGCCTCTTCTGCCTGTGAGCACCACGCAATCCAGGTTCAGGGCAGTCAACATTGACCATGACAGCGCTGGAAAACATCAACTTGCCCTGAAACGTAAGATCTGTTTGCTTGGCAACAGCCAAGCAAACTTTGCAATATTAGACGTGCAAGGTGTTGCTTGAGCAGGTAACCAAGGACTGCCATTGTAGTTGCAGTTTGCATGAGAAACTGTCTTGGAAGAAAAGCATGCACAGTAGTGCAAGACACTTTGCAATGCTTGCTGGAGGGAAAGAATCCCTAAGGATACATCTTGGAAAAGTTAGTGAGTTTTACAACAATGCAACACATACCTTTTTACACTCCCAAGCCGCCTTCTCCTGTTCCATTCGAGTGCTTGCTTGTTCCAATTGGGTACGCAGCTTACTGACTTTTGCCCGCTCGCTTTGCATGTCCTGCATCTCCTGCTCCAAAGCAGCAATGGAAGCTGCCTGAATGTCTGCAATCACATCACAGTGATGAAAAATTGTTGCATGTTCAGTGAGTTCAGCTGTTCATGTGCAGGTGATGCCAAAGAGTGCCTTCCCCAAGCACAGAGGCAACATTACATACCTGCCACAATAAAACAGCAGCCATTGATGAGCGTAGGTTCAGACAACTTGTCACTGCAAATTCAAAGCAC
>JAABUP010000361.1_pt1 | contig 102642 bp, 150 predicted proteins | sample 5559201 | NCBI WGS metagenome assembly JAABUP01 (sample SAMN10711887, study PRJNA513373) | rock metagenome | isolation source: Antarctica rocks | place: Antarctica
TCCAAGCGGAAGACCAAGGCAGCTCCTCAAATGGGTCCCCCAGGGGCTCGCTACCGGGCCGGCCTGCCTGCCCCTCGCTACCGGGCCGGCCTGCCTGCCCCTCGCTACCACTCCCACCACCCCAAACCCCGCACCACTCCTCCTTTGCCTGCAAACAGGTACCAATTCCAAAAGCAGATTTGCCATGAGTCATAGCTCTGGATAGTCAAATAGCATCTTTACTTGCTCACTGTTTCTTCAGAATTGTGCAGCGAGTAGTCTGCATATCAGAATTGTGCTTCCATATGTGGCATGCCTCTTGTAATATTGCATGCCATGTTTGCAACCCTGGAAGTCTCACAGCATGTCTCCCGTGAAGTATTCCCTGCTGAGACGCTCAATCTGTGCTAGCTGTGTTTCAGGCAGCAGCCACACATCCAGATGCCTGCCCAAAGGGACGCAGCAGCACACCAGCAGAAGTCATCACCAGCTGTAGAATCAGGCTGCAAGGATGCAGCTGCCCTGCATGCATGCACCATGGAGCAGCTCCCCCTGGGCGCAATCGCATTCAACAGTTGCACCTTGGAGCAACTGCCCCAAGGCAGTCGAGTCTGCTCTCCAGCTGTGGCAAGTCTCTTAATGGACAGAAGCAGCAGCCCTGTGGTGATGCCTGCTGGCATGCTGCCAGGGTATGGTCCAGGGCTAGGGGCAGGGCATGGTCCAGGGCTGGGGGCAGGGCGTGGTCCAGGGCTAGGGGCAGGGCGAGGTCCAGCGCTGGGGGCAGGGCTGCGTGGGGCAGGGCTCTCTGCCAGGAATGCAGTGGCAGCCCTATGCAGTGCCAGGCGTCAGACTGCAGAGCCACGCAATGCCTACAGGTGGGTTCCTATTTGTCCAGGAACCTTCTCGACTCTTGCTCATGCCTGAGTGAGCGCTGCCGCACTCAGTCAATACCAGGCTTGGCATTCATTTCACCTAGAGGCTTACCTCAAGGCTTGAGTTTGCTCAGACTATGCACCAAACTAAGTAGTGCCCTTGTCAAGTCTGCTGTCAGCATGGTCAAGACTCTTTTTGAGAGACATAGTGAATGAAGCTGCTGCGTTGAACTAGGCATTTGTGTGCAATCAATTGATTGACTGGTTGATTGTTCGATTGAGTGATTGATTGATTGATGTGGTTGTTTGATTGATGTGACTGGGTAATGACAGGCTCAACTGACATCACATGCTGGCCAGCACACCTGTCTCATGCCTGGATGCTGCATGCAGCTTCCCAGACAGCCTATCACCACCTGCTGAAGCTGATGGGGCTCAGCCTCACAGCTCATCTCCAACCGACATCAACGGCACAGCACCTGCACAGCAGGCAAAGCATGGCCAGCACAGATTTTCAGCTGTGGCCACACACCAGTTGCCTGATACCACTGCTAGGCTGCAAGCCCCTTGCGTGGCTGAGGACAGGATGACATCTGCACCTCCGCAACAGTCCAGGCGTAGGTGGCAGCTCAAAGCCTCTGCCCAGGTCAGTGAGGTAGTGAACCTCAAAGTGAGCCTTGATGACAGCAACTCTCTGATTTTGGATGTGTGATGTGAGAGCTGCATCCTGCTGTTGCATGTCACAGCAAGCTGCTCTCACATTCTGCTGTGAGACGTGAATCCAAACAGTCAATAGCTCTATCACACCCAAAGTCATCATCACCAAGGTTGTGCACTGTATCATGCTTGCTTGCTGTAGTACTGCACTGGTTGCTGTGCTAGCTGAGATTCAACCACCATGGTGCTTGTGTGCATGGCAGGCAAATGCAGCCAAACAGCAGCAGGCTGCAGCACAGAAGCTCAGCAAACAGCACACTGTTGCAGCAGAAGCTTCTGCAAGGCTAGCTTCAAGGGAAGCTGAAGGCATTGGCCAAGCTCAGCTGTTAGCAGCTCACGGCAAGGTTGGTGCAAGGGCAGGCAGGAAGAGGGGCAGAGACACAGGCAGCATAGCCCTGGACAAGCCTGCCAGAAAGCGCCAGCCCCCTCCCAGGTGATCTGCTTGTGGTCTCACCCCCCCCGCCCCCCTCCAGCCATTGGCACATTGCAGCTATGTCAAGATGCTTTTTATCAGACAGCTGGTCATCAATGTATATTCCCGAGTAGTTGGTCATGCATCTCTGGGACCTGTTCATGCCAATTTCCTAGTCTTTCTTTCACGTCAATTTCTCAGTGTCATATCTTTGCGTCATCACCACAGGCTAGAGTGAGTGCAGGATGAATGGGTTGGTGATGCAGCAGGTACGATGACATGGTGGGACACAGCCAGCTGGATTCTGACATGCTTCAGGCTTCCCCTCAAGCCCTTGCTGACCAGGACAATGTCACCAACAACGCAACAGCTGTGAATGGGGACACTGCAAACTGTGAAGAAGAAGAGTTTGAAGAAGAAGAAGAAGAAGAGGAGGCAACGGGTGCAGATGATAGCAACGAGGAAGGGGTGGAGGGCTTAAAAGCAGGGCCCACTGCAGATGAGGCCTTGGCCATGCCGGAGCCTGGCTGCAAGAGGAAGAGAAGCAAGCTGCAGCACAGCCGCATGCAGCAGGCTTTGCTTGTGAGTCTTGGCCTCATGCCTTGTTAATGTACCATTGTGCTGTGTGACGTTGCCTTGCCATATGCGTCCACCATTGCTGAAAGGCAGTCGGCTGCAGCCTCATGGCACAGTGAGGGTACAATGCAACAGAATCCTGTGAGAACTCAGCGTTCAGAGATGCTCAAGGTCACCTTGAAAGCGTCTGAACATGTGGCCAGCATGTGGATGGATCTGCTGCATGAACTGTCATATGGTCGTCTGCAGCAATATTATGCAAAGGCCATGCAATGTCTGCAACACCGGCATGCAAAGAAAGCACTCACATGTCAAACATCAAGCAGGTTGAAACATGGGCTAGTAATGTTATTCACTGTTGTGTTCATGCCCGTGTAGAAGGAAGCAGCTGATCCAGATTCAGAGGCCGCTGCTGCTGCTGCTAGCCCTGTCATTCCTGTCAAGCCTGGTGGCCAGCTGAGAGTGAAGGTGCCAGCGCTGGGCTGCTCCAAGTGCCGCTGGAGCGCCAAGGGCTGCAAGAAGTGTAGACACAACCGAGAAGCTGCTCTCCAGGTCAGCGTGCCTATGCAACACTCAGTTAATCAATCAATCAACCAATCAACCAATCAACCAACCAATCAATCAATCTACATTTCTTGTCTTGTCTCATCAACACACTTGTTGAACGATTAGCTGGAACGCCTGTAAAAGAAAGAACACATTTGTCTTTCTACCATCAGTGCATGCATGTGGCATGCAGGATGGACTGTCTGCAGCTTGCAATATACCTGAGCTACAGCAGGTACCTTTCCACTTTGTTTCAACTGTACAGTATGGCCTTGCACAAGCTTTGTTAACCAAGTGATCAGACATGTCGGCTGGCAAACGCATCAAACACCCTCTCCCATATCATTCTAAGAATGTTTCAGAAAGCCGGGCGAGAACTGTAACACAAACAGGGTACATCTGCCAGATTGCCCTTGCATCTTCTGGTGTTTGCGTATTATTTTAGGCGGTGTCGCTCTCTTGCAGACACCAGAAGCAGGGCTGTATGATGTGAGCTTGGTCCTGCAGGCTTTTGGTACTTCAGGCGCTGAGGGTGCAATTCCTGCAGCACAGCCTGCAAGAGAAGCACTCAAGGCTGTTGCAAACCCTGGGTCTGACCAGCCCGCTCAAGCCCCACATCACGCCTCACCTGTCTCTGCTGAACCTGCAACCAACAGGCAAGGCAGACGCAGAACACGACGCTCAGCTGGTCCAGAGCTGCTTGGCCAGACACGAGGCAATGCCAGCGTCAGCCCTGCACCAGCTGAGCCATCTCACGATGGCTCTGTCACTGCAATGCAAAGGAGGAGCGGCGGCCTTGCTCCTGTTGAAAACCCACTGCCTGTACAGCAAGCAAATCGGCATAAGCGCAAGTCAGGATCAGCAGCAGACACAGAGAGAGCAAAGAAGGTGGTGGCAGAGCAACGCAAGGCTGGTCCGAGCTCCCCTGCTGTGGTCCCAGCTGCTGCAGGTCAAGGCCGGAAGGCAGGCCAGGGCAGGGCTGATCAGCAAGACAGGCAAGGCAGGGCTGCACCCAGCTCCCCTGCCCTCAGCTCACCAGGTGGGACCAACTTGCAGACTCACAGTGTCACATTATGGCATCTCACAGTTGACACCTTGGTGTTTGTGGTCCTACAGTATCATGTTGAGCGTTGCATGCATGCACCCATGCATGTTTGTGTCTATTACCCTCGTCATCTAATGTATGCATTGGCAGCATAAGCCAGAGTGTTGCCTGTTCAGAATAGAAAAGAAAAGAAAAGATTACGCCTTTCGGCGTCAATTTAATGAGAAGCCAAGTTATATACCGGGCTGCCCAGGGTTGCCTGTTCATGACTTGCTGGGGGGTTTGACACAGGGGGGAGCAGGGCTATGCAAAGACACAGGCGCAGCAGCCTGGGCGGAGGTGGAGTGCTGCCGTTTGGTGGCCACGCCTTCCTGCTGACAGCCTACTCCGATGAGAAACAGAGGGAGCGCATCTGCCACAACATCACGCAGCTGGGAGGGCATGTGCTGGAGGACATTCCAAAAACCCAGGTGCTTGCTTGACTCTACTCAAACAGCCAGCCTGACTGCACATCAGCTGTGCTTGTGCGTGAGGAGTGCCAGAGACAGGGTGTTGTTCTGCTGTGTTCTGCTTCAGCAGGAGCATCAAAGCTCACGCTGTAGCACAGACAGGGCATCTGGGACTCTGCTGACATGGCGGCTGCTACCTTGTGTACTGTGCTGGAACATATCGTAGCTTATTGCATATGGCAAGTGGTTCCTTTTCCTGCAAGCTGCAGGTCAATGCCCCAGGCCAGTTCCTGGTTGCAGGATCGCATGCATGGTTCCTTTTGTCTTTGTCAATATGTGGTTAGATTTGGCTGGCTACAACATTGTCATCTCTGTGAAGCAGATGATTGTGTGTACACAGGGTTCACACAGGGCATCATTGGGTGGCAACGCCTCACACCCAGTTCTGGCGCTCTTTTCTGGTCAGCCCATCCGCACCACCAAGGTGATGTATGCCCACATAAAGGGGATCCCAGTCGTGAAAGAGTCTTGGCTGCTGGCCTGTGTCTCTGCCCACAAGCTGCTGCCCTTTGGTGCCCTTGATTTAGAGGGTGACAACAGGAACGAAGGGCACCAGGCCTTTCAAGGGCTGAGGCTGCATCTGGCAGGCTCTTTTGGGTTCATGCAAAGCTTTGGCCGGCTGATTCAGCATGCAGGTAGGTGCACACATGCTGCACTTGTGACTGGCCGCTTGTATTGACACTTTGTCTGTATGGCATCATCTGAAAAGGCAATGACCTGTGGTGTAGCAGCAAAGAACACTGACACACATGCGGTGTCATGTACTTTGCCAAGTGTCAGGCATGGCATGACACATTCCGCAGTCAGACTTTGCTGCGTTGCCACAGGCTGAATATGACACAACATTAGCAGCTATTGCGCTTCTGCAATCAGAACTGAGATCGAAAAGCAAGGAATTTTGCAGTACTAGCTGTCAACTTTACAGCACTCATGCTGGTTGGGCAAAGGACTTGGTTGGTTCTCTGCAGGGGGTCATCTGGTGAGCGGGGTGGGTGATAGCACCTCCCCAGGGGGGGTTCATCATGTTCTCCAGGCACCCTGTGACTGCATCCTCTCTGACTTTTCAGATGGCTCAGATGAGCTTCAACAGGTAGCTGTGCAGTCCCTGGTTATCTGCAGGACACCTGCTTACTGGTTGTTCTTCAACAAATGTTTTGCAGCCAAAGGTACTCTCATGCTGACAGCATGCATGAAGGGCTTTTGAATTCGTTGCAGATTCATTATGGGCCCATCTTTAACCTGCAACGGAACACACACTGTCATGTGGAATTCACATGAGACATACGGATGACTGTTTGCAACGGAACACATGCTGTCACGTGGAGTCCATGTGAGACATGAGGATGACTGTTTGCAGGTGCACAGGTTGGCTAGGCGCTTCAGGGTGCCAGTCAGAGACAAGGCCTGGGCCATCATTGGCTTTAAGGAAGGGCAGCTGCCTGCCTTGCCTTCTCCCTCCCCCACCAAGCCCTCAACACTTCCCCCCAGCTCACCCTCCTTGCCTTCTGCCATCACAATCTCCTCACCTGCTGGGCAACCCACAAGGGTTCCAACCAGACATGCTGCTGCAACAGCAAACCCAGGCAGCGTAGCTAGGAGGCAGTCCAGAGGTGCAATGCATGCAAGCCATGCACATGTTGATGCTGATGATTTTATGCAAAGCAGAAGCGGCAGGATGAGGAAACGTCGCAGGGTTGATGTGGTCATTCCTGAGAGTGAGCAGCAGTTTGAAGAGGAACGGGCGGCTGGCTCAGCATGGGCCGCCCGCCCTGCAGGCCCTGAAGCAGAAGAAGAGCAAGTAGACCAGCTACATGACGACAGAGCAGTGGGCACAGCTGGCAGACGGCAGCCGAGGCATCTGCGCAGGGGAAGAGAGCAAGAAGAGCGGGAGGGGCTGTGCAATGCTGCTGGCAGAGGCATTGTTGTGGCTGACAGCATGGAGTTTGGCAGTTGCATGGCAGCCGCCTCTGCCGATGTACAGGATGAAGTCAGCTCAGCTGATACCAACAATGATCATCAGGCTGGCCGAGTACTGCTGAGGCAACAGCTTCAGGCACCTCAGGCTGAGCAGCATCAGCTGCATCATCAACCCCCACAGCAGCAGGCACATACACAGCTAGCCCCAGTCCCAATGCAGCAGCAGCAGCAGCAGCAGAGTGAAATGGTGATAGCAGGGCTGAGCAGGGCAGGTGGTGGTGGTGTGGAGCAACAGGCTGGTGGGGCAGGGCAATTGCTTAGTGGGGATATTCAGTGGGTGGGGCCTAGCATTGAGCCCCCGACAGGGCTGGGCCTGACCCCCTCACAGCATCAGACCTTCTATGCTGCCTTTGCCCGGGTGAGTCCATAAGGCAAATTGATGATGCATCAAATATCATCCATTTGCAAATTGTGCAATGTCTCAGTCTACCAAGCATGTTCTTGCTACTCGTACCTAGTGTGAATGTCAGAGCTGCTGAAAGCAGACAAACAAAGTGTGGTTCAGCAGCTCCAAGTTGTTTGTGAACAAAAAGTTGGACTGCATATCACTCGCACCATATTGCCAATTCACCAATGAGTGTTGTGCACAGGGAGGGGTGGTGGTGAAGGTTGGTGACTTTGTGGAATTGAGTCCTGTGCCAGGGGAAGAGCTGAACCGCCTGGTGCAAGTGGCGGCGCTGTGGTCAGAGCCCACGCAAGCCCGCCAGCGCATGCTTGCCTCATGTCACCGCTTCTATCGCGCCTCGGTATGCCTTAAGCTTTTGCTGATGCATTCTGAACTATGGCTTTGGGCTTTGACCCGGCCTGCATCTCAGCCTGAACGCTGTGTTCAAGCACTGATCACATCATATTGCAAGAGCTCTACAAACAGGTTTGACCCATGTCTGTAGTCCTGACTGTGTGTGAAAGAGCATACAACATTGTGCGACTCTTTGTGTGTGTGTGTGAGTGTTACTTGTACACTCGTACTGAAAGACCTTGTGAAACATAAGCGCTGATAAGCGTGAGAGGTGTCAGACTGTAAACCTGGCGTGCAAAAGGTGCATTGTTGTCTAAGTGACTGCCTCAGTGTCATACCAGCACAGCTGACCTGCATGCGTAATTGTCAGGTCATTTTGTATGCTTACGGCAGTGAGCTGCTGCATGGTGCCATTCAGCAGACAGGCTGCTGCACCAGAACATCATTTGTGGCGAGGCATGGCATAGGAGAGTAACAGCGACACAACCATATTGCATCTGCTGTGCAGGAAACATGCATACAGTATGGCTTCCCACCACATGAGGTATTCAGCTCACAAGATATAGAAGCAAAGGTGCCTTTACTGGCTGTGCTCTGCAAATGCTCCATTGTGCATGGCAGGAATGGTCCAACTGGGAACCACAACTACTTGTGCCCTTTTGCGTATGACTATGCAAGTAACTCTTTGCGTGGTCACTGAGTGTAAGATCATGCTTTATGTGAACGTTCCAGCAGAGTCCTTGGATGATGACAGAAGCATCAACTTAGTGTATGGCAATCTTGACCACGTTAAGCTTTTTTTGTATCCTTTGTTTCATTGCAGAAATCAGGTCTTATTATAGCAACAATTGTTACATATGTGTCTTGCATGTCCACATCATAAATTCAATCAAATGTTCACAGGAAAACAAGTGTACCCTGCTTGTTCATGTGTTTCAGTGTGTGAAACATATCAGCCTTCCAGCATTCGTGCCATAGCACTAGCAAGCAGGAAAGCTTTCATGACATGATGGTTGCACACAGTACATCTGCACACCAGGCCAGGCTAAAAAATAAAGAGGGGGATGAGTTCTGCTCCATATGAATGAAGCAAACTTGTACATAGCACAGATCTATACTATAATTGAAACCTCTACCAAAAACATGAATGCAACCAAACAGGCGTCATCCTATCTATGTCAAACCAAATCAACAGAGCACTGCTAGGCATAGTATCAACCAAATCTGTAAAAACATATGTCTCCCTGAGATCATCATGGTAGCGGTGACTGTCCTCAAATACTCCTACCCATTGATTTTGTTTGTCTTGACAATGCCAGCGCACTGATAGCACTCAGCAAAGACGCTGTAAGTGGATACATTTTGGACCAAATTGGTGATGGATGCCCACATGCCAAATCCAACACCAAAAACCGCAAACCAAACAAATAGGAAGCTGCACAGGCACATGTGCGTGGTCCAGCCTCCAGGCAAACTGCACACACATTGCTCCAGTTTAGCATGAAGCACAAGTGAGAAAGCATCAATAAAGACCACATCCAAAAGCATCAAGATTAGCCACAACCTGATTGTACTGTCACCACAGCTTAGGTCAGATTCAGCACACCAGAAAGATGTACTGATAGGTAAGCAGCGCATAGCAGAAAAATGAAGAGGAGAAAAGCAATGTACAGCAAACATCATCAAAAGAAAGCAAACCACAAACACAAGACTTACAATGGTTGCTTGGGTGCATTTGCACGAGCAGCTGCTGTGCGGTAGACCCAGAGGTAGGCTCCAGTGGGGAACACAAAGGCTGTGAAGCTGTTGCCGAAGGAACCCATAATGGCATTGATGGTGCTGCACCCAGAATCCAGAGTTGCACACAGAGTTGCGTATGGCTGCTCATGCTGTGAAGTCGATTCACACAAGGCTGGGGAAATTGAGAGCAGTTGACCACACATTGAGCAACCACGTCGTGAAGTGTGCGTGTGCAAACAAATTGTTGATCATGACCTCATATTTGGCATGCCTTGCAAGCAGAAATGCAGCAAAACAACACTGGCTGATTGCTATGGCATAGATACAATACTTTTCTGACACATGCGCATGATGTCACGTCGCACCAATGCACAATCCAAATGTGATGCATGAGGAGGAGGCGTTGCAGAAAGAGAGTGCTTACTTGTAGAAGGGGATGAGCAAGGCTATGAACCAGATGAACAACGCTGCAGACACAACAAGCTGAAGTCAGTGCTGCTCTTGGTGAAGTGCACTGCAACCAACCAAGAAGAGCATAATGCAAACTTGACAGATAAATTAGCGCAGCTCAGAGCACTCTAAAGAGGTGTGACACAAATCAAGCAGGAAGGCAACCATGCAGTGATCAGGTGCAGCTGGTGCCAGACTAGAAGAGCTGCAGACGCAGAGACTTACAGACAGGAATCCGGGAGGGCAATCTGATCCAGTAACTCTTGGTGTGGGTGCGGACCAGCTTCTCCCACATGAAGAAGACCGGAGTGACATACAAGGCATACGCCACAAACTGGTGGATGACCATGAGGATGATTGACACATCCCTGGCTGCATTCACAGGTACCACACCATACACATTACCTGCAAATTCAGGTGACACAAAGTCAGCAAGCAACAGTGTGGTCCGGGTACTGTACACACTTGCTTCATTCTGAATTGGCAGATGATCAATCTGGTCTGCAGGTTGTTTCAAGAACAAACAAGGAGACCAAGTCATTTCATTTCATTGTTACTTCATTCAGCAAAAGCAACACACTGTGTTTGACCGCATGGAATATGGCTCCAAGTGTACTGAAAGTCAGCCACACGGTTTGGGACTCACCGTATGTCTTGTTTGCAGTGGGAGCTGCCAGCTGGATGAGAATAGAGTGGGGGACTGATACAAAGTAGGTGTACAGGTAGCTGAAGGGATACACATGGTCATATCTGCTGGGGGCATACATGGCATCAATCACCTCACTGCATACCAAAAAGAGGTCATCATGTGAACAAGGTGGCTCAAAGTCATCGTTCGTCAGAAGCTAATCAGGCTGCTCAATCGCATAGCACTGCTGTCAAGCTGCGCAAATGGTCAGGATGCAGGCAGCAATGACCCAGCATGCCGAGAGAAAGGAGAGCACAGGCTTTCTTAGCTTGCGCCAATTTCATGCAGTGTATTTGAGGCATCACACACGCTTGCCAGGATGTCAACAGGTGATAAGTAGACAGGAGCTTATCAACACGTGTGCCAACATGTGATAGGTAACGAGGCTCACAATGAGAGAGTGTGGCCTCCAAAAGCATTCATGAACACGTTAGCTCCCAAGAACAGGTTCTCCATGCTTACTGGACCAACATGGGCGCTGCTGCTCTTCAGACCAAGCTTGCCTGAAAGTATGCACCAGCAAAATTGGTACATCTCATCCATGATAAGCAGGATCTCTTGAAGGTCTATGTCATGCAACAGTAGATAAGGCGCTCAGACATGGACATTGCCTCAACCTGTAGCAGCATGACAAATGCAACACGCTGGTGCTAGGACATTGAGATTGCCTTGAACAGTAGCAGCATGACAACTGCATCCTTCAAGGTACAGCAAGCAGCAGCAGTGACAACAAGTGACTTCTAAGACAGGTTTTAGGAGGTGAGGCATGGTGAGGGGGGTGCTTACATGCAGTGATGATGAGGTACAAGGCTGTGTAGGCTGTGCCAGTCAGAGAAATGATGTTGTATATTCTGAAATGTCGGAAGCTGGGGATGAAGGTCATGGTACATGTCAGCACAGCTCCAAAGATGATAGTCCATATCCTGCAGCAGACCATAGCAAAATTCTGCACTGGCATATTGCTTGCATCACGCTGAAATGCATACCGCATCACAGCGGGCAAGCGCATCCAACAGTCATGGACAGCTGGATGGATGTGCTGGCTTGCACAAGATGCATGTATGGGTTCCTTAGGAGACAGGTGATGCAGTCAAGGACTGCTGGCTTCACAGATCGATATCGTAAAGCCAGTATTGCAGGATGGACTGCAGGATGTTGGCAATGGCTGACCTCTTGCTGATGTGGATGTCCATGTAGTACAGGCCTGTGCTGATGGCAACAACCTGGGCAATGCCGGTGGAGCAGAGGGAGATGATAGTGATCAGCATCACAAAGTATCCCACCCATCTGTTCACTAGGTAGCCAATGACATTGAAATACTGGGTGGCTTTCTTATTGTGCCCACCCTCCCATGTGCCTGCCTTGATCTGCACATGCCATAAGGATTTCTGTTCCAGTGCATTTGCAGGATTGACACGGCATGTGACAGAGCCTAGCACCAGTTGTGCTCTGGTGAGTGGACTTGCTTGGCTGCTGTCAGCATTACCTCAAAAGGCAGTAAAAGCTTGCTTTTGTGTTGACAAAGCACCACACACAGGAGCTTTATCTATATGAGTGCAGCCTAGGTCAAAGCACGCTCTGCTTGCAGATGTGTATGAATGTCGCAACAGGAACAGCTACAACAACAGCCACAGCGACAGCAACAACAGCACTGCAGCAATGGCTGGACAGGTAGCACGCGGCACATGATGCTCACCTTGCGGGCTTTGTACTCACAGTACAGCGCATTCAGTAGGTGGATGGTGAAGATGGAGAACAGGGAGTACATGAACAACAGGGGTACTCCAGCTCGCAGGCCAGTCAGGGCAACTGCATTGGGCAGGGCCAGCATGACTTGCCCAATCTGTATACCCACACAATGCCTGGTCAGCCGATGTTTCAAAATGACCAATACAATATACTTGAACATACTACTAGATAGGAAGATTGGTGATGGAACCAACAGGAACTTGGGGCATGCAACATGCTGTGGCTTTTGTGGAGACCTGAGCTGCCGCTGAAGTGAGCCAAGCATCAAACCAGCTGCCTGCACCTCCTCCCCACCCCTTTGTCACACCCTTCTGTTCACTACCTGCATAACAGAAACAGCAGCAGTCAAAGGCAGCAATGGCCATGTTCAATGTCTGAAGCACGAGGCAAGGAGTGGCAGGCTTGAGCCTTGCTGCCGGGGTGTACCTATCTTGTCATCCACCAATTCGGCTGAGGGTACGTGGCCAGCAGCCCTGCTAGCAGAGTCTTCCCTGACAACAGGGTCCATTGGGTTTGCCAAAGACAGGTCGTCCTTGTACGACATGATGTTGCTGCCTGCGCAATCAAGCCAAGCATAACAAAAGCTGATGGTCGTTAACAATTCGACATCGGAAACGCCGCGCGACAAGTTTGGTCTGAAAGTCAGCTTTGTGGCCACCTTGGAACCAAATCCAGCGTGTGCGACAGCAACCGAGATGCTGCATCCATAGCAGACACCACAAATTTATGCACACATCGCACTTCATCACGGGCAGGCGTGTGTCCAACAACTGATACAGAGTGGAATGCAACTGTCTTGCCGCGAGCTCGAGTGTGCGTAGTGATCTCGGCTCAGTCAGCAGGGCAGGATATCTATCGATGGACAATGAAGCATGGACACCGATCTCAACAGCACTGAAAGAGGGCATACAGGCTTTGAAAGAGTTGATTACCCGAAGTCTGGAGCCGCACAAGGGGGCCGAGGTAGTTATAACACCAGTTGAGTGGCAAGGGTAACGTTCACGGCTGGACTATTTCGGTGATGCAGTCCAGGCGGTCGAAGCCAAAGAAGACGGCAGCAACGCACTTGTAAATAGTCTCCGAGTCTTTGTGTCGCCGCCTGTGTCGGAGTGGCACAAAGATACTGCGACACTGATTAACCAGACCACACGCGGGCACGTGTGGAGGTGTTCACATGTCTGCAGTTTCCTAGAAAACTACCACAACATCACGTTTTGACTCGTGCGTTGAAGTCGAGACTTGATCCTAATGACAATTACGCAATGTACGCAAGACCATGGCAAAATGAGCGGAAAACATGGGGCATCGGATGGCACGGCATGATTTCGGGCCAAGCTAGTCAACTCATCATGCTGCCTTATAATCGCAGTTGCAACAGGTGCTGAGCAGACAAGTGCATTCCGACTGACAGTCACACATAGGAGAAAGAAACATAAGGGTATACTGATACGAGACAATTGAGCTTGAATGAGCACGCATGCTGCTAGTGTGTGTAAATTGAGTACGTGGCACGCTGCATGTGCTAAAGTACGACAAAAGTTAAAGACGCTAGCACAGCTGCAGTGTTCCAGTGCGCTGCAAGCTTGCCACTGTACATGTACTATACACTTGGACACTCGTTGTTCCCACATGCTCCACAGATGTTATGTTGAGCGTGCAGGCAGGCCCTTACAGCAGTGCTCCACTGTTGAGGGGCAGTGCGGTAAAGCAAAATGCAACTTGCATTGCGACAAAAGCGTTTGCAGCAGCATTGATATCTTAGTCGCAGTTGCTCTGATCAGAGGTAGCCCGCTGTTGCGACGCACTACAATGCGTTGCCCGTAGTTGCACTGGTGTATGTCAGATTTGAGATGCATATGCCCACAGCAGCAGCGACAAACAGCCATACTTATCGACCAAACAAAATGCCCTGCAAAAGAGGCACAACTTTAAGCTGGGACAAGTCTTCCATGATGCTCATAATTTGCTCCCTGCTGTCTGCTGCCAGCAGAACCTGCGCAAGGCACAACACAATTCAGCGTGTGCAAGACTACACCACAGCCATTCTGCAACCCTTTACACAAGCATACATGTGATTCTGATGGCTTTGCTTGACCCAGCATTTCCTGTTTCTTGCAATTGTTATTACAAGGCCAAAATGTGCGTGCTGTGTGCTATGCCAACAGCTTGCAACTAAAGTTTGCTGCCTTGTGTACATTTTCACAGCCTGCAGTGAGCGAGTTGCAAGCCTCAGAGTCTGGCCGCTGACCTGGCGTCTGAAGGCTATGATAGCCACAGCCAGCAGTGGCAGGGGCAGCAGGCTGTCAAAGCCAATAATGCGGTCCCACAGCAGCAGCACCTCTCCTACTGCCAGGTGGCCAGCAAAAGCTGTCATGATCCAGGGCAGGGCCAGCTGCAGAGGTGGGCACCCCACCGCTTTCAGATGGTCAGCCACCTCAGCCTCACCTTCCTGAATGCATCAGCTTTGTGTGGGCATGTCACTGGTTTGCTGTGTCGCCAATTGCTTATGCAGTAATGGCATTTTGCTGCACATGCCAAACAGATCCAGCAAAACAGACAAGCTGTGTTTAGAATGTTGGCCTCTGAGTCACGTGCCAGTTATGCACCATCAAAACCATTTCAAGCACAGAATCTGAGCAAGCGTGGGCACAGGGTCTGAATTCATGTCAGTGCTGAGCTACACATGTGCAGGAGAAAGATCAGTACCTCCAGTAAATGGAGGAACAGCACACATAGGCTGACCAAGGTGGCATCCTTGCCCGCAGTGTTGTCTATGGTGTGGAGACGACACCAGAAGCGTGCATACATGCTACAAAACATGACTGCACAGCTGGCCTGCTCTGCATACAGGTAGCACAGGGGCGCAGCATACTCCACCAGACCTCTGCATCATGAGCATGCCAATTTTAGCAAGTTCATGCGCATGACTCTTCAATACAAACAGTGAGCATGTTTCACAGTTGATACACCAACAAGCCAGGGCATTGCATGCTGAACAAGCACATGGCAACCCAACTGGGCAGAATGGTAGCCATGGATGTCATCATGGGCAGATAGCATCTTGTCAGGCAAATGCAACTTGTGTGCCTACAAGCTTTTTGGCCGCTGGCTTGCATGCTTTCCATGCCCAAATGCAAAGCTTCAACGATCATGAGACTTGTTGTACACAGAGGACCCAGCAGTCATGCAGGGAGTGCATTACCTACATGGCAACAGACCGCTGGGAGGGTATGCCCCCTGGGTCTCCCCGGATGCTGTCTTGCCCAGCAGACATGGGAAGGGCTTGTGGTGGCAAGAGGGCCCCAGGGAGGGGTCTCTGCTTGCTGCCAGCAGCACTGCGCGTAAGCTTTCCTTAAACAGGAAGAAGTGCTCACTGTTGGCCACAGTTTCCAAGTCCTGCTCAATCTGCAGTCAACAACGTATGCATCAGCAGCACATGCTCAAACTAGCTCGACAGTGCAAAGTGCTGTTGATGCAGGACTTATCACACTGCAGCTGGCAGGAGATGTGCAGGTCTGTGCTTGTCATGTTTGACCAATGCGATGAAAGTTGCTGACAGCCTTGCTCGGGGCCAAGCATACTCACCAACAGGTCAGTCAGCAGGTTGCATTCTTCGACAGTTTTGAGAACCTGGCTGCACAAGTTCTCAAAACTGTCTCCCAAGAATTCATGCTCGAGGTCTAGTGCCAGGGCAGCTGCCCATAAGCGAGGGCGTAAGGCAGGGGCTGCCCCTCTCTGCAGGGCTGCACGGCACTGTGGGATTGCTGCTACTTCCAAGCACGCCTCACCACTTTTGATGCTGCTCTGCTGAAACCAGGGGTGAAGCAGATCATCCAGTCCGACCTGTTAGATAAACATTTGCTTACTCCATAGCACTTTGCTGTCTCTGGCTTTGCAGCCTGCCTCTTGTGCAGTAGCAGACAATACAGAACGCAGCTGTAGCAAAGCTACGGCAATTGCAACATGCATGCACACATTCAAGGCACCATTCTGCATGATTGCGTGGTATTGCAACTGCATAGTGCTGTGCAGGCTTCAGGCTTATTAAACTGCAATTACAGTCGCTGCCATGGTGGTTGAAGTGCTACCTGGCGGTGCTGAGCATTCAACCCCTGAAAATAGTGTTGCAGCCAGGGCCAGGAAGTCCACTTTGGCACTATTGTTTGGTTTTCAACAGTGGGCTCATGACAGTCATCAGTCCAATTGTCTCCTTTGCTCAAGGCAGTGCTGATGGTATCCCAATGGCTGTTCAGCAGCGTGGTCACCAGGCTGTACCAGTCAGCTATGCCAAATAAGTAGCTCTCTTGCAACAGTGGCACACTCGCTAAGTATGGCTGATCACCAGAAGCAACCCTAGCTGAGGCAGTCTCTGGGATCTCCTCAGTTGTCGCTGTTTGTGTTTTGACTTGGGACTGGTTAGGGCTGACCAGCGGCAAGTTCACCTTGGCCCTGCACACATCGCAGATGTGATTGAGATGAAACAGGCATCCAGAAGACCTCACTTGTAACTTCATAGACACGCAGTGCAGCTGTACACACAACTTGTATCGGCAGTGCATGCTTTCAGATTACACAGCTCAGGCTGCACAAGCTCTTGCTGACAATGTCAGTAAGCTACGAGCAAGCTAAATAAAGATGAAAAGAAAGAGAAGGAAAAAAGGTGTTGCATCTTGGTGGTGTAAGCTTGTGCCACCGATTCTTACTGCAGGTAATGCAGGCGCTCCAGCAGCAGCTTCTGCCAGGCTTGCTTGGCTTTGTGGAGAGATTCGGTTGGCAAGCCCTGTAGATGCAACTCCCTGTCTACATCAAGGCTCGCTTTTTTGCCATATGCCTGGGATATTGTTGGAAAGGCGCTGTGAGGGAGCTGCAACTGCTCTTTTGCTGCATATGCAGTGTTGCAGATGTAACTTGCACCCCCAGAGGCAAGCTGCATAGGAAAGCACAAGTCATGTCAGCTCTTATTGTGGCATGACCTGATACAAGAGCACATTGTGCAATTTGCACATTGACTTGCCAGATGCTGCAAGATACTGCTTTCAAGGTCTGCAACGGGGTGCTGTGAAGCTGTTGCATGAGCCTGCAGGGCAACAAGCTGGCTTAGCAATAGAGCATGATGTGGGGGTACTGGGGACTGCAACATTGTGATGTGTTGCGTCACAAAGCACAGTCAAATCTTACTTTGGCCTGCTGAACAAGCTGTTGGAATGTGTGCTGCTGCTGCAAAGCATGTCTCACAGCCTGTGACAAATGTTCATCCTGTGCTTGCATGAGAGTTCAATCATCAAGCTGTGCCATATAATGTGTCTCCCTGAGCACAGCATTAAAGTTTGGAGAGGCAAGTCCAAAAAGGCTATTATGCTGCATCCCCAGCAACAAACAACTCCTCCATTTCTGCTTCATATTCACTCAGCTTGCAGGCAGGTGTACCTGTCATGCTGCTTGTGCTTGTGCCATGGTGTCAGTGCTTGTCAAAGGTGTTGCGTCTGTGGTGGGGACTCTGCCCACCTAAATTACTGTCCCATGGACAAACACCATCGTTGTGCGCACCATTGGATACCTCGCTGGCGTTGTGTCAGCTGCAAGTCCTGAGATGTTTCTTTAGTAGTCTCCTCGAGGCAAGTGCCTGCTTCTCTGGTTGCCAAATGTTACTGTTTCGACTGTTGCATTTGAACGGACATTTGAGATAAGTTGCAATCAGACCAACAGCAGCGCATGGGGCATTGTGAGCCACTGGCACACCAAACAGATCTTGGTGATCAGACAGTCTGCCCAAAGGCCTCTCCTTGATTTTAATGTGCGAATTTCTGGTCACCTGGGCAGCGATCAAAGCTCACGACGCTATAAATCGTCAAAGAATTGCTGACTCTGCGCAAGAGTGCTGAGTGTACGCTACCTGGTCAAAATTGGTAAATCACTTGAGGCTGTCTGTCTGTCTGTGCTTGCAGCAGGTGCGCTAATTCGCGTTGTCTTGCGAGGGCGCACCAGCGGGGAAAGCTTTTCTGGCAACTGTATCAGTCATCTCACAAGAACAGCACGTACCTGTGAGTTGCAAGCCCGCAGCAAAGTGCGCGATAGTGCGGCTAAGGACGCTGTCATTCATCCTGAGGATTCCCGCATTCACGCACAAAGTGACGCGTAGATGTGCCCGTGAAATGTTACAGGCTGAATTATGATCACTCGTTCAATAGACACCGCTGCTCTGACATGGAGCAACTAGTACTAGATCTCACCAACCCAGCAACCAGAGAGAACGCTCTACTCGAGTTGAGCAAGAAGCGCGAGTCTTTCCCTGAGCTAGCACCTTTCCTGTGGCATAGTTTCGGAACAATATCCGCCTTGCTCCAAGAGATTGTCTCTATATACCCTCTGCTTTCCCCACCGTCACTCACAGCACACGCATCCAATCGCGTCTGCAATGCTTTGGCGTTGCTTCAGTGCGTGGCATCACATCTAGAAACCAGAAGTTTGTTTCTGCAAGGTATACTGGCAGTCTGAGTACAGCTTTTGTTCTTGCAAACACCAAGCTGGTGTTGCCTGCTGACGTGCCTTTCTTTTTCGTCTGCAGCACATGTACCGTTGTTCCTTTATCCCTTCCTGAACACTTCAAGCAAAACTCGGCCATTTGAGTATCTGCGTCTGACCAGCCTTGGTGTGATTGGAGCTTTGGTCAAGGTGTGCAAAGCTTAAGTTGTTACGCATGCTAACTGACCTTGCAGTCATGCATGGCGTGTCACAAATGGTATTTTTGATGCACCTCTGCTCTGCAGTCTGAATTCCACCCAAGGGAACCTCTGATATGCTAATGCATGGAGCATGATGCAGGTAGATGACACCGAGGTCATCAACTTTCTGCTGTCAACAGAGATAATACCTCTATGCTTGCGGACAATGGAAATGGGCAGTGAGCTGTCCAAAACAGTGGCCACCTTCATTGTGCAGAAGATCCTGCTAGATAATGTGAGCATGCTGCGACCTGGTTTCTGTCCCATACAATGCCACACAGCCAGTCTATCGTTGCCAGTATAGCTTGCTTTGTATCAATATGCTACACAGATGAGCTGCATTGCCTTTCAATTGACCCTGTTGTCTCAATGCAGGTTGGCCTGAACTACATATGTGCCACAGCGGAGCGATTCTTTGCTGTGAGTGCTGTACTCAATAGCATGGTACAAAGCTTGTCAGAAGCACCTAGTGTCAGACTGCTGAAGCACATCATCAGATGTTATCTGCGGCTATCTGACAACAGTCGAGCACGGGAGGCTCTGAGGCAGTGTCTTCCAGGGCAGCTGCTCAGTCCGCCCTTCACAGCATGTCTTAAAGAGGACACACAAACACGCATGTGAGTTGCGGTCGAACCCTCTTGTATGCTCAGCTGCTGAAGTACATATGAGCATTGATCTGGAGCCTGAGCTGTTGAGCATGCTTGCATTTCAAATGTGAATGGCAGGCTGGAAAGCAAGACCTTCTGTATTTCTAATTCAAGTTGCTTTGCTACAGCAGCAGCATTGAACACTGTTGATTGTGTTGGCGCAGGTGGCTGGCGCAGCTGCTTGTGAACTTGGGACATGCACACGACCCACTGTTTCAGCGAGACATCCATGAGCCAACTGTACTGCAAGCATGACAGCATGCCATCTGCTGTACACATGCTGAAGCAATGAAACAAGCATACGACGCCTTGACTTAACGATTGGCCACTGATAGAATGTGCAAATCCAGCATTGTGATGGTCTAAGAGATATAAGTGATGTTTCTGGTATCAAAACTGCACACTGTTGTACTGTATGCAGCACTCACTTTGGTTTTGAACACCAGAGGCACACTGTCTGCCTGCAGCATTCTCCGCTATTAGCAATCACCGCCAGTAAGCAGGCTTTTAGCAGCAAGGTGATTGATGCTGTTATCGTTTGACTGCTCAACCGAAATGTGTCCACAAGCAGCCTCCTGTGGCACTGGCTAGTTCCACTGTTACAGGTTATGCTGATTGCGTTACGTATCACAGCGCAATGTGACACACAGCAAAAGCTTACTTTATGTGAGCACCCCAGTCCTGTGCGTCAGATTGCTGGATGGTGCGTTTGAACATGGCCTGAATATACTGCTACCACTTTCGTCAGTTGGCGGTGCTCTAGCTTGCATAACATTTGCAGTGAAATTAGTCACCAAAGCATCCATCAAGCATGCCATGCATGCACCTATGCATGCAACGCTCTTAGGCGGCACAAGAAGCTCTGATACGAAGTGCAAGTAATTCGATTGACATTGTTGCATCCATCTCACGTGCCGATCTACTTAGCTTGCCTCCTGCCAGGTCAGTCCCGCAAGTCTCGACCGATCAGGCGTGCATATGCATGCAGTGGCGTCACAAAGCAGTCTGCAGTTTCTTATCACACGCTTGCATGCAAGCACTGTCAACATCGTCAGATCTGCAGCCATAAAGACATATGAAGGAAGATTGTGCGCATTTGCAGGCCGCTCAAGAACAGACTCTTACCATGTCGGGAAAAGTTGTGGGTGATGACAAAAAGCCAGAGTTCCCCAAGCAATCCCAGGAATTTATTGGCACGGTACGTTCGCACTGGGACTACGAGCATATGCAGACTTTCAAGTCTATGCTATGTAGCAACAGCTTTGACTGCAATATGGCGACCATTTCAGGAACAACGCATGGACCCCAAGCCAGACTATGGGTATGACACATATAAGGGTACAGGCAAGCTGAAGAACAAGGTACTTTCCAAGCACAACCAACATTGTTCAAAGATTGTTTTGACCACAACACGTGACCTTCTCTTTGCGTAAACTGGCTACAGTGCAACCATCCTTGTTAGTCATACCCATCAGCCAATACCTACATGACCGCACCTACCTCTACACCACATGTTTGACCGCTGCTGCACAGACTGGCTGCGTCCTAACAAAGGGCGTGACTGTCAGCAGCTCAAGCAAAGAGGATAGCCATTCCATGAAGTGTGGTGCATTGCTGCAGGTAGCCTTAGTGACAGGAGGAGACTCAGGTATTGGGCGAGCCATTGTGCTGCATTTGGCACGTGAAGGCGCAGACATAGCCATCTCATACCTGGATGAGCACCAGGATGCAGAAGAGATCAAGAAAGTTGTCATTGAGTCTGGTCAGCAATGTATCTTGCTTCCAGGCGATCTAAGAAGTGAAGAACAATGCAAGTAAGCTTGCCGGGGTGCTTTGGCGATGCACTGAAAATGATACTCGCCTTTTTCTGACATGCACAAAGGAGAATGGAAGGTCTCCGCCCGGACCCACTCTCTTTCCTCAGCTCTTCAATCTCTCTGCACCCACCTATTAACTGCTTCCACAGTGACATGGCATGTAGCTTGCTGTCACAAGTCACAAACAGAGATGCTGGTAGTCATGCCTGTTGGTGTACTTTAGCATATGGAGTACACTTAGCTTTGATTGTGAACACCTTTTTGTCAATACAACCACACCTGAATTTCTCTGCAGAGGCAATGAGTGCATGATGAGGCAGCACAAGGCAGTGTGCTCTGGTCAAAGCGCGACGTGATTTGCCAGCAAAAGCCTAAGAAGCTGTGCTCTTGAAGTACTTTCTGGCAGCATCTGATGTGCTTACATGTGTACAGGAACCAATCTTCACTCTTCACTGTGCCCCAATGCAGGAAGATTGTCAAGGACACTGTTGACAAGTTTGGTCGCATTGATGTGTTGGTCAACAACGCCAGCTTTCAAGGCAAAGACGCGGAGAAGTTCGAGGACATCACCCGGGAGAGGCTAGAGTTCACCTTCCACAGCAACATTCTGGCCTACTTCAGTGTTGCTCAGGCTGCTGTGCCCCACATCCCCAAGGGGGGTGCCATCATCAACATAGCCTCCATCCAAGGCTACCAGCCTTCCTTTGGCGTGCTAGACTATGCTTGCACTAAGGTAGCATACCCTTGGCCTGACATTCTCGCTCACACAATCCAGCTTGCCGCCGGTGTGCTGCACTCACATAGCTTGCTGTGCAGCTTCGTCCTGGTCCACAGTGCTTGTGTTGAGGCATCACGCCTTTACCTGAGCACTGGTGCTTATACAACTCAACCTGCCTTAGCCCTACATGATGATGATGCATGCCTTCTCTTTCATGTGCTGGGAGAAGAGTCTCAGTCAGCCAAGCAGGCAACAGTATCAGTCATACTTGCACTCCTTGTGTTTATGCTATAGTACCATATGCTGCTAGCCTCAGTCTGCATGCCCATGGTTGGCTGGTGAGCTAGCCATCAAGTTGTAGCCTTTGACGCATGCATACGATGCTAGATGGTGTTTCCTGACAGCAGCATGGCTGGTGATCAGTCTTGGTCTATGTGCATCTTTTGTGAACTTGCAGGGAGCAATGACCACCTTCACCAAGGGCTTGGGGCCTCACCTCATCACCAGAGGCATTCGGGTGAATGCCATAGCTCCAGGACCTGTGTGGACCCCCCTCATTCAGCAGAGCTACCCCCCAGAGCAGGTACTTCAAATGCACTCTTTCCATGTATGAGTGTAGCTGATACAGTCGTCCAAAACTGCATCAGCACCAGCATCAGCATCCGCATGACTGCTGTGAAGGCATGCAGCGCTGGTTTTACTGCTGGCGCTACTGCCACTGCCAAGTTCAGTGCTTATCTGAATCAAGTGCCCAGCTGTCAGGTGTTCCAGCACATACATCCCAAAGCAGCTTCTTTCCAATCTTCTGTTTCAGAATGTTGTTTCCAAGACAGACGCTGTGTTGCCTTTCAGGTTGCAGTATTTGGACAGGACACACCCATTGGGCGACCTGGGCAGCCAAAAGAGTATGGACCAGTGGCTGTCTTCCTAGCAACTGAGGCAGATTCCAGCTATGTAGTGGGTGCCATAGTTGGTGTGACTGGCGGGGGACTCATCAACTAATTGTGCAACATGCTTGCAACAGGACTCGCTAGACCAGGGCTACTGTGAAGTTTTCATACATCTTGTCTCATTGTCCGTGTGTTGGTTGTTAGCTGGGCCAGAAGACAGATGACATTCTCAACTACATGAAGCATGCAGGCTGCGTCTCAAGCTGCTGGTACTATATATAGCATGGTTTTGACCCGCTGTTTGAAGCCCGCACATCATGTGTTCCCTGTGTATCGTCATGACATGGGGGTTACTGCAGCGCTTTAGATCTCCAGAGGCAGGTGTTAAGGTGTCTAGATGTCACACGCATGGCAGCTGTCATGTTGGATGCAGTAAGGGGAGTGAAACGCCGCTGATGAAATAGTAGATGCAGGACAGGGAGACAGCAGTCTGCATAGTGTATCTGAGATCCAATCTACCAAGGATCCGCTAGTTTGCAGATCGTAGCAAAATGCCTGGATCATAGAGTTGTTGACGTGACACAATATTGTTACTCATGCATGGATGTCAGCCATGGGGATCTGTTTGCTGATAGCAGACTATGTGCTCCAAATTGCACTTCATCTTGTGAATGACACACTGCCCAGCATATCGTTTTGCACACTCACTCGCGTCTGCATTATGAAACACTATCTCTCCTCTCAAAAACAATTGCCTTTCAAAGGCGTTCGTGAGTCAGTCTGACAGCAAAGATGCAAGGAGGGCAGACCTGCAGCAGGCGGTCAAACTCTGGTAGCAGCAGGCCCAGGCGGGGGGTGGGTAGGGTAGCAGTGAGCAGGGGTTTGAGTAAGGGGCGCAGCGCCATGTAGGCTGACAGGCACTGACTGGTCTGTCAGCTGACCAGTGCTGACAAGTGCTGACAAGTGCAACACTGTGTGCGCCACATGGAAGCCTTGCTCTTTCACTCTCAGCACATCTTCTTCGTGCTTGTGATTTGGGCTGAGGTATGGGGGGATGGGGTCTGAGGGGCGGCCGCTGGTGCTGGGAGGGTTGGTGTCTGGTGCCCCTCTGGGTCTGGCGTCTTCTTCTGAGGCTTGCAAACCTGCACAAGCACACATCAGTTTGATGTGCACCTTGCTGTTTGCTAGGCAACACAATGCAAGTGCTGCGATAGCATGCCTTTGGCTTTTGCTCCAAAGTCAGGCCATCTTCAAGCCATTTACAAGCAGGAGCACTGGCAGACAGCAACTACAAACTCCACAAATGCTTCACTGAGCCAAAGCTGGGCCAGTGGCAAGCCTCTGTGTCAGTCCTGATTGTCTGTCCATCTGTACCTTGAGACACTGCTGAGTCACAGGCTCTGCATGCAAATCTGTAGGCAGTAGCAACCCAACGCAATAATAGACAACACGCTCACCAGCAGGCGATCCGATGCCATTGGTGGTGGGCTGCCCTTTCTTGGTTGGCGGCCTTGATTTGAGCTGCACGCTCAGCCCAGTCATCCACCAGATGCTGACTGTCATGGTTCACAGCTACAGCAGCCCAGGACTCCTGCTCCAGAGCTCCTTCACAACCGACACAACTCAACAAATGCATGGAATGTGGTCATGCAACTGCGAATTCAGAACAGGTGGGAACCCACTTGCTGGAGGCATGCCATGAACACAGAAAATGGTACATGCATGTCGAGACCCTGATCTGATCTGATCAACTGGCTGTGGTTCACAGACAGTGCATGCCTGAGCAACAGAGACCCTGTGTGTGACATGCCTGTGCATGTATTGTCATCCTGCTGGTGCTCAGCAAAAACACTGGCATTCCTGCAAAAATTGTAATGACAGCGTGGTGAGGCGTCAAGCATCAAGGGGGTTGTCTTGGTTTAGACCTGTGAGATTGGTAAAGGTGTGCTGATGCAGGTGTTCCAAATAGGACTTGCACTGCAGCTGCACAGCAGCACGAAGGGCAGGCACTGGGCGGCAGCCAAAGCCTTCTGTCCTCCTGTCAAAGTCATCGCAAAGCTGCAGCACTTGCTGCAGCTCTGCCACTTGCATCTCATTTGTGGCTGCTGTCCTGCAACAGACAAGACAGTCATTGGCCTTGCAGCATCAAGAGATGAAAGACCTGGCGATGATGTAGTCATAACACGCTTGTCTACAAGCCCTCTGAGCTGCTACTTTCAGCCTGCACGTCATGCAGTGCAATGCAAGCACAAGCCCTCCCCAGCAAGCCTGCTGTTAATTGTTGTTGCAATCAAGAGTTATATCACTGAGTACTGCCTGCTTGCAGGCAAAGCAGCTTTTTACCTGGACTTCTGTCCAACTGCATGTAAATGTAAAAACAACCATCCCTGGACGACACAGCAAACAGAAACAAGCATGCTCACCTTCAGCTACCACTGCCCAACAACTGCAAAATTGGTCGCCAAGGATGGCAAGCACCATGAGACCTTTCATCAGCACACCTTCAAGAGCTATATCAAGCACACAAGTCTGTAAGGTTTGCTGTCTGGTTTCAGGCAAAATCAGCTGCTGCTGGTCAGCCAGCAGCTGCCAATGCACATGAGATTAATGAGCAGATTGATCAAGCTGTTGCTGACGTGGCTTGCCTTCAGCTGTGGGGGCTAGCGGCTCAGCAGGTCACTGCAGCACCTAGTGTGAAAGAGTTCAGCAGCTACATGCCCTTGCCTGGCGGTCAGATGTCCAGTAGTTCAGGTACTCTGCCTCCAAGCGCAGCTGCCAAGCGACCAGCACGGCAGGCATTCCTTGGGGTTTCCATTGCTTCAGAAATCTCCCAATGATAAGCCAAAGAAGGTGCAGAAGGTCGCAAAGGAGAAAACACCACCTACAGGTGGCAGGACACTGGTGCAATGTTGCAGGCCTTGTCAGGTCCATGCTTGGTATCAGTACTGGTTTAGAAAGGGCACCAGAGGGAAGGGATTGTTTTCAGATTTTGTCCAGCAGCATCCACACTTCATTGCTCGCAAACAAACGCATCATAGCAAAAACTGCCGCCACCTTAATAGTTTTCAATAAAATTGCACGGCACCCGCCTGATGACCATTCAGATGCATGACCTGGCTGGAAGCATGCAAATTGGCTGAATTGCATTGGGAAGAACAAAGGGCAGCAACCTGAGAAAGCAGCATTCATGAACAGGCCAAGGCAAACGTGAGCAGGACCATCTTGAGTGTCCTGTAACAAATAGACGGAGCATTGCAGATTGAATATACTTGCATGTATGTACAATACAGTGAACCCTTATTTATGACGCTGCTGAAGTATCATTCAACCATGTTTCATATGACGCATCAGTTGATCATTTCATGTGCATGCACTCGAGCATCAAGGCGCAGCAGCATTCAAATACCAATGTGAAACGTTTGCACATGGGGTACCTCCAATGCTGTAAATGAGATTCATTTCATGCTGACTGCTGGATGGTTCACAGTTACCCTGCCTGCCCAGAAAGTCCAGTGAGCCACAATCTCAGCAAACAGCCTGTGCAGCAGCATAAGGCTTTGCACAGCAGGTGATCACCTGCTCATGAGGTCTGGCTGCATCTGTTTTAACAGGATGCTGATGCACATCAGCAACGCAATATGCCGTTCCTCATGGCAGGTACTGTGCACTTGCTCTGTTACGCTTGAAGCTACAGGCTGAAATCACATATGCCACAGCAGCACAGCATGCAAAGCAGCACTGGCCAAGCAGTATGCATTGTTGCAGTGTGCATCTGAAGGGGCACACAGCATGATGCTGGTCTGCATCAGCAAGGCAATGTGCTGCCCACCATGGCAAGTTCAGGTCATCGACACTGTCGTGCTTGAAGTATGCAACATTGCCAGTTTGATTAAGCACAACAAGATGTATTTTTCGCTGTCTGCACTGCAGCGTCCTGGCCTGTGAAGGCACGATGTAAGATGAGAATCCCATAAGACTTTTCTCGCTACACTCGAGTAATGGATGCGCTCAAACTGCTTGTTCCAGGCCAGACAGCAAGATTCGCATTCTCAGGTCAGTTGCTCGTGGCATTACAGTGCAACCAGGAAAACAAGGAGGGTTCATTCATCTTTGCAATCAGTTGCAACTAATTCAGCAGAGGGCCAAATGATTGCAATGTTGCAATCTGAAATTGTTGTCTGTCATGCAGGATGCGTGATGCCACTGTGGCCTGAATATGTGACATGTGTTGTCACAGCATAACAGCCAGCAGCTTTATCAAGGCTGTACAGATTTTCTGGTCAACACGAGCGCAGCGTTGGGACCAGCCATAGCTATTGTACACTGGGCACGGCATGCTCACGGCTTTGTTGCCTCTTGTATTTTGCTTGCTATGCTTGCAGGACACCACACCTGCTGCTGCAACCTTTTCAAGGCATCCAGCTTAACCTCGTAACCCCCAGATTTTGGATACAAGTTGACCAAGTGAGCAAATGAGAGGGCAAGCGATAGCCAGTCATCCCGAGACTGATACTGGCCTTGGCTCACTGCCTCCAAGCGTGGAGAAGTGAAGGCTGGTGTGCCAACTTGCAAGATGCTGCGACTGCGTAAGTCTGCTGTGGTACATGACACATCATAGTCATTCAGCAACAAGCCACCATCCTGGCGTAGCAGCATGTTTTCTGGGTTGATATCCCGATGCAGGACACCAAGGTCATGAAGCGCATCCAATGCCAGTGCAGCCTGCAACAAGCAACCAGTGCATGTTGGTATAGGTCTTGAAAAATGTGTCAAATTATTGCAGCATCTGTGTACTGCTGGCAACAAAACTTACGCCGCCTATGGTGCACCCGTGCCACTATGCAGAGCACTCAGATTGCATGCCTGTATTTGTAAACGTGTTCACATGAGATAGCAGCATGTCAAGAAGCCCTTGCCTGACTGATATATCTTCTCTTGTCCTCATCTAAAACCAGATGGTATGGCTGAATGCTGCCAAGGCAGAAATGCTGCAGCCCAATGAAGGACAAGTCGGAGCCGGCTCCCTCAACTTCACCATTGCACCCCTGAACAGCCTTACGCAGATGCTGACAGTCAGACTGGTCAATAATTGCATGGATGCGGGCCTCATTGCTGATGTGTGAAGTCTTGCCAACTTTGACGACACAGTCAGCATCAGAGCCCAGCCTCAACACGAGGGAACGATGACCATGGGCAACAATGGTGGCATCCCCAAGCGTCAAGAGTGGCTGGTCCCCCAATGGGCGCAGCCCTACAGGGGTTACAGGCAGTGCATGTCTCTCAGCCAATTTCTCTGTGTACTGAGTAAGCCATCTGAAGCCCTGCGGGGCCTTTGTCTGCTGATTGTTGGCCCAAAGCATGAACTGACCCAGCCCAACGTGGTTCTTGACATCCTCCAGGTCTTGCAGCTGTAGCTTGCGCACCAGCAGCCCTGCTGGCTGTTCTGCACCAGAGAAGCCAGGCGCCACACGGCATCGCTTCAGTTGCCAACTCAGCCCATTGCCAGTGTCTTCTCTGTGCCAAACATACTCTACAAACCAGACTGCCTGACACCGGTTCGCAAGCACCCCAAGGGATATGACGGGCGACTGCCGATCATCCAAGTACTTGGACTTGACACATTTGTAAATCTACAATCAAGTTGTACGTCAAGCCAAGCTCAGTTTTGCAACAGCAACCATGTTTGTTGGCTGCTCAGAGAGGACGCGCAACCTGATGTGCACTACGCTAGCTTGCAGCTTGACTAATTGAGTGGTACATACACTGAACAACTTGTCACAAGAACTTTGCTAGGTTAGGACCCAGATGGTGAAAGCTGCACGCATGCCAGCACCATGCCCAAAAGGCATGTTGTGACCCATGCCTCACCTTGCTCAGGCCCTCTTTGTTGCTGTGAATGCCACTTGGGTTATGGCTTGTGGGCTTGTAATCTTGCGGCTTGATTTCACTAGGCTCCAAGGGGTGACCATTGATGTAGCACCGGATGTCTTCCCTTGCTGAGTCAGTGACATCATGCACCTCTGCCTGAAACTGTAAGCCACGCTGACCAAGCGCCGCAAACTGCAAACACACCGGCTTGAAAAAGCTGCAAAACAATCGAAAATGCAGATGTACCTGCCCACCTGAACATGTGCTTGTGCCCCTTAGGAGTAGCAGAGTCGACTGAATGCCACTGCAACAAATGACAATGCATGCTGTCGCTGTCACTCTCAACTGCATTTTTCATATCCCAGCTGCAAATGGCAAATATGCAGAAATTTGTGCAACCAAATGTGTGTTGATTCAACGCTTGACACCAAGGTGTGACTTGGACTTATTGGAGGACACTGCACTACCACTACCACACAACAACATTGTTGCCAAAAGTGTGTAGTGATAGTCAAGGAAAGAATAGATCCTGACAATAGTTGTGAGAGGACTGCAGCTCACCTGAAACAAGGCTAATGTGATGGGATGATACTGCAGCTCCAAATCAACATGAGGGGAGATTGGACGCTTGAGACGCATTTCGATGAGATTGCGTATCTCTGTCTGCAAATGAGATTGTCCAGCCAACAACAGCTGAAGATATCGCAGATCTGCCAACAGTCTCCTGTCTTTGAAGCACGTGCCCAGCACATCCTCAACGTCAGCAATTTCGCAAGGTACCTAAGACAGCAATTGCACACACCTCATCCCATGCAAACAGCTGAGCATGTCAGGCAAACATCTTGAACGCTCATATCTGCAAGAAAGTGAACTTTTACATCTATGCTCATGAAGGAAATCAGTGCACTACAGCATACTGGAGCATTGAAGCAACAGCTACATGACACGAAAGGAGCTCACATTTCTCTTCAGAACTTCTGCATTCCACAGCTTGACTTCGTCACAATCTTGAGTCGGCAGGGTAGAGTACTCTTGCCATCCTGTGCGGCTACGTTTTAGAGCTGGCAGAACATCAAGAAGCTCAAGCTCCTGTTTCAGCTGTTCCCTGAACTGGCGCGGATCTGACAAATTGATGCCTGCAAACAAAGCCCAGTGAGGGCACAAGGTGACAGAACTGTACTTGCAAAGAGATACGTTGTGAATGCACATCGGGCATATCATCGATGGATACTTCATGTCCTGCAACAGGTGCTCAGATACCTGCAGTGGGCGTGACTTGCTAGCAGCATATTGCTGAAGACAAGAACAGACCAAATTTGCAGCAGCCATGACTAAAATCATTGCCAAAGCTGTGCTTGAGTGCACAACCAGTGAACCTACAGCTACATGAATGCTTTGTTGCCTCACATGAGAGCAAAGCTGCTAACCTGCAACTCCGCCAGCTGCGTTCCAGATGATGTCCGCATCTCCAGGCAGCAATCCACAAGCCTGCCGGAACCGGTCAGCATTACCAGCTTGGTTGATAGCATTGGGTGTTCGATATCCAACAGACTACAGTAGAGCTCTATAATCAATGGCAGGATCTAGGTCAGCTGCCACAGAGTCTAGTAGCTTTTCAAGTGTCATGAGTCTGTGCAAACAGCATCTGCTCTCAGGTCTGTTAAATAGAAGGGTGAAGACCAGGCCGTTCACTATGTGCAAGATAATTGTAGAGTGTGTTTTGAGGAAGCTGTGCTTTGCTTATGAGTAGACAAGGCACGGCTGGTGTTGACTACGCTCCAGTCCGTGCATTTTACCAACTTCTTGAATGTCACGACGCGAACACCCGCACCTTACAAGATGTGCACCTTACTTCTGACAGTGACTGCGCCGAACTATTCAGTTTTCGAAACTACCTGTGGTGTGCAGGTAGCGTCGAGCAAGAGCAGAAGAAGCTCATTACGATTCAACCAACCGTTACTTGATACGGTGAACCGTGGAGTTGCCAAATTGTTTTTTGCACAAGCTTCACATTGAATTTTGCGAGTACCGGTACATATGCAACAAATGTGTTTCCTACACCTGTGCAAAAGAGAGATGGCTAGGATGATTCTGGCATGAATGCAATTGGTGAGATACTACATGCAGATATATGCAGCTGCGTTTACAAGTGGACCACTGCTGGATTGCCAAATGGCCGTTGCTGCCTCACCGTCTTTTCCTTCTCGATGCTATCTGGTGCATTTGCATGCGCATGGTGCCTGTGCTGGCATCGTGACTTTGAAAACCAGCCGCTGCTGCTTTTCTTGAGTTTGCAGACATTACAGTCAGCCTGTTGTATTCTGCATCCTGTATATGTGCAACTGAACTCGTAGACTGCAAAGCAAATTAGACAGGACAGACTGTGAGCTTGCAGCAAGCAAGCAGCTTCATACGTCATGCATGCTGCAATTGTATTGACTTAACTGTCTGCATCAGTACGCAAAGCGCCTCCCAGGCTTTCATGGTACTACTGCGGCAAAGCACCCTATTTAAACAATGGTGCCTGCATGGTTGGACAGCAATGGTGGTGCCCTCTGTGGTGTTGTTGCTGCTGACCGGTTCATGGTACCATTCTGGCAAGTATGTATTGACCTGACGGTGCTGAGGTGCTGCTCTTCTTCTTTATGCTTGTTGGCTTTGGCTCTATTGGCCATGTATGTCGCTTTGTTTTCATGATGTGACCATCGCTTACAGCTACTGGGAAGTGCCAAAATCAGGCTGTGAGGCAGACTCAGGTCATGCATACCAGTTGGTCAGCTGTGACAAGGCTTGGCAGCTAATTTAGTAATTCTTTCAATCAGATAGTCTACATTTCCTGTCTTTGGGACTCATCATGGTATGGGAGTCAACAGACAATGACTGGGAAAACAACATACACTAAGCACTAAATGTTCAAAGAAGTGGACAATACAGCACCGAAGAAATTGCTGTGGTGAAGCTTAAAGTAGGAGGGCGCTAGTACCACGACGCCACACATGTGTAACACATGCATGCTCTGTACTCATCAAGCATAGCAGCTATTTATATCTGAGAACTTGTTTTGCACAAAGACAATCTGTTTTGGCCAGTCCACTCTTAGCTTGGCTTCATGCAATGGCGGGCTTGCTGATTAGCAAAGTGTGCTGTCCAGCAAAGCGTGCTGACCTGTATGCTTTCATGCCCTCAAACAAATCACTGCAACTCCCGCTCTGACATTTAACATGCAATAACGACACACACACTGTCTACACTTTGTCTATGCCTGCTGTTGCCTGACTCTGCTGGGACATTACACAGCGATATTGGTGATGCTGTGCTTCTTGTCAATGCGCTTGAAGATGCCAGCGATGACCTTGTTAGGTCCAATCTCATAGCTGCGCTCAAGGCCTTTAGCGAGCAGAGTGTTCATACTCTTCTCCCATTGCACAGGCGATGTAAGCTGCAGGTACATGCAATGTCAGTCACACTCTGAGCTCACCAGGAACAACACCCAGCATACTCACAACCATACACAGCACGATGCATTTGCTGTTGTTCAGCAAGCCTGAAAATGTAATCACATATGTGGAGTACTGTAAGTGATACTGCTCAGTGCTGCAAGCAATGCCAACCTGACAGGAAGCTGAGCTTTCGACAATTAAGCAGGATGGCATACATGTATGCAACTGTGTGTTTGACAGGCTGGAAGGGCTATATACCTGGCGTGCCAGGATGTCTTTGATGGTGTCAGGGTCAGAGTGCGGCTGAGCATCTACATTGGAGATGACAGGAATGCGCGGCTCTCGGATATTCGTCTTGGCCAGGGCTGCCCTGCAAATGCTCAGCACAATGTTGATTTGCACAATCACGATCATGATAATGCAATGCAAGCTCTAGACGCCTGACAAGCAGTGTCGGTGATGTTGACTGCAATTTTTTCATGGGCTCTACGTAGATGTCACAGCTAGTTATTGGAACTGCAGACTACAGCTTGAGTACTGACCAAACTGCACTTGTACTACAATCCTGATTGCTGCAGTGTGGCCTTTGCAGCAGTTTTATGGTCAAGGCACTGTGCGAATTGATCAGGCTCAATAAGGCGTCCAGCTACAGTCACAGCTCTTTGTGACCTCAACAGCAGTTGCCAGGCAAATCGTCACACAATGGAAAGTGGGTAAAAGAGTTCATTGACTGCATCTGGTTCAACAATCAGCTACAATGACATGCTGCTTGGTGGCTGCTATCATGGTCATAAACACTGCCACTTTTCACTAGTATCTGAGTGGTAAAGAATGTGATAAAGAGCACCGATGGTGGCATCAGCTTAAGCAGGAAGGGTATGAGGCTTACTGTAGCTCCTCCTGCGCTGGCTGCATGTAAGAGGTGTGGAAGGCTCCTGCCACGGCCAACTTCACCGTCATCCTGGCACCCTTACTTTTGGCTAGATCCTGTACTGCCTGGCAGCCATCGTCACCACCAGACACCGCATAGTTTCCATTGCATAGAAAATTGGCAATGCGCACACTGTCATAGCCGACTTTTTCGTTGGCAGCATCACATAGCTCCGACACCTGTGCATTGCAACAAGAACCTACTGGTGATTGTAAGCTGCATTTTATAGTGATGATGCGCTAAGTCATCTCCTCAACATGGCAAACCGATACGATGACTCTGATCCTTGTGTAGTAATGCTGCACAGTGGGCTTTGTACAGCTCTGCACAGCTGTGTACATCTCCATAGCCACTCCTGAGTCATGGTAGAGTCAGATGTACAGACCTTTTCGCTACTGAGGCCAATGACTGAAACCATAGCAGAGGGTTTGGTATCTGCAGCTGCTTGCATGCTCTCCCCTCGGAGCTTCACCAGCTGTAGGCCATCCTCAAAGCTACGCAAGCACACAAAGCTGAAGCAAGTCTGGCCATGAGTCAGGTACATTCAACAGGGCATAGCACCAAAAGGCTTGTAAAAAGGGGTAAGCAGTGATGTCACATGCACTATGCATACACAAAAACACGCACCATTTCATGGGTGCTGTGGGCAGAGTTCATGCTGTGAACAGAGAAGATGTCTGATGACTGGTGTGCATGCATTGAAATTGCTTGTGCATATGCAAATGCCCAACGACAGCGTGAGTAGAAGCATGTGAGTGAATGCTGTGTAGGCTTTGATGTTGTGCAAGAAGAGTCAGTACTAAAAGGCGGGTGCATGAGCAATACCTCATAGCGCCTGCAAAGGTGAGGGCAGTGTACTCTCCCAGGCTGAGACCACCTGCTACATCTGCAGCGTCCAAAGCTTCCTGCAAACCCATGGTGAGATGATCATGCCACAACTGCAGCAATGTGTTTGTCACAGCATGATCTATGATGCAGTGCTGTGCCAGTGCAACAAGGCCCGGGATTGAGTTGAGACTACACTGCAGTGACATGTACAAATGTACCTGTCCCTCGGTTTGTTTTAGCTTTTCCACATTTCCTGCAAGGCTTGCCACATAGATTGCAGGCTGGCTAACTGCTGTGGAATCCAGTTTATCCTTGGGACCTGCGTACTGCACACAATGTTTCCCACTGTGCAGAATTCTACATAGTATCTGGTGCATTTGGTGGACCTCCAGGAAATTAAGAGTGTCTCTACTGTGCGCATGTCTGAGCGCTTGCCAGAACGTAGTCCATGAGACCCAGCTCACTCACCTTCTGTGCAAAGCTTGAGCAGATCGTATGACAATATGTCTGAAGCTTGCTGAAACAGCTCTTTTGCTGCTGACACCTCGTTTACCACATCCTGCAGAGCCAGCCCATGTGAGACTGAGAGCTAGACCTTAGTCTGAGCCCCCAGATGAGTCTGATTACTAAGTAAACTTGCTTTTCAGTCATGTGCATGACAGCACTGTGGCAACAAGCAACCCACAACTCACCTTAGCCATGCCAACAGTTTGCGCCCCTTGTCCTGGGAAGAAGAATGCTACATGTGGCTTGTAGTCAGCAAATTTGGTGTCGCTTGTTTTCTGCATGCATGCATGACATTTGTGCTTTCACTGCTCGCAAGACCTGTTATGGTGTTGCATGATGCTGCTGTCACACTTGAGTTGGCTGAGAAGCCATTCAGCGTCGTGCTTGGGCACAGTCCACCGTCAAAGAGAAAGCTAGGTTAGCTCACCTGATCAACGGCAGCTGCAGATCGAACGCTTAGTCTATGACCCCTGACACCTCTGGAAGCGACGCATACGGATCTGTACTAGACAAAGCACAAGTGAATGATGCTATCATACAGCAGTATTGCCGATATGATTCAGCTTGGTAACGCCTTACAAGTTACCTGCTTGTTTGCATTGGCCGGCCCAGCTGATGGACGACACTGCTCAGGGAAACGGGAATCGTCAGCATACTTGCAGCAATTTCACCTGATATTGAACAGTCCAGCGCAGTCAAGAACGCGTACACGGTGACTCAATGGCTGAACATCGTTGACCGGTGACCGTATGTCTGTGCGACTATGGAGCTCCGTAACCATAATCCTGCAAATTCATCCTGCCCCCAAGCTTGTTAAGCCCGTAAGAATTACACTAACTGCATGGCTAACTTGTGCCATATCACAGACTTAGTGTCATCTTCTCTAAATCCCAGGCTTCACGAGACGTATCAGGCTGCTTAATAGGTAGCAACACAGGAATCATTGCCCGATACTGAAGTCTTTTGCCCGCAGAGTTACAACCTGCAGCCAGTGTCGCGTAGTTTGCCACCTGCGAAGGGCTTGTATGACGTCTTAGAGTTGCTTCAAGAGTTCGCGACTAACAGGCCCTCCGCATCAGTAGTGTGCAACCTGAGCTACAGCAACTTGTCTTTCGAACACGCCAAGTACATTGCTGCCTGGTTACAAGTGCCAGGCAGAAACATACGTCTCTACGCGCTAGACTTGTCTTTCAACCGAATACAAGCACCCTCATGGGCAGCGGTTGCGCCTCTTCTTGAGTGGCTATGCCTTTATGTGCTTCATATGGACTTTGCGGGAAACTATTTGCCAACCATCATTGAGTTGAGCCTGCTAACTCAGCCTGTCTTCCAGCACGTTTCTCTGGGTCTTGCAACAGAACAGCTTACACAAAGCGCATGGGTCAACAGGTGGATCATGCAAGCTAGACACTTTCGGGAACTAGCTTATGGGTGTGAAACTGAGCATCCCAGGTATGCCGTTGTTTCGTGGCATGTTGATGCAGAACATACTTGCATGCTACAGGCGGGCTGCGTGCTGTAGGTATGGTGTGGGCACAGCCTGTCACAACCTGACTCTCCCTGGGTAGATGATGGTTGCCCAGCGTTCACAGTATGTGTCTCCTGTTGCATAACAGCCAGCATCGTTTTGTATGAGCAGCAATGCGCAAATACTGCAAGACTGCCTATGAGATCAGAAATTTCGCCTTGAAGTTTGCTTGGACACTGCACAACCAATTATTCATGTCTCACAAGTATGACATGAATGCAGTATCTGATTGTAAACAGCACAAAGCAGCAGCCTTACCTTTGTAAGCAGCTTCTACTGCCATGCCACTATGCTCTATGCAATGCTGCCTATTGAACCATGCATTTGCATCTGAGATCCAATCTATCAAGGAACCATGCATTTGCATGCCTACTGGTTGTGGCGAAGGTATATATATATTTGCCTAACTGACTACTGACCTTAGGGATAGCAAAGTAAGGTAGGATTGGCTAATGGATAGAAAAGGCAGCATGTATGCACCTTTGTCCTTGAAACGTGGCCTTCGATATCTGTAATCAGGCCTGGGCCTTCCGTATTTGATTGTCCATTCACCTTTGGCTCCACAGTACGATGGCGACACGGACATGAAAAAGGTAGATGACTACAAATTAGTCTCCCTCGCCAGGACTCGAACCTGGAATCTTCTGCTCCGGAGGCAGACGCCTTATCCATTAGGCCACGAGAGACCTCAGAAGATGTGTACGGGGAATATGGACATCAAGCTGTTTTTAGCATCTCATGCCTTTGAATTCACGCCACACCTCAGGAGAGTGAGATGGAGACTTCAACAACAATCAAACCCATGAACGCAGCTTCTGAGTCCACACAATCCCGGGCTCATGAAAAACTCCGCCGTACCGTGAACACACAAGTACTTACTAGATTACAACGTTAACGCCTCGCATGTACACACACCGAAATAGCAACTACGAGTGGCCTTGATGCAGCTACAGTATGGCATACAGCCTTGACAGACTCAAACAAGCCACAGGCCCTGTCTGATGCAAGGCTGTTGATCAAAATTGCATGCTTAGTACGTTTGCCTGACATGCTGGAAACCAGCATTACAAACAAGCTGGCAGAACGCTCAACAACTTATGCTGATGTAAAGATGAGAAACGCATCATTGATGTCTCCTGACTGAGGCAAGTGCAGCAAATCCTCGCCATGAACCTGTTCTGTCAGAGACTGGACACCTTGCTGATGTTGATAACGACCTTGACATGACTTGATTGACATCCACTACAGGCAGAGTAACACGTCCAGCCAGAATAGATGCCACTTTGTCAAGACCAGGAGGTATCTGATCTTCCACATAGCTCACTGCTCGCACTGCTGCAACTGGTGTGTCTTTTTTGCCTGCAAAGTGATTTAACTCAACCTGGCGTGTTAGGACAGGCACCACTTCGTCAAGCAGCACTGACAGCATCAAGACGGGCACCTACCTACATAGCTTCTTGTTCGACTTGACTTTGCGAGGAGGGCAGGACGCGGGATGGGCGATCCAGATGCAAGCTTGCCGCGTGTGATGCGCACCTGGTAAAGCAAATTGCAATGCATTTGAGTCTGTTTTTCAATTTGGACATGGGGGCGGGAAGACTGAGAATCTGGAATGCTGGCATACGACTCCAGCCAAGACAGTAAAGAGTAAAGTCCAGAAAGCCCATCTGGCCATGAATCTAACCTTAGTGCCATCTTCGAGATATCTCCAGGTTGAGCGACAAGGTGCCTTTGTCACAGGATCAATAAGAGCAACATTGCTGTAAGCAATTGGTTTCTGCAGGCAAACAGCAAGCAGTCAACGTAGCATGAAAGCAGCGTTGCAGCACAGCTTCAGGGAAGGTTTGCTGTCTCACCTCAATGTCCACAATGCCACCTGGCCTGTCTTGTGTTCTCTTAATGTGCTTCTTGTACTGCAAAACAGACAAGCTTGCATGCAACTGTCCAATTGCTGCTGCTTCTTGTGTGTCAGCTGTGCTATTCGCAGCAGTTTTACAAATCTGAGCACTGACATACCAGGTTCAATCCTTTGACAGTCACCCCAGGCTTCTTCAGATCCCTATGAACTTTGCTAATGACACCTGTTTGTCCAGCGTCTTTTCCAGCTGTTATCATGACTGAGTCCCCCCTCAAGATTTTCCACTTGCCTTTTGGGAACATGGCTTTTATAGCCTTTCTGTGCAGACCCATTTGGGCCTCAAGCAAATCAGGAGCGGTGTGTCAATCTCTCCACTAAGATGACGGTGGCGGCAGACGTGGCCAGTGGCACCCGACGACCGATGAGCGATCCTGCAGATGCCTGCAAGAGAGAGCCACTGGTGCAGGCACAATCACCGCCGATGTACGTTTAGTCAACGGTGAAGCTGTGTGAGCACAAAGTATGAAACGGTCACGCGTCTGTTGCTCGGCAGAGAGTTACAGGCTCTAGCTCAAGGAAGTTGCGCAAGTTCAGACAAGCACTGGCGAAGGGTTCTGTAGGTTTCACCGTGCTGGGGTATGCTGTGCTTTGCCCCAGCATCGATCGCGCTTTGCAGGTTGTGCCCTTTCTTGTGCACACCTTCCGAGCCACATGGCATCTCCAGACGATGGTGCACAGACACAACAAAACACCAAAGAAGAGGAGCCTGACGTCCAGAGCTTACAGATCGTTGTGAAGGCCCAGGTGAGATCAGTCAGCTCTTGGCCCTTCCTGCCTACGGTCGTCCAGTCTGCCGTGATTCATGGTTGAACATGATTGAAAAATGCGGTGCTTGCGCAGGACGGCTCAGAGTTGCAGTTCAGGATTAGACATAACACCCCTCTGCAAAAGGTACGACCTATTACCAACCACCTGCTTGTTGACTGCGAGCTGCGGAAGCTTTAAAATGCACACGTATGAAAGGCTTGGTGACTTTGTTTTTACGCCTGCAGGTTTTCAACGCTTACGCCCAGAAGAGGAGCTTGCAGCTATCAGACTGCAAATTTGTGTGTGATGGTAACATACTGAACGGCACTCAGACAGCAGAGGAGGTATGCAACAAGATGCTTGCACGCAGCCCTTTAACGCCTGCACTCAGCATGACTAGCAGTATGCATCCTGCAGGCTCAATTGGAAGATGGGGATGTCATAGACATGATGGCCTCACAGATAGGAGGATGATCAGGACACGCTGTATTTTACAGCCTCACAGCTTTGTTCAATTGTGCAGCTACCACTTTCCTGGTCCTGAAGCAGTGTCTTCGTCCAAACAACGCTCTTCAGTAGCTATACGACATGATGCTGGTGGCATTCTGCAAAGTCCCTTATACACTTTTTCAGATGCTTGAACACTGTGCCGCTCTGTAGTGCTCTGTTGTCAGCAGTGCCTGAGCTGCCTTCGTCCATTGACTGCTTTCTTTCTGCTACAATTGACTGTACTAGTGTGCTGCACTCAGATGCAAATCTGACTTGCTCCTGAGCCTCCATAAGCCCTGCAGCACAAACACAATCTCTTGCATTTGCAGTGTACATTAATTATGCTAATGCAAATGGGTGCGTGAACTCAATACCATGTATGCACGCTTGGCATGCACAAAGCTCACCTGGAGGTAGCTTTTGTATGGAAGTATGCAGCCAGCCTGCTATACAGCTGTCTGGAGTTTGCCCTCCTGGGTATGACAAGCCTGTCATCTCTACAATGATACTGCACACCTTGTGTACCCTTGCCAAGGCTGACACAGCAAGCAGAGCTGCCAACAAGCCCTGAACAATGCTTTGTCCAGCTCTGTACACCAGCTGGCCGCCACTTTGGAAGCTACTGCTGCTGCTTGCCTCTGCGTGAAAACGAAATTGCATCTCAGAATTTGCTTGTGTGGTGTGGACTAGCACAACAGGCTACAAACACTGTTCCTGTCTGAAGCTAGACCCCATCAACTTACCTAGTATGGATGACATGCATGTTAGGCTGCTGGAAGCGACATCCTTGTGATTACAGGCCGCACAAGCTGCTGCTCTATATAAACCACTGTCCAGCAGAGGCAGACTGCTGCTGGCGACATTGCCTGCTTGTAGCTTGATAGCGTTTCTTGCCACCGTGACTGTGAGATTCAGCACACTCTGCAGACAGCAGAACCCAGCTACAGGCTCAGTCAAAACAGTGACAGCCAAACTTTGCATGTAAGACTAGAGCTACAAACTCTTACAATGGCAAAATCAGGGTTTGTGTCACCACCAGCTCTGTTCATCAGACTCTGTGCAGGAGCTGACTTGTCAATCATGCTTAGCGCTTCCAGCAATGGTCTTAGCAGGTGATCGAGCTGCTGTCCTTCAAGCTGATCAAGAGCTGCAGCCAAAGGTGCTGTCCACAGATGTGCACTGCTGCTGCCAGTTGCAACAGCACCTGCAGCAGCTTGCAACATGCCAGGCAACACTGGTAGGCTACCAGAGAGATGCACACGGATGGCAGCTGTACAGCATGAGGCTATCCTGTCCTTGACTGCAACTGCTGTCACATGAGACGACAGGGCCTGTTCCACAAGGGGCCAACAGCTGACAAAAGCCTCTGCAGCTGGGTTCAGGCTTTGGTGTGGCTGGTCATGGCAGTTCTGACCGTCCCGCCAAGACTGCATGAACATCATGAGTGTTCTGGCATGCTGGAGACTGCTGGCTGCTGCAGCATTGACACTCGCTGCCTGGTCTGAGCTGAGCTGTGCGCTGTGCTGGGGGGCAAGCTGCTGCAGGGAGCCTGGCAGGCTTTGTAGCAGTTCTGACACGTAATGCTGTCTGTTTGGAGAGGCTGGGGGGCTGATGGGGATGCAGGACAAGCACAGGGCAAGTGCCACAGCTAGCTCCTGTTCAACCTGCAGCACATCCAGCTGTCACGCAATGCTGACATCCATATCAAGCCAAGTGATGGAACCTTCACTGGTGAGCATGCAGATATGCATGAGTGCAGCTCCCAGCCTCTGAAGTGCAGCTGTATGCTCCAGTAAGGCATCTTGGCGCAAATTTCATTCATGATGTGAAGTCATGCCAAGGTTCAGGGGTGGATCACCATCATCATACCTGCCAAGACTCAAATGGAAGTGAAACATGCATGGCAAGGAAACAGCATGAGCAGACTCACATCAGATGTTGTGGCTTGCTGTATCAGCTGCAGCAGACCGTCCAAGGTGCTGACTGGCATTGGCATGTTGTGGGTCTCGGCCACCTCACAAACCTGCACAATAGCCCGAGCAGCAGACATGCTGACCACCGTATCGGCTTTGGGTCCTTGCAAAAGCTGGCCAGTTTTGTTCAGAACAAAATTCATCAGGTCCTGCATCACCACAGGCAGGGTTAGGTAACCATTTGTTGACATAATGCACCCGAGTCATCTTTATCTATCCTTTGAAGTGACAGCTGTCATCAGGCTGCCATGTGGGGTCTGTCATGTCTTTTGGATGTGCAACATGCATACTGAAGTTGGCAATGCTGCCCTTATGACATCCCATCAAGGAAGAAGTCACACAAAAATGCACCTACAATGGTGGCCGCAGGCAAATCACCTTGCATATCCATGTTAGAATCAGGAAAAAAACTGGCGGTGCAAGGTGCGAGCTGTGCTGAGTCATCGCCAAGCAAGGTCAGCATGTGATGATACACTTACAATCTTTGGTGCATGCATGGCACAATCTCACCTGGGCCTCTCCACCTGTTGCAGCAAGATGGTGCATGAGGGCAGGTGCTAATGTCTGCATCACTTCCAGCTCAACAAGCTGGATCCTAGCAGCGCAATCGCCCAGGCTTGGTGACTTGGCAGACAAGTGCAGCAGCAGCTGTAGAATGGTGTTGGCAATGCCTTGAGCTGCTGTCTCATCCTCAGGCCCATCAGCACCTTCAGCGCCCTCTATACTGCTGCTTATCACCTCGGATGCTGCTACAATGGCAACCAGTGCAGCCTGTATCACATGGTGCATTGTTTGCATTGAGAATCATGTGCAACCAAGCCAGCACAAAAGCAACAATGAACAGCATGCTCATGTTTGTTTCATGACATGCCAGGAGACTATGCAACCTGTTTCAAGGTGTAAATGTCTGGTGTGGAGAACAGAAGGAATGCAAGCCGCATGGGCACATGTGAATTGGTCACAGACACTCACATGTGACAAGCAATGCCTGTGTAACCAAACCGAAGATGCAAAGTCAGTCTGTAATTTTTAAACCTACACCCTGCATACAAGATGTCAAGCCTTGTGCACCCACCTCCAGAATCTTGGGATCTACAGATGCTGCAGGATCTGTCAAGCCACCTACAGGCTGCAGCACCGTCTGGAGGAATTGCTCTGGGCCAAGAAGCTGACAGACAGCAGCCAGTACTTCCTTGCAAGCCTCACGCAATGGAGACAAGTTTGCCTGCTCCTGTTCTTGCTGCTGTGTTGGCTGCAGATTAGTTAAGAGCCCATGCAGAAGTTGCAGGAAGAAGGCTCTGGTCGCTTCTGGGCCAAGCATGTCACTGCGGGATGACAGTTCACGTCTATAAATGGATAGACGTGAACTGTCAATGCACACAACACAGAATATCTTCAGCTGTATTGCAGTATTTTGCTGCTTAGCCAGGAGTATTACCGAAATGCAGCATTGAGCTTTCAGTGGCGGTGCCAATGACATGATGCAGCAGAAATGAGACCTAGGCATGAGCTGCCACTTCCAGCACATCTTGTCTTTGCAGCTCTCAACAACAGTTGACTGGCAGTGAGAGAACAGCCTATTGCAAGGATGCATTCATTGCTTGACACATCGACTTGAGAGGATTGACAACTGATCTAAGGTGAGTTTGCGCAACTTGGCTTACCCAGAGGTCTCTGTGTTGTGCTTCAGGGGTGTCTGAAGGTGTTCAGCTAGGTATTGACAAGTGCCCAGAGGACCCACGGCCACTGGTGCACCAGATGTCTGCACTCACCACACTATCACCACATCCTCTATGACAAAAATGCTCCCATACAAACAACAGCAATACAGCTCCACATGCGCCAAGCTGTACGCATGGGCAGCATGAGAAGAAAAGGAAAGACTACGCCTTTTGGCGTCAGTTTTAATGAGAAGCCCTGTATTATACCGGGCTGCCCAGTACATGGGCAGCATGCATGAACGAGTGATCGGTGCACGCAAGCAGTGTGCATGTGTGGTGAGTGAGGTATGTGTGGCAAACGGCAAGCCAGGCTCACCGGCTCAGCATCAAGGTAGGCGGGAATCAAAGCAGCCTGTAGCAGCCCATTTCTGAGCTTGTTGCCCTGCATACAGCATACCATAAGATACATTCAGGCAATGCTCGGGCCACAGTGGAGCGAAGGGCAAAGGCCCACTCACCAGGTCAGATGGTAAGCCGAGTGTGCTAACATTGTAGTCACAGAACTGCGTGAAGACCATGCACAGCCTTTCTGCTCTGTCCATGTCCCTTGAGGTTGCTGCCTGCACAAATACAGCAAAGGTGATGTTGAGCTTCTCAGCTGCAGTTGGCTTGGCCGTCAACCCCTGGCCAGCTGCAAACATGACAAAATCACAACATACACAGGTTGCAAAGGACTTCTGACGGCATCAAAATGCCTGCTTTCAATGAACGCGTACGGTGTTGTGACTTGGAATGCCATGTAACAGAGTCGAGATAGCACTGACCTGAGCAGCTGCCTGTGGTATTTGAAGCATAAAATCCATGAGGCGAAGGTGAAGATCCTCTGCAGAGTATTCCAGTATGTCCAGGACTGTGTTGGTACCAGCCTGAAACTCATCTGCATATCATTCCCATGATGACTCAACAGCAGGAGCATCAGATGCATGCAATGGATGGCGCTATGACATATCTGTTGCACAGGTCATATATGCTGATGCATGCCAAGCAGAGCGTGCCTTCGTTTTCGCTGGTGGTGAGCTGAAATGCTAGCTGAATCAGCTGGTCCAAGTGAGGTGTCTCAGCTTCAAAGATGGCTCCCAAGCGCACCCAGGCCGCAAAGCAGTTCAACTGGCGGCACCGCGCCTGACTAGCAGAAGGTGCCAACTCCTCTAGCTTGACTTGTATCAGCCATGCAATCACTTCCTGACTCCAGGGCCGTACCTGAAACAAGTGGATTGTGGTTCATCAGATGTGGAGTCTCTTCACAAGGCAAAGATCAATGTGTTTTGTCTGTTTAATCAATTTTTGGAAAGACAGAAATCATGCTTGCACTTAAGGGCCTCAAGTGCTCCAAAAGACCTGGTCTAGAGGCATCAGAACATGCAATGCTGTGCATGCAGGGCAATGCATAAAATAAGCCAAGCAGTTTGAATGTGTGTGTACAGCAGTCAACAGGATGGCATATGCAATCTTCTTGCAGGTACATGCAATGTGGTGTTGTTGCACAAGTCTTGCTGAAAAAAGTTCAGCGCACCTACCCTGTATTGGCTCTGGGCCTCCCACTCATAGGCTGAGCTGCCTGACAGAATTTTCCCATAGACAGGATCAGAGGGCTCTTGTGGCAAGTACTCTAACAGCAAAAGCATGTTGCTAGCTGTCAATCTGCATCCTGCACCCAACAAAGCTGATGACCACTGATCTTGGCTATGTCACATACAATCATTGACCTGAGCACAGTCACCTAGGAATTGCAGCACATCCTCCCATTCAGTCCATTGCAGCACAAGCGCTGACATGGCAATGCAGAGCTGTAGGGACACAGGCTGCAGTTCAGCTGAGTGCCTGTTGATACCATTAGCCAAGCTGTCTCTCAGTGCTGGCAGCGTGCCTGGTGCCAGGGACTGTGTCTGCGTCCGAATTTTGTTACGCAGTGTGTGCGCTGCATACAGCAATGCAGGGTATGGCTGGCCTATGCCTTGCAGTAGATCTATGCAGACCTGCAGGTCAAATAGGGCTCATTCAGCAGTGCACAAAGCACATCTATACCAAAGTAAAGACAACAAAGCAACTGAAAGGCTATCATTGCCATCGAGGACATGTCCACGTTCCACGCTATCTGGCATCACAAGCCAGGTAGCAGCCCCTGGACAGGATAGCATGCAAAGCTGAAGGACTGATTACCTGCCACGCCACCGCATTCTGCTCGAAGCTTTCAAGCCATGCATTTGCAGCTGCACGTTCAGTTGACGATGTGGCCTGCTCATGAAGTGTCGAGATAGCTTGCAGCAGTCTCTGCGCAGCGACCTCGGAGTGCTGATCATCCATCTTGGCAGGTCAGGTTTTCTGAGACTGCGCAATCAAACTTTCACTGCGGTGACTCCTGTGTTCGATTGTCAACCACGCGCGCCACGCTCGCGCAAGTCAGCGCAAAGGCTAGCGCAGAGGTTGCAAAGGCTGTGAAAGCATCCAGGGGAGACGATACGTCGAGGTTTGTGTTTAAAACACACAGAGCTGTGACACTGTCCGAGCATTTGCACCTCAACTCGAGTCCAGGCCATGTGGCAAACGTCAATGTCGATCGCTGCGTTCATTGACATGCTACCAATGCGCAAGCCGACTGTGTGGTGATCTGCACAACATGCTCAACGCTCGAACCGAGCGTAGCGGCCTGACGATACTGTACGGATCGCAGACTGGGAACGCTCAAGTGAGACTTGAATTAATTCTAAAGCTGCGAAGCAGCACCCACAACAAGCCAGATTTGTCGCAAACTGTGCAAATTGTGTAGGATGTCGCTGAGCGGATTGGAAGGGAGGGTAAACGGCGGCATTTTATCCCGCGTATCATGGCAATGGATGCCTTCCCTGTCAGCCAGCTGCCAGAGGAGCATAATGTGATACTTGTCAGCTCCACAACTGGTCAGGCAAGCACTGGGTTGTGCGCGCGGCATGAGCAGACTACGCTGTTTGAGCATAGCTGCCAACTTTCACATTTTGCCAATCAGGGAGAAGTGCCAAGCAACATGAAAGCCTTCTGGAAGTTCTTGCTTCGTAAAGCGCTTCCTGCAGATAGCTTAAGAGGCGTCACCGTGGCAGTCTTTGGCCTGGGAGATTCAGGTGTGCTGAGTCATGCTAGGTCATGCCCTTTGCTGCTTGGCACTGCAAGCTGCACATGCCTGCTGACTCGTGCACCAGAGGCAAGCTTTGACAGTGCTGAATCCGTCCAGGCATGCAGGCTACCAGAACTACAACACTGTGGCCAAGAAGCTTGATAGACGCTTGACAGCACTTGGTGCTTATGTGGTATGTGAGCGAGGCTTGGGTGATGACCAACATCCCAATGGGTATGAAGCTGCTTTGGACCCTTGGCTGCAAAAGCTATGGTCTCAGCTGAGGGCAAAGTATCCTTTGCAGCTGGGATTGTCAGAGGTGCACAGCCTTAGTGATAGTCTGCAAGCTGTCTGATGCTAATATTGCAGTGGCAGTTTCGTAGCTACCCCTTATGCTTGCAGTCTGCTACCAATGTGGCACAGTGCAGTAGCTTGCTCATTTGGCAGCCTCAGAATCCTGAGAACCTGGAGTGGCACACAAAGCAGTGTTTGTGGCATCTGGCACACAATAACCAACCCATTATACAGCCCTAGAAGAGCCTTGTCAGATATAGTGGTGCTATGCTGTTGCAGCCAGCCCCTGAGGACACGAGCACAGAGCTTGACCCCAAGTACCGAATATCCTACCTGGCTTCCCATGAGGTAGCAGAGCAGCCAGTCTACGAAAGTGAGCAGGAAGAAGCTGTGGCAGCTGCCTTTGCTTTCAGCCAGCTGGAAGCTTCTGTTTCAGGCGTGCACACCAGTTCAAGCAATGCTGAGGCCATCAGTAGACAGGGCATGACAGCAAGCACATCTGGCACTACTATCGCCACTGAGAATGGTGATTCCTGCCTGGACACAACCTCAGCTTTCATGCATGTCAAAGCTCAGATCACCGAGCTACACCAGTGTCACTGCTGGCTTGATTATACATCAGCGCTCTGCACATGATATCACCCATCACACATGCCTGCCCTTGCTACTTGCATACACCACAACCATGCTGATGCATGCCCAGGAGATTATCACATTTACACGTCAGCCTCATCATCCTTCGTGCTGTTTGTCATCAACAGCTCAAAAACTGTCTTATGTTGCAGCTCAGTATGGACTGTGGCGGCCCTTCATGGCCTCTCTCACCTGCAACACCCGCATCACGTCAGCTGACCACTTCCAAGACACCAGGCACCTAGAGTTTGATCTCACAGGATCTGGCATCCACTATGCACCAGGAGATTTGCTTACCATCTTCCCTTGCCAGTCACCAGCAGCAGTCTCAGCCTTCCTGCAGCGCATGAACCTGGATCCTGACGCATGGGTCAGGATCGAATCAGCTGAGATACCTCCTGGTAGCACTGTCAGCAGCATCCAGGTGTGCGCAGCAGTATCATACGCTTGGCAGACATGTGAAATGTGGTGTGCCTGAAAGCCCTGAAACTTGGACTTTGTTTTTGAGCTGGTCTCTGAGTTTGTGTGGCTTACTTATGCAGCCACAACCTGGGGCTCCACAACAATGCCTGTGTTGCTGCAATCTTGTGCTTGGTCGTGTGCAAAGCTTACCAAGCTGTCCACTGTGACTTGTGCTAGGTGGTGTGTGTATTCAACATTCTGTGCCCAGCAGGTTGGTATGATTGCAGGTGCGTGTGGCTGCTCTGGTGCGAGGTATTCTGGACATCAGCGGTGCCTCTCCACGTAGGTACTTCTTTGAGGTCTTGCAGCACTTTGCCACTGCCGAGCTGGAAGTAGACAGGCTGGAATACTTTGCAACTCCAGAAGGACGCAATGACCTGTACACCTACAACCAAAAGGAAGGTGAGCATACTGTGGTAGACAACTGTCAGACTGTGGTAGACAACTGTCAGGCTGTGGTAGACAACTGTCAGGCTGTGGTAGACAACTGTCAGGCTGTGCATGTTTGCATCTTGTTAGCAAGCTCTGCATTGGTGACATGCTGCCTCTGTAAGGAAGTCCACTTTTGAACCAATGCCCAACATGAAACACCTATGTTTGTCTTGGAATGGCTGTTATAAGCTGATGTCTTCATGACTTTGCATGATTGCTAATGTTTTCTTGCTTACCCCTTCCAATGGCTCATTGTGGTTGATTCAGTCCCATCCATGTCACGAAGATGAATGCAGCATTGTTCGTAATGTGGCCAAGACACCCTCATGTTCAGCACAACTGCTACTGTTGTGCAGGCCGAACAGTGCTGGAGGTGCTGCAAGACTTCAAGTCAGCACAGCCGCCGCTAGAATGGCTGCTGCAAACAGTTCCACATCTCAAGCCCCGCCAGTTCTCCATTGCATCTTCTCTTGCCAAGCACCCTAACTCAGCACATGTTTTGATGGCAGTGGTAGACTACAAGACCCCCTTCAAGCGCAGAAAGCAAGGCCTCTGCTCAGCCTGGCTAGCCAGTTTGACACCTCCTCACCGGCCTCGCTACAGCTCTGACAATGCCACACAGAATGATACACAAAATCACGCCCCTGCAGATGCAATGGCATCAGGTGCAGCTAGCAGCTCTATTCCACATGGAGCTGAAGTGCTTTGCAGCAGCAGTTGTAATGGGGATACCTACCTGGATGTGGATATAGCTAATGGGGACCAACAGGCTTGCCTTGTGCCTGTGTGGGTAGAAAAGGGGGTTCTGAGGCTGCCAGCCTCCCATTCCATGCCCATGATCTTGATAGGCCCTGGCACTGGAGTAGCTCCCTTCAAGTCTTTTCTGGAGGAAAGGCAGATGGCTGCTGCAGGTAGGCCCCTCATGTCCATTGACTGCTTCACTGCATGCCCTCACAGAGAGACTGCACAAGCAGAGGCTGCTGTGTCACATGTGTTGATACACGATTGATGGCAAGCGTCTGTGAGTAATGAGGATGCTGCTGACTATTTGTGGAAAGGGAGGCACTGTGCCAATGCCCTTGCATACTCTATCACATCCCAACGAGCAAGTCTCCAAAGCATCTGCTTGATTGCAGGCGGCGCTACAGTTGGACCCAGCTACCTCTTGTTTGGCTGCCGAGGGGAACAGACTGACTTCTACTACAGCCAGTTGTGGCAGCAGCTGTTGGCAGAAGGTATTCTAGCACCCAAAGATGGCTTGCTGACCGCTTTCTCCAGAGACCAAAAACAGAAGGTGTATGTACAAGACAAGCTTCGGCAGCATAGCCAGTTGATGTGGGACCTCCTACAACAGGTAGCCTCCATGGTGTGTGTGCGTGTGTATATGCGTGCACGCGCATGTGTGTGTGTATGTTGTGTCTTGTCAAGTCACCCAGTGCTGTTCAGATTGTTGCAGGCAGCTTGTGTACAAGTCTCTGGCTTGGGTTTTTCCCACCAGATGACCAAGGACTCAACGCAAGTTGGTTATCCCACCAACTATGTAGCACATTGTATCAAGCCCTGATGTTTCAGAGCAGAGTTGACAATCACTATTGTTTTATCACATGCCATGATGCATTGGACCTATGAATGTCGCACTTGCAACATTCAGCCTGGATTGGAGGCTGCCAGCATAAAGAGGCACCCTAATGGCAAGCAAGCAACTGACTTGAACTTTTTCTCATCAACCCCACAGTCAATCTGTCAGCAAAGAATGCTTGCACCACGATTCATAAACTGTGATGGCGATGCCATATGTATATATTGCCTCCAATGTGTTGCAGCCATTGCCTGTCTGCAGGGAGCAGTGGTATATGTTTCTGGATCTGCAGAGAAGATGCCGCAAGCTGTGGCCACAGCTTTCGAAGAAATTGCAGCACAGCAACATCAAGAACCAGGCTTTGGACGCAAGTTCCTGCAGAGACTGGAGCAAACAAAGCGCTACCATGTGGAGGCATGGTCGTGAACGTCAACATAAACTCACTGAGCTTTGACAGACTCTGTCAACAAAGTCTCTGCAGTCATGGCAATCTGGCCAAGCCAGGCCATGGGCTTGTCACAAACATGAGGTCCCCAACCAGTACCCATTGCCAACACATGCAGCTGGCGTGATCACAAGGTGTTACACTTACAGTAATTGCCTGTGTGCATGCATGTCACGTGCAATGAATGAAGACTATGTAGCAAACAATGTCAAACCTAAATATGACGCAGAATGCACATGTGATCCCACGAGCAACATTTGATTGGCTTAGACGACATGTTATGAGCTCATGCTTGCTCTCAAAATGCTTGCAGTGTCACCAGCATACAGGCTATCCATGTAAGACCATCTGTATGCAATCGGCGCATGCACTGCTGTAATGCAAACGTGCAGCAAAGCGACTATCTGTGAATCTACATGCAAATCAGGGCCTGGCCTGGTGCATGCAGTGTAGTCACCACAGATCCTGTGGCACAGGACTCCATATCAAAAGCATATCGGCATGTGTGCATGAAATCGAATCATTTAAGTTGCAGCGCAAGGTTGGGAATGGATCAGGCGTACCGTGTAGTCAACATCAAGCTAGTGATGACTTGCTTAATGGGGATACCATGACACATTACAAGCTAAGGTATATATAATGCAAGAATGTCTTTTAGAAATGTGTTGGCTGCAGCCTTTACATTGGTGGCCACACAGTACCAAGACAGAGCTGCAAGCCTTGAGTCCAAACTTGGCAAAATTGTCAAAACCGAGTCTGTGTTGATCTGAGCAATACTTCTTCCCTGGACAGTAGGGTCTAGCCAACAAAGCAGAGGCTGCACTCTGAGACAAGGTGCCTTGTAAAAAAGCGAGTGTCAGCAGAACCTTGATGGCAACATTTGCTGAAAGCAGCATCAGCAGTTGATAGTGTTTCAGACTGTCCTCTTGCACCACTGAATTGCAGTGCTTTCCTGTCATAGCACTGCCAGAGAATGTCTTCCTTGAGACCAAATACCAATCGTGCATTTGCCGCTGTTGCACTACAGCCAGATTGCAACACCAAAATCTTGTGTGTGAAGTTCGAGCAAAGACTGAAATACTGAGGCCAATGGTTGGCCCCAGGCTGTTCTTCAATTCAGGTAAAGCAGCCTCATATTGCCCTTTTCCAGTGCACAGTCTTAACCCAGTCACTGATGCTGCTGTACTGCTAGCTTGGCTGCTGGTCACAGATGTTTTGCTTATAGCGTGTAGGAACACTTCAGTACTAGCACCTTCCCTCCATACCCCTGCAATCACCAGTGCTCTATTGACATATGCAGAAACATTTTGCTTAGTGATGAATGAATTTCTTCATTGCAATCTTGTGTTCGCTCTCAAGTGTTGCCCGTTGGCCCTCCGTCAGTCCTCAGGACACAAAAATAGGTGGTGGTGATGGTGATGGTGGTGTGGTGGTAGTATGTGTACAATCTCTGAGCAAGTGTTGTGGGCAACATTACTCTGGAAAATCTGCTGCAGCAGTGCAGATGACAAATGTCATGGCAGAGGCTGGGATCAACCTGCAGAGCTGTCGTATACATACATTTGCTAGCTAGCAAATATGTGTGACAACAGAACAGGAACGGTGGCTGGCAGGGAACAGCTGCCTCTTCATTTGTCATGGTCACTATGTTGTAGCTAGAAGTATATCATTTCTGCCAACTGCACTCAAAAGGTTATTTTATTTGCTCAGCTGATGTCAAGTCAATGCCAAGATCATATCTAGTGTTGTGCTTGTTGAATCATCAATCCACATCCGTTATATAGCGGAGCTTAGGCACTACAAAGTATAGCTGTAACATTTGCATTGAGATGTACTTTGCTTCACGCAGTCTCTGAATGCTTTTCACGCACAGTGGCAATGCAAAACATGATCAAGATGCATTCCGTAAATCGTGTGTTGCTTCTACTGCAAGGTGTGGATCCTCACTGGAACTCATCTACACTGCTGTCTGCCGCAGAGTGCACACAAACTTTTGAGCGTTATAGACATGAGTTCAGGCGCTTTTGAGGCACAGTCCCTCCTGCAGACAGTACCCGGCTGCACTATCCCTATGCATGCAATTTATGACAAGCAGATGTGCAGGTCTGAATCTCAGCACGTGTATTTGACACTGATTAGGAGCACTAGTAGCAGGCAACTGGTTTCACGTGTTCTGGTCGATGAGAACCTGTGTTGTGGTCAGCAACTGGTCAGCAACGATCAGCGCAGATGAGTTCTTGGTATCGTGATCAAAGTGTGTCATTCATTGAAGCTGTGTGTGCGTACCCGATGGTGCAATGTGCATGCATAGCCCAACTATCTGAGTCGAAAATGCATTGATGAGCTTGATCTGTATACAGCATGACCAGAACATCTGCAGAGGGACAGTGGCACCATGCAATTTTTGAATGCCATAACAGCTGCACAATGTACAAGCCAATGTGAAGTGAGATAACATCTGCTGAGGACAATGAGCTACCTACTGATTGACTTGCAGGCTACAATATTCCACATGCAACAGGCTGGAGAGCCCCATCATATCCTACAGACCATAAGCACAGATGGACATGCATTGAGGCATACTTTACATCACATCAACAACAACTCTGGCATATCTGCCACCAAAATCGGAATTCAACCAAGTTCTCACACAACAGAAAATGTCTTGCTTGTTTCTATAAAATTCCACGACCTAATTCTTGTCAGGACGAATCTTGTCTACAGCTCCGGCAATGGCATCTCCTGCCTCCTGAACTTTGTTCTTGGCGCCTTCAGCAGCGTCCTGGTAGCCCTGCTTTACCTCTTCCTCGTTTACTGCCGTCTCGTCCTTCAGCTCTTTGCTCTGGGCGCCGGGTCCTTGTCGTGACAAGGTCGTTTTCTCGAGCTTGTTCTTGTTCTGGGGCTCGGCCCACATACCCTCCGAGTGCTGCAGGCACAGATGAAGTGATGAGCGGAACTTGCTGCCGGGATCAACTCTTGCTCCTCAACCTTACTGCCGAACAGAGTCTCACCTTCTTGTTCTTTTGCTCTTGGACCTTCTGAGGGTCAGAGTTTCCAGCACCTGGGCCGGTCCCTCGGGCTACAACCCTCAAACTGCGCACTGAGGATTTGCTGACAGGCCTGTTTGCCTTGAAGGCAATGGCAGGACGCTGAACGCTGGTTGCGAGCATAGTCATGGTGATTGATGTGAAAGTGATCGATTGCCAAAGTCAGAAGCACAGCCCGAGTCAGCTCTCAAATTGGTATAGCCTGGTCAATTGATCAGCTTCACTGCAAGTTCATCACAGCCACTCGACCTAATCTTGAACCTTTTACACTTACAGCGGTATGTTTACATTTACAAGCGTAATCTGCAATCCTGAGTCGCTGACACCATGAGCCGTGCGCCACAGTACACCTGACCCAAAGCATGATTCATAACAGTGCTTGCACGGAGTGTCACCCTATGGAGTGTCCTATGTCAAAGTTATAAAGTGCGCCAGCAGAGGGTTCACGTCGTGTGCAAGAAAGAGTGTCACGACATGCGCACCCAACTGCGACACGAACAACGTGACCTGCGATCAAGGCACGCTGCAGGGGGTCAATCACCCATGCACCATTCACGCTGACAGCATGCACGCGCACGGCACCACAACACACCCTTTGCCTGCCACGGGCTTGCAACATGCACGTTGTGTCAAACGTGAACGACGGACAGCAATCAACGCTAAGGCATCTTCAGCCCGTGACAGCCACCCACCATGCAATGCCACCGATGACGTCGAAGTGGACCTTGTCGACAGCCATGCCCTGGCCAATTCGACAACTGATCACGCACACTTGCCTACGGTCAGCAGAAGAGATCTGCTTCGCGGTGCACTCACTGGGACAATAGTAAACAGCGCACCGGTGGTGTTGCATGAAAGTTTACACGTCCTGCCCGCTGAAGCCATACCAACAAGCTACAAGCTGCCCCCAATTGGCCAAGCTGCACCTGGCACCTACAATTTGGGAGTAGCTGCTGTGCGGGATCCTGCCTTGTACAGGTCTGATGCAATCAGAATCAGCTGACCCACAGCAGCTGGCAGTGCTGCATAGCAATCCAAAAGAGTGCTTGTGTTTAAAGGGGGATGGCGACTGCGCAAGCTGTTAGGAGTGAATTGCGCATGCATGGACTAATGCCGTATCGCCATGTGCCACTTCAGCTTGAGATTGACAGAGCATATGGTGCCTTGCAGACCTGCAGCAGTGCCATTGATCAGTATCAGGTCAGCTTGTGTAGTGATGTTTGGAATGTCAGGCAAACTTGAAAGGGTTTGGATGATAACCTCGCCTCTTTCATCAGTTAACAGACTATCGAGCAGTAATGGACACTTGTCCCAGGACCAAATTTGCACCTGCGTTTGGCTGGAACCCATGTCATGCAAATCAGCAGTACCGCTGGCTGCAGGCTTTAGCCGTTCTCCGGGAGCAGAATCAGGATGCTTTCTTTGGACTGCTTTCTCAGAATCTAAACAAGCTGCTGCCGGTCATATACACTCCTACAGTTGGCGACGCATGCAAGCAATGGTCTACCCTGATGCAACGGCCGCAGGGGCTTTATGTCTGCATCAAAGATAAGGTTTGACACCCAGCATCTCCACATAATGCCTAGTGTCAAAGGCTTCACATCTCTGTGTGCTGCATGATGCCCTGCCAGCCGACACACAGCCCCACTTAGGCTGCATTCCACCCTCCGTAACGCAGCCTGACTTTATCGGCTGCATTTGGCACATGCATGCGTGCATGAAGTCGAAAGCTTTGTCTCTTTGCCTGCTGCATGACATATCACATGTCAATCAAAATCGACGGTGCAATAATCTTTGGCTGGGCTGTTGCTATGGCTTCTCTGTCTGAATTGTGTCATCAGCATGTCATGCCAAGGATGCCATACAAGTCACGCCATACCTGCACTCTTTTTCCAATGGCGTGTGTGTGCCGCAAGGGTAATGTGCGAGCCTTGGTGCGCAACTGGCCATCAGATGATGTCAAGATAGCGGTTGTGACTGATGGGGAGCGTATTCTAGGACTGGGAGACCTGGGCATCAATGGCATGGGCATCCCTGTAGGTCAGGCTCACCACCCCTCATATGAATGCATTGACCAGCTACTCTTGCACAACAACATTGATGGCATGGGCTCTCATACAGGTACAGGTTGGTATGCTTGACAGCAGAAATGCTGATGAATAGCAAGGCTTGGCATGCTGCAGCAGCCAGGTGGATAAATCTGCTGAAGCTGCCTGCTTGGGCTGTGCACGACTGCCATTTGCTCTGCACATGTTCTCAGCATCACTCTGCTGCAGCATTGTCAACTGTGTGTCCAGGGTGAACAGCCTTGCTGATACTGGCAAGTCAACAACTTGCATAGCAGCTTGCTGCTGATGACATTGCTTCAGAGGAGATTTGCTCAGCATTGTGTATGACAAACCAGTTGTGTAGCGGTTTGCAAGAGGACTTGCAACATACAGCGTCGTGCTTGCTTGCAGGCAAGGCAATGGTGTACACAGCAGCAGCAGGACTTCAGCCGCACCATGTGTTGCCCATCCAGCTGGACGTGGGCTGCAACACCACTGAAGTCAGGGATGACCCCCTGTACATGGGCCTGCAGCAAGTGGGTGGCTCTTGTCCTTGCAAGTAAGCCCACCATTGCCGCCTTGCTCCATGCTGTCCTATCCTACATGGCTGTGCCTTACTGACACTTCTGCCATGCACAGCAGCATTGTCTACATGCCTAAGAATGTGCCATCTTGGCAAAGTTTGGCATGCATGAGTCAGATAAACAAGCATTGTGATGAAATGACATGCCGACAACAAGAGCGCCTCTCTACTGGTGTCAGACCTCCAAAGGAATGCATAAGCATTTCATGCCTATTGGCTGCATTGAGCATGGGAATTAAGCATAGAGAAGGCAATGCCTGAGGTATTGCTCAGGAACGTGTGAGGGGCAGGGAGTATGACGAACTCATTGATGAGCTGATTGTGGCCTTGAGGGAAAGGTATGGGGCCAACTTCATCCTTCACTGGGAGGACTTCAATGTGCGCAACTCCTTCCGCTTGCTGGACAAGTATGTGGCTCAGGTACACTGTTGAACCCCTTTCGTTGTATACTGAGCTTGTCATGTATCAGCACACTCACAGCAATGCACAGCGTAGTGATGCTGATTGCCTGTCACAACAGGCCAGCACATGAATGATGTCATCATGCATGTTATGATCAGTCTTGACAACGAGAGCAGGTGTGTTGATTGAATGTTCAATGCCTGCTGCACGTTGGTGAAAGTGTAAACATGTCACATATATCGTAATTATATGCCACCTTGACACCTCTGGTCATGCTACAGACCTGCAGTCTGCTTCCATCACTTTTGAGAAGGGCCATCCTCCGGGTTGCAGCTGTTGTCTTGAAAGCCCAGAATGAGTTGACTCTGCCATGTGATCTGCAATGTGGTGCTACAATGCAATACTAAGCTGTGATGCACGCTCTTGTGAAGGGTGTGTGCACCTTCAACGATGACATCCAGTCCACAGCAGCAGCAGTGGTAGGGGCAGTCTATGGTGCCCTAAGGCTAGACGGGGTGCCCCCTCTCAAGGACCAGGTCTTCCTCTTCTTTGGGGCTGGGCAAGCCAATATTGGCACAGCCCGCCTCCTGGTTGCAGCTCTGGTTGATGAGGGCCTCACAGAGGCTGAAGCCAAGAAGCAGATGTGGCTGTTCGACTCCAAGGCAAGTCAGCTGTTGACAACAACTTGTTGCATCTTGAGCTGCTGTTTTTCACTAGCAGACGCTGAACAAGTAGACAAAGAGATGTCATGACAGACTCTGGTGTGTCAAAACTACTGCTGTATATGCCTGGTGGTAAGGTCTGTTCTTGTTTCAATGAGTGTTCGAGCCATACTCAAGCTTGTTGCTGTTGCAGCATGCAATAAGCTATACAATCTTACGCCATCACACAGGGCACAATCAGTTTTGGGGATGTGTCAAAAGTTCCCTGTTTTGAGGAAGCCCTGTTTCATTGTGGGAGTCTGAACGCAGACTACTGGGGGGCCAGTATCAGGTTCTACTTTGGGGAGGCACTTTAGGTTCTACAAGACTCTCTATCCTGGGCCTGACAGTATCACCCAGAAAATTATTTCATCCAGATTTTTTTTTCCTGGGCCTGACTTTTATCACCCAGTCTTGCGTGAACCATCAAAAAGCACGCAGCCTTCACTGCATGACCTCATCACAATTTGTGTCCAGGAGTGTATCTTCTGATTGTCCAAAGTTTGCAGGGCCTGGTGTATGAAGGCCGCCCCACAGGGCGCCTCACACCCCAGAAGATGGAGTTTGCACGCTCTGCCTCCGAAGGTGATAAGGTGCCCAGTGGCGGCAGCCTGCTGGATGCTGTGCAGCAGCTGCAGCCATCTGCCCTCATTGGGGCTGCTGCCAAGCAGAATGCCTTTACTGCTGACACAATTAAAGCTCTCACCAAGGTTGGCAGTTCTGCCCCCTCTGCAAGGACATGCCTGCTGCAATTGTTATGATTCCCATTCTGGGCCTGTCAAGTGCTCACAACTCCAGCACTGTTTGATGCTGTGGCACTCAGTAGCTGTGCAGAAGTCACCACATAGCATCCTTTGCAAGGCAACATCTGGACTGTCTGAATTCACCATGGTTACAACAAGGTGGTGCTGCTACAGCTGTGCATGAGGCTCCAAGCAGCTGATGTATAGCATTCAACTCAGTGTCTCAATCCTGCTCAAGAAAGATGCTGACATTGTCAGCTTCCATCAGAAAACAAGCTTGCTGAGGTGTCATAGTACCACCTGTCACCCTGTGTTGTCGTACTCTCTTTCAGAAGCTGTCTGTTGATTTGCACAACAACTTTTGTGCATGGAGTCCAACGACCATAAAGAAATTGATTGGGAGATTGAGTATCTTCACGTCATCCTGCCCTCCTGGACCCACAATTAGGAAATGTGGTAACTAGGCTGCAGTGACTGCAGCATCATCAGTTTGCACAGATGGTGACACCCCAATACCTCATCACCTTCCAGGCACAGCTGAAGAATGGGAGCAAGTAATAGCATGTGCAGGAAGCTGTCAAGGGCTGAATCATCAGAAACATCGTATGAAGCTCATGGCAAAAGCTGCATCACTGTCAATGTGATGTGCCTACGCAATGCTTTGATCACAAGGCAGGGAATGATGAACAAGGCTGATGATGCAGGGTGTGCAAAGCCGGTGGGGGCGGGGCAGCAGACCCATAGTGCTGGCCCTGTCCAACCCCTCTGCAGTGGCTGAGTGTACAGCTCAGCAGGCCTACAACTGGTCTGGAGGCAAAGCTGTGTACGCCAGTGGTACCGCCTTTCCTCCCTTCCAAACCGAGGAAGGCATGAATGTTCCAGCACAAGCCAATAACTCACTTATCTTTCCAGGTGGATTTACTTGAGCATCCCATAGCATCCAGCTGCTTAGGCAGGATGAAAACTCTACATGCAAACAAATGCCGCTGCTCTGCAATCAAAGTTTCATGTCTTTCTGCCTCTCTTGCATAGCATTAGAATCTGCCGTTTCTGGGCCACGGCACCTGATTTTGACAGTTGTTTGACGCGTAGTATTGCTGTGTGTCACAGGAGTTGGGCTGGGCTGCATAGCTGCAGGTGCCAAGCAGATCACACCTGACATCATGCTGGCAGCAGCCAAAGCAGCTGCTATCAAGCTCACAACGGAGGAGCTTCAGCAGCAGTCCATCTTGCCTGAAGTCAATCGCATCAGGTGAGGAGGCAAAGCAGCAATATGAGCTTGTGTTAACATGCACAGCAGTGCTACTCACCATTGACTGCTGCTAACAGGACAGCTGCAGAGAGATAAACTGCATGCACCTCAGTGCCAGAGGCTCAGCACTGACTTCAATGTATGTGCTGCAGTCAAGTAGGGCTGGGTGTGGCAGCAGCAGTTGCATGCTGCATCAAGGCTACTCAGCATGCTGGCGAAGCTGCTACACAGGTCGCAGCCTGTTTACCTGCAACAGCAGATGTGCTTGCTGACAAGGACGCCTTCAGGAAAGCAGAGCACTGCATCGCAGGGATGCAGTATATCCCTTTCTTGCCTCAATATGACTGATCAGATGTCATGTCGAGTTGAGCACGTATCAGAAGATGCTGCTGAGGCAGCTGCTAGCTTTTCATTCACTAGTTCACCTGCAAATTGAACTAGTTGCAAACGGTATTCATCACGACGTTAATGCCTCATCGTCAAATCAGGATATTATCTGTACAATCATTGCAAGATGCAAGATATGCCACTGTCACAATGCCTGGTTCTGCGACACTGCACCTTCCCACCCCACACCACATCAAACATGTATGATTTAAAGACGATTATTAGGTGTTTCACACGGTATCAAGACAGCATTTTGAACAAACTGAATTATGCTGGCAACACACAGTATGGTTCTTGTAGCAACTGCAAAAATTCAAATCCTGAGGTGCGACATGAATAGCTCCACTTCCAAGTACTAGTGTGAACTCTTGAAAACAAGCTACATTGCAAAGCCCCTTGATGCCTTTCTTTACTCATTGGCTTGGAAGTTGCCTTTGAACACCCTTGCCAATGTGGTACGGGCTATAGTGCAAAGACATATTCAACAAGTTGACGTGCATTTGTGGGCAGTAGCAGTACTGGTGCATATATTGGTGAATAGCCTCAGAAGCACACTGCAGTCCCCATTGCAATCAGCAAGCTTTGCAAAGCCTGAAAAACCCTGCTGGCAAGGTGAAATTGGAATAGTGTATACATCCTTTATTTGGTTTCAGTGCATGCTGCCCAGTTCAACAACTTCACATCAGTGGGAGGCTGAGCCATGAAGTGCTTCTTGTTGTGGATTGATGAACAGCTCCCTGCATTGACCGATGGTATCAATAGGGCTGTTCACCGCGTGACCAATGGTCTTAGGACTTGAAAAGATCTCGTAGTCATTGCCTCCCTGCAGCCAAGGGACATTGTCAGGTTAGCCTATGTCAGCGTTCTTCTCAAGAGTACTGTGAACACAATGTACAAAACACACATAAAAACCACATGTTTTATGTGCATTGCAAACACACAGGGGTGTACTGAGACACACAGTGATGATCAGTTGCACACCTCATATGTTTTGTCTCCGAAGAAGTGAATCTCATCATACTCCTTCTCAACATACTGTAAGCAGAAGGTCTTGTCCCAACCTTGAGGGAAGATATCAAAGCTGATCTGTCCCCCTATGGAGTATGTGAGCCCAAGGTGGCCAAACTTCTTCTTGAGGGCTTCAATGATTTTTTTCCTGAAGAACCATCCCTTGTTGTGCTCTTAATATACAGGCGTGTAATGATGCTTGAAACTATGGTAGCAGCCAGATGTTGCATAGGCGCAATTGCAGATACAGGCAAGATGCATCAATGCAGCAAGCACATTGTAGTTCATGTTTTTACATTCTTCTTCAACGAGGAGCCAGACGCTGCAGAAGGCAGTACAAAACAATGGGGGGTGAAGAAGTAGGTGGTGGTTGTACCTGACTCCAGCTCCCTGGTCAAACCTTTCAAATTCATCCCTCTCCTCTTGACTGCAGTTCCTGCCAATTGGTGAGACATTGAGCATGCCATTTCTGAACTCAATAAATGTACCGCGTTTGATTGGTATGTCTAGGTCTGCTACGTAATGCAGTATATAGTTCAGCAATTCTTTGAGCTTGTCTTCGCCTAGCCAGGTCTTCAAGCTCTCAGTGGCAAGAATCTTTCCCTCTTTGTAGGCCACGAGACCGTTCTCAGCAAAAAAGAAATCGACCTGGTCCTTCGCTGCATTCGGGTCATGACCATTAGAGGTTTTCTGGCAAAATACAAGCAGACACTGAAGTGACAACGGCAGTGAGAGCGTGCGATAAAGCATACCGTTGGCTCCTAATTGCTCGCAGATCTTCACCTCGTCCGATCCGCCCACAATACCAACTTTGACGTACTGCACAAAACAAGTGCAGCATAAGCGCTGGCCCAGGTTCATGATCAGCCACAAATCGAACGGACCTCACGCAGTTCTTGGAGGAAGGCTAGAGTAGCTGGGTCAGCTGCCTACACAATATTTGAAGCGTGAGCTGCGGCATGATCCCAGTCTGCGCGGACTGCCAGGTATTTACCTTGCGAGCCACGGACAAAGTGCCATCGACATCAAAAAGAGCTATCGTCCGATGACGGCTTCGATGTTCTACCTGAACCATGTTTGTGAAAGTGGAGCGCAGTCGGCGGATGTCAATCGCCAGCAATGAATACGCGCACTGCTTGTCTCGGTCAGACCAAAGGGTGCGCTCTGGTGCGCAACGCACATGGCGAAGAGGACGAAAGGGGAGGCATGCAGGATGCATGAGGTGAGTCAGTGAAGCAGTGCAGCATGGTCAGGCATGTATCTGAAATCCATTCTATCAAGGAAAGGTCAGGCATGGTTCTTTGAGCTGCCACTCATCACATGTCCATGCAACACCACGGAAATACCATGCTCAAACTCGTCTTTGCCTTCTTGCAACGCTGCAAGTTAACTGAACTGTACTTACCTTGAAGTTGAGGCTATAGACCACCCACATAGTACGTAGTCTACGCATACAGCCTTGAAGTTCATTTTTTTTAAATATTTTTTGATAACTTGAACTTTCTGCAATATCATGACATGTGCATCTCATTCTGCTGGATTCCATATGCTGCGAGTTGGCCGTTGCCTCAATACTTCAGCTATGCAATTAATTGGTCGGTGCCGGCAGTGCTGAACATGGATTGACACTAGAAGAGATCTCCAGCCCTTATCGTTGGCCTTTTTGATGTCAGGAGTACGATCAGAGTGAACTGATTATGTAGCAGCAACGTAGGCACAATGCACATTACAGTTACTTCATGCAATTTGAAAACAGTTTCTTGGGACAATCATGCTAAGCGCATCTCAGAAGGGTGGACTGATGCCAAAATCAGTTTCCTGCTGCTCAACGTATGGCAAAACGCAGCCTAACTTTGAGTTCCAACAAGCAGTTGAATCATTGTAATAGTTTCAAAGAAAAAAGGAATAAAAAGCTCCCTTGCCATGCTATGAGGGATGAATCATCAGATGACCTTCATTTGAATCCAATCTTGATCCAGGTGATTGCGCTATACTCACAAATCAGCATATGCATGCAAGAAAACACTACAGTCCACGCTACAAGCACATAAAAGGCTGGCAGCAGCAACTCTGACATAGGACCTTTGGCATATGGTTTTGGACAAAAATTGTCAACTATTGAATCTAGGCGCCCTCATAATCCTATGTCAACAGGCACTGCCAGCTGCAGCAAAACTCATGACAGATCAGATCAGCCAGGCAACTCTTGCTCAGATGTATCCATCATCTGCATCATCTACAGTTGCCAGTATTGAGCTAAAGACACAAATGTCAACATCATTGGACGACTGCGTGCTTGCTTGTTGGGCCTCCAGCTTCTTTTGCCTCTTCTTCAGCATCTCAGCGTTGAAGTCATGGTGGAAGTAGTTGGTGTGACGGCGGCAGTAGTTCCTCACCATCCACTTGTCATTGGGCCGCCTGGTCAGCACCTTGATCATTTTGTCGGCGTCTTCCCTCTCCTTGCGGACAGCTGCTGCCACAGCTTCAGCCACAGCCTTCTCTGCTTCAGCCCTGCTGATCAAGTCATCAGCAGCATTCTCCTGCATCACAGGCGAAGCATTGAGCATCCTGCTTGCACATTGCAACACTTGCTCAACTCTGACAATTCACCACTGCTGCTGCCAGAGCCGTATTTGTAGTCATATCTGTTTCAGCATCACAGTAAGCACCATAGCACCAGTGGAACAAGTACAATGTCACATGCACAGCAGTCATAGAAGCAGGCAGCACAGTACAGCAATCCAAGTCACATATGTACTGTCCAGTAAGCAGAGGAGGAAACACAAACCTGAGGCGCATTGTGTGCAGGCTCTGCAGGGTTGGTTGCCTCAGGAGATGCTGAGAGGGAAGTCTGACTCAAGGTCGGTGAGGGTGATGACTGCTGTACAGCTGCAGCAGGTGAAACATCAGAGGTGTACAGGCGCTGTTGAGTCAGCTGACCTACACCCAGCAAAACCACATCCCGGCTGTTGCTGCCAACTCTTGCTGGCTGGGGCTCGTCGCTCCACACAACAATGTCATTCTCCACAGGTATCGGCATGAGCGCCCACTGGTTCATGATTCTGCTAATGCTGCGCTTGACTTGTGGACAGGCACTTGGGAGGGAGTGAGCCTCAGCTAGGAGCACCAGTGTGTCCTCAAGGCATGGTGACTTGGCCACAGGAATCATCCTTGCAGTCTGGAGCACGACCTCTATGTGAGGAAGAAGGTTAACTAGTTGCTGCGTGGCACAGGCTGCATGGATGAGGTCACCCATGTTGTACTTGCAGCTGACAATATTGGTATTGAGGCCAGAGCTGCCCCTGAAAGGCCACACGCCAAGCACGTCTGCATTTGCTGCGTGCTGCAGAGCTGCGCTGAACTCTGCCAGGTCCACCTGAGCTGACTCACCCTCATGCAAGACAGCCACCATTCTGCCATAGATCCTCTGAACTGTCTGCTCTTGCTCCTGCATGCAGTCACTGTGTCAGTACAACCTCAACTGCAGTGCCGGGCCAAAAGAGTGCTGCTTCACTGTAAGCAGCCGTCTATAACCATCACAGATAAAGCAGTCAGGTGACTTCAACGCATTTCGAGAACGTGACCTACCATCGTTGCCTGAATGAGCGGACGGTTCTCGTCCTGGTAGTCTATTGGCACACCAGCAGCATAGTGAGCCATCCTTGGGACCTCCTCATAGAAACTATCATCCAAAGCGCTTACAATGGATGGAGAGCGTCTGGTAGTCAAAGCAGACTGATGCTTGGATTTCCGGCGAGTACCAAACTTCACCTGCACAGCGAGCAGTTCAACATCACACTTTATCAAGGTCACTGAAAGATGCCGTGGCAGCGAAATGCGTACTTTCTGCTGCACACCGTACGCATCACTGAAATATCCAATCACATAGCGCGATAGTCTGTCCGGCATGTACATCAGAACACGTGCGGGTTACCTTGAAGACTGTTGTATTATTGGAGGGTCTTTCGAAAACGGCACCTTTGACCTTCCGAAAGCCAGAGGCAAGAGCGCTGCGGAAGCCCATCATACAGTCACGCAGGAACAAAACACAGCCAGAAGCACCGGCGGGATGTCGGACGTGTCCGCAAGCATGCCACAGGAGTGCAGCAGTGAACAGAGCTCGTGCACACCGGAATCCAGCTCGGAATCCCAATCCCGGGCCAGATGCCGAAGTAAACCCCGGACGAGTCGTCCATGAGCTGGTCCATGAGTACGTGTGTCCTTTGTCCTTCCTGTTTGAGTGGTATGGATCCGATGACCCAATTCCCGGAAGGATACACTGATTCGCAGAGCTTTTTTGTGACAAATGCGTGGATCATGTTGTGGTACAGATCAGCCTAGCTTTGCTGGCATACGATTGAGCTCAACTGATTTCTCTGCTCGCTTCTGCGAGGTTTTGCAGCAGCAGCAGCAAGAACAATTTAGCCATGTCAGTCAGAGTGCCCACATCTTGCAGGCCACCTCTCGATTTGCTTTGCCAAACAGGGGGGCAGGGATGTATTCACCTGTGCAGGTCAGAAATGTTAACGGCACAAACACTGCGTTTGTCTGTTTCTGCGCTGATGTATGTCTGTGTCAGAAATCTTCTCAACCATTGGAGACTGCAACGCAGAACTTTGAGGCTTGACCCAAACTTAAGGCATAAAAGCGAAGTTTGTCTTTGTAGTGGTGCTTGCACTGCATGAAAATCTTTCTAGCTGACCTCCCTTGAGGTCAAAAGGAAGGGACACAACTTTTCCTTTGGAAAACCTCAAACCTGACAAAACATGCAAGCTTTCTGACATCAAGGATCAAAAGTGCTGGAGTAAGTGTAATCTGGACATCCTTGCTGCAGTGCCAGTCTTCACAGCAAAAGCCTGTCAGTTGCTTCAGCAACTTCTCTGAATGCGCAGACGTCGTTTAGCCTGGTGAAGCAAATGATCATGGAGGCACAAGCGCAGGCTTTTCAAGGGGTAAATGAGCTGCAAGCCTACCTGCAAGTGGTAATGGGCTTCATAGAGGGGCACAAAGAGGTGACTGACAAGTGGAGTAGGTACCCCCATAGGAAAAAGGTTCTGGGCAGAAGCAACAGACACAAAGAAGACAAGGCAAATGGCAGCTCTATTCCTCACTTCTGGTTGAAATCAAGTTTTGCCCAAAGTCACCGTGACAGCAATCAGCATTATGCTGAATGTCAAAACACCAAGACAGCGATGTGTCACCCTGCAGAAGCTGTGTCCGCAGAACATGTGCTACAAGCACTCAGTTCTTCAGATCCAGGCGTTTTCCCAGGCTCTGCAAACCAGGGCATCCCTAGGAGAGTGTATCTGAGATCCAATCTATCAAGGAAGCACTCGGTCTCTGCAGCCTGAATTTTCCAAAATCATTTCCAGTTGGTAGTCAACAGCCAGTGGTGATGCACAGGTTCTCAGGACTCTGAGAGGCAACTGCAAGGGTCAAAGGCTTTCTCAAAATTGGGTCTCATGCTATTGTCTTGTCCTCACGCAATGGCTTACAGTCCTGGCGGTAGCAGATCCCCAGGGAGAGCTTCAGCAATGCCTCTGACATCAATTGGTATTTGCACTATGGATTTCAGCGGTTGTTGCATTTTAGCTTCAGCTGTCCAAGTGGCTGGCCAGGGACCGCCTCCTGTCTCCAGAGCCCCACTGGTAGAGCTGGTGTCAAGCACAGGGCCACCTTCACGCTGGCCATGCTTGTCTAGCCGCCACAGCTGAAGCCTTACCTGCACATAAGCTGTAAATGCTAGACAAGAGATCTGTCAAGTCAAGATGTTACATGAAGCAGGCTGTATGATGAACGAAATGACTTGAACATCAAGGTTTCATGCTTTTGGGAACCGACAAATTTACAGGGTGAGGTTGCAGTCCACACGACTGGAAGGACAGCGCTGTGTCAAAGATACTGCAGCACCTGATGAGCTGACCTGACACAAGTTGATGTCTCAGGAAAGTCAACAAGCTGCCACAACCCATGTAACAGATCAGCCTGCATGTGATCATGCTCTGCATGAGGTGATGCAACCTGGGATGGCGCATGATGCAAAGGTATGCGCAGTTGTTGTGCAGTGCTACCTTGCCAAGGAAGGTGTCTTGGCAAAGGGGGATGAGTCCTTGCTTCTCTGTGGGGGCCCTCAAAACAGTGCCATCATCAGGACCAGCTGTGGCTTCTACGCAAGCTTCGTACAACTCACCCGTTGCCCAGGCCTGCAAGTCACAAGGCACAGGCTTGAGTGGCACAGACAAACAGCTGGATGTGGTTCAGCAAACGCATGCAGCGCATGCAAAAGCCAGCTTGATATGAAGATTCGCATGCAGACATACAAGATGCTGGTGAACAAGGCTTCAATAGTCATAGTGGGCCTCGCCTTCCATTGGCCCCATGGCGCTATCTCCCAGCTGACTGCAGCATTCCAGGGGACAAGCTCAATGAACTTGCCCTGCCAGTGGATGCCAATCAACCCAACATCTTCTTCTACGCCGGGGATGTTCAAAATACCACGCCGAGCCCCTGCGGCACAACTGAAGGAGGTTTGTGACTCTGTGCAAAGTGTCACTTGTCAGCAGCAGCGCACGGCAGGATCCTAAACAGCAATGCTGAGCCAGCACAGCAGAATCCTAAACAGCAACGCTGAGCCAGCAACATCATAAGCCAAGTGCACCAGACACTTGGACTATGCTCAGCCGAATTTGACTGCAGCCAAGAGCAATGCTTGCATGTTTTTCAAAAATGCCTTTGCTTGGTGACAGTGCCCTTATATGACCTGCTGGATGCAGGTATAGCCATGCAATGAGCTGCTGGGGCATGTCATCTAGCAGCGTCTCACACCTTCATAGCTTACCAACTGCGGTGAGCGCCACATCTGGGTTATCAAAAGTGTTGCAGACCACCCACCACCACTTGCTAGGAAACCTGCCGCCCCAGTTCTTCTCGGAGTACGATGGTGCATCATGGAAGTCGTAGCGCTTGCCGTCACACTCTATCCAACCAGTGGACAGGCCATGCGCCATCAAGACCTGCAGTGCAGACAAGAGCTAAGGGTACACAGCTGCCCACACACTTGTTTGCTTATGATACAGACTGGTATGACACATCCATACACGATGCAACCGCAGCCTGTCCCCCTCACATCCAGCTAGGATGGCGCAATAAAGTCTGCAAACACCGTTTTGTAATTCACAACCATGATTGTATGCCAACAGATGTTGGAACATCATCAATGAAAGGCTGTCATACTGGAGATTATTACAGGAAGGAAGCATACCTGCCAGTGAGGCTCAAAGACCGGCATGGCAGCCAGCCAGCCTGCTGTGGATTTCTGGTCTGCCCCTGTGTCGCCCCACCCGTAAATTGGCCGTGTGCTGTAAGCCCACTTGACAGACTTCACTGTTGGTGGCAAATTTCCAGCTGCACTGGAGTCATCAGACTCTAGAGAGCCTGCATTCATCACAAAGCCATCCTGATATCCTGCTGCGCAACTCTGTCTTGCCTGATTGATCAATTCCGATGGCCACCATGTTGTTGACTGATGATGTCTTCATGATGCTTTGGTCGATTGAGTATGTAGCAACAGCTGATTGGTTGAAGACAACATATGGACTAGCAGCATGGGCCAACCTTGATGCCAAGTCAGGGCTGCTTGGTAGCCTTGCTCTACTGTCCTTGTAAACCTGTCCTGCAGCAACTCGACCTTGGTAGCCATGCTACAAAAGGGTGCAGAAGACAAAGAAATGGATGCCATGGTATCCTCACCCCATCCAGCAGCTCTCTAGGTACAGCGCCTGTCTTGCCTTTGAAACAGGCACCCAGCACAAGTTCATGTCTGTCTGCCCAAAAGATGCGAGTATTATCTGTGTGCTGCACCAAGTAGGCTTTGTCTGGCCCCATCACCTGCAGCCAGTAAACTCGGTCCATGCTTACTAGTGAGTCTGACCATGCCTTGTCTCAGCATAGGCATGGCAAAACTGCAGCAATAATATCAGAACAAGAACAAGTACTGATGCACAATTGCTGACCTGCGCTCCACAGCCGCGGAATTTGCTGTCGCCTGCTGGATCCTCTATGCTGTACATCCAAGCAAAGCTCTGCCCTTCTCCTGGCAAAGTCACCTGAGAAAGCATTGGAATGAGGCACAACAGTTTCAGTGCTTCTTTGATGTGTACTTTGGTATGTGTGACAGCCAAAAGTATGGCTCGTATCTCAGCACACTGACCTTAAAATACCACCCTTCAAAAAAGCGTCGCTTGGCTCCATTGTAGTGATAGCCGCTGTGCGGAGTACTGACCTCGGTCATACTTGCATTAGAAGCAGCATTCAAAGCCTGTCTACGTGAACAAGCACGCTGTTGTTTCAGTGGATTTCTGCCGAAGGTTGATGGTATGGTTTGGTGTTGTTGCCGGCGCTGCTGACACACATGAGCTTGCCAACAGACATGTCTAGGAGTCAGCGAGCAGGGTGAGGTGGTGGTTGGCATGCCTAAGGTGATCAATCACTTAAGTGCTTGTAGGCTACCTTGGACACGCGCCGAACGTTGCAAACAAGACATGACGAATGCAAAGGTGATAATTGGCAACTGCAAGAGGTGGCTACACAACAAATCAGACAAAAGCTGACCTCAATGTTGCATGCACACCTGGATGTTGTGAATGTAAACGGGAATTGACTTTGCTGTTTGGTTTAAGCTAATAGCTTGCCGTTACAACGTCAACAACACGCTGCATAGGAATGCGAATGCTCTTGAGCTGCTGCAGTACTTGAAGCTCTAGCTATTGTTGCCTGCGGGGTAGCTCTCACCTACGCCTGACATAAGATCAGAAAAAATAGTGTTTGCCCGGCGCATGGCATATACGCGCTTCGGGCTGCGGCAGGCTGTGATTGAATGTCAATCTCGTGATCTAGGCAAGTGGATCGAGTGTTACAGTCAGAGGCGATGCCCCACTTCCACTGTCACGGAGATGCAAACTGGTTCATCGAGCGTTATTTCAAGGATTGCATCTACAAGTAAGAGAGTGTGTGTGCGCTCGGTCGCTGTTTGAGCCCAAAAAGCTAGAAACGGAGTTTTTCTGCTGCAGTGCGCGTGATCTCGCTGGATTTACCTTCGGCATGGCTTCAATAGTCTGCTGGATAGTAGCACAAGTGCCCCAATTTATCACGAATATCAAGCGTCAGCGAGCAGACGCTCTCAGTCCCTGGTTTCTTGCAGAGTGGCTTTTGGTAAGCATATAGCTGCAGTGATGATTAACTTGCTGCACACGTATCAATACTCCAATTCTTTATGCGCAGGGTGACACTTGCAACCTTATAGGATGCTTGATGACCGGCAATCAGCTTGCCACTGTAACATATACAGCTACGTAAGACCCGCCAGCTGCCTCTGCGTTTGCTTACTGCTCACAGCCCATGAACACGGTCACCACAAACTTGCTGTATGACTGCAGATATTTCATTTTTGCGGACACCTGCCTAATAACACAGTACATTTACTTTCAGACACTACAACATCGCAGAGAACGGCTACTGAGCATACCACGACAGCGGCTGAGCCCTGATGACCCCTTGTACAGGCATGCTGTTAGGCGACCAGCATCTGTTGATGAGGTACTCAGCATCCCATGATTGATGTCTAATGTCACCTGCATCAGGATTTAGGCACAAATGTTGGCACATGCAGAGTCTGCATTGCAGACATCTTTGTGGTGGTAAGCAGCATTGCTACTCATGTTGCAATTAACTGACATCAAGCAGACAGCATTGACGTACCCTGTCAGCCACAAATAGGTTGCAGCAAGTTGCCTGCATGTCAAGTGAAGTTTGAAGGCCTCTCTCCCGTAGTGAGTGCTCTTCATTACACATCGCAGGAGAGGGGCTCGATCTTGCTGCCCCAACAGAGCAGCACAAGCAGCAGGAGCTCTGGCAAAGCTCCCAGGTGCGCCTGCCCTGCCAGCACTTTTCAACAGACTGTTCTTGTGAAGCTCTGCTGCTTGCTGGCTTCAGCCGTTCATACAAGTGTCAGCCTTGCAGCTGAAGCATGGCTATCAGCACCTTTGGCAAAGCAACTTGTGAAGCATCTCATGTCTATGCAGCTGCCACAATGACATTGCTAAACGACACATGCAACCATTTTGAAATGGCCATGAATAAAGCTTGTCCTGGTGCCTGGCTTGTATGCAGCCTGTGGTGGCATGCAGGGTGCTGGCATGTCTAGCAGTGATGCTGGTGCTACAGTCACAGTGGCCTATGCAGCAACACAGCCTGCTGCCTGATGACCAGTGGCAAGGCAGCGTCATGGGCACAGGCCGCAGCCGCCACCTAATGGCCGTAGATGCTTTGGCGCCAGCAATGTCACAAGGGGCCCTAGGTAGAGGAGGAAATGCTGGCCGGCCTGACTGGGTCAGGTACACTCCTTGGCACCTTTGGCACTCATGCTTGCTGCAAGCCTGTTATGGAAAGCACATGACACTTACATGGCATTGGTAGTGGTCCAAAGGGATTACACAGTAGCCAATTGCAAATTTTGAGCTGACAAGGCACAGGCGTCATGTGGCCAACCATGATCTTTCAACAAAATTTGCCTGCGTGCAACCTTTCGACAGTGCGATTAGTTCAAACACCTGTGTCAAGAGTGGAAAACATTGCAAGAAGGCAGTGCACATCAGCCTGAGCATTGCACCCGACGGTTTTGGAGAAAGACTTTTGCTACTGGCATGTCAAACACTTACACAGAAGGGGGGGTTGAGTACATAAGTACAGGTCAAACAGGAATGTTGGACACATTGGTTGATTTGAATTTGTGCCAGTCTTTGCTCTCCCATCAGCCAGGTAGGTGTCAGGTATGCCTCACCCCAATTGAAGGCCATATAGCAGGCTTGTACCCATGAGATATGTATTGCGCATGCATCATAAATTTAAGTGCTTGCTGCTGCAGGACAGTTGGGACGATCATTGGCTGGTCCTCATCTGGCTTCTACCTGGGCTCGCGCCTCTCGCAGATCTGGAAGAACCACAGCAGGCAATCAGCAGAAGGCTTGTCCCTGGCTATGTTTGCCTGTGCCATCACAGCCAACGTCTGCTATGGTCTGGGGATCTTGATACGTGCATACTCATGGGCTGTGGTGCGGTCCAGCGCTCCCTGGATCCTGGGCAGCCTTGGCACTGTCACCCTTGACCTTGTCATCTTCACACAGGTGCCTCACTGTCACTTCTCATTTGACTTTGGCATAACAGTGTGCAGTTTCTGCAGTTGTTGAAATTGTCACCAGAATGGCAGAGTCCTGTGATGGCAAGCATCACATACAATTGGCTTCTAAGGAAAATTATAAGCCTGTATGTAATTTGCTATGCAAGTGAATTGTACAGCATGCGCTTCAGCACAGTTCCATCTGAGTGTGCACATCATCAGCACCACAGTGACTGCTTCTTGACCATTGCTAATGATGTTACGCTTGTGCAGGGGTTCATATTTGCCTCTAAGAAGCGCACTGCTGAGGTGGATTTGCCCTCAGAGGAGTCTCAGCCATTGTTTGCAGAGCAGAGCAATGCTCACAGCACATAGCAACTAGACCACAGACTGGAGGACGCGTTGACAAAGCAGCAATAATGCCCTTGCCTTGCAGTAATTCCAAGCATGGACATTCTAAAATGGGGCAGGGTCTCCAGTTTATCAATGTGTCCTTGAGTCTGTGGGTTGGCAGTGCTGTTGGGTTTGAACATCTGTATTTCAAGTCATCGAGACCAGCAGCGCATTCAGTTCAGGACAAACAGTGTTTCTAGATTCATCAGAGGGTACACAGTATAGATACAGCGCAGGACTCATGTCAGTCACATTACATGCAACATCAGACGCTCTACTCGAGCAGATCGCTGATCACATACTTTCAAGAAGCTGCTACAGCCAGATCAGATTGTTCTTGTGAATGTGAGTGTTTTTGCTGGGTGGCTAGATGTACAAAGTATGCTACATTCTCTTCAGGTATGTTGGGAGTCACCCCATCTCCGACATTCAAGATGTGACCAGTAGGGCCAGCAGCTGCCATGCACTCATGCACAGCACGCTGAATGCCGTCCTGAGGACCAAGTAGCACAGTAGGATCCACATTGCCTTGCACAGTCCTTGCCCCAAGATTTGCTCTTGCATGTGCAATGTCACAGCGCCAGTCCAAGCCAATGACATCTGCTGTGCTTTTCTTCATCAAATGATGTTTCCCAGTCCCTGCAAAGCAACAAAAAGCTGTCACGAGGCCTCTGAATCACAGCGGCTTGATGAGCCATTCACTCATTTCAACGTGTGTCTGCCCCTAGGGTCAAGCACAAACAGTCCCCAGTAGCTCCTTGTATGAGGTCATATATTGCCAGTCATATATGTGTGGTAATGCGCCCTGATCAGCCAATATCTGCACCTATGACCCGTGCAACTGTTGACCTCATTGGCAGATGAGAAACTTGGTAGGCAGCCTATCATCACTGGCAGATCAGTTATACATCGTCACTCTGATGATGTGTATAGTTTGGCCTTGAGACTTGCTATGGATGGCATGTCAGCAACACATATGGTGAAGAGCTTACCGCCATTGGCATGGAAGATAATGGGAGTGTCTGGATGCCTCTTTCTCACACGCTGTATGACTTCCTCAGCGTACGGCAAGCTGAAGGTTGCAAACTGGCTTGGGTTGAGGTGATGTGCCCATGAGTCAAACAGCTGTACGACCTGGGCTCCAGCCTCTATCTGGTAGCACACATAGTCTGCAATGTTGCAAGCCAGATGGCTGAGCAGTGCATGCAGCACCGCAGGGTTCTTCATCATCATTGTCTTGGTCTTAGTGCAATGCCTGCAGGCCACATAGCAGACATTACACATTCTGTCCTGCCATGTCAAACTAACATCACATGCCACAAAGAAAGAAACGGTGCTGCACTGACATTGGGCTTGATCACAGCAAGGGCTCCAATGGTAGTGCAGGGGGGCATGAGCATGCATGTATGCAAGACGACGCTGCACACTGGAGATTGTGCATAGGGCTTACTTGTCTGCTTTGCCCTCAATGCTGTATGCAGCCAGAGTCCATGGCGTGCCGACAAAGCCAAGGACTGTTGCCTTGTCGCCAACTTCAGATCTGATGCCAGCCAGAGTCTGCTGGACAAACGGCAGCTTGGCTTCAGGATCCTCAAGAGGGGTCAAGGCCTTGACCTGCTCCATGCTGTGAACAAGCAGATTGCCTCAGACGCAGCTGCCAGTGTATGCTACAGGCAAATCATCTGCAGAGAAAGGGTACTTGGTTGCACACTTGGTGTGAGGCTAGGTGCTGACCTGCGTATGGGAACCTCGATGATGGGACCGCTGCCTCTGACAACATCAAACTCAATGCCCAGAGCTGGCAATGGAGTGAGGATGTCACTGAACATGATGACTCCATCTGGCTGGAAAGCTTGCCAAGGCTGGAGAGATAATGTGAGAGCAATGTCTGTGGTTTCAGATCGGTCTCTAAAACTGTACTTGTCTGAGTACCTGCACCAAATCTGAAGATATAAGGCAGAGTACATCAGCTGATTGTTTTGTGAGTAAGACAGTAATCAGGTGAAGGCCAAGGAACGCACTCTCTGAAAGCTTTCATGTAACGTCCAGCCTGACGCATTAGCCAAACAGGTGTACGCTCAGCATCTGCAGGGAAGAAGGATGCGTGATCAAGACAGTCTGATGCTGTGTGGTATGCTGAGACTCATCCTCAGACTACGTACATGTCCTGTCAAGCTCTGAGCGGAGCAGCTATTTGAGTCTCACCTTCACCCCTGGCAACTCTCAGGAGCAGAGGGTCCTTGTCTGCTGCGGTGCAGATGCACCTGCGTTTGCTGGGGGGATGTGTCCGCCGCGAAGTGAGCGCCGCAAGCTGTGTACAATGCGATTGCACTGAAGAGTGCAGCCCGTTCATCTTTTGCCTGTATTAGGTCAACAATGCGCAACAACGCTTGCGTTTCTGCGATCCGGGTGCAGCTACGTGGAGTGATTGGCTTGTGCAACAATTCTGAGATTGTCAAGGTGCGGTACAAGCGCAAACACTTGCTCGGGGGATGCGCAACTGAAGATCACTGCGCAGATTTGACTCAGCCTGGTCAACGATAAGAGCTGGCTAGGGTTGCATTCAGCATCCCTGTGCTGTGCTGGGCATGCTGAGCATACATACCTGTGGCAGAAGCTCCTAGCACAAGCAGTGAGTGAGCCTTTGCACTTTATGAAATGACAGGATCCGCAAGCTGCTCTCTGTCAAGTTGGTGGGATGTTGAAGTGCAGCAATGGGAGGTGCCAGCTGACTCGACAGAGACAATGTATTAGCCCTTGCAAGGCAGACAGTGGGCCGAGGGGTTCTATGATGATAAGCAATGGGCAGGCAGACTAAGGGCAGGGGGCTTTGGTGATCATAGACGATGGGCAGGCAGACAGTGGGCAGAGGGGTTTAGTGATTAAACTAGCACTTAAATGCAAACGTGCAATGCCTGGCATGACAGGACATGACATCCTCTTCATGTGACAATCTGTCCTGTGACATCACAATCAGCCGCAGTCACTGTCTGTGAAGATGTTCAGAGTGAATCTCCGGGGGACCAGTCTCAAATCAACCAGGCATTCATTGACATGACACTCGTGGGCTTCTTTAAAGCTACAAAATTTGAAGTGAATGCAAACACAGAGTATGGTGGGGCCCACCCAAATGGACCATTCAAAGTTTGCTCAGCACGATTCACAAGTGCACCTTCAGGTTCTGCACATGCCCCTGTCTAAGACCTGAATGTGATGTACAAGTCTCCTCTGACATGATAATGTGAGCGACCATTCTGCAACTCTTGCATGCTCACATGAAAATGTTGTGTGTGCTTAACCAGCAACAAATTTGACCGTGTCCAAATACTGCAGAGCTGTTGAAGTCTACTCACTGTTGTAGTGACATCTCTATGAGACTGACCCAACGCGCAGCCACGCCCGTGCTCATCCACATGCTCAGTGTTGTCAATAGGTTTTTGTGTAATTTTACCAGTGTTCAAGAGCAATCATGAGCATTCTGACATAATTAACAATCCAGCTGATTTGCACAGAGACTGGAGAACAAGCATCACAATGAGCAAACAACCCTTGATCATAGCCGAGCACTAATGTGCTGGGCGCAAGGAAGCTCCAAGCTCTCCAGCTGCTGCCATCTGTCTCGGCACATCTGCCTGCAACCTTCTTCGACATTCTGCCAAGCCTGTAGTCTTTGTTTGTCCCAGCCAACAAATGGAGCATGCGAGCTAGAGGTTGCGGTGTCTACCACCAACTCCTTTAACAGAGGCCAATTGCCTTTGATCAGCAACTTGATGGCGGTATCGTCCACAAATTTGAAGCTCACTGTCAAGCTCTCCAGGAGCGGCCAGTGTGCCCGCGCCAGCTGTGAAGCAGCCTCAGGTTCAAAGTTGTTGAGACTGATCTGCACAGCAAGCCTAGCTGGTCAGAGCTCTGAGGTCTGTGGTTGGACTAACAAAGTCATGCATCATGGTTGTGGTCATCTTCGAGGCAACAGGGTGTGTGCAGCAGCTTGACAACCTGCCTCAAGCAAGCAAGAATGACCAACTGGTTGCGTAGAGTCTGACAAACAGTCTATAAAAATCCCAGAAGCTTGTCTGAAGTCTTATAACAGACAATCTTGAGCAACATGGAGTGACAATGGGACTGTAGTAGGTGTCACAAGTAACAGAAGCCAAGGTGAGTGCATTGCAAGCAGAGGATGAGGTCGCTTTGACACAAAGTCTTTGACGCAACGCAGCTGGTGGCTGCTGCATGCAAGATATGGCTCACCTGGAGAGTCTTCAACAATGGCCAGTCAGCTTCACTGAGCTCCATCAGGACGCTTGTTTGGTTGAAACCATTGTTGGCGAGGCACAGCCACTCCAGCAGTGGCCACTTTGCGTCTGACAGGTGTGACATGGCTTTACTGCTCAAGGGTATTTTATTGTTGCACATGTCAAGCTTCTTTAGACAGGGCCAGCTGCCTTTGCTTAGGTGAAGCAAGGCAGCCTCATTCAGATACATCCTGCAAAAGTGCAACAAACTTGTGAACCCATAAGTTCATTGGTTTTCGCAATGTCCCAGTGAGATGTTCAACAGACGGGCTTGAAGAGCGCAAATGTATAGTAGCACCAGATACTGATAGATATGTGCATGCTGCCAGGACAAGTACTAGGTGCATCACCTGCAGAGGTACAAGCGCTCCAGCAAAGGCCAATCCACCTTAGACAAGTGTGCCATGGCATGTGCTGCTAGTGGATTGCCGTCCAGCCGGATTCCTTTCAGTGCTGGCCACGAAGCTTGAACAAGCGCACTAATACCGTACAGATCGTTATTTGACAGATCAACAGTCTCCAGCTGACTCCACCTTGGCTTGCTGAGCTGCCATAGGCTTTTGTCAGTCAGATTGCTAGCGTGAAGGTGCAGGTGCTTGAGTAATGAGCACTGGCTAGTTTCTGGCAGCTCCCCAATATGATCCATATCATTTTGGTTTAAGCCCAAAATTTGCAGACACGGCCATTTGCAGCAGACCAACATGACCATTGCTGACCCATCAAGTCCAGTAACATTGAGGTTGATTGCTTCCAACTGCGGCCAATGTGCTCCAGCTAGGTACTCAACGCCTAGAGCATGGATTCTGTTGGATGCCAAGGTCAAGGTCTTCAGTTGCAGCCAGCTTCCTCTACTCAGGGCTGCCATAGACTGTATGTTGAGCTTGCAGTCGTACAGCTCTAGCTCCTCCAGCAAAGGCAAATGGGCATCAGCTAGGTATGTCATTGCCGTAGTCAGATGGTTGCCTGCCAAGTAGAGGGACTTGAGGTTTGGGTATGGCACCGCCAGTAATACTCCAGCAAGGCATGACTGTATCTGGCTGTAGCTTACATTCAAGCTTTGGAGCTGAAGATGTGTTGCCTTGGCTAACTGGGAGACAGACTGGACGTCCAGAGCCTTGCTATACTTGAGCTTTAGATGTGTTAGGTGCGGCCAAACCCCTGTGGTGAGCACCCTGACATCGTGGCAATCCATGGCACAACTGATCTTGGTGACATGCTCATGTACACGTTTGCGCAGAGACACGCAAGTTGCCAATAGCTGTGCCAAGGCGACGGGTGGCAGGTGCTCCAAGAATTGTGGGACGTGGTGTACCAAGTCGACTAGCATGACCTGCACGCAGCAGATCAGTTGATCAAGTTTATTCACGAAGCGTCGGGAAAGTTCTCAGATGACACAATGGACTGCAGTATGACTCTGTAGTCCATACGGCCCACATCGCAAGCCGTACTGATGATATGTGGCAGTAGTAGTAGGGGCGAGGTGGGTATAGAGCATGCCGGCCACAGCAAGCGGGTAGCAGCCTGTACGCTTTGCACATGCACATCACGTTGTTACCTGGAACCTTTACGTCGACTCAATTCTCAAAGTGCCGTGACTTGCCGTCAGTGATCAGTTCTCAGAGATCCGAGTGGCTTGATGCTTGGGCTCTGCACCGTGAGCGCAAAACTCATAACAGTCTTCCAGCATGTTTCTCCGACTTGGTAGTTTGCATTCCGCGAGAACGCACGGAGCATCAGACAAGTATTCACCTGTTTGGCTATGATGTGCATTTCATGTGCAGCAGCCACACCTACACAGTGTATGCACATCTTATTGGCCTGGCAACATGCTGGCCTTCAGCGAAACAGCCAAGAACAACTGGTAAATGATGAGAACCAAGTCTAAGCTGCAGAGATCGCTGCATGCGCCTACCAGAAACATGTATTGTAGCTGAGAACAGCGCCCGTGCTGGCTAAAAGGCTCAGACCCATGATTATGTGTGCAAGCGACAACTTCAACAGTAGGAGTTACCGTAGGACAATGCAGGGGCGCCGTCCAAATGATGACGGGACGATTTCGGGACTTGAAGACGAAGGACCTTGGCAGCTTCCCTTACAACTCCTGCAGCAGTCTTCTGCTCGCAGCGTGCTGGGCCCAATTTCAAAAGCATGTTGTTGTCCGAGGGTCAAAGCGAGACTCGTCACACAAAGCTCAGAGCGGCAAGATGCATAGGACAACACAGGAGTATGGCCACACACACGGTCTTGCTCGAGTAGACGTTTCGCCGTGGGCAGCCTCAGCGTACGCAGCTTGCAACAGGCTTTTCAGCGTATGGCACGCCTGAAAAAATCTCAAGTCTTGAAAGGTCATACAGACCGTGTATGGAATGTGGCGTGGTCACCAAAGGGTACTGACATATTTTGGGGCGTGCAAGAGGCTTGCAAGAAACAGTAGGTCTAGTAGTAAAGAATTTTTGAAAATGCCATTCTATCTTCCTTCCCGTTTCTGGCCCTTATGCCTCATGCTCCTCGAGTGTGTATGTGTCCTTGATCTATCTTTCTTCGTCAATTATTTGCATCAAGGTGGCATGAACTATTTTCATCACACATACCAAGTTGTGCCACAGCGTGCACTCATACTCACATATGTCCACGCAGCTAAGTTGCAAGCAGATGCTGGCAACCTGATTGCATACTCAGCAGACGACATGCATAATGCTTTGTTGATGGGTGAGCATGCCCAAATCGGTCAAATTTTCACAACAATACTGCGATTGACGACTGGATCCCAGGTCCATGCATGCACTCAGAGGATACATCAATCTTTACAAATGTCCAAGTGCAGCCTACCGTATAGTGTAACACATAAATATTGATATGCCCTTGATGGACAAGCTGATCAACACAATAAACTGTAGAACATGCATCAACATCACAACACATACAAAATAGGACCTACTGACTTATTTGCATACTACTTTCAATGGTGTCTCTGCAGCCAGCAGCTTTTCAGTCGAAGACAAGTTGTTCAATACTACCAAACAAGACTAGGATTTGATTTCACCTAAACTAGAAGCAGCAATTCTGCAAGCCCTTTGGACACCCTTGAATTACCTAGGACAAACAGTTTTGCGAACAGGGCAGCTCACACTGGAAGCATGTTGCTGTACTCTCGCAGTTGCTGCATCTGCTGCCCTTCTCTCTGCATTGATTCCAACACTTGACCAACAGATCAAGACAGGTCCTCATGCTGCATCTGCAGTACAGCACAGTTGTCATGGCCTGCTGCTGAAGTGCTAATAGAGGGATCACAGTGCACTTATGCTGTGTGCATGCTCATTGCTCAGATGGTCCTCACAAGCAGCATGTGGGAGAACCACCAATTGTCAGCAAGCTTTGTCACGTCTGAATGTGGATTCACCGGCTGACTATGCACATTCTGCGCTACATTGTGTACAGGCATGAGTACATATGAGCCACTTGTGTTTCAGCATAGGAAGCAGTGTCAATGGTCAGTGGCTAGACAGCAGCTTCACCTCTACATCCTCCTCATCAGAGCCACTTAGGGTCTGCACAGACTGCAGCAGGTCAGCGTAGCGCAGGTCCAGCACTGCCAGCTCATCCTCCAGACTCAACAACACATAAGCCACCTGCTGCCTGTACACAAACCCCTCCCTTTCATCAACAGAGTGTTTGTTTTGGGTGTGTCTATGATGTACCAGGTCTGAATGAAGGGACCGGGGTGCCCCTGCTAGGCGATGGGCAGGCAGACAGATGGCAGAGGGGTTTAGTGATTTTAGGCGATGGGCAGGCAGACAGTGGGCAGAGGGGTTTAGTGGTTATAGACGACATAGGCAGGCAGTGGGCAGGGCAAAGATGGTTAGTACAATTGACGTATATGAATGGCATGATTATGACTTGTCCAGGTATGGGAGGCGGGAAAGGCACTGTTACCCTAGCGACAGACACGCGGTCAGCTTGAGCGCGATACGGACCGACACCTGTATACCTCCGTATAGATCGAGGGGCTTTTACAGCCCGTGTCAACTCGAGAAGCGTACTGCTTTGGCGGTGTACTGATCGTCATATTGATCTTGCAAAGAAACAACGTGGTGCACCGCTCAAGACTCCATATGTTTCCTAAAGTAAATGCTTTTAAGTCTTTTCAGACTGTGTAGAAGCTCCGCAGCCATTCTGGTAGGCTATGCTGGAATTTCCACCTGCTTTACAGCATCTATGTAGTGTGAACAAGAGTTGCAAGTCGGTCTTAGCTAAACTCCTATAAAGGAGTCTGCAACAAGTCACACATGAGCATCAGTAATTTGTGTGCTGATGCAACAAGCCGGCAAGGTCGCATGCACTCTTCTTTTGCAACACAGAGTTTCAAATAGCTCAGCTGCTCAAGTGGGGGGCCCAAGCCTGTATGCTGCCACATAAGACTGTCATAAACCATACCTGACACTTAAGCTGTGCCAGGCCATGCAGAAGCCGTACAAGTCTTGTTGAAGGCTGTGATGCAAATGAAAAGGAGTTACATACAGCATGTTCAAATACCAGGAAGTCCTGATAAGAAGCACACCTGGCTGCAGGTCTCTCTGCAAAGCAGTGCTTTGAGAGCAGAGCACATAAAAACTACGCCGGTGCACTGTAGTGCTTTGCACATGTTATCTTGTTTGTTGATCAGGATTGCATACATGCAGGGTTCTGCATCAAGATGCTCATATGTAATAGCTGATTAGCTACCTATAGGTGCCACTGATCCTGATACCAATTCCCTGCCACACAGGAAGCCCTGCTTTACAGCGCCCAACTGCTGTACTAGTATACAGGATACAATTTCTACTGAAGATGCATTTCAAATGGCAAGGATTGTCAATGACTCAGTTTCAAGAAGTAGTTCCAGGGCTATATCCACCAGCATTGTTTGCTGCACAGGCATGAAATGGCCAGGCTCCAAACAAAGATTGCACAACTTCAGGTATTGACAGGTCTTTCCAGCAATCACAAACATGTGCCAATTCCTTATACAAAGAAGAGGATACTAGAATAACAATGGGTGCAAGGCAATATCTAGATCTAGTACACCAGACAGGCTGATCAGTGCAGCTGCAGGCTAGTACAGGATGTACAGTGATTTGCAGTCTGAAGTCATGTTAACATTCCCACAGCAGCAAGCACAGACAGTGTGCAAGTCTTGTCTCTGCCAGCAACTTTGATATCATGAGCTGGATGTCGATAGCCACGTGCATAGCCGATGATCAGAGTCGGCACAGAGGCCCGTGGCTCCAAAAAACTCATTTTACATTTTCTGGGCAGAAGTTTTACCAGACAATTGACAATTGCAATCACCCCCCAGGTCTGTTTAACAGGACAACATAACGGGATCGCAAATTTGTGCAACAAGCCTTGCAGGTCATTCGATGCTTGGGAGTCATGTAGCACCGGTTCACAGCAGCATCTGCTCTCGCATCATGCAGTACCTGGTGCCCGTACATGCCCATACCGTATGCCTAAGATGATGACTTACCTGTGCCGCTTCATATTCACTGACTGTCACAGAGAGAGGGTTGTCCTGCCAAGACTTTGCGTATGCGCTTGACAGGCATGTGCGCCGTGCTGCAGGACACGATTTTTGCTGCTTTGAATGGGTACATATTGGCGAATCGGTCCCCTTTGAGCTTATACTGTCACGCCCACTTACGAGTGATCACCTGAGACTAGCTTGCGTCAGTCGGTAGCCCGGTTTCTGGCGACAGTGCTCGTAAAACCTAGTAGCAAGTGTTGCAACATGGAGTTGAACAATAGCCACAACAGCGTTTCGAGCTCTGGGCTGTGGCAGCTCTCTAGCAAGCTTGGTAAACTTCCACTTATGATCAGCTTCAGTGCGCAACATTCGTCACGTTACAGTCACCATTTTGACTGCCAGATATCTGCATGTAGATCACCCTCTTCCAGAGGTTCGCCACAGGTCTCTGCAGAACCTGTTTTTCAAAGTGACTCATGGCCTGAGCAAGCAAGCAGCAGAGGTCAGTTGATGAATGAGCAGCAGTTTGGCACAGTATGTTGCCAACAGCTCACGTCGTATGTGCTGCTCAGGACGAACCATTCCTACGGAACCTGCTGACATGGTTCAGACATGACAATGGTGATGCATGCGATTGTGCCATGCTGGACTTGTTGCGCAAGCTTGCACAGCAGCAAGGAGTTTCAAGCAAGCTGTGTAGCCTAGGGGTCATTGCCATTCTGCGCTCTCTGCAAGAGAATGGCAGCCCCAGTGTGCAACGCAGTGCTGACAGAACGCTGACAGCTGTCGTACAATCTGATGTCACGCCTGTGCTTCAGCCACTCAGCCCAAACAGTGTTTCTGCACGATATCCTAGGAGCACATGCCAATCCAACTCACCTTCTGTGCCCCATGCTCAGCATCAGCACAGACATCTTGAAAGAGTTGGTGAAATGCATGGCAGGCTGTCAGGCTGCAGTACACGAAGCCACAAACACATTGCCAGCAGTGCAGTCGACTCTGCTGCATCACAAGCTTTTGGGAGCCAGCAAGGTAAGACATACACAGTGTATGGTCTCAAAGCTGCGGTCTCTTCTGCGCAGCACAGCAGAGTCAGACTGGCTGCTCAAAAGCTGATGCGTGTACAGAAGTGCCATCTTACACCCACGAGCAGCGTCTGTCTCCAGACACAGCCAGTAGCCATGTGGCACCCATTGACGAGTCAGCAGCTCGTGTGAGGTGCCGAGCCGAGTGGCGGCAGCAGAGTCAAGCACCTGCACAGCCAAGCCCCACAGAATGTGGATGGACTCTCAGGGCCATCTCTGTAGGCAAGCCTGTGACACTCGAAGTTTGGTTACTTGCAAATGCCATGTTATCAAGAATGATATGTACAGCACCATGTCAAGCTGGAGAGCAATGTGCACAATGCCACTACACAGCTTTGTGACAGCCTTATCCTCTGGCTGTCCTTCAAAGCACCTGCAGTCAAGTGTGAACATATTGCTACGGCTATGGTGACTGTGACACCATAGGGCCAGTGACCATACTTTATGGTGCATCTGGTCCTTAGTGTGCCCTCCAATAATAGCTTAGAACCATCTGTGATTCCAACTCAAAAGCAATACCTGCCGTTTGAGGTGCTGTATCACATAGACATCTCATGCTGCAGGTGCTGCTGATGACCAGCATATCTTTGACCTGAATGTCAGGCTGCAGTATAGTGATGACACAGCTGTCCTTCTGCAGGCTCTACAGGTAACCACACCTTGCATGCCCAGCATGCTTCCTTCTAGCCTGTGCATGCTAGGCCCATGAGTTCCAGCGCGCATCCACAGATCCATTCAGCCTTGTGCAACCTTGCACCAGAAGGATTACACTCATCCACAGCTTGTTTTGACCAAATGCACATCAGCACACTTTATGCCAGATGCTCTCTCGCAGGAGTTGAGATCTGTGACAGCAGCAGACATGCCACCAGAAGCCATACTGCAGAGACCCAGTGTGTTGCAGCACGTGCTGGCTTTGCTTCAGCCTGCTGACAAAGCAAGCAGCCTGCCCAAAGCGGCACTGCAGTTCCTGGTTTGCTTTGTATGCCGCATCAAGTGGGCTTTGGGCATGGCGGCAGATCCTGATCTGCTGCCCCTCAGCACAGGTCAGCAAGAGCGCATTTCCAGCACACGTTGGCATGTGCCTGCTGATTAGGCCTCGTGATCTGCGCTCCATACTTTTGCAACTGATGCACACTAAGGCCGCAGAACTAAGTGGGATGCAAGCTGTTCAGCAAGCTGGATGCAAAAGTTGTGTTCTGGAAATCTAGCTGTCAACCAGAGAAGCTCTTGGAACTATGCTAGGTTTGTCAAAAGAGGCAAGGGATGTGTCAGGCTACTACAGGGCAGCGCAATGTCGACCCCTTCGGTTTTGTGATTGCAGCTTTGGTCATGCACTTTTGCTGACACTATCACAATCGGCAATATTTGTGGCTTGCCCTCTTTCCCTTGGCAATATCCCAGCATATAACATAATGTGTCCTGCCTTTGCAATGCCTAGAAGAACACACCTCATTATACTCATGGTGTGTCTCAGCATTTGCCCAGCGTGGTGATTCTGTGATCACATTGCACCTTGCCACTGTAGGGGGCCAGCCTCCAGTGCACAACGTCTCTAACATTGCAGAGGAGGCATTGCATTGGAGCTACCCCCCTCCTCAGTCAGCAGCCAAGCCCCAACATGGCTTACTCCCCTCCTCAGCTGTGGCCAGAGCTTTAGCTGATGTCACTGCTGTGGAGGAGGATGCAGTGGACATCCTGTTGCCTGCTCACAGCATTGCTGTGCATGCACTCAAGCTTCTGCAGAACCCGTTGTAAGGACCTTTTTTGTCGCACAGCATTGCATGCAGCTTGTCAACATGAATGCGTTGTCTTCCACAAGAGGAGTGCCTTCTTGTCTGCCTGCATATAAGGCTAGAGCGTCTGGGTTCATGATGAGTTAAATGATGCTGCCAAGAAACCATTTGACAGTCAGAAAGAGTTGCATGGAGCCTACATTCAAAAAGGGGCACTGTTCATTAACTAGCTTTGAAGCACTTGACTTTGTCCTTTCTTCATACGCTGTCTTGGTAATCATCTGGCCAAGGCTCATATAAGCAGTGTAGCCAACAAAGCTCTGATGCACTCACCACCCTTTGACAGCTCTGAGCATCTGCTGGTGCAAATGCAGGCATCATGCTCAAGTCTTGCTCCTGATGCATGAGCTGATACCCCTGCTGCTGCCACCAGCTCCAGAAGCCTTACAGCCTGCAGGCTTGCAGCGCTTCAAGCAGTACTTTGACATCACTTCTGAAGCACTCAAAGCGCTTCAGACTGAGGCTGTCACAGCACAGGCAGAAGAACTGGGAGGGTTTGTGAAAGCTGGTGCAGACTGCTTTGACTGGATGGCTTTAGACGCAGCCTCTGCTGGAGTTCTGACAATGGCTGGCAGGCTGTGTCAACAATTGGCCCCAGATGCTTGCTCTCAGGCAAGAATTTACACAAAGCCTGCATGAACGAGTAAACGTCATGAGATCTGAAACCGCATGCATCAGTGCTCAGTCTAGTTCCTATGCAAACATCAAAACAACAGCTGTGGTCCAGTTTGTTGAATTTGGTGTACCAGAGAATTGTTGCTGTTTGGTATGGTTCATTGTCAGGGCTCGATGTGTGTAGTGCTTCTGCCTGCATGCCTGACAAGCACCAGCATGTTTCCTTCAGGTATTGCCAGCCTATCTTGCTAAGAGCATAGGGGCGCTGGCATGTGACCCATTTGCCTCAGCATGCATGCCTGCCTTGATGCCAGCCCTGCTGCCCTACCTGCACCACATCCACCCAGCCTCAGCGCACCTGCTGCACCATGTTGCTACTGCTGCACAACAGGCAAAGCAGCTTGCAGCTGTTCTTCATACGTCCAGCCAGGTACAGACTGCCACATTCCAAGTACTGCATTTCGTGACTTTGCTGGTCAGATTCATCGTAGCAGGGTAGCTTTCTTGTTTACGCTGAAGGTGTGAAATGTTTGCTGGCTTGCATTGCTGCTTGGGCGTGCTTGGCTGTGTTCTACAATTGTGCTACTTGCAGAATGAAGCAGCTGATCATAGCCAATCACATGCAAGCGAGCCCAACAGTGGTCTCTCCTGCAGGTCAAGGCAGGCGGCATTGATGCTGCCTCATGGCTGCACGATGCCATACTGGCATTGCCAGCCCTGGACCACCTTGCAGAGCCCAGCTTGCAGCAAGCTGTTGCTACGCTGCTGGACGCACTCCTGGAAGCGCCTGCACTATGCAGTCCACTCTCAGGCTCCTTCGCCAAAACAGCACACTTCATCAAGAGCTTGCTGACGAGCCATCTGCCACCTGTGCAACTTGCAGCCTACAAGGCCTTGGTAGGGGCTGCATGCGTCGGCCCTGCTGCCCTACGTGTCCGGACACATGGCCTGCTGTGTCACAGCACTGCCCTGGACACACTGATGACTCAAGGGCTGGCAGAAGCAGACAGCAAGCTGTTTGCTGCACAGCTGGTGCAAGCTGTAGCTGTCGAGGGGGATGGTGATGAAGGCCAATCATGCCTGATGCCATGGATGGTGTGGCTTGCCTGCTATGAGCATGATCATGTGATTGGGGGCACCATTGCTGGTGTCATCAACTACCTGCAGAACTGGAGGTATAGCCCCCGTTCATCATGTTCTCTGTTTGACAGTGGGCAATAGATCAGGCGAGACTTGCCTATGACGATGCTCAAGCCACATGCGCATCAGCTTGATCCACATGATCTCTGCCAAGCGAACTCCTAGTCAGCAGACTAGTTGCACATCACATGGGCTTATGCTTGGTCCAAAGCGTACATGACAAAGCAAGCTTGACTCCCTGTGTGTACAGGGCATCTCAGCAGGGCTTCTCACAGTGGGAGCAAGCGCAGCCTCATCTGATCAGCCTCTTCAGACAGCAGCCGTCTGCCAGGCAGGCCGCATCAGCACAACTGGCAGCTCAGCTAGGTCTGACTGAGGCCCTGCGGCAGCTGTCTCACAAGCCAGGCAATGCACAGGTGGCTCAGGACCCCTTCGCCAAGCTGCTTGATGGAGGGGTGACAGCTCAGGTTACTGCAGCATGCGCAACCAGGATCTCCTCCTCTTTCAGGTCAGTGTTGGCTGCCAAGTGCTGCTCACATCAACAATACCCTTGTCTGTGGCTTTGCATTTCAAGCCTTGGAAGAGTTCAATGAAGTTTTGCAGATGCTGACGCTCGACAAGCTTGTGGTAGTGCCTCATTGACAACACCTGGTTCCAGGCCATGTGATGACTTGACATGCCTGTTGTTCTGTGGTGCAGTGCAAGGGATGTGCAGCAGCTGAAGAGCATCCTATGCATGCCCTCTCTCAACCCAGACATCCGCCGGGCTGCAGCCGACCAGCTGCTCTCTCTTGCACCAGACCCACGCTTTGCTCAGTCTCTTTCAGACACGACCGTGCTTCACACTCTTCTGAGTGAACTCGCCAGCACAGACAATGGCCTTGGCTGCTATGCTGAGTTTGCTGAAGCCACAGAGCCTGATGAAGCTGAGGGGGGTCAGCAGCGCCTTCCAGGATGTGCCAATGCACAACTGCCAATCTCTTGCTTGCACCTGCTGGTGGCTCTTGTGCAGCACTGCTCAGAAGCAGAGGCTTTGCTGCTACAAGGCGCTGACAGGTCCGCAGATAGACTGGACTGCAAGCTTTGTGTGAGCTTGGGTACACAGCGCATGTTGGTATCAGTGCAGCACATCATCAGCTCTTGAAATCACAGGTCCCGAGCATCAGCTGCTTTGTACTATCCTGCTTGCACAAGGATCACTGACGTCATGCATCACCAGGTGACAGTGACATGCATGAATGTGACATGAGATATGAGTTTCCCTATATTTTGTCACAGCGTGCAGGTCAGATAGCCACTCACAATGGTCCCTCACATCAATGCAAGTTGTTGTCTTCTGTGTACTCCTGCCAGGTCTTGGTGAACCCAATGACAAAACAGGTAGAAATTCAAGGTGCAGTATAGTTTTGCCCTACACACTGCCTTTCAGGCAGCCATGAAAGCACAACATTGTTCAAGGCAATGTTACTGGTGCATGCAGGCTGCTTGCTCCCTTGCTGCCGCTCATCTTCAGCCCTCTGACCACCATCCGCCGGGGAATGGCAAACCTGCTGACACACCTCATTTTTGCATCTGCTCGTACAGCTCAGCAAGCCAGCGGGGGATCACACAAAGACACGGACACCGGGCATCTCACACTGGTCTTGCCCAGATGCTTCCTGCACCACTTCAGCTTCCCCTGTAGAACAGAGCCCATACAGCCCAGGGCATGTGCTGCTGGGGACAAGGATGGTAGCCATTGTGCACAGGTACTGTTGACAGGCTGCTGACTGCGGCGTTGCAAAAAGGACTGCCGTGCCAGTGTTGCGTACTGCCATGCATGACTTGCCTTTGTCATCACAATACACAGATATACACTGCATTTACTGCCATGTATAACTTTGTTTTGTGGGTATGATTCTGTTCTTGAGTGTTGTGATGGCAGGCAGCGTAAGAGTATCAGTGCTCTTTTTGCTCACCCTTGTTGCACTTCAAACATCAAGATTACTCCCAAAATCATCACTACAGCACAGCAGTGACATCAGGCACTCCATGCAGGTGATGAAGGCCTTGCAACAGCAGCAGATGCTGCAAGCAGCAGGCGGGATTGAGGGCCTGGTCGCCCTGCTGCAGACCAGTCCAGGTGATGCCAGCACACAACAGACCACTACACTCATTGTATACTGTCAAACATACCATACTGGCCACATGTTCAGACGTGGGCTGCAAAGCTGTGCACATTGCCAAACCAAGCTGCTGCTATGCACACAGGGCATGATCTGATTGTGCAGGACCTGCTGGAACATGTACACGGCTGAGCATGGCTAGCATGCAGACTTGCCAAGTCAGCCTGTTGAATGCATAAATGGAGAGTGCTGTCAACATACACAGGCCTTTAGCTACCTGTTTTTGAAACTGTCCGGTGCACAACCTGCAGAGCTGAAAGCTTTTGTCTCTTTTTGTGGATCCTGCATGTATGTTTTGTTTGTGATATGCAGCGGCCTGACTCTGGCTTCATGTGCAGGGACCAATGCTTTGCCGGCAGATACTCTGGCATCATACGCAGCAATGATGTGTCGCACTCTGCCAGCAGTTGTGGTGCCTGCTGCCCTGAAGAAGGTCAAAGACGCACATAGCCATGAAGAGTGTCTGCAAGCTCTGCAGCGTCTGCACATGCTATGCTCCAGGCACACTGTAAGCTGCTGCCAACATGCATTTAGATGCACACGACAAGACTGCAGCCAACAATTGTTGACATTGATCATGTCATGAAAATAGCACTGTGCATGCTTGAAGACAACAACACATGTTTGCCATGCTTTCTCTCAAACCACACCCTTGTTCACAGTATGCAGAAATTCCGAGAGAATTACTTTGGCACTCACATGCAGGTGGCAGTCGCAGTTGCTGCAGCAAACTGGGCACTAGCTCTTCAGCACCTGCTATCCCAGGCCCCAGTCACTGCAGAAGACAAGCAGCTCTGGCTGCACCTGCTGCCACTAGTGGACACCCTTCTGGGCAGCCACGCAGTCCAACCGTCTGCCTTGCACCTCCTGGCTTTGTGCATGCGCCAGGCAGCATTGCCTATGCTGGGCAACACACAGGCTGTCAAGGGCCCTCCCAGCCTGCCCTTGGCCCTCACCAATCACGCTGATGCAGCTTGCATCTTCAGTGAAGCTCAGCAGCAGCTCACAGACATTGAAGTGACACAGGTCAGCTGGCTGTGGCGCCATGATGCCAGCATGCTGCTGTCCAAAAGAGTGTACATGCATGCCATTGCATATTGTTTCAATCTGCAAACTACCTTTGCCAGGCAAGAGACAAACTGCAACACTGCTATGGTAATCGGGATCATAGAGCCTTGTAATGAATCCTGTGCCACTCAATGACAAGTCTGCCTTGTCATGGACACTGTGTAAAATGCAGGTGACATTGGCCACTCTGACTAGCCTGCTTCGGGAAGCCCAGCTGTCAGGCAAGCCAAGCATCTGCAGCAACATCCTACATGCTGTAGACGCCCCAGCCCTCATCACACTGCTCTGCTCAGCCACCATCACCAACACTGAGGCAGCTTATGGCAGCCGGACAGCAGCGCTTCACTTGTTGACACAGCTGAATGCCTGTATCAGGCTCACATGGGACTCCACTCCCGGTGCAACGCCAGGCAGTGAGTGGGACAGCGCAGCGGTGGGTGCTATTGGGGGTATTGTGAGACATGTGTGCATGCCTAACCATGACACCAGGCTGGGAGGCTTCAAGGGCAAGCAGCTGCTGCGGCGGGCGCTGGCTTGTCTCAAGGAGGTGGTTGGCGCTGTGCCTGTGGAGCTTTGGTCTGAGGCATGGCAGCAGGTGTGATATTGGGTCTATGTCTCTGCTGACCTCTGACCAAACATCAGCATGACAAATACTTTGTGGTGGCAGTCATTGTCCAAATCTGTACATCTGTGTTGGTGTATGACTGACTCACCCACCATCACTGAGTCTGCAAAGCAGCTTTGGTGCTGTGCAATCAGACAGCAACTGCTCACGCTTCTCATGATGTGCTCACATGATCACAGCACAGTTTTGAGAGACTGCACTGGCTCGTCAAACAAAGCAGTTTCGGGAGTTGGTCATCAGATGCATATCACTAAGTTGAGAGAAGCAGAGCAGCACAGCAGATGCTGACCCCATCAGACAGATGTCTATGTCTTCTTGCCGTCCAAAACCAAAAGCACTACTCAGCTGGGGCGCTTTCAGCTCATTTGTGGCCTGGGCATCAGTGCTGACTGGTGGATGGCTATTCAGGTGGGGGGCACCTTCTGGTTGACTCGGCTGTCCAGGGACCGGGAGGCGTCAGTACGTGTTGCAGCGCTGGGCTTGTTGGCTCACCTGGCATCATCCAGAGCGCCTGCAACCCGCCGTATGCTGCTCCAAGGCTGGCCAGAAGCTGGCACTGCACTGCTCAAGGTCTGACCTGCTATACACTTACCTGCCCATCTGCATCGCTGCCCAAATTAGGCTGCAGGTGTAACTTTGTGTATGGCGCTTCCCAGTTGTGTGGGACGTTACAAAGCTGCAGATTGTAGTGCTATGCTGATACAGCAGTCCTTGAGAGGTTCCAATGCATATCTTGTTTTCCTTCAAGTCTTGCCACAGAAGGTACAGTCACAGGTACCCATGGCTGGTCACAGTATAAGCTCCTAGCCTGGCTGCCCGTGGTATGTCACTACATGATCAGCGCAAGCATGATATGGCAGACTGTTCGACCAGCACAACATGGTAGCAAACAGCCTGTGACAGGATCACTTGCTGGTGCATAGACTGAAGCCATAGACTGATGGGTGGTGATATTCTTGTGTCATCCATCACAGGTGGTGCTGCAGAAAGAGGAGCCCTTGGCTGTGCGGGCCGCAGCATTACGCTTCCTGGCGGTCGCCATGACAATCTCATCCTCTGAAGCGGCTCACGAGGCACAACAGATCACACATCCCAGCCATCAGTATCCCGGGGGTACAGACCATCCCCAGCTTTACAGCGACCCTGCTAGTTCAGACAGAAGCAGCTTACTTGCTTCAGCAACAGCCTCGCCACATGTGCAGAGGCCTGCCATGACAACAGAGGCAGCCAGATCTGGGCTAGCAATTGTGCCAGCAGCACATGATGGCTTGGTGCAGTCCAGGGGCTACCCTAGCCTGCAGGCAGTCCCTGTGCAGAACCAAGACTTTGCCGGCCCCCTGTTTCTGCAGTCAGACTTTGCTGCACGGCAGTACACGCAGGGCATCTGGGACTTTGGAGTGGAACAGCTGCTGCTGCAGGGCTGCTTCTGGGAACAGCTGCCTGATTTGCTGCAGGTGGGCACCTCTTGCTCGCGCTGGATGGGCGCAAATGACCCCTAACCAATTCTTTTGCACTTAAGCCGCTGCCTCGAGTATTGTTGCATGGAGTGTCGCATCCAGCAGACTGGTCGCCACTCTGAACAGTGCATGCTGTGCATGCTGCCTTGTAGAGCTTGCCGCTTGAGTGCACTGAAAGGTTGTGCTTAAGTATCCAAAGATGAGCTGTTCTGAAGTGTGAAGTTTCAGGGTTGCTGTGGCGTGCCATGATGCAGGGTCCCGATGTGACACCCAGCTCCATGATGGCTCTCACAGCTGTCCTGCTGCAAGCTGCAATAGCTGATCCAGACCTGGTGCAAGCACACCTGGCAGATCAGCACTGCTGGCGTGCCTTGTTGGCTGTCTGCAAGCCTGAGCCGACAGCCTCAGCCTTGCAGCATGCACACCGCCTCACACAGCTTGCTGGCACTCATCATGAGTCTCTGTACTGCTCTGGCACAACCTCATACCAGCCCCTGCCATCACTGCACACTTCTGCTGATCTCTCACGGGAGGCAGTCTGTGCTGATGTTGCTGATGGTACAGAGGCATTCAGCAGCAATGCCAAGCATCAAGAGCCCACACAGGGCAGGAGCAGCAGACACAAGCCTACTATGGCGTTGGACCTGGGGGAAGGGGACTTGTCATATGCACAGCATGCTGCTTCCACAGCTGGGGCAGCAAGCCATGTGGCTCAGATGATCACTGCCATGGTGCAGAGCCAGGCAGTACAGAGTGACACACCACCTGGCTATGCTAATGCTGATGCTCTAGAGGCTCTCTTGCACTGCTACAGTGAGCATGCTCAGGCAGCGGCCTGTCAGCTGTCTGAGCCAGTGTGGCCAATGCAGAGTGCCCAGCAGAAGCAGCAGCAGGCCATGCTTCAGCATGTTGCACATGCAGGTCAGCACCTGAACTCTTAGGCTGCTGACGGTGGTTGTCACAAAAAGATAAGTTTTATAGCATTTTGATGGAGCAAAATTGGCGAATTCTGGCATGAACAGCTTGTCAAGCAGTGTGTGAATCCATCGCTGTAGATTTGATGTACGAACATGCCCAATCTTTGAAAAGCTTTTCAAACATGACAGTCTTGCAGCAATATGCACTCAACTTGGAGAACCCTAGCAAAGTCAATGCTATCCAAACCACATAAAGAATGGCTGGGTGGTGCAGGTGCTGCTGTGCTGGCAGGAGGCCATGTGAGTTGCAGCCAGCTGAGCACCATCTTGCATAGGTTGCCCAATGCGTTGTCCTTGGCAGCAGCAGCGCTGCACGCTCCTGCCTCTGCAGTGCCCCTGCCTACAAAGCTGGCCAGCTGCAAGCTCTTAGCATTGCTCATGCCCACTCAAGACGTGGCAGATGTTGTCCTGAGCAACCCACCAGGTATCTCTTTGCTCCAAGGGCAAGTACCTGATTCGCAACAGCAAGTGCTTGTTGTTGGTGTTGCAATTTAGGGACCGGGTCATGTCTTGAGACAGAATCAGAAGCCATTTGACATCGGTTGTACATGCACCGAAGATAAGGCACATCAGGTCAAGATGCATGCCTGACCGCATATTTGCCATACCAGTAAAGAATGGTACACTAAGACACATCAAAACTTGCACGCTGTTTGTCATCTGTGGTCACCACTGCTTCTGAGCAATTTGGCACCTGCTGCTGCATCCTTATACCTCCCACCAAGTCTCGTAGCGGTTGTACATATCTTCTTGGCGAAAAGATGTCTGACACCGAGAATCACTGTAGAACAACATGTTGAGTGACACTCAGGTGATGCTGGAACAGAAGAGAGTGTGGGGAGCTGCCTGTGTTCTGGCTTAGCCGCCACCTACCTAGAGCTGTGCACTGATGGCCAGCTGATCCTAGATGATGCCATTGCAGACAGAGCCTGTGCAGCTGCAGCTCTGCGTTGCCTGCTGGCTTTCAGTCCAGATGCCAAGGTGTCTCACCCCATGCCTTCACTTTTGAGAGACAAACAACTTATGATTCCATCTGCTTGTATCATACCCAGTCGACGTCACATGGCTTTGTACACTCACTGACATTACAAGCTGCCCCTCTGTGTCAGGGATGCCAGCTGCTCTGTTGCCACAGATGTATGTCTTTGTGTCAAGAAACTACCTTTGCAGCGGAGAAGCTCTACCTACTCTTGGCATCTTTGAGCCTCACCAATCATTACTTTTGCTGACTGTTTCACTTGGCTGACCATACAGGCACAGGCAACCAGCATTGGTCTGCATCAGCTCCTGCTCAACTGCGTGGCAGACACGCACGCTCTGTTAGCCCTGAAAGCCTTCCAGCCCTCCCCCCGACAAACCTCAGTTGCCATAGTACCGACACCACACAGTGACTTCATGCAAGCCAAGGCAGCAGGCAGGTTGCCCAGTCATGGTAAGGGGGCCAGGTTCCGGCAGAAGGGTACAAAGGAGGTGCACAGAGGCAAAGCTGATGGTGGCACAGCAGAGGCGCCCAGCAAGGTCTTTCAGCCTGGCAATGGTGAGCTGCAGCCTTGCCTCATGCTCTGCTGGTGTCTGAAGGTGTGTGTTGAACCAGTGTGGACCTTCACCACCAGTCTGTTGTTGTGCATTCTGATGCACAGTGCCGGTGGCATGCCTATCATGTAGTAAACCCGAAGAGTAAAAGACAAGAAGAAAAGGAAAAATACGTCTTTCGGCATCAATTCAATGACAAGCCAAGTACTATGCACGGCTGCCCATAATGAATAACAGAAGGACACCAGAAATGATACAGGCAAAACCTGCACAGAGTGTCTATTTCACAGCTTGCAGCTCAATCCAGCCTGCCTTGGGTGTATCAAGACATGATGCTACTGTCTTGCTGCGTCATCACTGATTGCATTGTTGCTGTTGCAGTTCAGAGCTGCAGCTCTACTGTAGTCAGAACTTGCTTGCTCTTATCACAGCACCATCCTCGCTTCTTTCCTGTTGTTGTTGTATCATGATTTTGTAGTGTTAGCGCAGGTTCACCAGAGCTGTTGTCAGCAGACTCAGAGAGCAGCCTTGGAGTGCACAGCACCTCAGTGGTGCAGCCAAACAGTGAGGCTACCGCCACAAGACAGCAGCTCTTGATGGCTTTGTCATTGCTGAAGCACCTGGCGCACAACAGCCCTGCTGCATGCGAAGCCATTGTGGCTGCTGGAGTCATGGACACTGTCAGAAGGTAACCAGCTCTGCTGCTACCGGTCTTCTTTAAATGTGAACATTCTTTTCTGGACCCCTCGTAATTTCGTGTTCATACTCTGTGAATAATAGCTCAAAAGACATCGTGTGGCATCTAAATGTGGGGGTTGTAGCTCAGTGGTAGAGCGTCTGGTTCGCAATCAGAAGGTCGCGGGTTCAAGCCCCGTCAGCTCCAGGAGCGCTCTTTTGTTCCACCACCTACGCATGTCTGACTGGCTTGACGGACAGGAGCGTGACATGTGCAGGACATGGAAGATGGCCCTGGGGCATGATGGCTTGCTGCATGAGGTGCTGGGCCTGCTGGCCAACCTCTTCCCTGGCTGCCCTTCAGCTCAAAAGGCCTTTGCCAGCAGCGGCAACCCCTCACTTCTGCAGCGCACTCTCACCCTTGTGAACAAGCCAAATCTGGATCTGCCCACGCTGGAGGTATCTGCTGGATCATGCAGCTGCACGCACTCCATTTGAGACAAGGATATCGATTCATGTTTCCTGTCTTCAGAATCCTTCAGTGTGGTCAGAAGACCATAACTGGGGAGTTTAAGAAGACTCGACATTGTTGCCTTGTCAAGTCATTACATTCACTGCTGTTCTGTGTCTTGCTGCGCATGCTTCAAGCCAGGGGTGTCAGACGCAAGACTGACTGTTCGAATCTGCTGCCATGTATGCATGATAAGATGCAAAGCTAGCAGTACAAGGACCAGTTGAAAACTCAAAAGGTATTGATCTTGCAAATGTTATGCATAACAAACATAAATGCCATGTACAAGCAGCGACGAGGTGCCACCGGCAGACAAGGTGACATGTGATTTGTGCGCAAGCTCAATTGGGTGAGTCTCTAACTCTGCTGCTGTGTGATGTTGAGCAGCTTCACCGGCGTGCAGATGGGAATGACAACAGTAGCAAACCTGGCAGGCAGTGCAGAAGGTTGCCTGCTGCTGCTAAGAAGCCCCCTGCTGGCCAAGACAGAGCAGCAGCTGCATCACCTGCTGCAGCGGCGTGATGGCCCCAGAGTTGCCGCTTTCCTGGAGCCTCTCATCAATCTGGCAGCACATGCTGAGGGCCAGAAGCAGATTCTCAGGTGTACAAGCGCTCCAGGTGAGTGAACATCAGCACCTGCATCAGGCTTTGTCACCGGTGCTCCAAGCCACCATTTGACTAACTCTGTGTCAAACGCTGACTGGGGCTATTAGCTGATGCTGTTTCAGCCCACTACCTTGTGTTCACTAGCTAGCTCTATTCCAATATCACAGTTGCATTGCCGACTCAGTTTTGCCAGTTGCCACATGCCTTGCTCACCCCAAGCTTATTGCTGCCAGATGCCTCTGCAAAAGCTTATGCATGGCACCATAACCAAGCGTACCAAGGTTGGTAACAAGTGCCAACCAGCATTGCAAGCAGGCTCATTGTATCCACACATGAACTGCACAGCAACACACCTCAGGCATTTCCTTGCAGATCGTCCTGTAACCCTTGAGTCCAGTCTGTGGTCATCATGATGATCAATTGAGTGTGTTCTGATCTACATTTTTGCAGTCCCAACAGAAGAACAGGCAATCAGCAATGACATTTGTCTGGTATGCAGGGCTGTTGGACCTTCCCCTGACCGCAGCACAGTTGCATCATGCAGCAGCGTCTGCAAAGGCCCTGTTCCTGCTGCGCAACCTGGCTCTGGCTGCTGAGAACAAGGTGCACTTTGTGACCAACCCACGAGCCTTGCCAGTCCTGCTGGCTGCTGCTGCCAGGGCAGGGCACAATGCAGAGGCTGGGGCTTATGCTGCATCTGCCTTATGGGCTCTGGTGCATCAGGGAGAAAAGGTGAGCCCCTTGCCCCCTGTCTGCACGCTGCCTATCAATGAATCAATTGAGTCAATCTATGCTTCTGTCACAGACTTGCTGGCTCAGACTGGAATGTGTTCATTGTGTTGGCTGTGTCATGCACCGAGAGGATAATTGCAAACCTATTGAGATGCATGACACCTGGCTGCATGTTCACACCTGAAAGTGTGTCCATTCACATGGTACTGAGGTGTTTGCAACATCAGAGGTGTAGTCAGGACAGAGAATCAATGACATTGACAGCATGGTAGCGTCAGTGTGGTGTTTGGGTTTTCTGATGCAGGTCAAAGCCAGCCTGCGCAGCCTGCCGCATGCTCAAGCTCAGCTGCAAGAAGCTGAAGCAGCTTGCTTTGGATCCCAGCGCATGCAAATGCAACAGAAGGCAGATATTGTGGACGCAGCTGGCGACAGACACAACACACAGGCGTTACAGGCGCTGCAAATGCTGCTATTGTTACTTGAGTTCCCTAAAGATTGAAGACCTTACAATATTCAATCTTTGAAATGCTGTTGTGTCCCAAGCTAACGGATAGTAGTCAAAGTCAGCAGTGTCACAAGTAGTTGCAGTTGTCTGTGGGAGCTACATAGGGGAACTATATATGGGAGCTATATGTAGCCTAGGAGGACATGGTCATGCTAAATATTTGCACCTCGCTAGGACCAAGACTGCCATCTGTGAACTGCGCAGAGTACTCCACAGACATATCAATGCCTCTGTGTTGATCACTGCGAGCCATGCTGAAGCGGCCCTTGAGGCTGGCAGCCACTTTACCCTTTGCTTCTGCTGTGCCAAGCCCAAACAGTATTGGCTTCCTGCATAAGTGACATAACTTTGACACAGCTGCCAGAGCCTTGACGTCGGTGCTTTCAATACGCAAAATTGACATTTGTCAGCACCGAAATCCAACAGGCAGGTGCAGGTGGCAGCATGCAGTACCTGAGCACAAGAACAGTTTGGCACCAGTGTGTCTGGGGACCACAAGGTGAGGTGGACAGCTTGACTGGCTGCTCTGCACAGAAGCGCTTGCTGAAGTCTGTGTCAAACCACAACACCAAAGCATGGCACTCTTGAGGTCCACAGCAGCTCTGCAATCATGAAGCGTGCAGTTCAGAACACGATTTGTTGGAATCTTTACAGCTGTGTAACTGAGAAAGAGAGTACCAGAAAGTAATTGAGGAAGAATACCAGTAAAGCACACAACATGGTACTGCATAATTACGATACTCTTATCAAAGCATGTCATGTAGCGCACATTACACAGCACAGCTGGGTGAGGCACACAAGCTACAGCATGCTTCCAGGCATAAAGCATGTGTTTTAACAACTGCAAATCTAACATCCTTGTGCTCTGCAACCCACCTTGGGGTCTGCTTCAAGTACAAACTCTGTACTGAAGCTGGCGTCTGCAGCATCCATGTGCGCAATGTCCAGCTGGCGCAAGAGGCAGCTGCTGCTCAGCAGGTCTTGGCTGCTGACATCCTTCAGGAGAGCAGTCTGGTGTGCATCCTCCCGCAGCTCCTGCTGCACTAGGCTGTAGTCAAACCCATACACCTTGTTCCAGAAAGTGAGCCCTGTGGCCCCGGCACCTGCTGCCGCCATGTGCAGAGATGCCAAGTCAGGTAGAATGGCACCCCCTGGTTTCAGCCACCTGCATGTTGCATCTCAGACTGGCAAACAATGCTTCTGTTGTCTGGTCAGGATTGCAGTCAGCCTGTTGAGCGGCCAGATCTGTTCATGAGAGACAGCAAAACAGGGCAGGCATGATGCACTCTCTGCACTGGCCACCACTTGATTGCAGGTTGCATTGAAAGATGCACCAGTCATGTCAAAGATGATTGCATTTTCTTACACCTGGAACTACAAAGAGCTGCAAAGCCTGGCAAGAAGTGAGAGATTGGCAGCAGGAGTGAGGCTGACCTGTCGCGAGCATACAATACTGTGTCCAGCATGCTCTCAAACAACAGTGCATACCCCATCCACTCACTCACAATCACATCTACCTGCATCAACATGCCAAACTTAGTAGAGTGACACACTGCCATAGACAAACTAACACACAGCCCTACATGCAGTGCGAGCAAGCAGTCTTTCATCAAGCCAATGCTTAGTCCTACGCTTCCGACACTTGACTTGCGCCCAACAGTTGACCAGATTGGCCTGACTGGCTCCACACCCCAGACTGTAAAGTATTAGATGGAATGAAATGAAATGCATGCACACCTGCTCAACAGGCAGACTGGGTAGCTGCTCTAGGCGCCCTTGCACTATGGTGATGGGACCTCCGCCAGTGCTTGCCAATCCATTTGCTGCTACCAAGCGCTCTGCCACATCAGCGATGCGTGTGCTGCCATCGACTCCTGCAGGTCACAAGGACAGGTGTCATGCTACAAAGCCATGTTGTGTATGACATGCACCGGGCAGAGTTTGATTTGCCTGCAATGTGAGAGCTACACAGATAATGAAAACCGTGTAGCATTCTGCAGCGCATGACGGTCTGAGGTGAAATGCTGGCCACACAATCAGCAGCAGTGATGTGCATCAGGATCATGCAGTTTGCAGTGTGCATACCAATGACTTTGGTGGCACCACCTTCAGCTGCAAACATGGACAAAATGCCGGTGCCACAGCCAACATCCAACACGCTGGCACCTTTCATCAAGGCTGGGTTTTGCTTGAGAGCATCTCTGTAGGCCTCAGTTCGTACCTACAGCATGAAGAGACACGGTCAGTCAGTCCAGCTGGTCGTGCCTTACATCTAGCTGTTGGCCTGTTTTGCTTCTTGGGCTGTCCAGCTGGTTGTGCCCCATATCTAACCATGTTGCTTGTTGAAGTGTTGCAGCACCAGGCATGCATTCTATGCAGGGTTAGCAACATGTAGGAACTTGCCTTGTCTGAGATCATCTCCCGGTGGATTCCAAAGAAGCCATATGAGTCAAAGTAAGCCTCGTTGATGCGCTCTGTTGCGTCATCAGTGCCTCTGCTGACATCAGCCTGGGTTGTTGCCAGCTTGTTGCGCTCTGCCTGTACTCCAAAGCTGCCCGCACTCTTCTGCCACTTGCTCAACCAATCACTGTCAATTCCCTCTGCTAGCTGCATGCCATAACAGCAACTTGTAGCGTTTTGTAAGCACGATTAGCATGCTGTCGTGCTAACAAGCATTGCAATGTATTTGGGGGAATTGACTTTTACCTGGAAGGGCTGCTCAGTAGCCAATTCAGATGGAAGGGCGAGCCTTGACATTTCCTGCAGAGTATTTCTCAAGGCCATGTTTTCATCTTGCAGGCTCTGCATGGCTGTGGATGTGCTGCAAGTTGGTGCTTCCTTTGCACTTGGACCAGCACCACTGCAGGAAGATAGTGGCATAACAGCTACAAAATTAACTTGCAGAATGTTGTAAGCTGATTTTGCAGAATACTGCAAGCTGCACTGTTTTACCTGTCCTGCTGTGGGCACACATCTTCGTCGAAATCGTAAAACAGCAGAGGATCGTCAGGCAACACAGGGCGCATGTACTCATCCTTCTCCCAGGGTCGCTGCGCGGCGGAGTTGTCGCGCAGCAAAGCCTGAAGTGGGGACTTGCCAGCAGCGACCTCGCTTCTGATGAAGTTGACGCAGCGTATTGTGTCATAATCCGTGAGCGCTTTCTGCACATCATTTACTGAGCCAGATGAGACTCAAGTTGTTAAGTCCGGGCCAAAATGAACCCCGATTCCGATGAGCCGGCATTGCGTTGACCTACCTGTGCTCTGAACTTTCGGAGATCAAAGCCATGCTCACTGGCGTCGTGCTCAATAGCTTGCTTTGCAGAGGACAGTATGGCATGTGAGAACAGGCTCTTGGTCAGATCGTCATCAACGTCGTCTCCCCAGTCGCTCCAGTCTCGTTCATCCTCCTCTTCAGAAGACATCGTCGCGTCCTGAGCTGGCTGCATGCGCGTGCAAAATAGCAGACACAGAGAACGTGCTTCAACAAAAATATTGCACGATATTTGAGCCGTGCCGCAAACAGTAGAACGTTGTGAAGTCTGCGGCAGAAGCTTTCAAACCCTAATTAGTCACAGCATCATGCTACGCACGTGTTCATGACTAAGCTGCAGTCATGACCTATGCAGCAGCAGCACTTCTGTTCTCGGCACGTCTGCCAGATCAGCTGCTAGGTCCGGCGTTCAAAGATCAAGGCGATGCCGACGACGATGTCGTCTGCCACAGGGCAGAATGCGCTGCCGGCACTAAGCTTGGACAGCTTCAAAGGCCAGTTCAAAATCACGGCTTTGCTGGACAAGATCTCCAATCCCGTGTTGGAGCCACATCGGCAGGCCAAGGCCATCCTAGCTAAGACTGGTTTGCAACGGCCCAAAGAAAGTCTGCAGGGGTCGCTACAAGTGACAGAGCAGCTGGTCGAACACTTTGACAAGTACGCCACAATCCGCGCCAAGGAGATCACCTAGACTTCAGATGGCAAACGGTGCAGACGCTGTATGCACATTTCAAGCTGACTTTGATTTAGCAGGGCTGAGAAGGAGCTGCGGCGTTTACAACCCCAACTCGACCGCCAGATGCAAAAGCTGCAACGCAGTGTAGGTGAAGCTGAAAGGGACTACCAGGTTAATTTGTATATTTCTGCTGGGCCCTTTGGTGTGCACAGCAGCTAACATTCAGGAGAATCCATTTTGCTGCCATGCCAACAGGCAGAAGTGATAGAACTTGAGGCGGTAGTGGAGGAGGTACATGAAGGTTTTCAGTCATTGGACCAACAAATGAGTCGTGCAGGCCAAACTGCAACAAAGATAGGGGATCGCTTGCAGGTAGAGAGAAATTACGACTGCACACAAAGAGCTTCAGTTGGACTTCACGTTGACATACGCTCCTGTCAGCAGGTGACCTGTTGCTGCAGAGTGCAGAAAGCCTGAGGTCACGAGCAGAAGAGGCCATCAGCTGCATACAGTACATGCAAGACTTTGCAGCCTGCACAGACTTTGCTGAGCTTCCAGAGCTATTCCAAGACAGCTCTAGGCTCTCTCAGGCAGCTGTAGGTCATTGCACCTTTCACCATGCAAAGACTTACTTGCATAGTGAGCGCTTCATCTGGAGGAAATGCTAGCTGATGTGGTTCAGGTCATCACGTGGCTTGTGTGGTTCATGTCATGTTGCATTTGATGTGTACTCTGTATCACGCAGCCTGCATGCTGCAGGCCATGACCGGCCGACTGCTGTCTGTGGCAAGAGATGTCAGTGGGGCAAGAGAGCGCGCTGCGTCCCCTAGTAAGCTACCTGTGGCTGCTGCCAAACAGGTGACTGACGCACTACACACATGGTCAGGATGGCAAGTCACATACTCCCAGGACAATGTTCATTGGGTGGCAAGCACAAACACAGCAGACTGCACTGTTGCTGTGTCAAAATCAGTTTCTTCTATGAGTCAGCGGTTGTTCAGGTAGCAAGCATACAGACGATGACCAACTGGCATCCAGCACGGGCCACAAATCGCGCATCCTGTTTGATGGCTTGTGTTATAGCTTTTTCACAAACAGTGTCCGCTGTACACTGGCTGTTAATTAAGAAGTAGCACCTGCACACAGGGTAGCATCGAGCATGCAGCTCATCAGCTAGAAGCCTACAGAGCTCTGCTGGAGAAGGAAGTGATTGCCAGCTTTGACAAGGCTGTGCATCAGAAGGACTTGGGAACAATGGCCGAGTGCGCACAGGTCATGACACAGTTTCAGCGGGGTGACGTAGCTCTTATGCAGGTGCGACCCTCTGCTGCCATGCTCAAGAGCTTAAACCTCATGTCTTGTCATTCCCACATGCCTGGACAATCAGTGAGGGGTCAGCTGTACAATCTCGTGCAGTTTGACTGATCTGTGTGTTCCTGCAGACATCTGCATCAGAGTGATGACATGGTACAGAGGAAACCTTGACCAACTGTACTGTGCTGCTTCTGCTGTAGAGATACATCAGCACAAGGCCGCTGTTCATTGATGCACGTGAGTTGGCACTGGGTCAAGGGGCCGCCCAGGTGACAGACACCAGCAGCGCCATAACAGCTCTGCGCTCCTTGGCAGCTCTGTACAAGGCCATCTTTCAGGCTGTCAAAGATGAAGCCATCATCATGGGGCAGGTCTTTCCTGCACCTGGGGATGCCCTGGTCATGTTTGTTACCAGACTGTATGAGCAGCGTGTACAGGTAAGCCCTGTCAGCATATGACCAGCAAGACAGCCTCAAGCACTGCCATACCTTACCAATGCTCTGCTCTAGCAATGCTCCAGGTTGTGATTTCTGAGCATGCACTGCTCAGTAAAAACATCAAGCTTGGGTCATGTTTGAGACCATTGCTGCTAGACAACCAATTTTGGGTGATTTGTGCTTTCAATGTGTGCCACCAAAGTAAACTGCCATCGTACCCTAGACCTGCTGGCCGACTCTACAGC
>JAABUP010000362.1_pt1 | contig 102597 bp, 102 predicted proteins | sample 5559201 | NCBI WGS metagenome assembly JAABUP01 (sample SAMN10711887, study PRJNA513373) | rock metagenome | isolation source: Antarctica rocks | place: Antarctica
TTGTTGATATCTATTGTTGATAGCGTAGATGCTTGAATTGATAGAGCACCAGAGCGTGTAAAATTCTGCTTGGGCGAGCGATCCATGATATCATGAACAACGTGCCACATCGAGAATTAGAGGTTTTTGGTCGGCAAAACAGGGTGATGGAAGGCCTTGGGTACCTATGTCGATTCATAGTCAGCAACTAGACTGGCCTAGAGGGACCACACTGATGTTTCTCCTCTGAGTACAACTAAATCGTACATTGATAATCGTCACTTGAGGTTCTTTTCTCAACGGGTTTCTAGACTTTCGCCGTCAAGATCGTCCAGGACAATCCTTCCCACATCCCGTTGGGCGCCTCGGATCATAGGTACACCATTCCTCATCGCTCTCACTCTCTACTTCCCTTACTTCAAAACCCTCTACCTTAGGCTTAGTCGGGACTTCTTTCTTCTCATGCTTCTCCTCTTCATCATCAACGCTTCCAAAAGCATTCTTGAACCCTCCTTTCTTGAATCCTGTAGATGGCTTGTTGTCCGCAGAGGGAAGCGACACCGGCTTGATGGTGATACCGCCAGACTTCTCGTCAGCTCGACGCTCGGCTTTCCGTGCCTTAGCAGCTGCGAGTGGATCTCGTGACATTTGTTTCATTTCTTTGAGGCGCTACGGAGGAGCAAGTCAATATCGAGATAGAAGTTGAGGAGATGATAGATGGAGAAGAACTTTGGCGAAACTTATGGATGCAGTGGGAGAGAAAGTAACAGGAATTGATGGCAAGATGACAGTTCCATCACTGGCTGGAAGCTGCAGTTGCTCCTTTCTCTCCAGCCTAAGCCATACTCTTGAAAAACGAAAGCATCTGAAGCTTTCCCGAATTTCTGCCAGCGCACCCCGAAATACAGAAAAAGAAGACCCGATAGCACAGTTCATTAAAATGTGTCACCGACCTTTTTATGCTGATGATCATAACTCCCCTCATGTGCCTCAAATTCGTTGATCCGGCTATAACCCTTCTGGCAGAGCTCGCAGTAAAAAGACTTGCGAGCCTCGCGCGCAGACTCTGTCTGCAATTCGACCCATCAGCCCTAAAGCCTGCCAATTGCGTGCATACAATTGAATCTTGGAATCGAGGAAATACTGGACGCATGTGACTCTGATGGGTAAGTAGGCAATCATGGTACATATCAGAGGTTGGTGAATTAGGGTAGTAGCAGTAACGATCCCGGATGTTGACTATGGACCATGGTGGAAATCCTTCATCGGTGAAGTAGGATAGAGCTCGAAATGAGAGCCGTGAGACTGGTAGCAGGTACACACCTTGGGAGCCGGGTTCGTGGACCATGGCTGTTAGATGTCGAGGTTAGCAAATTGTGCTTGAATTTTCGCAGGAGCGACGCTCACTGGCGGCATTTTGTCGTTCGGATCAAAATGTTTGAGAATGTAAGTTCAAATTGGTGTGGTCATTAATGATTGAAAAGTGCCAAAGTAAATTAATTTGTAGAGTTTGAAGCATCAAACCCCGGCCACCATTCAAAAATGTCGCTCAAATTGGCTCCAAGATCTTCAATTTTCCGATACGGTCAGATTTTACGGGCACAATTCTATCCTCATCAATCATCAATTTTCATTTGAGCACAAATGCTAGTCTACCTACAGGTGTACGTTTGTACGATGAATGAGTCTTGATGCCAAGACCCCTCCACAACACCTGCCGCTTTGCCGCCCCTTGCTCCTTCCATCAAGGTATCCAGTAGGTACAATGAAGTCGACTCCTCGAGCGTGCTCTGTTCATTACGCATAGTAGTCCAATCAAGTCGCCATCTAGAGGACAAGACATGTATCACCCTAAATTGCTGTCGCCAATATCGACAAGCAGTTGCCCTATACAGATTGCCCGAAAAGGTCTGTGCCATGATCCCAGCCTTCTATCATCGCTTCTTTATCTCTGTCGCCCAACCTTCAATACCCTCGCCTTTGCTGAGACAAGGTATGTTGAGCTTGACACCCTCCATCCCCTTTGTATCTGTCATAAACGGACTGTTACTCATGCCCCCAGCATTCGCCCTGTCCTTTGGCTCCAGCGCCAACATCGGTTCCAAGAAGTTCGCGATGCTCTCGGCCTCTGCCTTGTTAAAGTGGTATTTCTCCTTCAGTACGTCGGGTAGCGCCCAATGCCTTAAGCGGTGGATGTTTCGAAGTTCACCTTTGCGACTGAAAATCTCTTGGGACCATTTGCCGGTCATGTAAAGAGAGCGAGGGAAGGGGCCAAGTAATTCAATGATTTGAGCGATGTGGTCGTCATCTTTGCCGTACTTGGTGCCAGACTGAGGGTCGAAAAGGTAGTCGCCAGTGATTAATTCGAATACCTGTGAAGGTCAGAACGCTGCAGATTGGTGCGAGCACGCGCGTTTCATACCATAGCAGACATGCTCCAAACGTCAGTGCTTGCGCCCCACTTGGCACCGAGGATGACTTCCGGAGACCGATACTGCCGAGTTTGAATGTCGTTCGTGAAGTGGTGGCCGACCCAGCAAGCGTTACCAAGATCCGCAATTTTGACCGAGATTGTATCCATAGCGGTAGCTATGTCTTCTTGACTTTGTTCTTTTGGAGAGTTATTCTTGTCCAGGGAAATACCGGATATTGTTTGAGAAAGGTTCTCACTGGAGCAATAATTAGCTAAATTCGCGGAGAAACATCGTAAGTCTGAGCTCACGCAGTCTTCTCCTGATGCGTCGCTTCCTCCTTTTTTACCTCTGGACTTGGATCCTTGGCATCTTTCAGACCGAGCATCTCCCTCATCGACTTCGGAGGCGTTGCAGAAGCTACAGCACCACTCATTTTAACGCTTTCTTTGGGAGTCGCTCGACCACTGATGGGAGAATTACCTGGACTCTCCGTCATCATCTGATTCAAGCTACTGTGCGATCCTGCCATACTACTCGAGAATCGCAGGCTTTCGAGATTGCTGAAGCTCGCGTTGAGCGGACTTGGTAAAGGTTGACTGCCAGTGATAAGAGTCCTCCTTCTTCGCCGACCGTTGCGATTGTCTTCCTTGTCGTCCCCCTTGGGCTCATCCTTTACGAATGTTTTGACGATTTGCTCGACATCCCCAATCTCAATCAGGACATTTTCGGGCTTCAGATCTGTGTGGATGATGCCGCATTCACGGTGTAGGTAGTCCAAGCCGAGGAGAACTTGCTTGGTGATCTGCTTGACAAGTGGCATTGGTATGCCGCGGTGATTCCATCTCTTGATCAGGCCAAGCAGATTTTCCCCGAGCACTTCGAAAACCATACAAACATGTGTCCCATTCGGTCCTTTATGCTCAAATGAATCTAGCAGACTCACGACGTGCTTCTTCCCCGGATGGCTAGGGTTGGCCTGCACAATCTTATTGAGTAGTTTGATTTCGTCTACGGCGGTTTCCGTGTAGTGTGCAGCAGATCGGACAACCTTCAACGCAACATGTTTCCCTGTCTCTTTGTCTCTAGACAGCCAGACTGTTGAGAAGTGACCCCACCCGAGCTTCCGAGTGACTATATAGCGCCCATCTTTGAAAGTCTCCCCCACATTCACGGGATGATATCCGCCTTTGCAATAATCTTCCGAATCCTCTTCTTCGGCAGTGGCTTCAGCGCCGTCATCACGCGATGATGAGGAGGAGGACGACCGGCTCAGCTGCGGTTTGGCATGAGACGCCGGGGAGCTTGCACTTTGTGCACTACCGGTCGGAGCTTAGCGGTAGACCATTTTTGTTAGAGAATCACGCCCGAAGACACTAACCTAGCACTATTCATGTTGTTGGCACTCTTCGGGCTCGAGTCAGTAGCTTGTTGATCTTCGGTTGTGATAATGGGCTTCAGATCTCCGCCCTTCCTCCTCTTCTTATTCCCGTTACCATTTGCAGCATTATTCGCAGCAGTAGCTACTTGCTTTGCTTTGCTGATGGCGGCTTTTTTGATGTCAGTGCCATTCATCATATGCCGTTGAAACGGTGTAAACGGGTGTTAGAGGATCGCGGTGCGGGATGATGCTGGGTGATCTGTGTAGTGGCGCACACGAGGTCGGTCAATCTCTAGAACTATCTCAAGCACCCCATGTCAATACGGAGGCGAGACAGCTCAAGAGTTTCAATGTACTTGCATGAATGAAAAAACAAAGAGTGTGATGCTTGAGACTGTCGATGTGATAGTGCTGTGGTGTTTGTCGATCAGGGTCTAGATGTCGAGTGTGATGAGTAGGCGCTGGAAGTGCGCCCTGGTCAGAGGCGATGATGAGGCTCAGTGATACACTATGGATGGGAACGCAGCACAACGAGAGAAGGATGAAGCTTAGTGAGGAAGCATTGCCCAATCGAGCCCCTCCAAGTCGTACCTGACTTGGATGAAGCAGTAGGTAGTCACATCAACGCAAAGTCCCGCACTGCTTGGCGACAGCCGCTAACTCCATCGAGACAAGGCGGGGAATTGGCATAAACAATGCTTCCAAGGTTTCTCAACGTGCAAATCGTCTGCCGTGACTGTACCTGAGCATAGCAGCGTGTGCTATGGGAATCATCATTTGGGACGATAGTTTCTTGGTTTGTACCTACTGGAGTCATTGAAAAAGGCTTTCTGCTTAACCCTCTGGACAAATGCTACACAGAATTCAATTGACCCACAGTGTCTCTTGAAAGTCCTCCCAAGTTCGGCTTGACAATACAGCTCTTGCTGACCACTAACAGCCAGAATGCATATCATTCCAGATTGTTTGTCAGACTTTTCTTTCCATTCATGGGGATCCTCTCTTCATTGACGCTCCTTCAAAGTGTTATCAAGTTGTTTCCTTGTACCTACATTGCCATAAAGGCAGTCTTCATCGTCCTACTAACGATTCGTGGGATGGCTCAAGTGCGCTTTAGATCACTGTGAGCCACTGGAATCGTGCAAGCTGTTCCTCGATATATTACTTGAAATATTTGTTTCTAACTAGCTCTTCGTCCTTGAGACTGGCAGGAACCGCAGCATGAAATCAATCTTGGATTGAGCCTGAACTATCTCCCGACGAAGGGCATATCACAGAGTTTTCCGGGACAATTCTGCCTCCCACGGCAACATCGACGATGGCAAGGTCACCTGAGAGGATTGTGCTTGGCTCACTGGGAAACGTTGGCCAGCCACAGAATTTGATGAGATCCATGACGAGATCCTGCAACGTTGTACTCATTGTAAATCCAGAGGTATTTGAGCGGTCTCGGCAGGTCAAGTTCTGCTGCTTGAAGAGGTACATCCTCCACGGTTGGGCTCTTCATGACCTGCAAGCACCAGTATAGTCGTAGGCGGCCTATCTCGCCCCCAGTGGTCGCGGGGTTGTCGAGGTGGCCATTCATCGTACACTAGTCTCTGGTGTCTACATCTATATGAAGACTTTGTCTTTGAGATTTAGCCAATGAGATTTTCCGCTCGGAGTAGAAAGAAGCACAACATTTCCTATTTGGATGGGAACGGAGCTTACTGCATGATCACACGAGGTGAGAGCTCATACAGTCCTGCTCGTCTCGTCCACCTCGGCCCAGAAAGACATACTGCAATATCTCGTCTCGGTCCTGCTCCAGCACTAGGTGGTCTTTACTATTCAGAGCTGAAAGTCCACCCGTGTACAGTTTGGAAAAGCTGCAAAGGACGACTCTCGAACAGCATGAATCGTTGCCGGGACCATTGCTACATCTTTGGTTACATAGGGCCTTATAACGTCAAAATACGGATCTGGCCCGAATCCGCGCAAGAGTTCGACAGGTTGTTGACTTCGATGAGGCAGAGCGAAATTGAAGATTCACGAAAAAATACAGGACGCTTTGATCTTCGGCCTTACATCGCAAGGCTTAGTGCGTCTTTAGAGCGCATACGTCTGACCTACAGCATTATTATAGGAGATCATTGGAAGTCTCGTTAGGTGGCCAATGATTGCGTGAGTTGCACTCATGCATTTTCTCTCGTGGACCCATTAATATCGCATTCAAGAGCGTCTCCAAAGATCTGTACGGTTACTGGTCACACGAGACATTGAGAGGCATCCAAAACGCATCCTTGATTTTTACCTTGCGGAAGGTCGCCCTCCTCTGGGGCGTGAACAGCCCGTATAGCTCGCCAGTGGTGTATTGGTATTGCGAGACGCGAACATGACATGCTAGGATCATAAGAACGATATGATCTTTCAAGAGTAGCAGAAAGCGATTGTTTGTACCTCGTTCAGCGAGTCAAAGCAGATCCGATCGCTAAATTGCTCACCTTCGGCTCGGAGCCCCGCAATGAGGTGCCCAATGATAATCTACACACCACTAGGTGCAAGTCAGGAAAGAGGATGGCCAGCGTCTGTAAGTTCCTTGCAAGTACCCAGTGAGCTCTCCGGACTGCAGATAATGACGGCCATACAAATGTATTCTCTGGTCACCGGTCTCTTTCTCCCACACGGAGGAAACCAATTCAATCCCCGGGGGACCATTTTCGGCAGCCAGAAGTTGGGTAGATTTGCTTTGCGACAGTATGAAAACGACAGGAAAGGGGAGACTTGAGAAGAAAGGCTGATTCTGTCGGTGCAAGAACGATAATGACTTAAGTGTTTGATGCCCCAGTGGTAGCAAGGTCGGCCTCATCTAGCCATAGTTAATACATCAGCATTGCAAAACCATCTGGGAATAAGTCGATTGCAGCCGTAAGGTAGGACTCGAAGGGCGACAGAAGATGTGGGAAGACAAGACTCGAAGCACGAAACAGGGGAAATGGAAGAAGACGAAGAAAGCTGGCCTTCGTATGTAAAAACCGTTGGGAAACAAGGTCGTTGTCGGATCGATTGACGGCTCTTTCATGTCCTTACTCATGAGTAGAAGCACCTTGCCAAAAGATAGCCAGCCATTAGCTTCGTACCACAGTCAAATCAAGCACGTGTCTAATTCGGGCCATTGCTCTAACATCCCCCTTCCGAGACAAAGCGCCCCAGTAGCTGCATAAAGGAGAGCCTCCACGTGTCAACCAGAGATTCCCACCTTTAAGGCGACGGAAGGATTGTGCGACGAAGAGTCCGTTGGTGTTCCACGTCTCCAGTCCATAGCCGAAATTGAGCATGTCGTCCTGAGGATGCTCAGCGAGTCAGGATGATGCCTGCGTCAGACTCCCATCTAAAGCCGCTCGGCCCGCCTTCAGCTCGCAACAATGATGCAACCCGCCGAGCCCGCCGATGCACGTATCTGACACACTTGATCTGACGTGCTTCCATCTGATGTGGAGTCAGACCGGGCAATCCTGGCCCATAAGAAATTAGGGTCTACGGTTCGTACAAGCGAAAGCTAGAGAACTGAAAAAGACGATGATTGGCATGATTGCCTCTGCATAAAGTAAAGTATGTATGGACTTACATTAAGCACATGCACCTTCCATAGCCGCTCGGGGCTTGCCACGCTGCTGCACGCTTGGATCCATTCTCGGCTCACAGACGATCTAAGCTCTTTTGGGGAAAAGGCTATCGACTTCTTCGATACTGGCCCGATACCCTGTCTTGGAGTCAATCGAAGAGGACTGCAGGACGAGGGCGCGACATGGCAAGTATCCCTTGATTCCATTGCGGTGGAAAGGCTTCGCATTGGTGGAGGTGGCGAAGGCGGTGAGGGAGTGTGGACGCATCATAGACTACCGTGGAGCAATGTTATGTATCCTACCCGATTGGGAGCGCGATGGATTCGCTGACCTCCATCATCGAACTCGCCTGGCTTGGCGTTAGGACGACTGTAATGGCACTTGATACTGTGGTCACTGGGGTCATGAGGCTTGCATGGAATGAAGATCATGAAGAGTGTGATGATCATTTTATCTACTGCTGATTGGATGTAGCATGCATAGCTGTTTCGGCCTCTCGGTTAGTGGGTGACGCTGGTGCCACAGTATTGAGGAAGCATGCGGCGGAAAGAGAGACATTTCAGCGTGTACAGTCGTAAATCGTCCTCCCCGAAAGCAATGCAGTGCCTGCAAAGGCTGGTATAATGGTCTATGAGCGTCATGGTAAGATAGCAAACCTCCCAGCAAGCCATGCCACGCGAATTGAAAAAGTCATGTGTAACGTAATCCCTTGTTTCAAGAATCCCAGATCGGGCCGTAAGCCGGTACGCCTCTGCTCTCCATGCCATAAACCACTTTGCGCGTCAGGTTCGGGTTGGAGATACAGAACACGGCTTCGGCTTTCGCCTCCAGGTAAAGGTGGTATGTCAAGGCCACAATGTCCGGTCGTCCAGAGGCCCGCGTGTTGATGATCATGGCGTCCGGATCCGCGGTCGCCACCGCTTGCAGGATGTTTTCTCCATAGGTTTGAAGCGGATTGGGTGTAGACCAGAGTAGGCGACAGGACATGGGATGAGAAACGACCATGGACAGCACAGGGCCTATGCCTGAACCAGTCGTGATGAAGACCACCCGCTTGAAAACCAACGCCATCCGTAGAACTCCGGTGATCGGTATGCCACGAATCCAGTAAGACTTGGCCGGCTCCATGATTTGCTTTTTCGTCCAGTCCCCATTGTCAGATACAATGAGCGAAAAGGACGAACCGTCAGCTGCAGGGATGGAGGCAAAGGCATGCCATTCTTTCATCGGATTGTGGGTGATTCGGATGCCAAGAACAGCACCTATTTTCATGTATTTGAAATGGATCCGAACTGCGTGATTTGAGAGAACCTCTGGATATGCTGCCACCTTTCTGAGCCGTAGCCACGGTAGGATGATGAAGAACGTGATCATGAGCAAGAACCAGAAGGCTGGAGCTTGGATTACGAGCATGCCAAGGGAATCGGACCCAGGGATCTGGGACTGCGCGTGCAATACAAGGAGGATCTCAACCCAGAACAGGGCAACAGCGATCCATCCAGCGAAGCGATGAATGGCTTCAAAGGTATTGTGCGAGAATATTCGAAAGTTTGGAATCGCAAAAACACAGATCGAGACGAACAGGATGAGCAAGAGATAAGTGATCGTGATGACTGCAGGTTGGTCGAAGACTCCGTCGGCTTGCTGTTTGGTGACGAGCGCTGTGTAGAGAATGAACCAGACGGTCGCTGAGGTTGCGCAGCCACTGTGGACGCCTCCAAAGTGGTAAAGCTTGGCGACGCAACGGCGAATGCGCAACGGCATCCACAGGGGTGTCCAGCAACAGATGGTATAGAGGCTATTAATGACATTCTCCTGTCTGATCAAAATCGCCCCTAGGATGTTAGCAGAGGCGGCCGTTGCTACATTCCCTAGAGGGGGGCCGAAAGGTTTGGAATGCCTATGCAGAGCCAGTTCAACGACGAAGGCGATCATGTTGCCGATGAAGACAATCGAGAACAATCGCTTATAGACGGATAGAAGATTGTGGCGTAGGCGTCTGAAGATCCTCCGTTCTCGTTTGTAAGGCAGCCTGGGTATCTCGTCCGGGGGTAAAGAGATCCTCCAGTTGGAGCTGTATGATGCGTTCGGGGTATGGCCTCTTCTCATGATGGGCGCGACATCTGATTTCTCATAATTTTGGGCTCCCAGTTGATGTTTGACGAGGATAGGAGCGACGATGCCTTTCTCCACATCTTCGGCCGAGGTCTCTGATGCGGTGCCACTACTCAACGATTGGGAGGGAATGGATTTTTCGGTCGGATAGCCTAACGATTCCGCCCTCTCCAAGGTCATGTCCTCTGGTTTAAAGGGATTTCCTTTCGCCGTGTCAACAGACGTGGTAGACGCTGCATGGGTGCTTGGGGCTGGAGGCTCATGGGGCGCTTCGACATCGTGAGAGGCGAGCGATTGATCATGGCCATCGCGCCGGCCGTGCTCTGCCTCTGCCATACCGCGCAGGTCGTCCTCGGCCAAGTCCCTCTTCTCGGTTTCAACCATACCGGACATGTTCCCTACATGGGGTGAAGGTGAAGGCTGCAACATGGTCAGCCTGGCACATGCCACGCGACGGCCAAGGTGGGTGGACGTTTGGGGAAGCGTACATGGATCGCTGGTGCGTACGGGAAAGATGTGGGGACGCAATGCACTGAAGTCAGCCGCAATGCATACGAGGCAGTGTTGCGCACGGTAGATCTTTCAACCGGAGCGGGCAGATGTTGATTCACACACGTGCATGTTAAACAGAGAATCGGGATGACAGTGGCGCAGGAGGGAGTCAGGAGTCAGGTGGTGGTTGAGGGAGGAGACATAGGACGTGAAGGAGAGAGGTATAAGTACAACGACGAAGTGAAGTGAGGTCCGGTAGGAAGAGAAACAGGTAGCAGGAGGAGAAAAAGAAAAAGAGCTATTCAGTAGCGCTGGCCTGGCGCAGCGAGCAGCACAGTGGACTGCTTCGGCTCGGACTCTCCTACTGTACACCTCCTCCCCTTCAGCTTCGAAAGGCTCAATTGCTAGCTACCTTAGCCTTCGACCAGGGTACCCTGGGCCTGCACTAACGCGAGTCCGCGGCCAAGCCTCGCCGATCGCAGGACGGGCACCAGGCCTCATCGGGAATGCCACCGGATACCCCAGCACGGGCGGACGAACGTGTTACGTGGAAGAGGAGGCCGTGCCGTGGACGAACGGGAGAGGAACCGCGCAGGCGAACCAACAAAGAACGGGAGCACGCTAGCCCTCCTCGCGGATCGCATTATTTCAAATCATGGGGGGACACAGGAGACGTCTGATGCTGATGGGGATGGGGATGGGGATGGGCGGAGTCGTGAGAGAAGGCTGCTGGCGGCTGCCGAAGGATTCAGCGCCCGTCATCTTCTAGCCGGGTCTGGTTCAGGGCAAGAGTGCCCCCTTAGCAGAACTTCGTCCCATGCCATCATTCATGTCGCGACGGGCGGCAGATCAGAGTCGATGTTGCTGATGCATGCTGACTCTGAGGGCCAAGGCGTCCCAGGCCCTTACCGCGATAAGAGATAAGACAAGGACCTGTAACCGAGGCGACAGTGCCGTAGCTACTTCGGTCCCACCATTAGCCTCGTCCTGTTCGGGGTTAGTCGCCTCGCTTCGACCACCACGGCGGTCGGAGACTCGGGACCTCGTCTCGACTGGTGTCGCAATCGCAATCGCAATCCTCGGCCAAGTGTGGTGCGCTTGAGGCAGAGACATCGCCGTCGTCGCCAGCGCGGGGGAGGGGGGATCATCATGCACCCAGTCTGCACGTCTGCAGAGCATTCAGATCTCGGGAGGGCCAGCCGACGCCCGTGGGGAGGGGCGGGATGACGATCCTCAGGAGATCTCATGCGGCTGGCCAGATGGGACTATCGCTGTCTGCTCTCTGCGCCCACACTGCCTCGACGGCGGCGATCAAACGAGCTCAGCCGAGTGGGCTCTGGCCTGGAAGAGCAACGTTTCGCCACGTGAGGCGTCTGATGCATGTCCCAAGCCCCTGCTTCCAGCGGTCCAATCCGCACGCTGCCGAAACAACCAGGAATTCCTTCGTTTCTCAACGGCTATCACGGGGTCGCCACATGGTGGGCCAATGGGAGGAAACCGTCCGATGTCATGCCGGATTGTGCAAAGGCTGTCATTCTTTCGCTCATGGACCTGACACTGGCATCGCAACCCTGCCCGGATGCCGATCGAAAGCGAGAATTCATGGAAGCGCAAGGGCTGCTTGAACCACAGGGGCTCCGCGTACTGCAAGACCATTGGCCAGGGGTACGGTCCAGTCGGCAACTCCAATGCGGGTCGCGGCCTTCTGATCGAACGAATTTTGGGTTGAATTCTCTTCGAAATATCGTATATTCCGCCTTTTCCTGGAGTGACAAATCGTCTCTGCTGAAAGACTTCGCAACAACGCAGAATCGTTGTATCAACGATAGGGCGAGGAACCTGCATATCGCTTCCGAGCCGGCACTGTGCAGCCGCTACCACAGCATTAACTACAAGTCGGTACTCACTTCATTCCGCGCAGGGTCCGCGAAAGGATGGCTATCATTCGCACAATGTCGGTCACTTGGTCTCTCTCGGATGGCTGCATTTCCGGCATGAGGAGAACCCTACGTGAGTACGGTGTAGCTAGTGGTCTGTGAGGTAGTCGTCATCCTTCAACGGCTATCCAAGAAATAGGTTAATTTAATGAGGCGTTGTGATCTTCAAAGGTCACATTATCGGGTGAGGGTCCGGCCCACCACTCATACCTCACCTGTAATCTAGAAACTTAGTGAGATCTGAATTGCTCTGAATTGCTTTCCAAGCTGGGCAGATGCCTGTTAGATCAGGCTGGGCTCGGTTCAAGGCGATTCACCAGTGATGTGACGGTAGGACGCATGCTGGTTGACTGTCATATTGGAGAAGACCGAGGAGTCCACGTCAAAGTCCAGCGTCTGTGAAAGCAGACCAACGTCTCCACGGTCGAACATATCCTCCCGAAAGAATGATCATACCGAAAGCGTGGGTTAGCGAGAACATCAGCGACCGTCAATTCTGAGAACCTTTTGTGGGGCGCCAGATTCAAGAAGTGGCCTTGGGTAATCAAAGGGGAAATATGGACACATTCCGCCAGGGTGGACTTTTCTCGAGAGGTGCAACCGGTGCCATGGTTCAGTCTTCCAATAATTTCCTTTGCCTTGGAATTGGTCTAGATGGATCCGCAAGAGATCAAGGATCGGAATAGAAATGAAGAACCATCCTTCAGATTGCTCCCTTGATCGTGAAAGGCCGATGGTGATATACCCCCGAAGTGTTTTACAAGGAGATGAATGGATATAGTCTTAGCACGATAGTTTAGCAGCATGCTTCAAGGGTGGTACGACCGTAGCCACCGAGCGCCGAGGAGGACGATCGGTTGCGTTCCGCGGCAATAAGGCACTTATCGGGCTTGTGAGCGCATAGTTGGTAGACGCCTCAGACCGATGATACTTAGATATGCGCGAGTAAGAATTACTTTACCTTCGGACGCTGGAGCAAGATACACCAAGTCAGACTTAGTTGGGAGGGTGTGGCAGCATCAGTCAGACCGATGGAGTCACAGAGTGAATCCGAAGCATCTCATGATCTCAACCATCCACCAGCAGTGTCTGACATGACTTTACCCCGGAGCCTGATTCCATCACGCAAGGAGAGTTTGATCCACGTTGGGAGCGGTTTTGTCACGTGCTCAGCCAAAAAAAAGCGTGTCAGGGGCTGGCTCCCAAGGTATGCCAAGCTTAGACTAACCCAGACGGGACAAGCGACGTGACATCTCATGTTGCTGCTAGCCTAATGGCGAGTCATTTATTCCTAAGGGGACGTTCATCATAATGGCCTTCTTAATTGACTTCGAATATCGCTGGTAGGTTTGATTTGGGGGAGTACCAGCCTGGAGCATTGTTCGTTTATGGGCCGATCAGGAGACATTCTGCTTCCATTAATTCACCTACATCTGCTCTGATCTGGACTTCCGATTGATGGCAGTGACTTTGATAAGGCCTTCGAAGAGATGGCGCCGCAGCAAGCACCAAAACGAGATGTCGTCTGGGCCGACGTTCGCACTTCCCTCCTCTACTGCAATGCCTCTCGCTAACGGACTGCGTAGGGATTACGAGGGATTGCGTCTGTCCTCGTCGTCACTGCCCACATCTGTCGCGCCCTAGTCCCGCACCTCCTTTCTCCTGCCATGTCCGACAAGCTTCCTCCTACGCTCTTTCAACTGCCTTTCTTCCGATGTCTGGTCATGGGCCGAGCCAGTGTGGCCGCCTTCGCCCTCCTCGCCGGCTTCGTCAATTCGCTCAAACCAATCAAGCTATCTCGTGCGGGCAATGCTGACACAGCCTTGTCCAGCGTCGCCAAGAGTGCCTTTCGAAGGACAGGGCGCTTCATGATACCAGCCGTCATAGCGACAACGTGCAGCTGGCTGGCATGTCAGTTTGGGGGATACAAAGTGGCCCATGTGGCAGACTCTGGCTGGATACGGGACACGAGTCCTGCCCCCAGTCCATCTTTTGCTGCCGCCTTCTACGACCTTTTCTCGAGTCTGGCCACCACCTGGCTGGATGGCTTCAACGCGTATGACAAGATACAGTGGACTCTCACATATCTGCTCAAAGGTTCGATGTTAACATATTTGACTCTCGTCGCGACTGTATTCGTCAAGCCTAAGTGGAGGTTGTTCATCTGCATGGGGATGTATTGCTTCGCATGGAAGGCCGGCGACCGTGAGACTCCATGCAATCCTCCGTCTATTGTATCACTAACGTATCGATAGCACTGATTGGATTCAATGTTTACTGCGGGATCATTCTTGCCGAATTAACTTTGGATTCCGACGTGCAGAATTATGCCGCCTTGCACAGTTACGCTAGGGGTGGAATCTCGGCTGGCTTGATCTTCCTTGGACTTTTCTTCATGTCATATCCCGAGGAGAATCCATCGTGGGCCCGGTGGTCGCAGAATCTTTATCTACTCGGCAATTACATCTTCCCGGTCAACTCGGAGTACGCACGTTACTATCCCGGTTTGGGTGTGAATCTTCTGACCCTGGGTGTGATGTTCAACAACACTGCCAAGAAGATCCTGTCCACCTCATTCTTCTGCTGGATGGGTAAATTGAGTTTCCCCATTTATCTTCTCCACGCGCCTCTGATACGGACGGTATTGACTTGGGCACTCTTTGGAGCATCAATTCGGCCGGATCAAGGAAAAGACGAAGAGGGCAACCAACTGCCACCAGGCTGGCTACCAATTGCTAATCGCTGGGTTGTTGTCATGGCTTTGCCGTTGTTTTACGTATTTCTGTACCGGGTCGCCAACCTCTGGGCTCAATACGTAGATCCTTTTTGTGGCCGCGTGACCAATTGGTTCGAAGAGTTGGTGTTCAGAGATGATGCAAAAGCATCTTCGGAAAAGCCCCTTCTTTTGTCGTAAAGAGCAGGCTTCTGTGTTGTACAAATGTCCTGAATTGCGTTAAATGGGTCGGATTTCGGAGACCCATGACGCATAGGTGTTGCGGGAATCGCATGAAGGTGCATAGTCCTTCTTGTGATTACTTGAATCCGGGTGGAACTCAATGTGTTATTTATGATAAAGTTTGGCATGTACATATCAATGGACATCAAATGATCGTGATGATTGGTATCTGATAAATTGGATTTTTCGTGTTGCACTAGTCCGACACGCACAAGGCTGAGTTCCACTGCAGCATTGATTCACTCTCCCTTGCAACACATCAGACCATAAACTTTTTTCTCTCATAAATCATTGAAAGATGTATCTGTATGCAGCTTACTATGACTGCAACATTATTTCTTATATGCTAGAGAGCCAGCTTGATTCGTAGGCAAAAATGACCGCTGATACCATCGAAGTTATTGGCAGTGCCTCCCCTAGCCCAGATGAGAGACCTCAAACGACCTCGGAGACTGGACAGAACACCCCCTTATTGAGCCTTCCGCTGGAGGTCTTTCAAATCATAATACGGCACATGGATGCTGGAACATTCTACGCCTCACTCCTCACATGCCGACACTTCCTCAAGGCCGCCCGATGTAAACCCAATATCAAACGGCATCTGTACAGCCTTCCGGGCCTCAGGCTAGGTCTGGACGACGTGTCCACATCCGCTCTGTTGCTGCAATTCCGGAGGCGAGCCGCGGAGAGTGGTTGTGCTGCCGGTGTGCTCGCAGATGTGACCAGGTACCAGCAGACATCCCGGACCAGTCTCAGCAATGCAGTCTTCTCGCCCGCAGACCCCTCTCATTCCGGCGGTCAGGCCTATGTAGCCACGGTCCATAACGGTGGTATTGTGCACGTCTATGATCTCGGCAACCGTCACGTACGGCTGAAAGCGGAGCTCCACGTCAGACCCCAAGATGGCAATGACGGCAGGATGGAAATTGTCAAAATGGCTTTCGCTCCCGAGAGCCGAGATCTGGGAGTCTTGTATCGACATGTCCCAAGCTCAAACACATTCCATGTGGGTTCTTTAGGCCATACTGTCTACAAGCTAGTCACGTTCCACTACTTATACGCCAGGACCAAGGGCTACTTTTACGATTCCCACCAGCAGGAGACTAGGGATATCGAAGTCCCGGACGTAGAGGTTCCCGTAGGTCTTGCGCTTGCAAGCAATGGACGTGCTTGTATGGCCTGCAAATCTCAGATCGAAGAGGATTCAACTAATGTCACCCTCATTGGCCGGGATCACAAGTTGATGGAAGCTTGCGATTATGGTGAGTCTTGTAACAAGTCCTCTTGTACCGTTCTCTATTGTCAATTTGAGATAATTCGCTCCACCCGCCCATAACCTATAGAAGCCTCCAACTTCCTGGGATTTGTTTCATGTCAAGGGGTTTCACCCGAGTCTGCCCGTCCTCTGGGGTAGCCAGCGCAGTCTTAGACTCTTGGGGCGATACCTTGAACGCGTTGTCTGTAATTTCAAGTAGTGCCAAGGGAGCGAAAGATCAGTGTCTCAGGTAATGGAGCCATGAAGCCAGCTGTTCATCCCTTCGATTTTCATAATACAGTGATAGACGTTCTGATTTTCCGAGCTTTACGCTCGCCAGTCTCATTGTCTTAGAAGCACGATTGAGTGTTTTGAAATTAAAAATTTCCAATCATCATCATCGGAGCAAATACAGATTCATAAGCGAGGTCATTCGGATCAGGGAAGCTAACTGCTTCCTACAGATAGCTGTCCACAGATCATGATGATCAAGGACCCGCCAGGCTTACCCTATCATAATTTTAAAGATCGTCAAGTCTTCAGGATGCAATTTGTTAGACATGACCACACATTGAACTTATACAAGCCTGGTGATCCCATACATAGCTGGTACACTCATGCATTGAGCCCATTCGAATCGGAATGCGGCCCAGTGTTTCGCAATCAAGCTCTAATCGATACTGGTGCCAAGGAGCTATTTGGATACTCGGAGTGTGAACTGGGAATGCCCTTCCATGGAGCTCATTTTGATGGGCAGCCGGACCCTCTCTGTCAAAATTCTTACCTTGCTCTCGGTATCAGTCGCAATGTCAACGAGATTTCTGGTCATCCGAACGCCTTCGTTGTACAGGCGGATTGTCATGTCCGGGCTGCGGGCTGCAATCATAAGATGGATCTTGATAACGGCAGGAGAGTAACATCATGGAAACCGGTGGCGTTACTTGCCGGATGGCGGAAAGGCGAAAGCTCGTTGGGAACCGTTGTCGCCACTTCGCCAGGTGGTACCAGGGTCGCAGCCGCAACATGGTCACGGATCCTTGTGTGGTCTTTCAACCCCAAGCTACTCCATCAGGGTGAGCTCCGGCACTACTTTCCAATCCGGGATTACAATCAGAGAAAAGAATTTGGGCGCCTGCGGCCAACGCTGCTGACGCCTGCAGGTGTGGTGCACAACATGATATGGACAGACGAGACACATCTTTACGCCACAACTGACCAAGGTCTGGTAAATTGGGACATTGGGCCCAAGAGTGATGGTGAAAGACACGAGTTGACCTTGGCGTATGACGCTTGGCCAGATACGGCTGTTGCGATTCCAGCCTTGCCTCATAAGCTACAAAATCGTCAGTGGGGTTTCACATAGATCCCGGTATCGGAAGGAAAAACACAGCTGGTGTCTCATTATGAATGCCCTCAAAGGTCTCGAAAGGGGCTCCCCCAGACAAGATAGGCGACATCAACGGTCGGAAGGGTGATAGGATCTTGTAAATCCAAGAGACAGAAGGCAGATGATGATGAAGCCTGCGATACTAGCGGTTTAGCGATTCAGCGATTCCAAATGCATTGGCGTTCTGTATCCTTGTTGCTTTGTGGTTCGTGATTGGTGATATTAATCCTCGACAGGCAATACTAAGTGCAGCAACGGGCGAGCTGCATGGTGCAGCTCCAAACCTCCCCAGCTGAGGTCATGGACCAGTCAGCAAGGAGAGATTGATCGAGACAACAACCTTCGCAGCCACAATTTGAGAGAGAGACCATCAGGTAGGTGTTGGAGTTCAGATCACATGCAGAACAAACGAAGCATGGGAAGGGAGGACATCCGAACCGAGCAAGGTTAGACTACCCGAACAATGACGTATCACGCCACTGGACCCTGGAGATCGCTGTCACTGGCCGCATTTTGTCAGCCTCGTTCTCATCCAGGCGAGTCAGGACACCACGCGACAAGCCATTCGTGCCTTCCTCATTCTTTTTCACTGCTGCTGCATTGCCCACTCTACTTTCGAAGACGCTAGTCATGACCTCTCCTTCTCCTTGACTGCCCCCTTTTCGCCCAGTTTTGTACCAGTAAAATACGGGATCTCGCAGAGCTGGGGTTTGTCAAATCCAGTACTGGGAATCCTTCCAGCTCACGTGTGATCTCTCTTAAACGAGACGTGAGATATCTCTTGGCCTGTCTGTACTCTCTCTGACTGTCATCAAGGCATACATTTGAATTGCGAGGCTTTCTGACTGCATCCATATCCGACTTTCACACACCCACGAAGCCCTTGCAAAGGAGACGCCGAGGTCGTGTCACCATGGCTGCTGTTAAGCTTGGTAGGAGGTAACAGCTCCTCGAAGCTTCTAGGCCATTTCAAGACGTTATAGGAGAGGAGAAGAGTTGCAACTTCTTACCATGACTGCCGTGACGACTTCGCGACCTTCCCCGCGAGGATCGTGGTCTCCACGAAGCCCTACCCAAGCCCTCCCTGTCCCCTCTGCCACCCCTTCTGGGTTACCAACCATACGAACGCCAGGGTCTGCTGGCCAAGCAACACCGAGAGGATCTAAAGCATTCTCTCCCCATGGATCACGTACTCAACGGTCCACTAGTCCCAATTACTTCGAGTATGTGACAGACCCAAACAGCAATCCTCCAAATTCCAATGCTGGTATACATGCAAAGAAAAACTGGAGCCCTTCACCAAGTGGTGACCAAACGAAACAGGTCAATTCCCCCCAGAATTGGCCGCTGGAGTCCCACCCCCGACTTGAGAATTTCAGGAGGCAATCAGAAACACAGACGTTCAGCCTAAGCCACGGGGGTCTTCCTGCCATCAGCTCCAAGAGCTACATTAACTCAACAGAACGACCTTCTACAATAGAAAACGTGCCAGACAAGAGTGGGAGAAGGAGGACTGCGTTGTCTTCTAGGCCACATCAAATTGCATCAGAAGATGGAAATGACCAAGTATCTGACGATAGAATGGACGTCGAACGTTCAGACGAGCGACCATCGCTTGTAAAATCTCCAGAGGGATCGACGCAATTCGATGGCTCACGAAGACAATCACCCGCGCAACTGTCGAGCTCGGATCTTGCAAATATACAGAGAACCCAAATCTCACACATTGACGAACGGCACCCTCGCAATTCATTGCCACACAACAGAGTCGATCCTCCCTCACACGTTGTCCAGCGCTCCGAAACACTTCCGTCATCCATCAGCACTGAAGGTCCCACCATGGTTTCCCCTCACGATTTTGTTGAAATCATCAAAGGCCATTTGCCACGAGATGTCCTCCTACTCGACCTCAGAGTAAACCCCCAATACTCCAAGTCCAGAATTCATGATGCTCTAAACCTTTGCATTCCCACGACGTTACTTAAACGGGCATCGTTCAACGTGCAACGCTTAGCAGATACCTTTTCGAAAGAGACGGAAAAGGCGAAGTTTGCAGAGTGGAGTCAAACGAAATTCATCATTGTGTATGACGCAGCCTCAACGCAGCTCAAGGATGCCACATCATCTGTCAATACTCTTAAGAAGTTCACTAGTGAAAAGTATAAAGGCGCTACATTAATTATACGCGGCGGTTTCAATGTCTTCTCCAAGAAGTTCCCTGAGCAGGTAGATGAGAGATCGGCCAGCGAAATCAATAGTCCTAATGCGCAGAAGCTTTCCCTAGATCCTCCAACAGCTGCTCCAGTGGCCGGAGGATGTATGATGCCCGCAACACAGACTGCTGCGAATTCTTTCTTTGCCTCCATCAGACAGAACATGGACCTGATAGGCGGGGTGGGTCAGATGCCAGTGCAAAGACCAGTAGATTTGAAAGAGAACATGGTGGCAGACCTACCAAAATGGCTGAGACAAGTTTCAATCGAGAACGGGGATGGGAAGACTGTCGCTGACCGCTTTCTTGGAATTGAGAAAGCAGAACAACATCGGATGCAAAAGGCCCTATCTTGCAATGTTGTCTATGGCACGCCAGACCCACTTTCACCGCAAGCCGTGCAGATTGCAGGTATAGAAAAGGGTACCAAAAATAGGTACAAAGACATGCTGCCCTACGACCATACACGGGTAAAATTGCAGAACGTCCCTTCGGGTGGATGTGACTACATCAACGCTAGCCACGTGAAAGCTCAATATAGCAATAAGCATTACATTGCATCTCAGGCGCCTGTGCCAGATAGTCTTCAAGTGGGTCTTCATATCCAATGTTCCTGCTTGTACCACCTCTGACAGACATATAGGACTTCTGGCGCGTCGCCTGGGAACAAGACGCTCGTGTAATTGTGATGCTTACGGCTGAGACAGAGGGTGGCCAGCGAAAATGCCATCCGTACTGGCTCCCGGGCGATTACGGCCCATTCAAATTGAAGGCGATCTCTGAACGACGTCAAGCTCTGGAAAAGACCAAACCTAATAGGTCTTTCACCTCGCCTCAAAGTCTCGACCCGACACGGAGACCCAGCCTGAGTCGCCGTCACACTGGGTCATACACTAGCCATCAGTCGAGTCAGCAGACAAATTCGCACACACCGACGCCACCCCTTGATCCAGATACACCTCACGTTATACTTCGCAAAATAACTCTCCAGCATGCAAATCAACCCTTTGAGCCCATCCGAGAGCTCACGCAGATACAATACTCCTCCTGGCCCGACTTTGGTGCACCTGCACATCCTGCCCAGGTCCTTGGCCTTGTTGAACATTGTAATACTGTCATTCGCAGCTACCAGTCTAGTCATACCAGTCAGGACCCTGATAAAGCCTCCCAACAAGGTGAGAGGCCTGTGGTCGTGCACTGCAGTGCTGGTTGCGGCAGAACCGGCACCTTCTGCACTGTGGACAGTGTTTTAGATATGTTGAAACGGCAACGGCAGTCACGCCAGCAGAAGCGCGAAGAGAATGCCATGGATGTAGATCCCAAAGAGCAAGACGCTTGGACTCTCAGCGATGACGAAGATCTTGTCGCGAAAACCGTGGCTGACTTCCGCTTGCAAAGACTGAGTATGGTGCAAACGCTGAGGCAATTCGTGCTATGTTATGAGACGGTTCTGGAGTGGATCGTTGGGGAGATGCCAGAGAGGTACAACGGACTTGGTGTGTCCGACAAAGATCGAAGGAGCTGGGCTGGCTGAGTTGCATTCCTCCAAGCCAGGCGGTATCCCGACGAAGTATGCGACTCGGATTGAATGAGGACCACGACTCAGCAAACTTAATACATGAGCATAAGCTACTAACGTTTACAGCGGGTGATTGCGATTGATTCATCGCGAAGACACCCGCATATTACTCTCTGAGGGATCCCCAAAAAGGCCGAAGCAAGGGTCATGTGTATTATTAGACTAGCATCATTAGCGAATAGAGAAATGTACAATACAATCATTAAACAATGACCCCGTGCTTAGTGACGGCGTAATATTGAACTGGTAATAATCCGCAATACACATTCCACCTTCTTTCCACATGCCCTAACAGGACTCGTTACTCTCCATACTGTTGACCTGGTCAATGCAGATCTGCACGGTTATACGTTTTACCCTAAGGAGTCCTCCAAGATACAACACAGAAGTTTTGCCACCTCATGTCCATATCGCCCAGAAACTCACGTTGCATTTTCGCATGACTTCTGCCAGACCAAATCCGCATTGGCATTTCTTGTTCTCCTGCTCGATTCTATGTATAACCTTTCTCCATATCAATGCACTCGGCGACGATGACAATGGTTTGTAGAAAGGGCTCTAAAACACTTCGGTATCTTTCTTTCGATCTTGTCATTATTATATCGGAGGCTGTTTAAGATGGAATTTTACAATTTCGACACCAAAGCTTGGAGGTGTTGGGTGATTAAATTGCAATCTCATGATTGATGTGATGGTCTCGATACTGTTGGGTGAGAGAATAGGCTCGATACAAGTTCGACAGGGTAGACTTGACCTTGGTCTTTTGTTGCGAATGTCTAGAATAGATGCAGGGTAGCTCCAACAGGGAACCACCCCTTTTCTTCTGTTTTTTTCAGGAATCGAGCATTGAAGTATAATACGGTGGATCCTAATTCTATGGGACCTTGGATGAGGAAAATTCCACACATGTTCAAGCTGAGACAAGATGAAATTGACACGTGAGGTAAACCAGTAGAGGTCAGGGTCATTATACTTGATCGTAAAATCCGTTCTTGCGTAGATAACTTTATTGGGATGACCCTTTTGTGAACTATGAGAGGTTTCGGGAGCCTCAGGACTTGCGATGTTGTACTGGGGCCAAAGACAAACATTCAATCCGAGAAACAATTGCAGCTTCCATTCCAGGCAGGTATTTTGACATTAGCGTCTCTCGCATCCCAAAGCTGTCATCGATGATATGCGTCCAACGCGAAAACGGAGAACAATGTAGATCTAAAATGTACTCGAAGTTTGTGTAGTATGGTAGAGTTTTACCCCAGTGCTACCATAGGATGCCAGATACCCTTTCCTTCATAGGAAACGGATGAACCATAACGCCTTGCTGGAAATAGATGCACCTATCATAACAATGCAACCGAGCGCCCTTCTGTCCCGCAAAGAATCTGTCAAGGGAGGTCAAAACGCCCTACCACTGCTGCCACGCCCAACGGTCTTGAACGTGCTCGCATGCTGGCCCAAAGCCAGCGTATCAAATCTATCGATCCCCATCATCTCGATATCAGTTGAAAAGCCCGCAAGGTAGAAACCCAAGATGATGACAAGATACGTGAGCACCAGGATACTTCCCTTGAAATAATTGCTCTTCCCCTCGCCGTACATGTAACTCAGGAGGAAAATGCAAAGGATCACCGTCAACATATCCCACTGCGGGAAAATCAGGCTGAAAGTATGGTTTATCAGTTCTTTCGGATCAATGTACTGCCCATGAACAGCGCTGAATAGAACTAGAGCTGGTATCTGTAATAGAAAAACCTGCAGAGCGTAGGCAGATCCGATCTCCATGGAAAGCGCAATGTTGCCGTTCATGGCGAAGGAGATGGCGTTGAGGAATTCGGTGGTATTTGGTACGAGGGCGAACAAAGTTATTCCTAAAAACTTTTCGTCAATGTCCACGCTCTCCAGAACGACGTCTACGGTATTAACGAGTATTTCGGCGATCACGGCGTATAATATTGTTGCGCCCAAAAGTATGACAGCGCTTTTGACTCTGCCCCAATTGGGAGCGTCATGGCCACCACCGACAGGGTGCTCGGCTGCGATTGCTTCGTGATCATCTACAGATGGACCGGACGGGCGTGGCGTACGCTGTACAGCTGTATGAGCTGAAGCTGACGTCTTGCGTGGGGCGCTGACTGCATCTCGGGCTGCCACAGTTGCAGCTGTTGCGGCCATCTCAGCTGCCTGTCTTACAAGACTATTGTTGTCTTCTTCGGAAAGTCCCGTCATCTTCACACTGCTCTGGCTTACATTGTCTGCAACTGCGGAACTCTCACCTTCGCTACTCTTTGGGGGAACACGGTGTGGCACCTGAGGTTGCGGAGAACCGCTCGCTACAGACGCCTTACGAGAGGCTTCAGCATTCTGTATGCCAAGACCTCGTTGTTTAAGAGATTGGCTCAGGATCCGCTTATACAGCTGAGTATCCTGTATCGCAGTAGCGGTACTAACATTACGATCGCCAGAACCCTTGCTGCTGCCACTGCCGTGCGCTTTCGCGGGCAGAGAATGTGAGCTTTGCATTGGTTGATGGATGCTGCCGTTGAGTCCAGGAGGAACTTGAGGCTTTTTCTCTTCAGGTTCGATATTCCAGATAGTCGCAGCATGGGTTCTGAGTGTGAACCACAATCCAATAACGTAGGAGAGGAATAGGAGGACTGCAGCAAACCAGCAATAAGGCCGTACTGCCTTAAGGAAAAATCGGTCGTTGACAGCGCGGACTTGAGAAAAGTAACATCGTCGACAATCTTCGTCAGGTCCATCATCATGCCCTCGTCCTACCAGGATGCAGGAATGGCATGAAAGCTCGTGCTGTGATTTGCGTTAGCTATTATAGAGGTCTGCCTGGAGATATACTTACACTTCCGTAAATCTGGTAGAAGAGGGTAGGTCCAAAAGCTGCGATGGTGGCGAAGAGAAGCATAGTCGATGTGACTCCAGCAGATTTGACATTGAACCTCTGAGTCTTTCGCTTAATAGCCCCAAAGCACATGGAAAGGCCAGGTAGGAACAGTATGCCAACGAAGATGCTTCCAATAATGCTTCCTTCAACCAATTGCCCCTTGCCTTGATTTAGGGCCACACAATACAAGAAGACCTCAACCACAGTAGAGAAGAAAGCATTGATGGCCGCGCCAACACCCATCGAAGATTGAGCAGATATTGAAGCTACAGCTTGTCCAATGAAATATGCTAGAGGAATGATAGAGAATAAAGCTAGTGCAAAGACGAATCCGGGGCTGACAATCCAGCTGTTAAGGCCTAACGCGACGTCGAGAACCCAGTAGTCGAAGATCGCGAACAGAACCACACCAATCAAATTGATCAAGAAGATGTTGGTCCCGTCAATAGTGTACTTCCAATACTTCAGACCGACGGCCCGGTAAGTACAAAGGAGTATGGAAGAGGATGGCGAAGAAACCCCTCGGGAGTAGGAAGAATCGGCGTTGAATGATAGTGCGAGGGGATGGCGTCGTAAGTGGTAGAAAAGGAGTAATGTCGCCTTGCCCATTGGGATCCAGAAGACCATGAACCAGCAAATTGCAGACGCTAGCAGCAGTAGAGGTGCAAGCAAGAAATAGAAGAAGACAAAAAATATGACTCGACCGATGGTCCATTGTCCTCGACCAAAGAGCCTTGAACGACGGTTCTTCGGCCCGGTCTTAGGATCTACACCTCGCCTGGGGCGACCCAAGAGACTGTCGTTTTCATCTGCTGAATCGAGGCTCCTTCGTCGTCCAACCAGAGTCCGGGAAGTCAAAGGGCCAAAGAAGAGACGTCCATCCTCCAAGTCTCCGTTTTGCCATTGCTCATATTCCGTAATGCTGCGTCCCTCGCCTTCGTCCTCGTCGGCATACGCTTCGTCTTGCTCAAGCTTGACAAACTGCCCAAATGGGTAGAAGAGATACAATGATAAACCCCAAAAGACTCTGCCATAGTCTGCGGCGGCGGGCGTGAAGCCAAAAATGAAACAGGTGAGCGCGCCCAGAGCTGCGGCAATGGCAAGCCACCACCCAAAGAGAATTGTCCAGAGGATGTTAAACATCCATAGCCAGCGACTAACCCTCTCTCCTGGGGACGAATGTATGTCGCCTTCTGCAGACATCTCTATGGATCTATTTTTCTGATACAGAGCTGGTTTCCAAATCCGTATTCCGAACGGATGGGTTTCGTTGATGGCATTTTGTCTATCTTTAAGTGTGAAACTTTCGGCATCGCTTAGCTCGTCCTCGTCGTCTTCGTCCTCTGGATCTGGGCCTACTGTTCCATCTTCGCCCAATGAATCTTGGTCTTCTGTAGGATTTTTGCCTTGAACAGTAAGATTTTTAACTTGCTCAGCCTCTTCCTCATCTTCGTCTTGAGAGTCTACCCTAGGTAGAGTTGTTGGTTGCGCCGTGGGCCTCCTCCGTAGAGTAGATGATTGCCTCCGCAATGCATGAACATGGCCCGACGCCGACTTAGCTTGAGATGGATGTCTGTACGCATAATCCGATTCGTACTCGTCCGGATCGTCATCAACAGAGAATTCTCGCCCCTTATGAGGCGCTTGAAACTTCGAAGACGCCCGCCGACCCAATTTTGGCTTGCTTGCCGAGGCTATCGGTTCAGGCGAAAGCCCTTGTCGCCGAGCAGACGATCCGGAGCTGCGTGGAGCCGGACGTCCATCATCCTGGGTGGGAGTTCGCTCTCCCTCTGCGGACTGATCATCTGCAGTAGTGAAGGACTCCATCGAGCCTAAACATTGAATCGTCAGCGACGTTTCTGACTAACAAGCATCGGATAGAAGAACCATAATCAGTGCTTGTAGAGATAGCCGGTGGACGATTTCGTCGTACTGTTCCGGTCCTCGTAGCATTTTCTTGGTCATCGTCGTGTGTGATGGGCTCGAAGCGTCGCGTTGGAGAGGGATCTGTCGAGTCGCCATGCCCTGCAGAGCTCGGCGGGTCATCATCGGATGGCATGCTGTAGAATTTGTTTACTGGAACGGGCGTTCATGAACTAGAGGAAGCTAGCTGGCAAGTATAATCGAGCGGGATCCTTTGTTTCGGGTTGGCGAGGCGCTGGAAGATGTAAGAGACCAGCAGATTTTGGATATCCTCGAGGAGAAGGATCATGGCCAGTAGAGAGCTGTACGATGAAGGGATAGTGAGTCAAGCTCGACAGGCATGGACGGTGAGGAAGGGCGACCGTGTGACCAAAGTCATGTCTTCAATGGCAAGATTAGATACCTGGAAATGTGCCAATGTTGGGATGCCTCGGGAGGCTAACGGCTGGCTGCCCTAGCTCGCCTAGCGTGTTCTTGCCGGTCTTCTAAGCTGCACCAACCTTGACTGGACTTCTACAGTCACAGTTTAGAACGCCTGTGTTTTCAAACAATACCGGCTTCATAGAACGAGAATCTCGGGTCCTATAAACAGTGCTTGGATCGATTGAGTCCCAGGACAGCATTAACCCCCTTTCACTGCTACCGCTCCAACTACCATTATCGCCGCCATCATGGCGCTGGATACTTTCTTTCATAACAAGATAGAGGCCGCGAAGCTCGAGATACTGGAAGGGCAGGCTGTTCTCCGACGGCTAGAGGCACAGAGAAACGATTACAACTCAAGAGTCAGATTACTACGAGAGGAGCTAGGTTTACTGCAACAGCCTGGCTCATATGTGGGAGAGGTGGTCAAGGTGATGGGTACGAAGAAGGTCCTTGTCAAGGTGCATCCAGAAGGCAAATATGGTGTGCCCCTTCTCCAACGTCATGCAAGATTATAGCTCACAAAATACCCTTTCAGTCGTCGACGTCTCGGAAAGCGTCGACCTCTCCAAGCTCACAATCGGCAAACGCGTCACCCTCCTCTCCGACTCCTACAAGCTCGAAAAGCCCCTCCCTTCCTCCGTCGACCCCCTCGTCTCCCTCATGATGGTCGAGAAAGTCCCAGACAGCACCTACGACATGATCGGCGGTCTCGGCCAACAAATAAAGGAAATAAAAGAAGTCATCGAGCTCGGGCTGAAACACCCGGAACTATTCGAATCCCTAGGCATAGCTCAACCAAAAGGCGTCTTACTATACGGACCCCCAGGAACAGGGAAAACCCTCCTAGCAAGAGCAGTAGCGCACCACACCGACTGCAAATTCATCCGCGTCTCCGGCTCCGAACTAGTACAAAAATACATCGGCGAAGGCAGCCGCATGGTGCGCGAGCTCTTCGTCATGGCCCGCGAACACGCCCCCAGCATCATCTTCATGGACGAAATCGACAGCATCGGCTCCTCGCGCGTGGAAGGCAGCTCCGGCGGCGACAGCGAAGTCCAACGCACCATGCTCGAACTCCTCAACCAACTCGACGGCTTCGAGCCCACCAAAAACATCAAGGTCATCATGGCCACCAACCGTCTCGATATCCTGGACCCAGCACTTCTGCGCCCTGGACGCATAGATCGCAAGATCGAGTTCCCGCCGCCTACGGTCGAAGCTCGCGCTGATATCTTGCGTATTCATTCGCGGTCAATGAATCTGACGAGGGGTATCAATCTGACGAAGATTGGGGAGAAGATGAATGGGTGTAGTGGGGCGGAGTTGAAGGGTGTGTGTACGGAGGCGGGCATGTATGCGTTGAGGGAGAGGCGGGTACATGTTACGCAGGAGGATTTTGATCTGGCGACCGCGAAGGTGCTCAATAAGCATGATGATAAGGAAGTTAGTTTGGGGAAGCTGTGGAAGTAGTGGAACAATGGTCGTCCACCAGCGCGACCGCATTTTTGATCTGTATAACAAGCTGTGGTGGCATCAATAGAATCGTCGGTCGAATGTCCCCCTTTCTAGAAGCTTAAGACATGATCAACGGCAGATGATGACACAGCGGCCCATGCTTCGGGGACCAATTGCCGTCCATATCGCTTTGACAAGATCAAAGCCGGTTGCATATTCCCATGCAAAAATTGGTATTTCCCATGTAGTCATAATGCTATCTACTTTACTTTTCGGTCGAAAATCGTAGCTAAGATCAAACAGCTCAAGCTAGTCTTTCATCATCGTCAGCAATAGAGACCCTTGTCTTCCAAGCTACACTTTTGTACGTTTCTGTACACTGACCTTCAGGACGCCTCCACCTTCGGCTTCACCGCCCCCTCCGGTTCGTTGGCAGGCTTTCCCCATTTTGCAACCACTTGATCGACATCCTTTCTGTACTGCTGCTGACCCTCGCACTGCTCAAGGAAGACCTTGTACTTTACTTTCAACAATGCCTTCTCATGAGGATCCGAAGTCGGAGCAACGGCGCGACCTGGCTTGGACATTCGATCCATGATATCCCACAGCGGCTCCGTTTTGCCGTCTTTATCTGCCGAAGCTGCCTTTGCGCCTAACATGGCTGCGCCGTGGGCCACGGCTGCGTGTACATACTGTGGGATGAGGACGGGCATGTCGCATGCTGATGCCATCAAGGACATCAAGACGGCGTTCTGGCATTGACTTCCAGACATGAAGATGGATTTGATCTCATGACCGGACTTGTTCATCGTCTCGATGATCTGGTGTGTCTGCAAGGCAATGAATTCCATTGTCGCGTAGTAGTACAGAGCCAGTCCATCCTGGGTTTTGTCGCTACTGAGACCAATAACGGAACCAGTCATGCGAGGATCGGCGACGGGCGAACGATTACCGAAGAGATCACCGTAGAAGAAGAAATGGCGGCCTAGGTAAGAGATAGTAGGTGCTTTCTGCTTGGTCTGCATGTCCTTGAGATGTTCATTCAGATAGTCATAAATGTTCATGTTGTAGCTCTCGGCGATACTGAGGACTTGCTGGAACGACGGATGAGTCTCCAAGACGTGCTTGAGAAGCTCACCTGTGGCTGACTGACCACCTTCGGCCATCCAGTAGTCTGGGATCAGCACGTCGCGGTAGGGGCCCCAGACTCCTTTGACGAAATTGGGCTTAGGAGACATGGCAATGTGACATGTCGAAGTACCGGCCACAGCTGCAAGGCGGGTGAAAGCTTGGTGGCGGTCATTGCTGGCATATTCAGCACTCAGCGCTGACCCTCCAAGCTTGACTTTTGCGCCCACGGTCCCAACCCACCCGGCATAGGCGTCGATGACACCGCTGCCAACTGCAATACCGGCGGGCAAGCCAAGCTCGTTTGCTGCTTTCGCGCTTAAAACTCCGCACTTCTCGCCAGCACTTCGGTATTTGCCATTCTTGGCTGTCAGTCAAGTCGGCAACTTTCAGAGGACATTTAAAGCACTCACTTCGCCATTGACGCCCCCTAGGCGCTTGAAGTCATCTTTCACGAGGTCGCCGAGACCAATTTCCTCCAGGAAATCGCCCTGCCAACCTTTGACACTGCCGTCGACACCGACGGGCACATATCCTTGCTTGCACACAGTACTACAGAAGCTCCGATTCTCGTTCCCGGTAGCCATGTGCGTTAAGGCATCCGCCAAATCGTAAAACTTGCATCGATCGAACAATTCCTTAGGCATGTTGTTCTTCAGCCACAAGACCTTGGGGATTTCCATCTCGATGGACATTGTGCCTCCCACGTAGCGCAGTAAGTTGTGATCAGTGGCGTTGATCTTGGCGGTTTCCTCGACTGGCCGATGGTCGAGCCACAGGACAATATTCCGGTCATTGTCGAATTTTGGGCCGGTCACCGAGACTGGTTCATCGGTGTCTTGGGAGAATACTGCAAGGGAGCAGGTGGCATCGAATGCCATGCCCCTGATAGTGCCAGGGTCGATATTGTGTTGGTTCAATATACGCTGGACGGAGGAGCAGATGCATCGCCAGATGTCATTCGTTGATTGTTCCTATTGGGAAGAGTCGTCAGGTTTCACAGGCCGCCAGTGGACTCGGCAGACACTCACATAGTAGCCTTGCTCTGGTTGCCAGAGCCCAATGTTCTCCGAGGCCAAACCGACAATATCTCCCTTGTGATCGATCACACAGGCTCTGGCACTACCAGTACCAACATCTATTCCGATCTGGCGAATGTCGTGTTGTCAGGGCTGCTCTCCTCAAGGTATGGAGGAGCGAGCACCTACATAATGATCCATGTGAGGGTTCAATTCATTGTGAGGGTCCGTCGACTACACGAGTTGGACGTTAGTCTTGCTCTGCCAGACCAAAAGTGCCCGCGAGGTGGGGTCCGGGATATTTACTCACCATCTGCCTCGAGGGCTGGCGGTATGGGGTTCGGTAGGGTAGTGAATTCATGGTGGACAGTGCTGAGTGTGAGGGGAGAATTTGAAGGTTGAAGGGATTGTAGAGCTCAATTGGGGTTTCCAGAAATGGTGCTGTTGTGGGAGGATTCGATGTCTTTCACGTGCACCAATCTATCGATGGAAATCTGTGCTAAGGGTCAAAGCTCCAGATGAAGCTCTCGGTATGGTCGAGCAGGACTCGGGCGAATGTTTCGAGGGACGTTCAGCGGCCAGATGGGTTGAAGGTTGAACAAGTACAATGAATTGAATTTGTGAACTTAGTCAGGAACGGTGGGGGGAGGTGGGGTTGTTTAATCAGCCCTAAGGCAGCTCTAGCGCACCTGCCGCCGGTCCTACCAAGGTACACGTCGTGCGTATTTCCACAGACACCTGGCGCCAGAGATCAAGCTCCAAGGTGGGTGTCCACCAGTATCATGTGTCTAGACCGCTCCTCCGGCCATGGAAGACGAGGAGGGTAAAGGTGGAAGTGGTAAGGTAAGGTCATGAATAATGATCTTCTCGGACATCGACCAGCTAATCTCATCCACTTCGGGAGCTCACCGCCCAATTCGACGGCCGCTAGTGGGCTTGCTGCATATCGCCTGCCGAGCGCTGGTCCTCCCCACGCCTGCAAACTCATCGACAGGCTACTTCATCCAGTTTTTGGGTTTCCACCTGGTCATGAGGCCTTCGTAGTGATGGCCGACATCCACTTCTGCTCATCCTTCCTGAGACAGGTTAACAGTGCCTCGACAGGATTGGTCACTCGCAGCTTACCGGTCGAAATGGAGCAACATGCCGAGGACAGGGATGAGCTGCATCTGGTGCTTCTTGTCCTTTTGCTCCAGGAACTGGAGAAGCACGTTCTTGAGATAGACGTAGTCCATCGCCCCCGGAGGTTGGCCGTTGGGAGCGTCGACGAGTGCCGCCGAAGGCGTCCTGCCTCTGGCCGTTGGTGATCCCAAGCGCGGCGTTGCATTGGAGGACGAGCGTGACGACTGTGCGCTTGTGTCCCTGGCATTGGATTTGGCTTTGGCCGTTTGGATCTTGCCCATTTCGTCTGCCATCGACTACGATCAGTCAGCATAAGCATTTTAGCCAAGAAAAATATGTAGAGGGAACCAACCTTGTTCGACTTCTGAAGCTTTTCAAGCCGATGCTGTGTTTCTTCCACAGATCGACGCAACTCCGCTTTCTGTTTCTCCAAGTCTCGCGCTTGCCGTTCACTCTCATCCAGAGCATCTCGCAACTCTCCCATGGCTCTTCGGACCTCGTCGGCCTCCCTCGTGGACTGTCCTGTCTGATGCTCGAGCTCCTCTCGTCGCCTTCTCCAATCCCGCTGCGCTATCTCCAGCTCCGCTTTATCTTCCTCGGCCCTCTTCATATTTCTTTCAACATCCCGATACTTGTTGCGAAGATCCTCCAGCTCTCTGGCTCTTCGTCTGCCTGCCGTGCTAGCTTCGTCCTCAGCTCGGTCACGTTCCTCAATGGCCGTGTCCATACGCTCTTTCATCTCTCGAGTCCGGGCGTCAGCTCTGCTCTCTACGTCAGCCAACAACCTCCTCATGGTCTCCCCCTCGCGGCTTCGTTCGCCGAGAAGGCGATGAGCATCTGCAACCTCCTCATCAAGGCTCTCACAGCGTTCCCGGGCTTCTTTCATCTGGACAGCCATCTCCGCGGTCTGGTCTCTCATGCTGGCCATCAGACTCTGGGCACTTGCATACTGTGCAGATTTCAGGTCGACCTCCTCCTTTAGGCCCTCATTGTCCGCTCTTGTCTTGGAAAATTGCTGCTCCAGATCCCTTAGTCTGCTCTTGATGGTTAGTAGCTCTTCTTGTGCCTCCTCGAGCTCTTTTTTGAGCCGATCGAAGGACTCTGTCGCCCGACGTTTCTCAGTCTCTAAGCGCTGAATGTCCTGATTTATCTTGGAGCTAGTCTCCTCTGCTTTAAGCCTGTTGCTGCTTTCTTGGCCAAGTTTCTGATTCAGGGACTTGATTTCTGCTTCCCGATCCGTAATGATCTTTCTCAGCCCTGCGACTTCAGAGTGCATCTCCTCGTGCCGTGAGTCTAATCTTTTGAAGTCAGCGTCTTTTTTTGTAAGCGCCTCTTTGACAGACTTGACCTCGGCGGCCTCGCTCCTCAGAGTATTGATTCCTGGCTGTGCTTTCTGTAGAACATTCCTGAGGTCATTCAGATCTTTGAATCTGGTAGAAGCAAGTCGTTGAGCCGCTGTAAGGTCTGCTTGCAGACTTGCAGCCTTCGCTTTTAGATCCTCAAATTGCACCGTAAGGTCTTTATGCCTTTGCTCTGACCCCGTCGCATCAGATTCATGAATGCCTCGAAGCTCTGCAAGTTCCTTTTCAAGCCTAGTGATTGTAGTCTCTAAAGCTATCTTCTCTGCCATTAACTCCTTGGCCTTATCCTTGGCCTCTACGTGCTCTTGCCCGACGTTGACAAGATCATCCCGAAGCGTTTCGATCTCTTCGCGAAGCCCATCTTGGTCCTTGAGTTTGCCATGCATTCTTTCAATGGCTGCATCCTTTTCATCTAATAAAATGCGCACCTGACGGAGCTCTTCTTGCAGCCTTGATAGTGTATCCGACTCGATTGGCTCTTTTACTCCAGGACTGTTGCCATTTGGCTCTGTATTGGCGACTGTTTGACTATCGTGACCGTGATCTACGGATAGTTTGCTAGATTTCTTCTTCTTCTTGCTCTTTTTCTTGCTCGCATTGGAAGCATCTTGTCCAGTGGCAGATTCAATTTTACTGTTGGGCTTCCCGTCATTTGATATTTCATCAGCGACCCGTGCCGATGTTTCCTTGGGCGGTCCCGGATCTGCTGCACTGTTCCTGACTTCGACAGTATCTAACCTCTCCTGGAGAAGGGCAGACTCTTTCGATGACTTCTCGATCACGACTTTCAAATCCTGATTCTTTTCCTCGGCTTCCTTGACTTGGGAGCGCAAGGCTGCTACAATTTTTTGTAGCGTGTCAATTTTCTTCTCGCTCTGTTCGCTACTAATTTGTGTATCGGAAATTTGAGTTTGCAAATTGGAGATGGTAGCTTGAAGCTCTCCAACCTTGCTGTTCGCATCCTTGTCCTTTTGCGCAGCCGACTGGGCGCCGTCAAGCTCATCTCTGACAGCTTCCAGTTGGGCAATAAGTTCACCGACACGTTGCGACTCATGTGAACTTTGCTCATTTTGCAGTTCATGCACTCTGGTCTCAGCTGCACGTAAATCAGTGCGCAGTTGCTCCGACACCCTTTCCGTTTCGAGTTTCTGCTCTTTCAGGTCAGATGCTGAACGATCTTTGCCATCTCTGAGGCCATTCAACTCCCGGGTCGCCTCCTCGAGGGTTTGAACCATGCTTTGCGTGGATTCCCTAGTCACAGCAAGGTCCCTTTTCAGATTCTGCACTTCATTCTCTAGGCCCTCAATCTTTTGTTGGCTATCTGTCAGCTCGGTCTCCAATCTGGGAATCTCGTCATCATATGAGAAGATGTCTTCTGATCCTTGCCGAAGCTTGGATGAATCGATCGGCTTGGACTTTGGAGAGAAGAGAGACAAGCCCCGCACCGACACAGTAGGTGACTTAATCGAGGAAGGTGGGGATTTCTGCGACACCCCAAGAGGGTCCCCATCAGTCACATCTTGTGCTGTAGCGCTGTCATCGAAGCGTGATCCAGTGGTCTCTTTGCTAGACTCGTCCAATCTACCATCGGTATCTTTCGAATTACGAAGATTGGTGACTTCGTCCCAGGCTTCCTTGGTGCTTTTCTCCGCGATGCTTAACTTTTCTTTGAGCGTGTCGCGCTCGGTTGATACTCTTTTCAGCTCGTCAAGCACCATGTCTCCTTTAAGATTGACTTGGTTTAGGTATTCTACTAGTGCCTTCGGATCGCTAATCGAAGTCAGGGGCGTATTTTCTCGTAGCGATGTTTCGAAAGGCTCGATCGTGAGGACCCTCGCATGAGCCACTCGATAGGATCTGAGCAACTCTTGACAGCGTTAGCCTTACTGCGGCTTGTAATCTTCATTCTATTACGCACCGTGATACCTCGCTTCGAGCTTCTCGAGCTTCCGGAGCTTCACGCGAACATCCGTAGGTAAGTCTGACGACGTCCTGGGCTCCCCCTCTGCTACAGCGATTTCACCGCTCTCTTGGCTGTTCTCCCCAACTGTCTCCTTCATCTTCTGCGCCGCCGTACTGCCCCCATCACGATCAGCAGCAGGTTTTGGAGTCCCAGATCTGCCTTGCTCGTCATCGTCAATCACGAATTCAGGCTCAAATTCTGCAGGGTCAGGCCCCTTCGCTGGGGATTTGCTATCCCGCCGCCCTCTTGATTGCAGTGAAGCCTTTTTGGAGGGGGAAAGGTTCCTTGACGACGCTCTTCCAGCATTTGATGTGGATCTTGAGGGAGAGCCTTGAGATAGACGTTGACGTGCTTGTTCTTCGGCAATCCTAGAATCGATTGCTCCTTTGAGGCGCTACATTCTTGTTAATTCACAGTACATTTGAAGGACGCACGATTTCTGACCTGAAACATGGCGCTCTGGTCTCAGCACTGCCTCAGTCTGCATGGTGAGTCAACATGGCAACGTGCATTCCCCCATTGTGTGAAATGATGAAGTGAGCAGGCTTAGCGGTTTGACAGCTGCTGTTATGTCTTAACCTCCTATCATTCGACAGCCCAAGCGCGGGGGCGCTTCTCGGCTAATCACCGCTACCACCAATAAAGTAAAGTACCCCCATGCAAGCATTAACAGATGCAGCTGTTCATGTGCATATTGAAATTATGAGGTAATGAAGCTATGAGGTCTGGATTCTTAAGTTGTTCACATAGCGAGGTGTTTGATCATGGTTTCCTTTTGGCCGTGGAAGGTAAACAGGCTCATATCTGAAAGTGAGATTCCTGACTAAAAGTGCCAGGTCGATGACAGCTCTCCAGCTTCTTTTGAAAAGGCTCTATCTGCTCTTTCTGTAAAGATTTTGAATGCGAGTGGCAAGCTTGACAGCCTGCGGCAGCGCTCAAGGCGTCTCAGTGTTTTATGGACTCTTTATGCAGGCTTTGCATACCTACTCTACACCATCATCCTTGTGCTTGTGGTAGGATGGACAAAATGGGGCCTGGTGGAGTACGCAGCGGTGGCTGGGGGACCAGTCATGTAAGATATCTTGGAGTCGGCAATTTCCCGTTCTAAAGAGTATGTTAGTATATACCTTGTCAGACTCGGATTATCCAATTATTACGATTATCGTACCTCAAATATTCAGACCCAATTGGACGGGCTTCAAAAGCAGAGGGATGCTACAATTGAGAAGCTCAAGACCGCCACGAAGTTCAACAGCACCCAGGAGCTGCTGAAAAAGTATGGGGGTACCCCAACGCCCAAGGCGAAATCTGCAGAAGCATCTGTTCGCAAGATCACTCCGAAACACAAGGGACCTTCCGAAGGGTCGAGAACGTCATTTGTACCTCCCCCAACGGCAAACATACCTGGAAGGGATGGACCACCGTCTCTTTATACCTCCCCTCAGGCTTCTGCACCTCAAGCACGAAAGCCTCCTGGTCAGCAGATTGTTATGTTACCAGAGCATAGTCCGAGACCCTCTCAAGCACCAGTTTCTCCAATAGATCATTCTGCTGAATTTGCTCCTAATGCTTTCTCAGCACCAGTGCAGTATGCCCAAGACAATGAAGGTCCAAGATGGTATGATAGATTAATGGATGTGCTGCTAGGGGAGGACGAGACACGCCCAGGCGCCCGTCTAGCTCTCATCTGCAGTCAATGTAGACTGGTAAATGGACAAGCACCTCCTGGGGTGAAAATCTTGGAGGATCTGGGCAAATGGCGATGTGGGGGTTGCGGTGCAATGAACGGAGAAGAGTCCGAGGTCAAGAAAATTGTATCCAGCATCAAAATAGCTTCCAAAGAGGACGCGCCCAGTGAAAAAGAAAGCGGAGGAAGCGGTGTTCCAAAAAGTCATAACAAAAATGGGGATGATGGTTTTACTCCGGCAACCGAAGATCAAGAAAGCGATGTCACTCAATATTCAACTGATGAATCAGAGAAAGAAGAGAAGCATGAAAAGACAGAGTTGAAAAGAGACCGTACATTGTCTGTAGCAGAGCACGACACTCCTAGACGACGGTCGACCCGACACACAAAAGGGAAGAAGGCAGGATAGCTTTAGTATTATGTCGTGCCCGTTATGCTCAGGTCCACCAGAAGGACTACCTTGGGATTCAAATGCTTTCGCTTCCTTGCCGTTCGTGAAAGAACGCATAACAGCTAAGTTTAGGCTCGCAATGAGCGAGTCGCAAGTGCAGCATTCGAGAGAGAAGGCCTCCCGATCAGACAAAGCCAGATTTTGCGACGGCGTCTCCTCATTGCTCCAGGTTCCTGTCGTTGTGTCGTTGAGTTTGAAACCTTACGGAAAAACGAGCTCCCCTTGATACCGTGACAGAAACGCAATGGCCACGTCTTTCGGACAATCGATGTGCGTACCGCATGTCTGAGTCCTCCTCTTTCAAAAGAGGCTGATGGCTTCGTATGCGGCTGCCTCATGGGGAAAGGACTCTATGACGAAAGGCGGCGTCAGAATCGTGAGATGTGGGATGCAATGGAGCAGCGAGGACAAGCTGTTTATCAAAATCCTAGAAGAGACTTGTTCGATATATCAGTGGCGTCCTCTCCACATTGGCTGACCTTCGACTTTGTCATTGTTGGGCGAGGGCTGCCTCCATCCGCCCGGCGTCTGCGCGTTTTTTGCCTTCAGCCACTCGTCTAACTCCTCGCTCCCATCTTCTGCACTTTCTGCCAGTGTTGGTTTGAATTGGTCGGAGGTATCCAAGCCGTACAGCTCTTCAAAGACCATTTCTCGCTCTCCGATTTTGGAAGCCTGCGCCTCCGCCAATTCTCTTATGATTCTTTCTTCTACCTCTTTCTCCTCTGCCAGTCTTTCCTCCTCTAATCTCATCAATTCCCTCTGCTTTTTCTCCTCCGTCTGGCGTGGGAAGCTAGTTGTATACCGAGGTTTTTCAGTCACCTTGGGCTTCGCAATGTCTGTGACCACGGCAGGGGCTAGGGCGCCCGCCTTGTCATCCTCGGCTTTGCGAGTCTCGCGGGAATTCAAGGTAGTCCCCCCTGCTTTTGGGCTGAGAGCCGCCGAAGCCTCATGAGCGAAGTCCCGAACCGCATGCGCTATCTTCCTGAGGCTTGGATCTGTACGAGTACAGGCGTTTTTCAAGGTCCATTTGACCAATTGATAACGCGTTGGCGGCACGTACTGACGTTGACTGCTGTATGGATCCTACGCCCCAGGTCAATCAACATTCCTTGGGGTATGCTTTGTGTACTTTGCGCCCAATATGACGTACATTCTTGCCGTGCTGGCCAACCTCCTCCCAACTGTCATCGTCATTGGTGTTAATCGGCATGTTAGGGTCTTGGCTTTGAGGCATCCTTTCCGAAAAGATTGAATGCTGCTAGAAAGAAAGCTGACTGCAACGGAGATAATCTACACAGGTGACACAAGATAGGGATATGGCCTAAGTACGAGAGATATGTCGATCAGCAGTGTGCAAAGTCCAGGGTGATGCACTGCAGAGTCAAAACAATGCTTGAGGTGGCAATCTCACAGGGCACGCCGCGCCAGCAACGGACAATGCAACACAATATAATACTAGGCCTCCGCCCGCTATTCTCAAAAAAGGAGCTCAAGGGGCTGGTCATTCACTTTTCATATTAGGTTTTCTATAGAGCTTAGAGCTACAGGCATGACAGTTATACTATGTTCAGAAGCGCCATTTTTCGTTTGCGGTTACTTCGAAGATAATTCCATCCGCTTCGAAGACAACTACATTGGCTTCGGAAAGAAACATTTCTATTACAAAGATAATGGACTCATCACGAAAACATTCCTACTCATTGTGATTGGCGAAAGAAGCTATTGATATCAAGATCACCGTTCCCATTGAAACTTGTATCGAAAGAGTGCGTACTTCGAAACTGTCTATGGTAACATAACAGAGCTTCGTTCCTACGATACAAGCGGAACCTACTATCGGACATCCTGAAAACTGACTTGCGCAACCGGAAGCCTTTCAAGTCGGCGACTGTTCTGTCTACGACAATAATATCCGGAAAGACCATATGAGCCTCAGCGGAAGGAGCGATATTTGTCTCCAAAAGACTCAATTGCGTTATCTCTTCTTGTTGATCCATTCTATTTCTACTAGATATCTCGTTTCCAAAGTATCTTTCATTCCACCCTAGCTTCGCTAGTACTTCGGGCATTTCATCCGTGGCATGAATATGCTTCAGGGGTAATTGCTCCCCGAATCGGAGTCCTTTCAGATTCTTGCACCCTATACCAGGCCTGATCTAAGGTTGCTAAGAACATGGTATCTAGGATAGCGGGGAAGAAGGTAGAAATGTCGCAAAGAGACCGGTCTTTCTGCGATTGTAGACTTTCATTCATGGAAAGGCGAGATAGGTCAGTCTGCCCTAGAAGAAAGAAAGGCGTCTTTCACTTGTCTACTCTGAAAGAGCTCCAACCATGTGGATGGTGATTAACGAGGTGGATAATCTCGTTGATATGAGCTCGCTGATGCATGCCAGACAACGAAGCCGCTCTATTAGAATTGTATGCAGTCATGTATGAGCTTAGTCTGCACTGCATCTTCTGATCCAATAGTGCCTTTAGCAATCCTCAGCCAAACGCGCATGCACCCACATATCGTATTTACTACCATTAATACCTGCTTTTGCATCTTCAGTACACTCCGACATCCCCACCAACACTACAGACTGCCTCCCACACTCTTTCCCCTAATCTATACTTCACCAGCCCAGCAAAGACCATCAAATCTCTTGCACTACTCAAAAGATCATCACTGATCTCTTTGTTCGTGCTCCCGTCTCCTCCACCGTACTCCCGTGATCCCAACACTTCTCGAAGCTGGCCTATGCACGTAATGGTCCATAAAAGCAGGGGTCCTATGTTCCTCGATATGGTGGGCGGAAGAGCATTGAAAGCTGTTGCGGAGGCGCGGATAGCAGGAATCGATGCATGAGCCTTGAGGGGGAGTAAGTTGAGAGACTCAATCGTCTTGTGATGTGGTTAGCAAATGTCTCACTCTGATTCACGCAGCGGGAATTAGAACTTACATCAATCGCTTCAGACCATTGACCAGCCGCAACTTTCGCCTTTGCTTCGCTCATCCGTAGCAACAGACCACAAGCCTCACGATTCATGGGTCGGATCTTCTGGAAGTACAAAGCACTAGCGTTATAAAGGGATATCATATTTCGAGCAAGAACGACAGGATCATCTACTGAAGTCAAGCTCAAGCTGCTACCATCTGGTCGTTGCTGCTGTTGGTTCTGCTCTTGCTGTGCTGTTGCCCTTGGCTTCAATGGCTGCAGCCGTAATTGTTCCGCGCCAATGTCGATCGCAATAGCTTCGGAGAGAGCACGATTGATGATGGTGATGACGTTGTCATAATCCTCGGCCAAATGATAGAGCAGCACAGCGTCTGTCGTACGGCCTGCATCATCCGCAACACTGGCCGCTTGAATTGTGATGAGCTTGAGAAACTCGTCAGTGTCAGACAGAGCCAGGAGTTTCAGTCGTCTCTCTACGGCGCCTTTCAACCGTGTACCATCGGAGCGTATGTCCCCAAGAAGCTGTGCAAATTCTCGAGTCTCGAGTACAAGCTCGCGCAATGCTTCGTGACACAGGGCTGCCTGGGATTTCCCCATCTCTCCGGGAAGATTGGCATTCAGACAAATGAGAGTCAGATAATCCACAGCAGCTTCAACATTACCAGCTCTGAAGTCGCGGGTATAAAAGCCAAGCATTCTGCCAAAACTTATTTGGGGAAGCTGCTTGGTGTTAAAGGTCACTACTCTTGTTAGATGTGAACTTCGAATGTGTAGATGTCGGAGGACTTACGAAGTTCCGTCTCATTCACCGAAAAATCCGAAACACGCAGCAAGCCATAATAGTCCAAGGCAATGGCAAAGTGCACCGCTGCGATGTACGAATATGAGTATAGATATGAGATGGCTTGCTCAAACATTCCTCCCAGAATCTGAAGAAAGAAAAATGTCCCATAGCCTCCCATGCCTTCGGCACCTTGGGAGAAATGGCGTTGGCCGATCTCGTGTATCGTCTCTCTTACTTCCTCGAGACCGAAGACGTCACCAGCGCTCTCATCAATGCGGCTGAACTCTCGAGCAAGGCTGAATTGAAGCCATATCCAATCCTCTACGCCTTGGCTGATGGTGTCGATGCTGCGTTTACTTAGCTCGCAACGACCAACAATCTTGTAACAAGCGATTTGATACGGGTCATTTTGATTTTCTGGAGCGACACGAGTTCGTTTCTGATATTCCCGACTAATGTGATCTTGCGCTCTCCTTTCGAGTCGCCTGTCTGGCTTGCTTGCGTACTCGGTAATATAGGTCCCAAAATTTCGATCGACTGCGCTGAAAGCCATTTTATTGGTGGTCACGTATTCAGTAGCTTCTTTCACAAGGCCGCATCTCAGCAGAAAGAAGATCAAAGCCCAACAATAATCATTATTCATCACCTTGAGATCAGTCCCATCTGGTATGAGATCTCTTCGAGCAGCACGGATTCTGATATAAGCCCGGACTTTGTTGACAGTGGTGGGGACGCCTCCAATACCAGCTTCCTTTGGGTTTCTTGCAACGAGACTCTGAAGCTGGTCGAAAAAGGCTTTTTCCAAGCAACGTCTTGACCCATCGATGATTTTCTTGCGTATTTTTATGACTTTAGTAGAGTTAGGAGCTTCGTCAAGATATTCATCGGCATACTGCCGTTCTTTTGTTTTAGCTTCCCCTACTATCTCCATGAGTGCATCATAAGCGTCGGCAAGCTGCGCTGGGGACTCTCCCCCAGATTGACTTTCTACGCTTTTCAATTCTTGCAGTACAGGGTACGGGGCCTCATCTAAGCGGGCACGATTGAGATTCTGCACCTTTGCCGCATACTTTCGTTGTTTCTCTCGCAGGAAACGGTCATCTTGAGCTGCTGGTGCGATGCTATTTTTCTCTGCAACGTCCGCAAAGAGGGTTGCGTTTCCAGATCCAACACCTGGCGTACCGATGACCGATTTCTGGAGGCCCGACTGCCCGAAAATACTCCTATTTAGGGTCGATTGTCCTGGTGGCTTAGTAGACCGTCCCCTCCTCGATGATTTCCCAAACGCGCCTTTCCCACCCCGGCCGTCTGCAAAGTCGTCTGTACCATTTGCGCCTTTAGGCATAAGCCCAAAGTGCTCGTAGATCTTCTTTCGTTGAAGTTCCCAGTTAATGTCCACATTTTCCTCCAGATACGCATCGAAATTTCGTTGTGCTCGTTCTAAGCCTTCAGAAATCATCTTCAGCGTAGACTGTTGCTGCAATTGTTCCACGTACTTATGTGTGTCTGGATCCCATTCTGCAGGCTGAGGTAGATTCAAAGATGTTGGCGGCTGGACAGCCAGAGAATCGAGGTCGCGGCGCGTAGTACCTAGATTGACACCAGACGCTGCAAGTAGGTAGTGCGCCTTGCTGTCCGCCCCTCTTCCACCCTGAGTCGGTACTCCGGCGCCTCCCAACTCCCTCACTCGTTTCGCGATGTCACCTAATCCCAATTGTAGATTGGGCAGATCCCTGAAACCGGGTCCTCCACTAGCATCGTGGGTTCTCTTCCTTCCTTTCTCTAGTAAATTCTCAAAGTAGGCAGGTTGTCGTGGTTTTACCCCTTGCTGTACCTGTGGCCCATCTTGCTGTTGCTGCTGCACTTGACCTTGTTGATTGTCTTGCGGCTTCGGCTGTTGGGTAGCGAAGAGAGATGAGCCAGAAGGCTGAGAGGGCGCTGCATTATTCGTGGCTCCAAATCCACTTGAGCCTGCTGGCTTGATATTTCCAAAAAGTCCTCCTCCGTTGGCAGAGCTTGTCTGTTGCTGTGCTTGCGATGATCCGAAGAGATTCGGTTTTTTTGTGTCTCCTCCTCCGAGACCGGAGAAGAGCGATGGCTGTTGTTGAGGTTGAGACGAACTAGTGGCACCTGAAATGTTGATTGAGGGAATGGAGGAAGACTGGGGTTGTGAGGTTGTGATGTTACTGAATATCGAGCCTGTTGGCGCAGCTTGAGACTGTGAAGTCGTCGCGGTAGTATTAAAAAGGGAGGAAGTGGAGAAGAGCGACGACATAATGATTCAAGGAGTGAGGTCTCCTACAGAGCAAGACTCGTAGACATTGAATAAAATCTTCTGGACGCGTTCTTTATGGAAGCGTGTTAGAACTAGTTCTAGGGCTGAACTGCGCTAGCTGAACTGCTCCGCAAACACCCCCTCGCCCCTCAATCTTTAACATACTACATGAGAACACCAGTGGGATTGCTATCTTCCCATGTCCAGCTCAACATGCCAGATTTCCTGTCTAAGAAGTACCGGCCCAGTTCCTACCAAAACACCTTTAGCGGCTACTATCGGAGGCATATGAATCGTTATCCATTCCTTCTCTTCGGCCTTCCCTTCATTTTCACTATGGTGGCGGGGTCCTTCGTCCTCACTCCCGCAACGGCGTTGAGGTACGAACGCCATGATAGGAAGGTGAAACAGATGAGTAAAGAGGAAGAGCTTGGGATCGGAAAGGACAGGAGAAGAGTTGACATCAATGAGGAATATTATCGCCTTGCGGCTAAGGTTGGTGTCCGTGTGGTCGGCAGGAATTGGGAGCTGACAGGTGAGGCAGGATCTGGATAATTGGGAAAATAAGAGGGTCAAGAGATTGCCTGGAGAGCATGATGGCGTGGTGTGAAGGCGAGTGCTGCAAGCAGTGACGAAAGTTCAATGGCCCATGTTGGACGACTCCGTCTTCTGAGAAAAAATTGTATGCTGTAAAGCACAACTTTCACTTCATAGCGACAGTTCCTTTGCATTACCAGTCGATTACTTCCGATGTGCTGGACCTGGCCGATGGGAACCTTGTCAGGAGGCGAGTGTCGGAGCGGAATGTGAGTGAAGGCCAAACTGGCCGTCTCGAATCGATTGGTAACCCACGCCAGTACGTCTCCAAAATCTTCAGCGCCGCGAAGCACGGCCTATACTCTATGAGATTTTCTCATCAAGGAAAACGGAGTATCGCACTCTGCTAAAAGCCCGGTCGGCCTGAGCAAGCCTGGCACTGCCGGCTGTGGTACTTTCATTTCCAAGTTCATCTCGGAAGAGCAATTGCACGCAGATTCGCCCAAGTAAGCTGTCGGATCTGTCAGATGATAGCACGTGCAAAGGCATTAGACGATGGTGTGAAACAATGTCATTTCTGCGTCAGGTGACGTCTACATAGCATTCAAATCGAACTTCGAGATTCAGTGGTATCGTCGCAGTCGTAGTCACGAGGTAGTGCTTCTAATGGCGAGGAACCTGAAAGATCCTCGCTCAAGAATTTCTGTGACAGAACGCTGAATTCATGTCTCCAGATCTCTCTCCAATCCGCCCTGCCGATCGCTTCTTCCTTACGTATTAGTACGTGATCTCAGCAGTGTTGCTGACTTTTCTATCCCCCAACGCCAACGCGCCCTTGGCATACAAACTGCATTTTCGAACGTGACAATCAGTAAAGCATGCATTAATAGTAAACCCATTTCAGTGGGTGCCTCCATTAGTTTGGGCAGTGCTCGCAGCTGACAAAGCCTGCGCTGCTACAGCATTCGCGTCAGCTTGTACTACGACAGCCTGTACAATCTGTTGCTCGTCTGGGTTAAGGATCTTGGTGAGGTTTTGGTAGAGCTGCGGTTGATCCTGCTGTAATTCTGCGTCCTGGTGTTAGTATATGCGTAATCACTTGACGTTGTAAGTCCACGGCTTCAAAGTATACGTACTGAATAACGTGTCCTTGAAGAGTCCGTACGGTTCGACTTTGTCTAAGGGAGTTTCAAGCAGACTCTCTTCCTCCAACTCATCATCAGAGTCATCTTGAGCACCGGCAAATTTCTCCGACTGTTGCATCCTATGAGCGTTTTGACCCTAAGCATTGGCGGATCGACTTACCTCCTCCTTAAGAAATTCCAGGTAAGCAGCGCTTTCATCCTTAACATCCTCAGCATCATCGCCTTCATTATTCCATCTTGCCTCCCCATCCCATTCTTCTATTTCCTCTTCATCATCGTCTTCATCATCGTCGTCATTCAGTGTGAAGTCTCCTTCACGTTTTGCTTCCTCCCGTTCTGCATTTAGTCAGCAAACTATGACAAAATCTACGCTCTCCCTTGCCTTACTTTTCAGCGCTGCAGGTAGTGTCTGAAACAGCCGAACCACGCCTTGCAACAACCTGGGCCAGCCTTGCTGTACGCTCGTTGGTACTTCACTAGCATTGAGAGTCAAGAGGGCGCTGATGGCAGCAATGGACAGCTTCTTGTCGTGCACCCTTGTAAAGCTCTCGATGTTCGAGAACCAAGAGCTAAAGAATTTGTTGGTCCAACCATTTGACTCCAGAATTTGTAGCGTAATGACAGAATTGTAGTAGATAGCGTTGATGACCATCTCCATAAGGTGTATCCGGTATGATTTGACCTTCAGCTCATTGCTTGAAAGTACTTCCATCGCTAATTCCACAAAGGTAGGCACAAATCGATCGACATGCCCTCGTAGGTTGAGCATGATGGCTTCCGCAAGCTTGCATCCACATATTCGATCTATGCATCCAACCTTCTCATCATGAAAGATATCCGACACCATGCCAACAAGAGCTTCGATATAGGTGGGATTCTGAACCATCGTCTCTGTCCCATAGGAAACAAAATTGTCAAGAGCAGGAAGCATATCCTCCAAGTACAGCTCTGCGCCAGACTTGAAAGTTTTGTGCATCAATACGAATGCTTGCCACATTGTAGGTGATACTGATTTCGCCGAAAAGGTGCAGCTGTCGATGATCTCAAATACTTCATTATAAAGGTCGTAAAGTTTGTTCTCAAGTGTGACTTCGATCACGGGCATCAGAATACTTTCAAGGTGCATCAAAACATCCGGGGTAGCCTCCAACGTGAGAATGAGAGTACCGATCGTTTGGAGTACGCCGAGCGCGGTGATACTCTTATCATCAAGGAAGTCACCGAATGCTTCATCTTCCACCTTCGTGTTTTGCTTTTCAAGTAGCTCCCGGACGATCCGTAGATACGTGTCACGCAGTTGCTCGCTAAGAGCGACAGCAAATGGTGTGAGCTCTGCCGCGAACTCCTCAACAAAGTCTTCCATAACATTAGCTAGGGCATCAACGTCGACTTCGTTGGCTAGCTTTAGTAGCTGTTGCATGATTTGCGGGATGTTCTGCTGCATGGACACCCGGATGACCTCGTGTCGGATAAGGGGCTGGAGGGCAAGCGCTGCTTCCACTCGCACTGGCAGCGCGGGATCGGCCATCGACTCGAGGATGTTGCGATAGATGATGAGAAGGTTGCCAGGGTCTTTGAATTCGAGCTGTTCGAATTTCCCCAGAGTGTCGCAAGCTCGGGCGCGGAGGAAGCCTTGAGGGCTGCGGAATTCTGGGAAAACATGTCTGACGAAGAAATACTCAACTTGGTCTGCTATGGGGCTCTTCTTTCCAAGGATGACCGAAGCTAACGTTCCGATCATACGCAATGCCCCTTCTTTTTCACGTGCGTTCTTTTGATCATCAGGAGCAGATTCGTACGCGTTCACAACACTGTTGACGAAGCTCAATATTGAGAACGTCTGCTTCTTGCGACTCTTTGTTAGAGATACTAGAAAGTTGGTTGCAGCCACATCTGGGGCGGAAACCTCTTCGTAGAAGTTCAATTTTCGGTGGAGGTATTCTGGTGGATCAGAGTCAAACAGCTCGATATCTTCATCAGTCTGACACAGGATAGGGAATAGGACATGCGATATGAGAGTATCCATGTGCGGTTTGAGATGATTCCACATCGATTTGGGTTTCACACACTCGTCTAGGAAGCTGAGCGTGTAAGAGAGAGAAGGTTTGCTGAGCCATGTCGTTTTTGATGCCCACTTCTCGATCTGTTGTAGATAGCCTTTAAGAATCTCTGGAGCAAAATTTGTGAGGAACGACTTTGAGAATTCCACCATCTCTGGAGATGTGTTTTTCTGGGTGCTGCTAGGACTACCGTACCGCACGAAAAGCCGGTTGAGGTTGGCGTAAGCCCATTTTTTAGTCTTCCAGAACTGGTTCCTTTCACGCTCATCAAAGTCTTCATCAAGAGCATGGGCTGGAGCTTCTTTGCTGACAATATTTAAGAATAACGTACACCAACCTACCATCTGGTTTTGATCCATTAAATGAGGTGATAATTCGAACTTGAAAGGCGTCAGTATGGTGCGAGTCTTGCAAGGCCCTGGGCTTACTTACATAGATAGCATGCTTGTATGCTTTCATTATGATATGCAGCATCTCCCACGCTTCTACTCCCGTCTCGTCCACCAGTCTTGTAGCAATAGCCCACAATTGCGGAAACGATGCCTCCACAATCTGATTAAATTCCGGCCTGGTGTCCCCTCCCTTGAATCTGTACATCCGACATATTGCCAACATACAATGCAATCCCCCAAACGCGGAGTTGGCATCGTTGGTGTTTAGCAATTGCAGTGTTATATCCAGGAAATTGGGCCATTTCGCAGGAAAGTCGTAGGAAAGTATCTTTTGTAGGATCGGTATAAGTTGACTCCTGATCTGGGGAAGAGAAGAGGCTAGTATGGGTAGGAGGCGATTTCGTAAATCGAGCTTGTCTTCTTCTGGTATTGGTTTTTGAGCTGAGGCATCGTCGTTTGGCTGCCAGGCTCGAATGACCCTGTTCTTGAGGTACACAACCGCTGATACCACGTTAGCAAGACATCGTGGATTGGTGCAAAGAGCTGACTTGATAGGCGTATGCTGTTGTCTTGCTCTGCTTGTAGTATGTCCAGGAGGGCTTTGGTGAAACCCGGCTGTTCCTCTGCCTTCACATTGTTTGTCAGTGTAGGGTTCTGTCAAGCATGCCATGTAGACGCCGCACATATTTCAGATCAAGTTCGGCTTGACGCCTCAGATCCGCATTAGGATCAACAGTAGACTGTATTCGGCTTCGAAGTAAGTCAACATTCATTCTGACTGAAATCTAGCGCAATGCGCTCAGATCAAGAGCGCTGGCTCAGAGCTCAAGTCCCCCGAGTCCTAGACGTGCCGCAAGGGGATGTGCCTGTGGTAGGCAATTGTTCAGCTCCGACTGAGTGTCGGGAGCTGTGCATTGGATCAGATAGATTTGATATGTTTTTGGGGCTGCGGGTTGCATTTAAGGTACTAGGTACCGATTTGGGGTGCGGATTAGTGCCTTGGCACCTTTTAGCTTTGTCCAAGGGTCCTAATGTCAATCTTCAAGTGTTCTAAGTTGTGTTACCATTTACAACTTTTCACAATATTTCACAAACCTAGAAGAGACATTGTTGGAATCATTAGACGTCATCCTAGCTTGTTTGCCTTGGGAAATATACAGATTGGTGCCTACAATTGCAGACACCAGAGTATTACGTTAATATGATCCTTATTCTTTATTCACATAATACGATCCTTATTCTTTATTTACATGTAAAGAGAAGCAACGGCTGTGATGTCTCTTTTGATCAATTCTTGGGCTTCTTGCATTTTCGAAAATAGCTGAGGATCCCCAATGATTCTTGCTGAGTTCTTCACCTCTCTGCATGTCTCGTCTAATCTGGTGATCACTCGGACGATGGTACCTTCCAGGACATCTGTGAGGTCAGTAATCCGGTTGAAGGACATTCCCCTTGCCCATTCATAGACGACTTCGACAAGGCCGAAACGTGGTCGGCTAATAAAATCATTAGAATCATCGCTGGAGAGAATGACCTGATGCTGCGTTTGGAAAGCATTGACTTTTTCCGAGATACTGATGATGGTGTTTTTCCCGGCTTCGAGATGAGGCGTCAGTGTAGGCACAATGTCTGTCTTCTCTTGGAAGACAAAAGCCGAGAGAAGGGCTACAATTTCTTCGGGCTCGAATTCTGCCAGAGCGTTTTCGAGTATAAGTTCAGTGAGTACTAACTCGTCCGCGGAATGAATCTAGAATCAGAAATCAGCATTTTATAGAGGAGTCCCAAGTATGAAGGCTTACTTCACAAGCTACTTTCCCTTTCAACTCCACACGTGAATTCTGGTCAATGAATCCCAAGTCTTTTAACACAGCGATGCGCTGTTCATAATCGGGGAGAAGTTGTAGATTCTGATCTGACATCAGCTGTCGCAGTTGAGTGATGTTTTCCTTGATAAGCCACTCATCATGGCGCATAGAAAACTACTTCAGATCAGCACACACAATCTCGCGCTGCGAACCCTTTCCCTTACATGCTTGACAAATTTCGGGCAATCGAAAGCATGAGCTTCTTGGGCTTTGGCACCCTCTTTTTGGCGGCGTTCTAGTATATCTCTTGTTGTTAGCTCCTTGATTCGGCCCCAATCTAGCTCATCCCATTGGGGTTGGGCCCAGGACGCGCAGATCTTGGAGATTTCTCCCTCTGCAAATTTTACTGCTTCTGCACCATGCTTTAGTAATCCATCGATTCGACCCTAGGAGCATAGATTAATACCTTTCCTGATACTCAAATACCAGAGGGGCCCCCTGACCTTGACAGTTGTTCCAGTGACTGATTCAATGTCACTTAAAGGAATTTTGAGAGGTCTGAGGTCCATTTCTGCTACCTGAGTGGGCAAAGGGGCAAAGAATTGACGAAATTTTGATAAGTATGGCAACAAATCGCTAGTATGACGACTTGAGTTTTTCGCTCCTAAAGATAACAGCTCAACGGTCGGAGCTTGACCTCTGCTGACACCTTCTCTTAGAATGACGCCTGCAGTACGTATGCCATCCTAATTTGACAATAAGCAATAATTACCAAGATCTTGGGATACCGCTCACCTTTCGAAAGACAACCAATCGCTTTGGAGAGAACATTCGTTTGCCGACGGGTGATGCTACCAATCCCAAATGCAAATCTTGAGTCGCTGACTGAAAGGCCGTTGCGGCAGTATGACATTCGTCGAGGTCAATGTCACAGATAGGACACGGCTCTCGTTTGACTTTGGCCAAGTCCAATTCGGAAAGCTTGACCTGTTTCTCCTGTTCCGGAAGAAGAGCCTGGGTGGCATTCTCACTAAAGCTCCTCTTAATCATCTCCTCGATTCTCAATGCTTCGACTCGGAGAAGATTGAGGATCATGTTGTAGGTGAGGCGAAATTGTGAGCGGAGCTTTGTTGGATCGCCTAGAATCATTTGCCTGAGGGTGGCAGCAGGAGGCGCCTCGTCGCTGTTCGAGTTCACAATGATCACGCTACCCACCTTGTCAATCCCGCGTCTACCAGCTCTGCCAGCCATCTGGGTATATTCGCCAGGCACCAGGTCTCTGAAAGCTCGTCCGTCATGTTTTCGAAAGCCCGAGAAAACGACTGTCCGCGTAGGTAGATTAAGTCCCATCGCAAAGGTTTCTGTTGCGAACAGGACTTTGACGAGTGTCTTGGCAAATAGTATCTCTACAACTTCTTTCACTATCGGGAGCAGACCGCCGTGATGCACCGCAATACCCCGGCTGAGTAGCTCTCGCAGTCGCCGAATTTGAGGTAGGATTCGGTCGTCTGGCTTGAGCCTTGCGATTGAGCGCTCGATGATCATGTGAATGGTGCTCTTCTCAGATGCCGTACAAAAGTCAAGATTAGACAAAGCATCGGCATTCTGCTCGCATCGCTTTTTGGAGAAGACAAAGATACAAGTGGGAAGAAGGTCGTGCTTCTTTAGGTGCTGGACAAGGTGAACCCAAATATTTCTGTCTTGGGCGGCACTTGTCCTACCTCCACCGCGCCCAGTTCGTGCAATGTTCCCGGTACCTCGCTGGGTTTGGCCTCTCCCACGCTGCTGCGATCCTCCTCGCTGCTGGGCACCACGCTGAGTACCTCCCCGGCAAGGCTGGCCGCGCCCTCCTCTGGAAGGCATACCACCGCGCTGATTGACAGTACCGTTGGCCTCGGCTGCCGGCTGAGTCTTGTCTCGGCCTGACATGGCCAAGTTGGCTTCCTTCCAACCCCTTTCTAGAAATTTCTTGTCCGCGTCGACTATCTTATGCATGGCTTTGTCGGCCCAGAGATAATGTTCCAGCGGCACTGGTCTCTTTGGTGTAGAAATGACGTAGATGTCCTTCTTTTTCGTCCTCCCAACCCAAGAAGCAAATTCATAGGTATTTGGAACGGTTGCAGAAAGGAGAATCAATGTAACATGCTCAGGAAGCATTATAATGACTTCTTCCCAGACAACACCGCGCTCTAAGTCGTTGACGTAATGAACTTCGTCAAAGATAACGTATTCTACATCTCTTATGAGATCTGCCCCACGGTAAAGCATACTCCTTAATATCTCCGTGGTCATGATGAGGCAGCTTGCCTCCGCATTGATCTGGACATCGCCAGTGAGAATACCAACGTCTTGAAACTCAGTCCGAAAGTCTCGAAATTTCTGATTGCTCAAGGCTTTTATTGGAGAGGTGTAGATAGCTTTAGTCATGTGCCGGGCAGCCAAAGCTATCGCATATTCAGCTACAACAGTCTTTCCTGCAGAAGTATGAGCGGCAACAAAGACCGAATCGCCATTTTCAAGATGATAAACGGCTTCTTTTTGGAATGTATCAAGCTCGAATGGCCAAGTCCTTGCCATCTCAGGGACCAGTTCTTGGAAGTTGGAGATTTCTCTCTTCACATCCACCATGTGAGCCCATTCCTTGCCGCCTCTTCTGGTAGAGGAGGTGGCTAGTATGCCGTGGGGCTCCAGGGCTGGAAATTCTACCGGCAACAAAGAATCGATGTCTTCATCCTCTCCTTCGCCAGATTCGCTATCATCAGATTCACGCTCACTTGACAGGGTGCCGTCAACCTCAGACTCTCCCGAGGTTGCTTCGAATTCGTTAAACTCATTTGGCTCTGCTCCTAGAGATTCTTCGACCTGGATTGCAGTATCCTTATCGACTTTTACATGGTTCTTGGTGAAATCAAGCCCTCTCGTAAAGCCTGGAGGTACAGCGAGCAAGCCATCATGAGAGCCAAAATCAATCACACGATCTAGTCTGCTGACTTTAGCATCCTTATGTTGGCGATCTCCCTGGATTACCTGATCCTCAAGAGCTGCCACAGCGGTGACGCCGTCAAGTCCCCCTGGTGCAAAGGGAAAGAAACCAGCAGCACCACGTACGAAATCGGCTCGGTTTGCTGGCTTTCTCAGTAGCGAGGTAGAGTTTTTAGCGGTGGCGCTATTTGCAGGCACTGTGACCTCCTTGTAGCCAGTGACCCTACCTTCCAGACCCTCTCTCGTGAAACGAATGACGGTCCGGGTTTGCGTTGGTGCGAGCTCGTAGAGCCCGCTGTAGTCTGTAGGGATGTCCCATCGCCCGTGAAGAGTGTCAGCCAAAGCTCATAGCTTCCATTTTAATGACATACTGTTGAAGCCTATTCAACCATTCAGGTCCAAATGATGTCGGCGGCGTCAAAAAGTCGGATTCCAATTTTCTCTTCAGAGCCTCAGGATCACGCTGGGACCGGGCTTTGGGTCTTTGGCTGGTGAGCCTGTCATCAATACATCCCCCGTCCCCTTCCTCCGCTCCAATCACGAGCTCGTTCACCGCGCGGAGAAGGTCCGTAGTCATTGCGGAAGCATTTCGGTTACCTTGCGTGCATCAGATATTACACCAGCCAGACTGTTGGCCTACTGCCGGGGTTTATAACAGGTCCATGGAATTATGAAGGTTTTCTGATCCGGATAGCAAAGTAATACTGATCGAAGATCATGAACTTGACGCAAATGATGGACATTCCGAATTCTACCGTCGGTAAAGCGTGTGATAGTTGAGTGAAAAGTGTTGGAGGCTATGTGATGACGGATGTCCCTACGAATAATCCCACATGTCTAGGTCATACGTACATGGTGTCTTTTCCCCGCCACACAACATGTCACTTTTCATTATCTAGGAGTATTTGGGCGCGTTGAGGTTGGCGCTGATCGAAGGACTACGTACAGCACTTGGTCTTAATATGATCTAAATTTACAGCAAGTTCTGCATGTCATGGACGGGGAACTGAAATAATCATTTACCAGGCCAGATGTCGACTTCCAATCCGCGTGACCTTGACTCTGCTATTACAGAAGTAAACGCTGCTAGGAGAGTGAAGACCCCGGGAGCGCCTCGCTAAAGTGCTTGCAAAGGGAACATTCAAAACTAAGTCTACCACATGTCCTCCATACCTGCCATGGCTTCCATTTCATCGCCAAAATCGTCTTCTATTCTCGGAGCATCTGCAATCGGCAGAACGGTCTTAGGACTTGATGCTAGCTTCGTCTGGTCCTCTGCCAGTAATGCGTCCAGATCATCTTCTGGTGGCTGGTCATCTAAGTCCTCACCATCTGACACAAAGAGGCTCTCTGCCGGATGGGTTCTATCATTAATGCTTTCCTTAACATCGTGTGGCTTCGGGGTAACTTCGTGAGATTCGTTGTCGTTGTCTCCAAACACGGATAGTTCCTGCAACCCCATACCAGGGTTTGCCACAGTCATTTGATCTTTGCTAGCTTGTGAATCTGGCGGCCTGATCGCCAGCTTTTTCGGAGCGGTTTCATTCCCCGCCATTCTATCTTTAGGTTTTCCTTCGTTAATCCACTCCCGCCTCATTGTCTGCATTCGCTTTGAGTGGCCCAGTTTCTCTATCATTGCAAGACCATCCGCAAATTTGGCTCTAGGATACAGCTCATCCAGCCACAGTTGATAAACATTCAGTAATCGAGTGACACCTGAATACTGATATCAATCGTTCAGCCAGTGTCATTGGAATTTATGTGAAACAACCTACCTCGTGCCCTTTGCCCTTAAATCTTAGGTGGTCCTTTGTAATTCTTCGCAACTTCGGAATCCCAGCCGGCCCAAGAAGCCTAGACCAGAATGAGTAATCGGAGCTGCAATCAGAATCAAGTGGAGATAGACCGGTTCTCATCCAGCTTTGGTACAGGCGCTCTTTTCTTGATGACCTTGATCTCTTCATCAATACCCAAATCAGCCACGTTCTCTTTTCCTCTCGCTCTAGAAGCCGGCTCCTGCGGAGCAGAAACATCGATATTGGTGTCGACGTCACGGAAAGCGTCCCCGACATCGTAGTTGAAGAGGTCATCCAGATCGTCCGCTGCTGGTACCGGAGGTACATTTCGAGCGCCCACATCGACAGCGGCCATATTGCTTGCGGGATGTGATTGAAAGACGAGAATCTGCCACAAGGGTTTTCAATGGCAAAATTCAACTAACGTAAATGCATTGGCACTCTGAAGGTGGCGTGGCTCCGATGGTAGAGAAATCTCGCGTACCGTCAAGACGCGTCGGTCATGGTATGCCAACTCAGCCTTGGTATGACGACACCCCTCCGCAGACCATGAGCTTCGAACACCAGCCCATAGTCTACGGTCTCAACGCCGACCCCCTCACTGGCTGATCACAATCATTATGACTGACCTCCAGCGGCAGCCCTACCTGCCTCAAAAATCGCTGAACACGGGGTATCCGGTCAGTATGTTTCAATGGACCAGGGAATACATGTTAATAATTTTCTACAGCTCATTGACAGTGACCCGTATGTACCTAACGCTGAATCGTGCCAGCTCTCGTCTGACCTTTCGACAGCCATTTCAAGCGAGTCGTTAAATATGCGCGTCGATCCGACTACGCTCAGGGCGCCGCTATGGCTACTTTGGGTCCTGGCATGATGCTGCTATGGGAAAGGATAGCACCATCACAGGTTAGGAAAGGAGGATTTGCGTCAGTCATGCGACTCTCATGCACTGTTGGGGCTGGGTTCGGATTTCTCTGGTTCTATACTTCCTCGATTCGTACGTAATCGATGCTTGTCTCTGCTGGGACCAAAGCTGATCGAAGAACAGAGCGATTTTACGGCATAGCAGAGAACAAGCGGGAAATTGAGATGGACATGCGCGAGATGGTTGATAAAGTCAAGAAGAACGAACCCTTATACGGCAAATCGACTCTCACTCCATACATGCAGGGGGTCGCTTCACGGAATTCAAGGTATTCGGGGATATGGCTTCACGTCATTCCGTGGTTCAACTTCGTCAATCACGATCAGGTATTTTTTTGTCTATCAATAAGCTATATCTCCCATGTTTTGCTGACACTCGTTAGCATGGGGTGGACACAGCCAAGTATTACAGGCAAGCAGAGAGAGAGCTTGCTGCAGAGGAAACCGAGAAAGCCCAATGAAGTTATTGTAAATGTGAGGCGTTTGGTCCATTGAAAGCATATTCGAGTCTCTCCAGTCCCTTGCATGCCATCTTCTTGAGTGGTTAGTGAACTTTCAGAAACCGAGCAAATAGTTCTTCTCTTTGAAATTACCAGGGAGGATCAAGAGCCTTCAACTGTGCATCGTCGCCCATTTTCCAGGAACAGTTCTGTATACTTCGAATCTGAGGTACTTCTTCCAATTCTATCGAGTCTTTTTTGCATGAGGTAAGATATTCCTAATGCTTCTCTTAAAGTGGCAATATTTCCGTATTGAGCTGTCGGTCCTTCTTTGGTTTCGGCTCTGGAGCTAACCCCAAAAGAATCAGCACGACTATTTGGACGGGCTCACACATGATGGAACCTTTCTCATTTTCTTGAACATAAAACCGCCGCAGTAACATGATTGCTTCCTCGCGAAATAACCCTCCATAAGCTGGGTAGGGGTTATTGACATTAGGGCTGGAAGGATTGATCAGCCGATTCATGTAGTCGCCCTATGCTTCATACACACTCCGAATGGACCGAAAGGACTCCGCCAGTACCGCCGAACCGATCATTAGAACAACCATAATAGACGGCTCTGATTCCATACTGGCGCAGGGCTGATGCGCACATTATACATGGTTCGACGGTGACATATAGATCTGATTCCTGAAGTACTGAGAGTGGATGATTCTTCATTAGATCACTGATGGCTAAAAATTCGGCATGTCTGGTCCCCTTCACTTTGCATTAGCGAAAGTCAAGTAGTCAAGGACAATACTTTTGATTCGTAGATAAACAGTCGCACATTCAATGATCTATTCGTATCGTTCATGCCTCGGCCGATAATCTGGCCGTTGTGCACAAGCACACATCCTACGGGAACTTCATCAGAGGCCAAGGCATGCTCTGCCTGTGCGTGTCAATTATAGAAGTTCAGTAGCAAACAAGTGCATCCTACCAGCGCGAGTGCTGCTTGCATATAGTTGACATGGTTGTCCTGCCAAATCAAATCGGTTCTTTGATTTCTACTTTGCTCACTATGTGCCTCCATATCTACGAAGACTCAACTTTAGACCAAGCCTGACCTCCAGAATACATGCCTCGGGAGTCGTCTAGAAGCTGGATTTTACCATTTTTACGACGTCATTAGCAGTTTCATTTGAGGCAACACGCCCAGTCTGAATGAAAACGAAGGTAGGTAGAGTAGAATACGTAGGAATACTCACACTGTGTGGGAGGGAGCATCCCAGTGCTGTTGACGGCAGCCCAGGAACAGAGGGCGGCGAAGGGAAGGCTAGCCGGATGCGGCACGCCTTACCGGATGAGGGAACTTAACTACCCAGACTACGCGTCTTTGCTATGCACCAGCAGCCATGACTGGCGGCCCAGAACAGACAAATAAAGGACAGGGGCTTGACCCACAATGGCTCGCGGTGTGGCACGGACAAGCTCAGGTCGAGCTGTGTTCAGTGACGTACCGCAGAATGGGGACGCCCCACAATCTACCCTAGCAGCACAGCTGGTAAATCATCTTACGGATGGCAGGAAACATTCCAAAAACCAAGATCAAGAGACATTTCGCCAATTGCTTGGTGAGATACTTGGTGCTGAGAGCGAGAGTGGCTCTCAGGTTCAAATGCACGAATCAAACAACGACGATGGTTACAAGCTTATTTATGTGCTTGTCAAAGCTGGCCTTGAGACAATGATAAATGAAGATCCGTTCGGCGATCAAGGTGAGCTCTCTCAGCAAGCTCTTGACAGCTTGGCTGCCGTAGAGTCTACTCTCAGGAGTAACCCAGAGGTTCTCTTTGTCGACGCCCCACGGCATGTACCTGGCACAGATCGCCATGGACCTTTGTTTTTGTGGCTTGTTCCCAAGGTTATCGCGGTCACGAGCCAAAGCATTGAGAAGGAACTTAGGCAAGGTGTTCTTAAATTATTCAGAACAATCCTATCATTGGAGAGAAAGATCAATAAGTGCGGAGCGAGGAGAAATTCAATACTAAAATACACGAGAGGCTGTGTCAAGGGTGAGTCTGCGTATTGCTAAAAGCTAATTACAGCAGCTGACAGCTTCCAAGATCTCCTTACTTCCCTCGAGGCTCCTAATCCTGGGTCGGTGTCGTATCAACATTCAGCACAGTTGAGTATACCATCGGCTTCAACAATCTCAAGCGTCTACCCACATTATCCAATGGAGGACAGCTTGCAGAAAGTTGTCCAAATTCAATGGAAACGTAAAGCCCAGGCGATGAATATGACTCTCTGCTTCTTGAACTTGCTTACTACTATCTCACCAACGTTTCGGGACACTCTATATGCTAACACCCCGGTATCCTCCGAACGTGGTTCAATCTTTAGTGATACGATAAGATTCTGGCACTCTACCCGTTCGGAGCTTTTACAATTGGATCATGATAAGAGTTCGGCTCCTAGATTAGTCTTATTCCTCGATTGTATTCGCTCATTCTGTATGTCTGTCACTGCGATTGAATACGCATCGGTACCTTCAGCGATAACGACGAGGCTCTCAGTATTGCTTGCTGAAGTCGTGACTCCACTGCTCAGAGATCTACCGCTACCCTTGCCAGGTTCTATCGAGACTGCACTTTGTTTCATTCTCACTGAGATTACTGCTCCCAGTGGGCAATCTGTTGTCCTCCGTCAGATCTTTATCGAGTACCTAGTGCCTGACATTATGAAAGATAAAATATGTTCAGATCGCTTTGGTGGCTTTGGTTCGGAACTTCAGGTACGATATGACAATGTAATTTGAGGATCTAGTTGACCCAAGATAATCTTAGCGTTTGATATCTTTAGCTAGCCATCTACACGAAGAGTACACTCGCAAAAGCCTACCGTTATCATCATATCAAAATCCAGATGCGCAAAGTGTCCATCAGGATCGCTTTCGTCCGCCCACCCCTGACTCTACACGGGAAGACAGCCCCAGACCCCACAAAAGAGCTCGTACTTCTACTGCCGTAGGAGAGGCCTCTGTCTTCAGTGCCCGTCTACAAATCATCCACCGGATAAATGATTTGTTGGGAATCCAAGAGAGCAGCACGCTCATTGGCCTCGGCAAAATGTACGTAACAGGTCAGAAGTACGCTTAGGGATACACTAATTTATGTAAGCGATTCTTATCAAAAGTTCTCCGATGAAGAGAAATGCTCTTTTCTCTCCTTCATGGGACTAGTAGCTTGCACTAGCGCCCAGAATCCTGTTACACTGTCAAGTATTGAGCAATCAGGTTCCCAGGGGGTGAACTGTCACCTCTGCGACGGCGAGTCGATTGGTCTAGTCGCGGCTGCAACTTTGGACAGCCCCGAACTGGAAGAGGCTTTCTCCGCAATCACAAATATAATCAAGCTTCCAAGGACCCAGAAGGAAAGACGACCTCGTGTTGCAGCCATGATGGCTTTGAGACGCCTTCTTACCCACACGGGAAATGCAGAGCACCTGAATCTGGCGACCTCTTCCTATGGGCAATGGTGCTTGCAAGCCTTACGTAGCTCTGTTCGAGAGCTCCGTATAGCTGCTGGGTAAGTCCAGACCCTCGCTCATATATTAGCAGCTTACACTATACAGGCGAACGCTACCAATGTTCTTGCGAAGCAGTCCGCAACTCACCACTCTCTCGGAGAACCGCCTTCTTATTTTAGATTTCTTGCGTGGCCTTTCGGAACAGAGCAACACTTCACTTCAGGAAACATGTATATTGGCTTGGGGACAGATAGCTCGGTAGGACCAATATGAAAGCTTGATGAATAAGCTGACTCCTTGGCACAGTGTCTCAGCTGGTGATTTGATGAATCTTGTTCTTCTAAGACTCGTGGAATACTTGGGCAATACGAATGCACTGTTGAGCGGACTTGCCTATGACGAGGTCAGCGCCTTTCTCACGCAGTCTGCCAGAGAGTAGACATTAATCTTACCTAGATTCAACGACTATCCAATCACTCGCCCTTCTCGGCAATGAAACTCTTTGCCCCATATTGGCGTACTATTGCTGTCAATGTGGTTCAAGACCTGAACCGCCGCCCACAAATTGCTCAGCAAATTTCGGATCTGCTAGCGATGAGTGTTTCTGACTTCCTCTCCATGACTCAAGTCTACACAGTCCCCGTTTTTGTCTTGACTAAGAGACAAGATGTTCTGCAGCGCATTGCTAATGCCTGTGGGGTTTCGATCATGGTACTCTGCAGGGAACATAATAATTTGGCAGCGATACTATCTTGCGTTTTGCTCAAAACACCTAGTGACGCTGAAAGCCTAATCATGAACCTGCTGAATGCAGTGTCTCCAGAATTCAGCAATGTCGACTGTGCGGAGTTGCTGAAATCAGAGCCCCAAGCAACCGCCTCTGAGCTGTTAAGAGCAGCTGGCGAGAACAAAGAGGCAGAGACGTCTAAAGTCAGTACACGACCTCTTCCTTGGGCGTCTGCGCTAATCTCATCTAGGCTCATCAGGCCCTCCATTTTCTCGCGAGCGTCACTCACGGCAAGCCAACATCCAGCCGTGGGACAGCTCGAAAGATGGATGCGATCGGTCCATTCTTTGAGACTCATGTTCTTGGCATTATGGCCAGTCTTGCTGACACAATAAATGATGGGAAGGGTCCACAACCGACAATAGAGAAGATCAGATGTCTGGGTGCCATCCGTGAGATGATCAATCTCGCCAAAAGCTACATTAGCAACGGCCTTCCACAAGTATGAGCAGTCCTGTACGAACCAAGCTGCGAAAGCTGATAGTGAACCTTAGATATGTGCATGTTTACGATCTGCAATCGAAAATAAAGATCTCGCCAACCAAGGTCTTGACACCTGGATTACCATGATGAATTGCCTTGGAGAGGATGAGATCGCGCCGCTCGTGGATCCAACCTTTGCCATTCTTGTTCAGTACTGGGAGTATTTCCTCCCCGAGCTTCATGCCCGAGCATATGACATGATCGGTCACATAGTGAAAGCGCACCCTTCGATGATACGTGACATTGTACATACCTTGCCTTCCCTCGCATCAATACCTCTTATGGCAGAGTTTGAGGAAGATTTGGGAAAGCTTAAGGCTCAGATGGATGTAAAGCATCACTTTCAAGCCTTTAGTCAGCGCTGTCAAAATGAGAACGCTACAGTGGTTCTAAGGGCGCTTGACGAACTTGCTAAATATCTCGCCGAGCAGCAAGATTTTCTACATGAGACTGCCAACAGCGAGCAGCCTGAGCGGGTAGTAGGTCAACTAGCTCGGTCTGTCCTAGACACCTCTGTTCTTTTTAGCAATACCCACCCAGATATCGCTGTACTCTGCGCCAAATGCTTAGGACTCGTGGGTTGTTTGGACCCAATGAGGATTGAGGTAGTCAGAGACAAAAGGGAGATTCTCGTTTTATCGAATTTCTCGAAAGACGATGAAACGAATGACTTTGTGGTCTTTTTTCTCCGCGAAGTCCTGGTCAAAGCATTCCTCTCGGCGACCAATTCCCGAAGTCAAGGTTTCTTAGCGTATGCTATGCAAGAGCTACTAAGTATTTCAGACATTCGGGATTCCGTAAGGCCTCGTTCGCGTGACGGGTCGTATGATGCGAATTACGGAAGATGGGCATCCCTTCCTGAGTCAGTGAGAACGACCCTGATGCCTTTCGTTGATTCGAAGTATTTTGTTACCGCAGGAGTTTCGCAACCACCATGCGTCTATCCTCTATATAGCATAGAATTGGGCTACGTCCAGTGGCTGCGCTCTTTCACCTTCGATCTGCTCAAGAAACAGGTTGGAGAGGGCAAGGTACAGACAATCTTCTCGGTCCTTAGTAGGATTATACGCTTTCAGGACATCTCGATCTCCAACTTCCTCCTGCCGTACGCTTGTCTCAACGTAATCATCAATGGTACAGACAAAGACAGGATAGCCATCGGTCAAGAGCTACTGACTGTGTTGCATCAGCCTTTACTGGATTACACTTCATTGCAAGATAACATCGTTCTCTGCAGCCAGGTAGGATTTCTTATTTTTGCCCCTGGATGGTAATTCCTGACCATTGACAGACCGTGTTTCAAATTCTCGACTATCTCTCACGGTGGATGCAAGAGAAGAAGAAAAGACTTGCGGGCATCAGAAGTCTAGGCTCAAGGACAGGTCGTTCGCCGTCCGAGGCCAATTTAGAGAGGGACATGATACAAATCTCGAGCGTTGACGCAGTCTTGAGTATCATACCTGCTGATGTGATCTCCCGTCGAGCAGTGGAATGTAAATCGTTTTCCCGCGCGCTTTTCCACTGGGAACAGTTTATCCGGCAACAGAGAGACCACCATCAGGCTACAAGTCGCATATTCGATTTAGAACCACTATACGAGAGGCTCCAAGAAATTTACACTCAGATCGACGAACCTGATGGGATAGAAGGTATCTCTTCGCACTTACAGGTCCTCAACATTGATCAACAAATCCTCGAGCACCGGAAGGCGGGAAGGTGGACTGCAGCCCAGAGCTGGTACGAGTTACAACTTACCGAGAGACCAACTGATCTCGACGTGCAATACAATCTCCTCACCAGTTTAAAAGAATCTGGCCAACATGGTAGGTACAGTAAAGTTCTTTGATCCCAACGGTATTCTGACATTTCAAGACGTCTTGTTAAACCAGATCGAGGGTTTTGAACCGTCTGAAGCGAGTAATGCCTTGTCGCTGCCGTTTGCCGCTGAAGCATCATGGGTTACAGGAAAGTGGGATAATCTGAGAAAGTGTCTCTCATCTTCGGCAGGATCCTCCCAAGGAGACTTTAATGTAGGAGTTGGGCAAGCGCTTTTAGCACTGTCGGACGGTAAACTCAACCAGTTCTCATCCCTCCTGGACAACTTGCGCCACAACACTGTCAGAGGTCTTTCAGCAACCAACACCGCATCCTTACAAGGATGCCACGATTCAATGCTTAGATTTCACGTCCTCACGGAAATCGAAATGATTAGTAGCATGCAAAAAGTGGACCAAGCAAGGAAATCCAGCCTGCGAACATCATTGAATCTAAGACTTGATACTCTCGGCCCCTTTCTGTCCGAAAAACAATATATATTAGGCCTTCGCCGAGCTGTAATGGAACTCTCCAAGTAAGTCTGCCATCCGCTGTTTGAGTCATTCTCTAACGCGACAAGGGGTGATTACTCCAAGATCGATATTGCGTCTGCCTGGCTGGTAAGCGCGAAATTGGCGCGCAAAAGTGGCTTCACCCATCAAGCATTCAATGCAGTCCTGCATGCATCTAAGCTAGGGGATAAATCCTCAACGATTGAGCATTCTCGTCTTCTGTGGCGGGAAGGTAATCATCGGAAAGCGATTCAGAGTCTTGAAGGCGCCATCGCAGGAAAGGCTTTCAGGTCTTACGATTACACAGAGGCAGACGGGTCCATGACAGCGAATCACGTACCTGGAGAAACCCAACAGAACTTGCTTACAGCTAGAGCTCATCTGCTTTTAGCTAAGTGGATTGACAGAGCCGGCCAGACTCAGTCCGATATAATCGTACACGAATACAAGAAAGCTGTAGGGCAACACAACAGATGGGAGAAGGGCCATTACTATCTAGGAAAACACTACAACAAGCTATTGGAGTCAGAGAAGGCAAAACCTCCAGGCAAGCAAGCGCAGACATTCATCACTGGGGAGACTGCAAAGCTCGTCATTGAAAATTATCTCCGATCATTAGCTTTCGGGGCGAAGTACATCTATCAGACTTTGCCTAGACTTTTGACCCTTTGGTTAGATCTCGGTGTCCAGACTGAGCAAGTACTGGATCCAAAGTATGGATGTGATGATTCTTCCCGCATCCATGTGCTCAAAGAACAGAGGAAGCTCCTTGCTGCCTGCAACTCTCAAATCAAGAAGTACATTGATCGTCTGCCGGCTTTTGTCTTTTACACCGCCTTGTCTCAAGTCGTTGCTCGGATCTGCCATCCAAGCCAATCCGTCTATAATCTCATTCTGGATATGGTGGTAAAGGTGGTGGTCCAGCATACTCCACAAGCGTTGTGGACGCTGCTTGCGGTTTACAGATCGTCGTCTCAGGACAGGGCAAAACGAGGAGCGGCTTGTATAACGAGAACCTTGGAAATTGCCCGTAAGGCAAAGACTTCAACGGCAGGATCAGACTTGAGAGCACTCGTTGGACAAGGCCAAAAGCTGTCAGACCAGCTATTACGAGTCTGCGAAGGCAGCATCGATGGCAAATCCTCTCATATCAGCCTGTCCCGGGATCTTGGTTTCAATCACAAAGCTGCGTCCTGCAAACTTGCAATGCCGCTCGAGCAGTCGCTGACCGCGAGCCTACCCACAGTCACTGACAACGTCAACATGAAATATCACACAGCCTTCAACACTAGAGATTACATCCACATCTCAAGCTTCCTCGACGACGTTCTTGTCCTCAACTCCCTACAGAAGCCACGTAAAATCAGCATTCGAGGCTCAGACGGGCATGTCTATGCTCTCCTCTGCAAGCCAAAGGACGATCTACGTAAAGACCAACGTCTGATGGAATTCAACGCCATGATCAACCGTGCTCTAAAGAAGGATGCCGAATCCAGCAAGCGTCGCCTTTACATCAAGACCTACGCCGTCACTCCACTCAACGAGGAGTGTGGCCTGATCGAATGGATCGACAACCTCAAAACCCTTCGCGACATCGTCTACGCCATCTACAAGCAAAAAAACATACAAATCAATTACGCCGAAATCCGCAACCTCCTCAACGAATCCATCTCCGCCCCCAGCAAACTCCCCATCTTCACCGACAGAATCCTCCCCCACTTCCCACCCGTCTTCCACGAATGGTTCGTCGAGATGTTCCCCGAACCCGGCGCCTGGTTCACGGCTCGTCTGCGCTACACGCGCTCCTGCGCCGTCATGTCCATCGTCGGCCACGTCCTCGGCCTTGGCGATCGGCATGGCGAAAATATCCTTTTCGAAGAAGGCAATGGCGGGACCTTCCACGTGGATTTCAACTGCCTCTTCGACAAAGGCCTCACGTTCGAGAAACCCGAACTCGTCCCCTTCCGCCTCACGCACAACATGGTCGACGCATTCGGAGCATACGGCTACGAAGGCCCCTTCCGCAAATCCTGCGAACTCACCCTTGGCATCCTACGCCAGCATGAGGACACGCTGATGACTATTCTGGAAACCTTCCTCTATGATCCGACGACGGATTTCATCGGGAAGAAGAAGAAGACGGTGAGTGTGGTGCCGGATACGCCGGAGGGGGTGCTGGAGAGTGTGAATAATAAGGTCAAGGGGCTGTTGCCGATGGAGAGTGTGCCGTTGAGTGTGGAGGGGTATGTGCAGGCGCTGATTCAGCAGGCGACGGATCCGTTTAAGTTGGCGAGTATGTATATTGGGTGGTGCGCGTTTTTTTAGGGTATGGTTTCATTGTTTCAATATTTGGCCGCTTTGCGGAGGCTCGTGCGGTGAAAAGCATGTATAAAAGGAGGTCTCGAGCATGATGCCGGATCCTGGTTTGTCAAAGGCAATCCAAATTCCTCATTGGACTAGCCACCCTGTTCATGGATAAGGGGGCTGGTACATCTCTGCTCCCTCTGTAGACTACCTAAATAGGTCTCATCCCCCTACATCGTTTCTCAATCAAGGATCTCATACAACATGGTTCCAGTCTGTTGATAGTGGCCTTCGCTGCAACTGAGAGACTTCAGAATGAGAATTATCGATTGAATGCTTGCCTTCGGTCTCCATCCCGACTAGAAGAGTTGGCTGTGGTTGATTAAAAAACAACATAGCAAGTGTAACCATTGCTGACCTACAACATGACGATTCTATGTATAACTATTTCATTTCTATGGCGGTCATCAACCTCATATCCTCGCTTTCTTCTCTAGCATCAAGGCTCATATCTAGCTTCCTGCTATATTGGCGGGAAAAGCCCCGTTCCTCTAAGGTAAGTTTTTGGGGTCGGCCCCTAAAGTCAGCTTGTACAAAGAGATCACCATGAGGTCTAGAGGGTATCACAAGGCTTGCCTGGGATGTAAGTGACTGGAAGTTGGGGCAAAACCCCAAAGCATTGCCACCCAGCAGGAAACAAGCTACCAGTCTAATATGCCACCATGGACGACAACCCCTCGAGCTCGCGATCAAAGTTCCTATGCTGAGAAATAGCAAACGTATAAGCGTCAATGAAATCCTTAGCCCCCTTCACCATATTGACGGTCTCCTTGAAGCTCTCAGGCTTCGCAGTTCCAGCAGTAACCACACCATAAGAATCCACAACATCATGGCTACCAGTCGCTGAAAACGTCATACCATCGACCTCGCAAGCCGTCTTGACGAGAGTGACACCCTCGCCGGTCGCACCGATGGCTTTCAAGTGACCGAAAGCTTCGCGCACCCAGTGGACGACACGGCCTTGTTTGCGGAGCGTTTCGATGTGGGAGCCACCGGGGATGAAGATGGAGTCGAACATGGTGGAGCGCATGCCTTCGAAATGGTGGTCTGGCTGCACGCCTTTGCCGCCTTGTTTCTCGCCTTCTGCGAGGACGGTCTGGCGCTTGGGGCCGATGACGAAAGGGAATGCTTTGGCGGCCTTGAGAGCGGCGTAGACGCCATTGAAGGCAATGGGGTCGTAGCCGTCTCCGACGAGGATGGCGACACGGCGGGTGGCGACGGTTGGTTTGGATGCGTTGTAGGCGGTGATGCTGAGGCCGGCGGACTTCTTGCCGGCGTTTGGCCTGCCTTGCTTTGTTGGGGTTGGAGCGCCGGCTTTTTCGGCGACAGCTTGGGCGAGCTCGAGGTCGATGTCACAGAGACGTTCGGTGATGCGGTTGTATACGATCGGGTCGTCGCAGTGGTCCATTTCGAAGCCTAAAGCTGAGATCAGGTGCGCCTTTTCTGGTGGGGACTGGGAGTTCCAGAAGAGCTGGGCCTGAGAGATGTGGTCCTTAAATTTCTTGGACTTCATGCGCTGCTTGATGCCAGCGACTTTCTCTGGGTAATCGACGTATCCTCCCTCTGAGGGCTTCGCAGGTGGAACAGCCTCTTTACGGTTTGGCCAGTAGTTGATAGAGCCTGAGGTGATTTTGTGACGGCCTTGACCGTCTCTATTCTGGTTCATGACGGGGCAGACTGGGCGGTTGATTGGCAGTTCCTGCCAGTTGATACCAAGCCTGGACAATTGAGTGTCAAAATAGGAGAAATTGCGGCCTTGCAGAAGCGGGTCATCGGAGAAGCCAATACCAGGCACGACATGTCCGGTAGCGAAGGCGACCTGCTCTGTCTGGGTGAAGTATTCATCCACGTTGCGATTGAGTTCCAATTCTCCGATGTATCTGATCGGGACTAGCTCCTCGGGCCATACCTTGGTAGCGTCAAGAATATCAAAATCAAAGTCATCCTGCTGACTCTCCTTGAGGGTTTGGATTCCGAACTTCCACGTGGGGAAGATCCCGGCATCGATGGCATCATACAAATCTTTGCGGTGGAAATCAGGGTCCTGGCCGGCCAGCTTCAGAGCTTCATCCCATACGAAGGAGTGGACACCGAGTGTTGGAGTGAAATGGAACTTAACAAAGTGCCTTTCACCCTTGGCATTATCCAGGGTGTAGGTATTGACCCCAAAGCCTTGTATCATTCTCAGCGATCGAGGGATACCTCGATCTGACATAGCCCACATGAACATATGCGTAGCCTCCGAGTGAAGGAACTGGAAGTCCCAGAAGTTGTTATGAGCCGACTGAGCTTGGGGGACCTCCTTGTCTGGTTCAGGCTTCGCTGCGTGGATCAAGTCCGTGAACTTGATGGCATCCTGAATGAAGAAGACTGGGATGTCATTTCCCACAATGTCCCAGTTGCCTTCCTCTGTATAGAACTTGACGGCGAACCCCCGAACATCGCGGACAGTATCTGCGCTTCCTCGAGACCCTAGCACTGTAGAGAATCGAAGGAACACCGGCGTAGTACGAGAGGTGTCGGTCAGGACTCCAGCCTTCGTGACGTCTTCTGCACTCTCATAGAGCTTGAAGGTTCCGAAAGCTCCGACACCCCGGGCGTGCACAACACGCTCAGGGATGCGCTCATGGTCGAATCGATGGACCTGAACATTCTATCAGTGCAGGTCCTCTTAAAGTATCAGAGATGTGGACCGACCTTTTCTCGTCCGTGACCGTCTTCCAGCAGGCCAGGGCCATAAGTATCGTCGGTGGTGACGGCCAACCAGTCGTCGGTATTGCTGATTTTGTTCCCCCAGTCCGTGGTCATTTTGTGTTTCGAATCATCATAATTGGTGGTGTCCTTGGCTAGATCTGCGAGCTTGGGGTTGTCGGTAGCGGCACCATTCATATTGACGACCTTTTGGAGGCCGTTGGAACTGGTGGATGCCATGTCAATGGGGAAGAAACAGGTTTCTTGTGCTATACTATGAACGGGAGCAATCTCAAGGTAGAGATTGGAGTAAAGCAAGAAACGATTGAGGTGTGAGAGACGGGGGAAGAGTAGACATCGAGTTGGAGATTCGCCACTTTGTAGTCCTGGAAGTGCCTCGCAGTTGCCGAAATAATTATGACGTGTGCGTTGAAATCTAAGGGACTTACCGTTATGTTGGAGAAAGCATCAAGCAAGGTCAATAGATTGATAACCAACATGGTATGGTCCCAGGGCTTCTCAGATTGGAAGCTCTCGCTGAGCCTGCATTGCTTTCGCCGTGGCTTTACTGGCTCAAGCGCTATGCTTGCCATTGTAGACCGTGTCCTTGAGACTGGGGACCCTAAGCTTCCCGTAATGCCATTGACAGAGTTGGGGACTTTCGATGAAGGCCCTGGTTTCAAGGGACCCGTCTGCTGGAGGCCCTACATATCAAACACAAGTCTCCCAAAGGCGTTCGACGAAACGTAACGCCGGGTCAGAGCTCGGCCGAGACCATTCTGGCGCATTCGCAAACATTACAACTTGAAAATCTCGTATACTCGGCTTTTAGATGAAGTGTTCAGATGAAGTAGATGCCAGAAGATGGCCACTTCACTCCGCGTACCATCACTGAGGTACTTAGATGAAAGGTGGATTATGGATGCGCGGCATGCTTTCAACATCACCTGAGTGCCAAGCAAATCTCGGCTCAAATTTCCAATTCTTCAGCCAGCAGCTTCAGATCATCCATCTCTGTAGCTCTCTCGTTCTTCAGCAACCCCCACCACTACCCGATTCGACTACTCCAATGCCTTCTTCTTCACCTGAGAGAGGCCGTACGCGGTCACGCCAGCACACATCCGCCTTCGCCAAGTCACAAACCCCTTCAAGGACAAGAACTCCACCCCGTCATACCATCTCCCCTCGCCCTAGGTCCCGATCAAGGTCCCACAGCCGGTCTGTTCGTGGTGATGGGACAAATGGCGTCAAAAATGAGAGGGACCGAAGTAGGAGCTTGACGAGGTCTGTGTCAAGAAGTAGGAGCAGAAGTAGAGGTCAGGCTGGACGACGAGAACGAGATCGGAGCTACACACGAAGTCGCAGTCGCGGATCGCCAGCGCCAAAAAGCTCAAAGGTGAAGTTCGACATCTCAGCCTGAAGCACAATGAAGTCTAATTGAAGGCAGATCGTGGTGGAGAAGCTCACCAAAAATGTCAACGAAGGTCATCTACGAGAAATCTTCGGCGCATATGGATCAATCAAGGAGCTCGATCTACCCATGAATCGGCAATGTAAGTGCTATGCAACGAGATTGAAAGCTCAGAGCTGACAGCAGCAGTCATGACCAATCGCGGGACCGCCTACATAGTCTACGCCGCCACCCCCGACGCCCAAGACGCCATCGCGCACATGCACGAAGCCCAACTCGACGGCGCCATCATAAACGTCTCCATCGTCCTCCCGCGCCGCAAATTCTCACGCTCCCCGCCCCCAGCCCGCAGAGGTGTCCCTCCGTACGATCGTTTCGAAGCACGAGGACCTCCCCCAGGAAATTACCGCGGAGGCCCACCACCACCTCCAAATGACAGGTACGGAAGAGATGGCCCAATGGGCGGAGGAAGATATCGCTCGCCCCCGCCACCGAGAAGACGTTCACCACCACCTCGAGGATATGGAGGACGACCACCACCACCTAGGGACCGCGATCGCGATCTAGATACCTATCGGCCGCGCTCATACTCTCGATCGCGGACACGATCACGTTCTTTCTCTTCGAGGTCTAGATCTCGCTCTCCGCCTCGGAGACATCAGGGATATCGACGGAGAGATAGCCCGCCACCACCGAGAGGGGGAAGGAGAAGGCGGAGTCCGAGCTATTCGAGTTATTCTAGCTATAGTGATCGGAGTAGGAGTAGGAGTCGGGGGAGATATGGGCGCGGAAGAGGATAGGAGATTGGAATTCGATTGGGTAAATGAAATTCGATGCCTGAAAGAGCGTCTGGCGGGAAAACCAAAGTAATGCGGTTGGAGGAAGTGAAGAGAATGGGGGAGCCCTGTGCGGACTGGAAGAGATACCCTGATGGAAATCCAGTGGAGGAAGAGAGGCGGGGCCTACTATCCATGGGCGACAAATCTCCGTGGGCAGGCGACGAACGTAGTATAAAGGGATTACCTATTCCTGCTAAAAAGCCATGTATTAATAATAGAGACGAATTGAGAAAAGCGTTCAAACAATGTACTTGTATCCCAATTCCTCTACAGCATCAAACCCTGTAACGGTTGTATAAACCCTCTGGCTCACAATGTTAGCACCATCCATTTACATTTGCTAGTTTCAGAAACTGAAAATCATGACCGATGAGCATGGGCTCAATGTGAACATCTTATGCTCCCCTGAGATATATGGGACCGTAATTATCTCGGCCATGCTTTCATTGACGGTATTATGAGACAGGATACACACGACCTTCATAGTAATATCTGAAAGTCCAAACACTCAAACCCCGAACCCGCGCCTTTGCGCCGTGCAGCCTGTATCCGTAGCACAAACATCGAATACCACAACCCTTCAATCTTTCTCCCCTTCCTTCCACCAGCCACCCCCCATCCATTTCCCTCAACAACATTTCCCCCCCATCCCCCCCATCCCACCACTCTGCTCGGCCACATTAACCCCCTGCGCCGGCCCCTGCTCCGTCTTCGACGTATCAATAATCCTCTTCTTGATATCCGCCGCGAGGCTATAAAACGCCTTCTCCACATTAATATTGCTCTTGGCCGAGACTTCCATGAAGGGGATGCCGAGCTCGTCGGCGAGCTGTTGGCCGCGCTCGACGCTGACGACGCGTTTTTCCTCCCAGTCGCATTTGTTGCCGATGAGGATTTTATTGACGCCTTCGGTGGCGTGTTGTTCGACGTTGGAGAACCAGGTTCGGATGTCTGTGGGGGGCGGGGGGTTGTTAATGGGTGCTCTTTGGGGGGATGGGTCGTTGGAGATGGGGAGGGGGAAGCTTACTGTTGAAGGATCGTTCGTCTGTAACGTCATATACTAGTAATATGCCCATGGCGCCTCTGTAGTATGCCGTTGTGATTGTTCTGAAACGTTCTTGCCCCGCTGTGTCCCATATTTGCAGCTTCACCCGCTTGCCGTCTAGCTCGATGGTTCGGATCTTAAAGTCAATGCCTATGGTTGTGATGAAGGAGGGTGTGAATGAATCCTCGCTGAAGCGGAGCAGACAGCATGATTTTCCCACGCCGGAATCGCCAATGAGGAGGAGTTTTATCTGTTGGTTGTTAATGTTCATGGAGCGGAGCAATGTTGGTTGGAGGATGGGTGGGGTGAGACCTACGAGGAAATCGTAATTCCGCGTGCCAGCCATGGTTGTACAGGGTCGATAGTTAGATGAAGGAGGGGGTGGAGTTCCGTTTGCTGGGTCTTAGAATTCTCCAGAGCCCAGTGCTCTTGCTGGTCTGTCGTTGGAGGCGGGTGCCAAACAGCGCGTTGCCTGGTACAGGCTAGCTACCCTCTGATGCGTCCTCCAAGTCTCTGGAGCTCAGTGTGATTAGAAATATAACTTCACTGGTCTCGTATCCGATTGCGTTGGTCTTGCGAGGTCGACAACGATGAGAGCGAATCTGTAGATGATGTGCCAAGATGCAGTTGCTACGTTGGAAAATCAAAGCGTCAGGCGCCAAGTTTAGCATAGCGATGTAGGAGTGTACGATTCGCATGAAACACATGACTCCTTTCTGTTCAGCTTGAGAAGGCAGAATTCTGAGATTGAGCCCATATTTACTGATAATTATGTACCTCTAAATATCTACAAAGTAATGTCCCATCGCAAAGGCGCTTGCTGAAGATTGTCAAATACGCCCACATCCCGTCAGCAAGTCTCGCTGTCAAGTGCGCGCGAACACAGACGCCTAAAGATGCAAATAAGCACGCTATGCTCTCGCTCATGGGATTTCGTCGTATCTTCGTTGCTATAGCCATCTCGAATATGCCCAGCGGATCCTTGCAACAATGTGCATTTGCCGATCAATCCCGGTCCGTAGATCAACCAAGTCGTGAATTTCTTCCAGGAAGTCGTTGTAGATTTCCCCAGGTAAGATGGGTCTAGCCTTTTGTCGCAAGACATGGGCCTCGCACAGCAGCATGCCGTGGTCTTTGTACGACAGCACGCCGTTTCCAGACGGTGTCGAGCTGATTAAGATGCGGTCAATGTTTCTGAGGACCCGAACCAGGCTACCTTGCTTGCTGCCTTGTATTCTCCCCTTTCGCCCTGCAAAGACACCACCCAGCCAGCGAGAGAGACCGAGACAGACCAAAACACCAGGTGTGAGCCCGACGAAACCAAAGACGAGCTCTTGGCTCTTGAGGAGATTGTCGATGCCACCCACAGCCACCTCAACGTCAACTTTCGTCTTCTGGATTTGAATGAGAAGGGCACGTATCAAATCTCCTCTGATTGTGCCAACAAAAGGCTTCTGAAGATCTTTCTCATAAGCTCTCAAGACTGGTGTCAGGTCACCTTCCTTTACCTTTGCTCGGACGTCGGCAATCTCTGCTTCTGTAAGAGGTGCCCCGGTGGGGGTATTAGGATTGTCTGTAGCAAAGTCTACCACCATTCGTTCTAAGCTTGCACGGTCACCTTGCAGACTGTCTTTGCTCATGATGGCGATTTCGCTATCCTTGTCATGGCGTATAGTTCCAATCACCTTCTTCACAGGCTCGACAACCCAATTATTCCAGAAGTCGATTGTAGTTGTCCCGAGGTCTTGAATCCAAGTGATAATTTGAGCTCTTCGATTGACGAAGATGCGAAGCAATGTACTGGACGAAAGAAAGAGCGCAAAACCTGGCAACCAGTAGCGTATGAGACGAGATGGCCTACCATATTCCCTACTCAAGTCCGATGTAGCGGCAATGTGAGCTGGAAGTCCACGGCTTAGAATATTGTCAATTCGGACTGCAAGTCGTATAGTTTGAGAAGATATTGGACCTGGCTGCGTAGATTCTGCGTCATCCTCCACACCCTGGAAGACCGTCTCCTCCAACTCGCCAGTTCCCAGCTCGAGTGCAGTCATGTTTCCTAGGACTGTCTCCATCAAAGAGATGCTTTTTGAGACTACGCTTCTCCACTCATCTCCATTACCGGATCGGTCCCTGGAACTTATGGAGTCCTCATCGTTCACATCGAAAATCATGCCTTCATCCATTAGTATTCCCAGCCCACTGGCAGTCATCTCATGAAGCCTTCTCAGGCGACTTCTCTTCGTCCTCGCCTCCAGCCGACTCTTGGTCAAAGGCGAAAAGACTTTTGATTGCATATCAGCCAATGAGCGGGCCTGTACACTGTCCCTCACTAAGCCGTAGAACTGTCTCCAGCGACCAGACACAGACAGTGATTCTGCGCGCCCCTTTTCTTTATTAGAGCTTCGCATGGAGCGTAGCCTTTGCCCTGCATCTCTGTATACATCGCTTGCCCATGCCCACAGTCTCAGCGGAGATGTTTGAATCGTGTACAAGCTAGTATATCGATATGAGCCGAGGACCTCGTCCCAATATGCGATTTCGCTAGACAGAGGAATCGTCTGATCCAACAGGGTATCGAGAATGAGCCCAAAGGTCTGAGCCGTTGCTTTGCTAACCACGAGCCACTCAAGCTCATGTTCTTGTGCGGCATTCACTCCATTGTCTTCACTGTCATTGGTCTTGAACTCTAGTAGATCAGCCGCTTCGAGACTGGACAAGATTTTGCTGGCAGGCAGGATAGCTCGAGCAGAGGACGCTGTAGACAGTGCCTGAGCAATGACCTGCAGTTTCAGTACTCGAGCCAGATCAGATTCATCGCCGATTGCATTTGAATCTGAACTGAAAGTGACGTTGGATGCAGAGTACAGTTCAGGCGAAGTCGACGCAGTTGGAGGCTTCAAAAGTTGCAGCCGGTCGAGCTGGCCATCGAGCCGGCTGATGTGACTGTTGCACGCATTGGAGTCCACTCAAAGACAGGTTGGAGGAATGTTTTTGGACTCACTCTGTCACGAGGGACATGGTGAGAAGCCTGCTATCCACTCAACAGCCCGTGAGCTACATTCTTGAGGCCATGGATATCAACCTCTCGAGCTGCCTGAATCGCGTTGAGCCTGAACGCCCACTCCCCCGTTTCCCACTCTTTCGTGGTTTGACGTTGAGAAGCCGGAGACATTCTTGGCAAACATTCGATGGCCCGATGACAGGCCACTCCGGAATCTGAGCCAGCCGGGAGAGACTAGAACTAGCGTGGACCCTGAGCCGCTGATTCGCCTCCGACGATCAGGAACGAAGAATTTCTTTATCGTCCTGTGTCACCTGCGGCTCGTTCTTTCTGTACATAATCGCGTTGGGCTGGACAGGTATCATCGCAATGTGAGTCCAAACATGCCCTCAACAGTTGGTACACGCCTCTGACACACTCTGACAGGAACACAACATCTTCCCTTTTCTCTTCGCCCCCGGAAACCTACTGGGGCCAATTCGACGAAATTTCAAAGTACAATGTGCGCCTCAACGTCTTCGAGCGCTTGTGGGCGGCGTGGTACGCCTATATGCAGAACGATGTCCTCGCCACGGGCATCATGTCGTTCCTCATGCATGAGATCGTCTACTTTGGTCGTTCCTTGCCTTGGGGGATAATCGATCGCATTCCTTACTTCAACAAATACAAGATACAGAATGTAAGCCTCGGATACCCAACGAGTCAGCGCTTCTCTTGACCACATGTGCTGATGTTGCGATAGCAAAAAATCCCAACGGCCCAAGAGCAATGGAACTGCGCCAAGCTGGTATTGCTTTCCCATTTCACTGTCGAATTACCTCAGATCTGGTACGCCCATGCAGCTTCTATCCATCTTTCTCGAATCAAAAGGCTGACTTCTCCAGGCTCTTCCATCCTATGGCCCAATTCTGTGGCCTCGCCACTGGCGTACCCTTCCCATCTCTCCTCACAATGGCATATCAAATCGGAGTCTTCTTTGTGCTCGAGGACACATGGCATTACTGGTCGCACCGAGCGCTCCATTGGGGTCCTCTATACAAGAACATCCACAAAATCCACCACCAATACTCAGCTCCGTTCGGCATGGCAGCCGAATATGCATCACCGATCGAAGTAATGATCCTGGGTCTCGGAACCGTTGGAGCTCCGATCCTGTGGTGCGCAATTACCGGCAACCTCCATATTCTGACCATGTACGTGTGGATCGTGTGCCGATTGTTCCAAGCCATCGATGCGCACAGCGGCTACGAATTCCCCTGGAGTCTGCACCATTTCCTACCATTCTGGGCAGGGGCGGAGCATCATGATATCCACCACGAACGATTCATTGGCAACTACTCGAGTAGCTTTAGATGGTGGGACTACGTGCTGGACACTGAGTCAGGGCCAGAGGCGGCAAAGAAGCGGAGAGAACGTCGCATGGCGAAGGAGGGCAAGAAGGTCCAGTGAAATGTCTGGACACAGGGGCTGGCGATAGAGCAATTTCGTCATGACGATTAATGTGTACATAGAGCATCATCTTAGAGCCTCATACTCCTGATCACCATTTGTTGAAGCCAGTGGTGGTGTCGAGCCATGGGGCAGGCGTATGGCGTCTTCCATAGAAAGCATTGCTGTATCCAGCGAACAGCATCAATCAAATCAAACCTCTGCATCAACAAGACCAAAAAGCCTTTTCGTCTCTGGCTTTCCCTCCAACTCCGCACGCTCAGCAGCCCGCTCATCGCAAAAGGCCGCCATCTCCACATCCTTGATACTCAGCCCATTAGGTTTATGCGTCGTCCATTGAATAAACGTGTGATTATATGCCTGTTATTTTTCAGCGTTGGATACTACTATTAGCAATTGAACTTCGCTCGTGGTATGCGTACGTTCCACCATTCGGGGTGATGGCGCTTGGCTTTGCATTCTTCGGCCACTGAGTCCATGAAATCCCATGTTTGCTTGAATGTCTTGAAGTGAAAGGATCGTTGGATCCCTTTGCCGTTGAGACATAGATGCCAGGGATGGGGGTTTGGGGTGGTGGGGGTTAGTAGAGTAGACAGTTTGGTGAGGATGAGGTTGGGATCTTGATTTTCCGCGAGTTGAACTTTGTCTTTCAATGATGCATCTGGTGGTCGGTTTGAGGGTACGTTTTTTGGTGAAGTAGTGGTTGGATTTGGCGCGGCACTAGCCATGGCTGTATGGAAGTTAGTCTTTGGCTTCACACTATCACTATGATATCTGATATCGTGGAGGTTAGGCCGGGCGAGGGGTGAGGTCTGCAGACTGTGGAGTTGCCGTTTGAGACCAGTTATTGAATGCTTCAGCCGCAAAGGATTTGACATGGGTACATGAGTACAATTCTCTTTGGCTTGTGATGGTGCCACTGGGTTTGCCATGCTCCCAGGTTTGCGCGAGGTGTCTTGGCGTTTCTTTGGATAGGACCAAAAATCAAATTTCACCCGTCTTGATTCGAAGGTAATCCCAAGTTTTCCGAAGATATTTCCGGAATGCACCCCAACAACTGTGCAATGCCCAAAAGAAAAAAGTGTACTGTTCAGGTATTCGGGTGTCTTGCTCATGGACCACGACTTTGGAAACCGACTTTGGGACGAAATCCAGCTGCTCTGAGATTCAGTGCACTTGTAGAGAGAATCCAGAGTGAGCGCTCCAGTGATTTTGGCCATGCCTGCGATGACTGTCCCGGTGCCTCGTCTTGGACCCACGTAACACGCGTGCTGGGGACGAAGACTGGCTACTTACTGGAGTCTGTATTGAGGCCAAGTCTCCCTCTTGGTGCCCCACCGACGGCTACTTCACCCATGGGCACACTCGATGCTGGCACAGCTAACGGAAAGGATCCGAAAGACGTTTTAGCCCACAAGAACCCCGCTCTGCGACAAGGAGGACTCACCAAGAACCTAAGTACTGGGGGGAGCAGAAAACTCGGTCTCGCCCTGCTTGTCGAGTTTGTATTTTCCCGTATCATCGGACCTGCCGACGATACGGTATGGTGCAGTATGCTCCTCAGCGGCGATGATGACCATCTGGTCAACGACAAACTCTGAGTCCAACTTGACAATAAATCAATGACACATTTTGGTGAGTCGGATGGGAACTTACAATGGCGCCAGCGCCAGGGGTTTGATGTTGCTGTTGCTGTTGTACGTTAGGCATTTCGAATTCTTGTATGTTATGGGGATTTGAAGGAACTCGGCCACAGCGAGACATTGTGATATGGCTGCGGTTCGTGTTACCTCTGAGCCTGAAACTCACCATGGTTGGGGAAGGAGATCTATTTTGGTCTGCAAATGGGCACGCATGTCTGGGCTTTGGTACCAGCACCTGACACCATGGCTCCGTTGTTCAAAACCCCATCGCTCCTCGTAAAGCAGAATTAGCAAGCGCTCGGGACAAAGAGACGAAGAGAACAATTGTTGGTAGCGAGCCAGACGGAAAACGATTCAGCCGTAGAAGAGGCCTATTTTTGCTAATGATTATTTTCAGGCACATCACGAGTAACGGCTTCGGGTGCTATCTTTGGCCATTGTCGCTTTATCAGGACTTTCGTCTGAAGGCTAATTGCGATGTGAAAGCGCCACAACACCTGTATTCTTGGAAATTTTCTTTCGCAAGGAATTATTGAGAGTGTACTAGACCCGCTCGCTCTTTGTGTATGATCGGGATGGCAAATTCAAGATTTCTTCCCAAAAGAGATTGCAGCATGTTGGTCAGCGTGGAAAAGAGAGTGAAAGTCCGTCGCCGGTTTTGTATAACAGTCGCTGAGGCCCTGTAAGTTGAAATCTGAGGACCAGGACCAATTTTCTCCAACGCGCCTGGATTATCTGAGCGTAAGCCTCCGTTGATAGCAGGGAGACTATCTTCGACATCCTCGAGGCGAATGGGTCAATTCCCTTGGCAACCGTTATTTCAAGCGAGAAATCGGTTGGGTAGGCCATTAAGGTGGACATTTTAAGTATCAGCTTGGATGCAAGGGTCCTGGATGTTGTTTGAGCCCGTTGAATCAGTTAAGACACGCACTGTTTGGAGTCTTCCTTTATATATTTCCTAAATTTGATCCTCAGCGCGTGGATAATATCCCTAAGAGGCGAAGTCTGTCCCGAGTCCGGTCTAATGGCAATAGTGACCCGATGGGTCTCGGCACAGCTGTCCAAAGCCTTCCAGGATATATGAAATAACAGGCGGGTGAAAGATGGGATTTCGCGGTAGCAAAAGAAGACAGAAGTATGCATCGACCTTTTGATTTATATAGTATGCAATAAGCCCCATCATCTCCTGAGCTCTCCGTTGCCAAGCTCCAAGTCATCCATGATCTCATTACTCGGGACATTTGACCCAAAGCATCGACTGATTGCTGTTCCCCGAATGCAAACGAGTACCATTGAATTTATGGGGCGGGCGAAGTCGCAGAACTTCCCAAGAAAACGACGAGGACCGCACAGTATCTGCAATAAAATCTCACAGTTAATCAAGAGCTCAAATTTGAGAATGAGCGAATAATAGTGCTCTATTTGCTCAACCAAGCCATCGAGCTAAGAAGAGAAAGAAATGGTTCAATAAACGGGTGTCATATCCACAAGCAAAACTTACGCCGCAGTCGCAGCTATGATTTCGTGCCGCTTGGCCTTGCAAGGTCAACAGTCTGGCCTTCATTCTGGGGCTTCGAACATGCCATATAAGTATACCATACCTTGGTAGAGATTCCCAGGCTCAGACTGAACAGGGAGGTGAATACCAGTATAAGCCCTACTTTGAAGACTTGATATCCTGGAACGAGGGACAACACAGCCGTGGGCGTAAGTAGCAGCGCTACAGTGGATGTGGTCAATATGACCCTCACGAGGATATCAATCCGATGGGCGCTTCTGAAGTTTATGCCCTTATTGCTGGTTTTGAGGAGTTGCTCGGGAGTAGTGAAAATTTTCTGTGCATAGTGAGAAAGCCGGATATTTGTTGGAGCGAAGCATGAAAGGATTTGGGGTGTACACTATTGGGGAAGCAACGGACTAGTAGTCCTTCAATCATGCGGTCCAACCACCCTGTCTCGTAACCTTCTCCAAAGGCTATGAAGTCATCACCACGGGTCATAAAATCCATGTCTTCAAAGACTAGGGGGCTCTCCTGCACGACCCACAAGGCGAAGCTCCTGTGATCTTCGGGATGGGGGGCTTTCCAAAGGGCAAATTTCTGTATCCTTCTCAAAAGATCATCTGGTGAACAGTTGGCATATGCGTACAGTAGAATGAGTGCAGGTACTTCCCATATTTACTGAGCTTTTGGTCAACCTCCTGCATCAATATCTTACGTCTCTTACCCTCCTCGCGTCCTTCGTCTGTTTGCCTTGATTTCAGAGCTTTAGGACATGCATCTGAGTCCTTATGGTCCATGGCAAGGACCTTCTGCTCCAAGAGGGCAAGCTCGACCTGACGATGGAGAAGCAACCTGCTGCGAAGCAGACCGTACTTCCTGGCGATCAGGAATTTTGGATCTGAGTCTAGGAAAGCTGCAAGCCTCGGATAACCTAATGGATGGTCATCAACTATTGGGTGTCAGAAGATCACCGCTTATCAGAGGCATGATCAAGCTTTGTGTACTTCGCTGGATCAGCCTTTGCTCGCCGTCAAATCTCATGTACTGAGGCCGAAGGCGAGGTGCTGGGGGGGACACGAAGAGCCTTCGTACCCAGCTCAAAGTCTTGCCGACCACTCCTTTTCCGACCGGATCTGGATAATCAGGTCATCGGGTTATTCCGCTTTACACGAAAGCCATGATTAATTATACAAGCCTCAATGATGATGCGCCGGTCTGGCGCGTTCGCTCTTTCCGGGTCGTAATCATTCGGTACTGCTGTTGGGGTCGCACCTGAGTCCGAGTGAATTTCAGTCAATTCTATACTCGAACCGGGAACATTATTTGACGGTGCTGCTGAATGTGAGGATTCAGGTGCGGCTTCCGACATGGCAATATCAATAAGTGGAAACTGCTTTGATAGGTTATACGTGCTCCTGAATCATTCATTACACACAACGTGCATCCAGCGATTTTTTTGTCTTTGTTGTTCAGGACTCGAGTATTCTTGAATGCCTCAGCTCTGAGCATGTCATCGTTCCTTCAAGCAAAGATCGTCCCGATACTGCATCGGCCAGCTGCATGTCAAACGAGGACTACCAATCGTAAAACGATGCACTGCAGGCGATTCTCATAATTACTACCAATGGCAAGTTGATGCGTGGCAATGAATTATTCTCACGGCCTATTGACTTGTTAGCGATATGGATCTCTGTGGAAAGTGGGTCTTCGAATGTTCTCTTAAGTTTTAACGTGCATCCTCTCTGCGGACTCATGCTGCTCTAGGGAAGAATGCCTCTTTATCTGTCGAGGAATGAATATTGTGAGGGGTCGATGCAATGTTTTTCACTCCCGCTATTATGACTTTGTGCTGGTCATGTTCTGATTATTTCCCACACTAGCACAGTCATTCAGAACTCAATTGTTACTTTTCTGGAGTTGGATTTTGATTGGGGACAAAGCAGCGGGAGCAAAGAGTCTGTTGAACGACACACGACAACCTTTTGTCGAGATTGGACGACATGTGAAGTGTTGGTGAAGATGACACAGTACTTTGTGTAAGAACGGTGACTCTTCATATCAGAGTCCGGAAGGTGTTATCTGTTGATCGCAACTTTCATTATAGAATTTTGGATTGGGCTCAATGATTAAGGCCATAGCACATCCAGAAACCGTGACTACCCCTCGCTATCGTCACTTCCTTTTCTAGCACCCGTATAAGTTCATGGACCTCCTTTGCCTCACAAAAATCCAACGAGCCTTTCCCTTTCTCCTTCCAAAAATTTATAGATTCTTCTACTTCGTGTCTTGCTTCAGATGTGGAGCTATGCCTAACATTCGCAAGAAAGGTCTCCATGTCAAGGACTTGGTATCTAGCCTCACCTGGCTGGACAAGAGGGCCATCATTGCTGATCGGAGAGACAAGGGCGCAACGCGTTTTGTCGGGCTTACCCCTAGGTTTTTTGAATACCGGATGAATCATCTCATGGATGATGAGCAGAGTCCATTGGCCTGGTACCATCTCTAGCATTCCCAGCGGCCAAGGAGCGGCGATGACGGTGGCACTCAGTGACGATGCCATATATGAGGCTCCAGGAAGCGGCCCTATCTCATTTGAGGGCTGACTCCTGGCAGAGCAAGCTACCGCCATGGATTTAGCGAAGGTGAGGCTGATCTCCGATAAGCCATTAATGAGCGAAGACTTTTTATTCATCCAGGTTCGAAAATTGAGGATACCGTCAACTAGTCGAGTAGGTGAGAAAATCGTGTCCTGGAGTGGAAGGGTAGCGTATTGGAGTTGAAGCCCTTGAAGATACCCTGGTCCTCCGTAGTATTTGCCAGTACGAGCTAACTCTTGTGAATTTTCTCCGATTTTTTGCCAGTCTATCTCCCTTTCTTCAGCGTTACTGGACTTTCAAACTTCATCTGATCTTGCATCAAAACCAACCCAGATTGCTCCAGCTATGCAATCCCATGCTTCTAGAGGTATGTCAGACGCCAGACTTTCGACGCAATTCGTGATCTCCGCATTGTGATCATCAAGTTCGCAATGAAACGCTCGTCTAAAGAGCTCCGAGTGATACACCTTGCGAACACTACTCTGTGAGTTTCTGGTAATCGACAACGCTACACCGAGTGATATTCGAGTTTCGCCAAGAAGATATAAGGTCTGCACAGATGTCTTCAGTCCAAGCACGTTCACGAGCCCCTTTTCGTCCATGCTACCATTGCCTTCCCACAAGTCACGCAACGTAGCGTCGTCTATCAAGGGGTATGCTTCTAATTCTTGAATCGATGCCCGTAATGCCTTCTCAGCCTGGATCTCCTCCTGACTGTAGTATCCTCGAAGATACGAGCTGGCCAGCAAAGGTTTCCTCCCAGGTATGACATTCCGATCTTCGTCATCTCCATCGCTCTCATCCCAATCACGAGTCTTCTCACTTCTCTCGTATCCGTCACCAAGGTCAGCAAAACAATAACGAGTTTCCTGTGGAGTCGTGATGTCCAGAACCGTGATTCCATCATTGTTGTCGCCGCCGTCAATCTTCATATTATGATCCAAGGGGTGGACACGCGCCTGATACCCCTTGGCGACATCAAAGGACGTACCTAGAACGAGACAGGTGGCGATGAATGGGAATGGGGCAACTTCTTGACCAAAAGAATCAGGTGCTTTGACATCGTCGCTTTGCTTCTTTCGCTGCCAAACCTCCGCTTCACAGCACTCGGCAGCAATAAGTTCTTGCTGTATCGCGATGCGGTTTGCTTTAGCCCGAAAGATTCTCAGCAATGCCAGACATCGCTCGACCGCTCGATCGCCCGAATGCACCTGATTGTTGAATGCAGCAAGGCAACGATAGCGTCCTTTAATTCGGGCGACAATGAAAAGCTGGGGACGGGATCCCATTTCTATTGAGCGATGGAGAGTGATGCCGACTTGTTTTGGAGACTCCTGGGTATAAGACCGGTGATTGACGTCAGGCAGCAGAGACATCCCTCGCCTCGGATTCTGAATTGAGCGGCGGGCATTGCAGATCCAGCTAGTGCTGCAGGTGAAGAACTTAAAATCAAGGATGTTAATAGGAATATGGCCTACCCAGATTTCGATTCAAAGGGGATGAGCTTTCTCAAATATTAACTCCGAAGGAATATAACAGTTATTAACGTTACTTCGGGTTGGACATAAAAGCTGTAGACATGGAATTAACCGGAATGCGACTATTATAAGTATCGAGGTAGTGGGAATATAATCCATAGAAATATTAACCTAAAAGGAATGCGACTGTTACGACTTCTGGACTAAAGGAAATGCGATCGTTACAGGTTAGCAGAGAGAATGGATATGACGCTTAGAGATACCAACTTCAAGGAAACAGGATCTGGGAATACATGCATTTGAAAAGGCGTGGAAACTGGCCCTATATAATGTTAACGCTCGCGGGAGAAAGCCATTCAACATACCTATTAGTATCGAAGGTGGAGACGGGGAGTTTAATGCGGTGTCATCATATCCCGTAAGATCTGTCTCGTCTCATGGATGTACGCCTTCAGTCCGCCCGGTCTCCAGGACCATAAGGGCCTTGCGTGTTGAACTTTGACAGTGACGAACCTAAAAATAAGTACATTTTGTGAGCGTTTCCTCTAATCTCCAGCGATGCCAAGAGCACGAAATGTTAACATGGTAGCATATATAGGTAAGACAATTCAGCGATTAGCTATACACTCAGAGAGATTTCCGTCGTGATCATGATTCATTGCTATTTCATGAGACATAATTGAGTCTAGACTGCCGGAGTTTCCACCAGTTTGCTCTGATACCCTGGTCATGTAGTCTGTGCGCTCAATCTTTGGACAAGCATTTCTCCTCTCCTCATGCTCTGGGCATGAAGCGAACGCCCCTCTCTGGTGATGTTTGGCCGATGGAGTTGTTTATGGGTTCAGCGGGCCGTATGTTTCAGTGACTACTGACGTCAGAATTGCAAGAACTCTGGAAGTCAATGCAATTCTTGTGTGCACTGTCATAATCGGTTCAGGGTTAGCCAAAAATGGCTTGGCCTAGATCTAAATGGTGCAACGAGAGTAGATGCTGATCCTTCAATTCCCTGCCAAAGCTGCATAATTCACATCATCCTGCCCAGGCGGAGGAGCAATGGCCGCGAGATCGTCCAAATTCTCTTGCATAGGTGCTCCCTCTGTAATTGCCTTGTGTGCAGGCCCATTCGCTGCTTTGATGGCGTTCATTGTATCACGTCCAGCCCGCGCATTGGCCATTCGCTCTTCTGTGTCCAGATGATCCAGCGCTTTTGGTTTCCCCCATCGGACTCTTAATGGACATCCCATAATGACCGCCTTTCCTTGACAATGCTCTGTAGCAGCTTCGGCTCCTTCTCGTGTTGTGTAGTTGATGAAAGCGCAGTGAGATCGGTGGGAGCAGATGAGTGAGCGGAGTACACCAAATGGCGTGAAGAATGTGCGGAGTGCGTGTTCTGGTAGGTCGTCTTCGACTCCGGTGACAAAGAGCGAAGTGATGTTCGGGTCTCGGGGTGGCATGATGTCTTGAGGCTGGGGAGGTAGTTGCGCTGTGCTGGGAAAGACCGCTCTTCCTCCTCGGCCACCACCTCGACCTCGAAGTGACCCGCCTCGTGCTCCACCACGGCCTCCTCTGCTGTCCTGTGTTCGTATGGGCCCAATCGACCCAGGTGCAGCTACGATCCTTTTCTGGCCTGCGTCCTTAGATCCTGCATCTCCCTCTCGGCCACTGGCATCTTCACTTGCCTCCAATCTCCGTTGCCGCTTGTAGTAAGGTTCACTGTTTGCCAGCCTCCTGAGGAGTTCCCGTGCCTTTTCATCTGTCTTGTCGTATTCCTCCGTTCCTCCTCTTCCTTCCTCAATCTCCCGCTCATTATTCTGCGCAAAGTACTCTCGATTTATACTACTCTCCGGGCCTGGAGCGACCATCTTCAACGCGGCATCTCGCACAACAATCGGTAGGCCGAACGACAAATCCAACATACAGCATTGGCAGCAGTTCTTGAGCCGAGCACATGTCAGGCAGATGTTTGTTCGCTTTGTGCGGGCTGTTCGATCAGCCTTCCAGGTGAAGACTGTAAAAGGCCTTGTGCAAATCTTGCATTCCGCCGCATGATCACCTTTGAGCATTTGCACATATGGATTATCAGGCAAGCAGTTCTCGCACACAGAGGGAAAGTCCTGGGATTCCCAGCCACTTCGATTTAGGTCCTGCTTGATTTGAGGAGGCATGGTGAGAGCTCGTGGTTCAAGGGAGCCTTTGAGGTAGAATGACTTGGTTGTCAAGGATTGTATGGAGATGTACCGCAACCTCCACTAAAACGTCACTTGTCAATCCTATTAAGGACAAGGCTTTAGGGCAATAGACCTTAAATAGCCATGACTATGAGGACGTGCTGATTAATGGCGTGTATAAAAACAGGTTGCGCGAGCCATGCGAGTGGAATGATAATCTGGAGAAGTCAGCCGGCCCGCCGAGAGACGCTAAACCGAACATAGAAGAGGAGCCGTTAAGTTTGGGAACGGATAGGTGTACACCCCATTTTTATACATATACACCCCCCTAAATACGGTTAGTTCCCGCGGTTGCGCGACTATCTATGCGCATAACCGCCGTAAGTCTACTCCACCATATCAACAGTTCGGTCTTATTAATTAAATAATCGAGTCTTACGGAGGTCTTAAATTGCTCTAATAATTATATTTTAAAGTCGTTCTATTAGTTCGTTACGTAGGTGTAGTGTAGTAGCCACGTAAGCAAGAATCATTAATCATTTCAATCATGTCATATGCCAAGGCGCTAACACTTTTTTTTTAATAATTCGCCTAGCTGCTTAGGTGGCGAACGACGAGGTTAGTACGATAGCTATAAGGCCATAGACTAGCGTCGGTATGAGTATAAGGCTATATCTTAAAGCCCATGTAATCTTAAAGAGAAGAAGTGGTGTGGTTATAGAGTACTAAAGCCCTGAGCAATAATCGAAAATGTCTACCTCTTAAAACCGGAAAAACGGTTTTCGAGTTTGAAACCTTTTTTCAGCGCTATCCCCGATCCGGGTTAGTCGTCGCAATATCACCAAGCATCAGGGTCGTAGCCCATGTTTATATTGCCCACTTGCCATACCCCTATACGCTGTAGCTAGTCTGGAGCGACGTTCCTATTGGCTTTTGGGGTAGTCGTCGGTTTGTTCGTTAGTTATTGATAGGATTGCGCCCGAGGCGACTTTTTTTGGTGGATGGATTTGCGCGTTAGTAAGGCTGACTATTAGTCGCGCAGCCGCGGAGGCTAACCGTATTTGGGGGGGTGTACATGCATCAAAAGGGGGTGTACACCTATCCGTTCCCTTAAATTTCCTGGTCCCCTAAATTATTTGATTCCACTCATTTAACGTTCTTCTTCGTCACTCATTTGAGGTCTGTAGCATCGCAATTGTCTATCCGACGATCTTGACAAGTTCGCCCCCGCAGTTCCTCACAATAGTATGGCCCCAATTGCCCTGGAAAGCGAAGACCACTCCCGTGATGCTGCATTCAATAAAGTTCTGCACGGCGAATCTGCAGACTCCAAAGGCGGCTTTCGCTCAATGCTGAACAAGGATCGTGACGCGCACAAGGCCGCTTCGGAGGAGTACTTTAAGCACTGGGACAACAAGTCAGCCGATTCCGAGACGGCAGAGATTAGAGAAGTGAAGATATCAAATTCTGCTAGACACTTCGGAGCTGATCTAATTTACAGGCTCGGAAAGCTGAATACGCAACTCTCACCCGGCATTACTATAACTTGGCAACGGACCTCTATGAATATGGCTGGGGTGGTTCATTCCATTTCTGCCGCTTCGCCTACGCCGAAGGCTTCCACCAAGCCATTGCTCGACATGAGCACTACCTAGCACACATGATGGGTCTCCGTGATGGGATGAAGGTGCTCGATGTGGGCTGTGGTGTTGGAGGACCAGCAAGAGAGATTGCGAAATTTGCCGGCGTCAAGATTGTTGGGCTGAACAATAATGACTACCAGATTGAGCGGGCTGAACGATATGCTGCGAAAGAAGGGTTGTCTGAGCAATTGAGTTTCAGCAAAGGCGACTTTATGGTGGGGTTTGACCAGCCAACGGTTTGAGTATGTCACTGACTAATAGACAGCAAATGTCTTTTCCCTCAAATTCCTTCGACGCGGTGTACGCCATTGAAGCTACGGTTCACGCTCCATCTCTGGAGGGCATCTACTCCCAGATCTTTCGAGTTCTAAAGCCTGGGGGTGTCTTTGGCGTCTACGAGTGGCTCATGACTGAAGCCTATGACAACGAGGATGCTCACCATCGGGAGGTTCGCCTAGGCATTGAGCAAGGTGACGGGATTTCGAATATGGTGAAAGTCTCGGAAAGCTTGGCAGCGATGAAAGCTGCTGGCTTCGAACTCGAGGTGAATGAAGACCTGGCAGACCGGCCAGACGCAAGACCCTGGTATTATCCACTTGATGGGGATTTGAGAATGGCTGGGAGCATTGGAGACGTGCTCACAATCGCCCGCATGACTAGGATCGGGCGATACGTCGCCCATAATCTCATTGGGGGATTGGAGCGAGTGGGCATTGCGCCCAGAGGAACGAAGAAGACCGCAGATAGCTTGATGCTTGCTGCAGACTCATTGGTCGCCGGTGGTAAGGAAAAGCTCTTCACACCGATGTACTTGATGATTGCTAGGAAACCTTCGGCATAAGATACTGCATTATAAGCTGGCAATAGCGAGGAGTGTTTAAGGCGAACATGCTATTGTTTGGACTGTTTCATACGGATAAAGACTGTGCTTTCAGAGTGTAACATAGCATTGAGCGCAAGCTTTCGTAAAATATGAATAGCTACCAAGTCCAATTTACATCAAGGTTGAAGATGTTCGCAAGTGAAGGCATCGGCGAGTTTCTCACTAGAATTTTTGCCAAGCCTCAACGTTGGATGTTGAGCGGAAGCCGACCGAGCTTTATCCTCTTCAAAGCACAACCACCAGAATGGAATCATAGCATCGAGCTTCTCAACTCCTCTGACAATTAACCCGACTGCGTTCAGGTCTCGGTATGATTACTCCTCGACTCCTCCGCCCAGCTGCGCGTCTACTTCCAGCTCCCCGACCTTTCATACCTGCCTCACAATCTTTCCACCCGGCAGCATCGTTACCAAATTTCATTAGAAGACGGGGACATGCCACCCCGAGTGGAGTGAAAGAGGTGGCCGTCAGAGATGCTTTGAACGAAGCATTGGCAGAAGAGCTGGCATCTAATGATAAAGTCTTTGTACTTGGGGAAGAAGTTGCGCAGTATAATGGAGCGTGAGTCCCAGAATGTGTCCGATGAGGCTTTGTTGGAGAATCGCTTCTACCGGGAGCTCAGTTTGCCGAAAATCTAGCTGACAGCACCCACAAACAGGTACAAGGTTACGAAAGGCTTGCTAGATCGATTTGGGGAAAAGAGAGTGATTGACAGTCCAATCACTGAGTCAGGCTTTGCTGGCCTCACGGTTGGAGCAGCTCTGGCAGGCCTGCACCCTGTGGTAAGTTTGTAATCGCATTGTATCACCGCACAGGCATTGACGAAGCTAACTTGGTGATCATAGTGCGAGTTCATGACTTTCAATTTTGCCATGCAAGCCATCGACCAGATCATCAACTCCGCGGCAAAAACGCACTACATGTCCGGCGGGACCCAACCGTGCAACATCACCTTTCGAGGACCGAATGGTTTCGCCTCCGGTGTGGCAGCACAGCATAGCCAGGACTACTCCAGTTGGTATGGAAGCATACCCGGATTGAAAGTGGTTGCACCGTACAGTTCAGAAGATGCCAAAGGACTGCTCAAAGCTGCGATAAGAGATCCCAATCCCGTCGTTGTGCTGGAAAATGAGTATGCCAACGCCATAGACCGCAAAGCCCAGATTAGATGAATCTAGACTGACGGATCTACAGACTACTCTACGGCACGCCATTCCCAATGTCCGAGGAGGCGCAGAGAGATGATTTCGTCCTCCCCTTCGGCAAGGCCAAGATCGAACGCCCCGGCAAAGATCTGACTATCGTCACCCTGTCCCGCTGTGTAGGCCAAGCCCTGACCGCTGCCGAGCAACTGAAGAAAGACTATGGCGTCGAAGCTGAGGTGATCAATCTTCGATCGGTCAAGCCGATGGATGTTGAGGCGATCGTCAAGTCCGTCAAGAAGACCGGACATCTCATGGCCGTGGAAAGCGGGTTTCCTAGCTTTGGCGTAGGAGCGGAGATACTAGCCTTGACGATGGAATACGCATTCGACTATCTCGATGCTCCTGCCGTCCGCGTCACTGGCGCTGAGGTGCCCACGCCGTACGCCCAAGGGTTGGAGAACATGAGCTTTCCATCGGAGGATTTAATCGCCAAGTATGCTGGCAAGCTGTTGAGAGTTTGAGGCTCTGAGCAGGGGTATGTTGGCCTGCAGTGTTACTAATAGCCGTTCATGTACATTCCCAACGGAGGAAGGCGCCCGAGGAATAGAAAGGGAGGAGTCGGTTTCGCATTGATGCCGGGCCAAACAAGGGCTGCTGGCCTTTTCCGCAAGCCCACTGTGTCGGTTTTCCTTCCCGCCCCAATGTCAGACTTGGATTTCTGAAACGCTGTAACATGGCCGACATTTGCTGCGGGCGGTCTCGGCCCGAGGTTCAATCACCTTAGCCTGAAATCGAAATATAAAGTTGTGAGATTAAGTTGCCCGTGAATGGCACGAGTCGCATCTGAACTGAGAAGCTGCAGCGGACATGCTCGCGCATCCCTCTTAGCGCGGCTAATTTAGCCTTGTTCGGTCGATTTCCCGCTCCTCTCACGTTCAAGTTCCGCTGCATCCACCACAGCCACACTCTCACACAATCATTTCCACCTCCCCCCTCCTGCCACACACATTCCTGTCAAGCTGACTGTCGCCACGTTGTCGACGTCTAGACCCTCCTGCAAGGTTCGTTGCCCCGTCCATGGCTCTGGGATCGCTGTCGCGGTATGGCCGACCGGACATTTATTCCAACGTCCACGCATGCCGGGCTCAAGCCGCGTGTGGGAGGCTGTCACACCTGAGCCACCAGACGGCGGCCTCTCTTGGACTTGCTCTGCGAGCAAACCTCAATGTCGACGGTCGGGCTGAATCAAATGCCCCGGATATGCTTGGTCAGCGCCTCCATCCGCCTGCATTTCCCACCACCACCGCCTCCGACCACTGAAACACTGTTAAGAACCGCGCTGACCCATCACCCGACCTCTTCATGTGGTAAGTACGATGGCCCGAGCAACAGCTAAAGCACACCGTCTCTCCTTCTATTTGTCAAAATGCCCAGCTGTACTCAATCTAAGTGATCCTCCCGTGCGGATAAGCTCTTTTCCTCCCTTTTGTTTCGTATATCTCCACGCAAACAAAATGGTTGAAAATGCTTTAAGATTCGGCCTGGACATAGCTCATATGTCTGTGATGTGATTTGTCAAGATGGAAATGATGAAACTACATCTTGACTCAAGCATCAATCTCAATTAAATTCCCGAACAAATCCTTTGCCTTTCCGTGCGAGCACGTGTCGTTTTCATGGCGTTGTGGTCTTCATTTCTCGAACTTCAAATTTTCATGAAGGTACGTACCTTCAAATCTAGCTTACAGGTTCTTTAATTACAAAGAAAAGTTATCATCAGTCTCGTCTCTTATTGCGTTTACTAGTCTCTTGGTGCATTCCAGAATACTTCTCTTGCTTTAGCAACATTCAGGAATGACAGTAGAAGCTTCGCCATTACTGCTCAACCATGCAACGTCAATCTATAAAGTTGAGTAAAGGCAAGGGCAAAGCAAAGGCCTCTACTCCTCGACCAACTTCCAAGTTTCTGACCATCGCCCTTGAATTACGGGAAATCATTTACGATCACCTCCTTAAGGACGCTCCATCCTCTTTGACCGATCTGCTGGTCGTCAACCGTCAACTATCAACAGAACTCTTACCATTTCAATTCAAACGCCACATCACCTTTGATGGACAAGGAGAGCTTTTCGATTGGCTTGACAGCGTCGACCACCAATATCTTCACCATGTAGTCGATGTCCGTTTCAAGCTTCACGATATTGACCCCGAAAAGATTGTGGGGGCATTAGGGAAGCGTCTTCGGCAGGCCAACATTTCTAGTACAAAGAGCTCCCAGACTGCGGGCCAAAGGGATAATCCTTACTATGAGGCTTGCGACTCTGAGATGAGAAAGATTGGCGAAGCATTCAAGCTGATACCCTACCTTCAAAAATTCACCATCGCCACCACTGATGCTGGAGACCCAGAACCGCCTCAAATGATGCAGTCCTCATTCTCGAAGCTACTTGCTCACCGCTTTCGCTTTCTCCATACTCTGATTTGCTATGAGGATGGTCTGCCAGCGGACTTCATATCCAACAAACCAAATTTAAGACGACTCCGATTTCCGGCCATCTCAACGAGTAGCAACGCCGACGTCGCTAGGATTTTCTCAAATTTCCCCCCAATCGAACTAGAGATCTATCGATTCCCCCACCAAACGCCCCCCGAGCCGCCAAAACGTCGAATCCTCAGCCAAGTTCTCCGGAGCCTGCCACCACTTCAAAGTCTCTTAATCTTCGAAGACGAGCCGGAGTCCGATGAACCTGACCTGATCTACGAAGCATTTGTGCATTGCCGCGAAGCGTTTACAAAGCACAAAGCTTCGTTACGGAACTTTAGGCACGTGGCTGATGGTGATGAGGATGTAGAGAGTATGGAGGATGAGTGGATGGTTGATTCTCGGACGGCGTTGAGGGACTTTGTGGATGAGGCCGAGGAACGGATAAATATCGTCAGCTTGGATCCGGATGATTGGGACGATGAGGACGCTCCTTGACCTGTTCAAGATACTGGGCTTCTCCGATGTAATACAGTATCGGTGTCGGATGACATTGCGTCCTGTTTCGCCACCACTATTCCGTCCGTGTACATACTTTGAATGCCGCCGTTCCCTCTGGCGACACGCTGAGCACATATGGTGCTCCCAGCCACCAATGATGGGCTGTGGGGTCTCATTGGTATATAGCATAGGTACAAAGATCAATTGGATCCCACCCTTCTCCTGCACAAAACCACAGTATTTCAGCTTCCCCCAAACCTGATCCTGAAGGCTTGTCCATCCATGAGAGATTTAATCAATGGTCGATCTCATGGCTGTCTTGTTAATCAATGGTCGATCTCATGGCTGTCTTGTTAATCAGATTGAGATCCAAATTGACTTTTCCTGAACTTTCGTCTTCGAACGATGTAACGCTATAAGCCTTGCCCACTACTGTACCTCATATCTCATGCAAGCCTATCTATAAACCTACGACCCCGGGCTAGACATGTACGCTCCAGGCACCGGCACCCTGCATACGCAATCCAACCGTAGGCCAAACCACAACACGCACAACGCCTCATCTGTATGGCCCCGATCAATCGAAGTCACATACATTCATGTATTCCACTCCAGCCAGGCCAACCCACTCACTCACACTCCCAATTGCCCTGAACCCACTCCCTAATGACCCCCGTCAAATCCCGTCCCTCCATATAAACCCCCGTATCCCCCACCCCATAATCCGTTCCCAGAAACTTGAGCGCCAGCAAGATATAACTCTCGATGAAATCCACATAGATGAGATCTACGGAGGCGGGATCCGCGGCTGAGGTATCGGTGGGGGGGAAATCGATGCGTGATTCGAGACAGTTGGGGACGCGGTAGAAGCGGATGGGGGTGTGGAGGGTGTCGTCGCCGGTGGTGCCGGCGTCGTCGGTTGTGGTGTAGCCGGGTGTTAGGTCTGTGTTTCCGCCGTTGGAGTGGGGGTTGCTTAAGGGAATTTGCTGCTCGCTGCTTTGATGGAAGGAGGAGTCGAGTTGGGAGGTGTGGAGTTGGGAGGCGGGTATGGGGGATTTGAAGGCGAAAGATTGGGATGTGGGCCAGAGTTGGGGGACTTCTTGGTTGAGGATTTGAAGGAGGCGTTTGGCGACGCTGTAGGGTACGTCGCTGATGTAGCGGAATCCGCTGGTGAAGGGGCTGACGGTGTAGGTTGTGTCGACTGTGAAGGGGCCTTTAAAGATGTCGAAGCGCAGGGCGCCGGTGTTGGTGAAGACTATTCGAGGCTTGCCGCTTCGTTCGGGGTCTTGGATCATGTCTGGGAGGACCTCCTCTTGCAGCCAGCTGAAGATGCTGTTTTTGTTGGGGAAGGGGGCGCGGTTCGTCCAGTAGTCTCGCGGGGCGCAGCCGTATGTTTTGTCTAGTTTGAGGGATTTGCGGGCGGAGGAGATCATGGTGGAGACGTTGCGGCCGTGGGGGGTGGGGAAGGTGGTTTCGTTGAGGCTGGTGTGGTGGTGGAAGGAGAAGAGGTTGTTGTCGATGTAGCGCCTGGCGAAGGTTGGAGAGGCTATATTTGCTGTATGTTGTACGATGTTTTTGACCTTTCCGCCAGTAGAGAGACCGTTGATGGACTGGAAGCCAATTGTCTCCATGTAGCGCCCGCTTTCTAAAGCGTAGGCTTTCTTGTCGTATTTGGCGTAGTCTCGGATATGTGTGTGGCCACCAAAGAATTGAATCGGTGCATCCCACTGCTGCTCACGAATTGCCCTGAAGATGCTCGCATATTCTGGAGAGCGGAGGGCGACATGACCTATGACCAGGAAGAGGTCGATGTCTCGGTCCCGGATAGCTTCTTGGAACCACTTTTCCTTGATTGTGTCTTCCACACTCTGAACGACAGTGTTGTTTGAATTACCTGTAAAGTCGTAAAGGAAGCCAAAAGCCAGAATGCGAATGCCCTGGTTTTTGGTGGTGAACTTCTTGTACCTCTGCGCGAGGGGTCTTCGCTCGCCTGACTTCGCGTCGAATATGTCAATGTTTGAAGCAAGATAGTTGCCCTTGAAATTTGGCACGGTAATATCATATTCGTTGTATGAGGAATGATTCTTGTAAAGTTCGTGATTGCCGGAGCATATAACGTCGATGTCCTGCTGCGCAAAGATATCCAGTGTGTATTTGCCTTTCGGCTGTGACGCATCATAAAGCCCATTGCCTTCTATTTTGTCCCCAGTGTCTATAAGAAGAAGATCGACCCCTTCGTTGTCGGCCTTCTCGTGCAATCGCTGCGCAAAGGAGATATAGTCACCCCAGTCGGCGCTGAATGAGGGTCTGTTTTCGCAGTCAATATTGATACTGGAAGTGGACAGAGGAATGACTACTCTTGAAGATGCCCCGCGTGCCAGCCGTGAGTATCTGTGGTATGTAGGAAATTAAGTTGACTCCAGGGGAGGTCCCTCAGCGGGGCGGACACTGGAGGGGCAGCAGACGGTTGGGCGGCGATGACTGTAGTTGAGAAAGCCGCAGCTAAAGCTGCTTCATAGAACCGGAAAATCATAGCGATGGTCGTTACAGGACATGCTCCAAGTGAAGCTTGTACTATTGAAGATTGCGACTTTCAAGCTCTAGGCTGCTGCCGAAGGATCAAATAAATGACGCTGTTGGGATGATCAACAAGCGCCCTGTCGGCCACGCGACCACACCAGCCTCTCCTCCCTATGTCTTGACATTAGAATCTACTTTATTCAGTATATGTCGCTACTGCAAAACGCGCGAAAGTGTTTTGTTAACCAGAATTTGCATGAGTCCCTCAATGCCTTCGTGACTGCTACTCAAGATGGCATTTGGGTCCAGCAGCATGGACTTAAGCCAGAAGAGGCAGACGCTCGACGTGCTGGGGGTGACTTCTTCAATTGAGGTACTCAATTCAAATGCTGATGCCTCTCAGGAATTCCCAAATCTCCTATTGACGGCCGCCTGGTTGCTGTCAAAGACAACATATGTACATCAGATGAGCCTACAACATGCGCGTCCGCAATTCTGGATGGGTTTCGAAGCCCATACCCAGCAACAATTGTCGAGAAATTAAAGGCTGCCGGAGCTCTGATCATTGGAAAGACTAACCTGGATGAATTTGGAATGGGGTATGTAATCGTCCAGTATGCAGCACATTGTAGCACAATTAATAGTCAACCAGGACGTACTCCACAAATTCGGTTCACGGTTCGGTTACAAACTTCTACACACAGGATGGCAAGGAGACTTCGGCTGGAGGAAGCTCTGGTGGTAGTTCTGTAGCGGTAGCTACTGAACAATGTGACGTGTTCGTCTTGACAACCACTTTACCAAGTCTCAGCTTATCTGTATTAGAGCATTGGGTACCGATACAGGAGGATCTGTACGCTTCCCAGCCGCATGTACTGGTATTGTCGGCTACAAGCCTTCATATGGGATGGTCTCCCGCTGGGGAGTCATAGCCTATGCGAACTCTCTGGATACTGTGGGTGTACTCGCGAAGGACAGCCTGATGGCAAAGAAAGTCTTCGGTATGAATCATAGTTGAAGGGTGTAGAAAGAATTTCTGACAGACCCTCCAGACGTTATTAAAGGCCATGATTCACAAGATCCTACTTCAATACCGGACAAGACACGCTCAAAGATCTTGCAACAAGTACAGGAACGCAATGCTTGGTTGGATCGGGGTAGTGGGATTTCCCTACGTATTGGGGTACCTATCGAGTACAACACCAAGGAGCTGCAGCCAGTGATGAGGAAAGCTTGGCTGAACACACTGCATAAGCTACGAGACCTCGGTCATTCCATTCACGAGCTGTCTTTGCCAGCCACCAAATCGGCTTTACCCGCCTATTACGTGCTTGCACCAGCAGAAGCCTCCTCTAATCTAGCTAAATACGACGGAGTCCGCTATGGAAACAAGGCCGGCAGTCGAGATGGAACAAACAACGTCCTGTACGCAGCTACACGTGGCGAAGCTCTCGGCGAAGAAGTGAAAAGAAGGATCCTGCTTGGCTCATACAGCTTAAGCGCAGCAGCCATCGACAACTACTTTATCCAAGCCCAGAAAGTCCGCAGACTAGTCCAGCAAGACTTCAACAACGCCTTCGCCCTCCAACACCCTCTGCTGGACCCGCAAGACAAATCCCCAAGGCATACGCAGGTCGATGTCATCCTGGCCCCTACAGCTCAATCGCTGCCTCCAAAGCTCGCCGCAATTAAAGATTTAGCTCCTACGGATGCGTACGCTGCTGATGTCCTTACCGTGCCTGCAAGTCTCGCAGGTTTGCCGGCGATTAATGTGCCGGTTTCGGTTCCAAGGTCTGATCTGAGTGGTTGGTCAGGACCGAGCACCGTCGGTATGCAGGTGCTGGCTCAGTATGGGGACGACGATCTCGTCTTTCACGTGGCTCGGATTATTGAGTCTCTGGAATGCAAATAAATGACGGTTCTCTCCAAAGGCCTCGATCACCATGACTGTCATCAATCCCGAGGCTATTGCCGTTGCCGCATGTCATGATAGCTAATCTTGTAGACCTGTATCAATCCGCTTGAGGCACGTTCTTTTCTATCCCCGTTTCAACCCTTTGACAACGCCGAATCATCCTTCGTCTCCTATGTTGCATTCATTTCTTTACTTCACCACATCTCACAAATGATTTTGAAGGTCACAGAATTCCCTGAAATCGCTTCTCAGAAAAGCACCTGTGGCAACATGGACTATCTTGATTGATGCAGGGGCTCGTGCCGAGTCCTCTTGAGTTTTCGGACCGTATTGCTAGTATGGATGTCGTTCTCTTGTCGTATCATAAATATACCCAAATTATGAAGACCGGATGGGCGTCTCTTATGAGCTAGCAAGCGGTCTGTGACAGGTCATCTTATGGAAGGAAACCGCCGGGTACGTTCTGCACTCCGTGTCTTTGAGAGATTCGTCCGGATCAAGGGGAATGCACGCATCCAAGCTAGCATTAAGGATGGACAAATAACTGACAATACAAGAAGCAAGTGGGTATATTATCCATTTACTTCTATCTCCCTATGTATACCCACCTACACTCCAGTAATGTAACGAAAACCATCCCACTCACCACTCACCCACTCTCCAACAACCCCGTCCAATCCCCATCGGCCACCTCCCCATTCCCCGTCCACCACTTCCTCCGAAACTCGCTCTCCATCGGAACGATCAAAATAATGATATTCCCCGCCCTAGTAGTCCAACCCGGTGCCCCAGAAGTAGCCACGCAAATATGCAGCAAATGCATCAGTCCTGTCGTCAGGAATTCCCATGTGGTGACTTGAATTGGTGACAAATGGCCTGCGGGGAGGTATTGACCGGGAGGGTTGTTGGATAAGGGTAAGGAGTCGTCGCCGAAGTCTTTTGCCATGCGGACGAAGACGGCGCAGTTACCTAGTAAAGGGTTGGATTAGTTCGGATGTTTCCTGGGGGGAGATCTCATGTATTGGGTTTGGCGAATGACTTACCGTGATCGATCCCCGACGGTAGTCCCCATGTGTCGTCAGGCGGATTTGGTATGTACTGCCTAGAGAAAAAGATTCTTTCATTATGGCCTATGATTGCCGTTTTCATCTTCATGGTCGCTACGAGTGAGATTTCGAAGTCAGTACATGACGTCGTATCGATAATTTGGGGAGCTGAAATACTCACCGAGTGCGTATGCACAGGCATTGTAATCAATTCTTCCGGCGAACTCTGGGGATTGAGTGGTATTGACGCATGATGGGGCCCAATTTGAGAGCGAGTCCGATATGTTGGATGCACCGAATGTGTGAGCAGCAGGGGATGGTCTCGAGATGATGCCGGCCAATGCCCAATTCACATGTAGGAGTAGCCAAAAAGAAATCATGATTTTGTCAAACAAAAATTCCGACAAAGATCATGAGAAATGCATGCCTCGACCATGCTTCTATACGCCTGAAAACGGCCGTTACTTGGTTCTTGGATATGTTGGCAAGATTCCGCGTCACGATCATGCGAGATTGACCTTGGCGTCTGAGCGCAAAGATGAAGCATTTTACTGATGTTGAGAAGGCCCAGTGCAAATCAATTCTCGCGCTTTACCCGCCAGGATTGAAGCCTCTGTGGCGAGCGTGGGTGTCGACCACTCGCGCTTCTTTGTACAGTGTGGCTTTCAGCCGAGAGGATGAACGTTTAGCGCGGGAAGTTTTCCAAGCAAATTACACCTATTGGGGTGGGAGGAATTGAGATCTCAGAATCCGAGACGACCCACATATCGCTCCATGTCGTTGCCTTCAACCATGCCGGCAACGCAATACCCTGTTCCAAGACTGTTTGCTACAAAGGATAAGAGTCAGTCTCATGGATGATGTAACGGACGAGAATCTTCGACGATCCGCAGATACGATTGGCACAAATATAACTTTTGATGACGACAAGGTTGGGGAAAAAAAAACCACCGCTGCGTACTGATTCCCCAGGCTCCATGTCCAGCAGCAACATATACATTCCGTTCACCTTTCTTGGCTAGGTCGCAAATGATGGGCACTCCTCTCTTAGCGACAGGTCTCCAGCATACACCCTCTCTTATGACTTCAAAGTCGTCACCGAGCAGCTTATGTGCAGTCCTTCTCAGGACCGCTATGCTTTTGGGATCAATCACGCGCTCGCTGGCGATCTTCGGAAGAGGATAGGTTGAACTATTGAGTCCTGCCAAGTAGATATGACCATCGGGCATTCGAGAGAAAATCTCAGGGCTGTAGCCGGCCTCGGCATCTGTTGTGAAAACAGCGTGGCAGTCTTGTCTGACTAGTGGGTGGTTATCCTCGGTATCGTGAAGCTTCGGTGGTGGCCAATGTGGGCTTTGGAGGACGAGGCTATGGCCTGCAAGCGAGGTGATTGGAACATTTTGGATCTTAGACTCAGGAAACAGAGTGCGGTAGACTTCTGCCGTCCATGCTCCGGCACAAAGAATAAGTTCAGTGCACGGAATTGTCAATGTTTCTTGGGTAAAAGTCCCGACAATATTTACACAGGAGAGGGCGTCGGACGCAGACCGTGTCAATGAAAGGGGTCGAGAAGGTTGATGCAGACGGACGCCACGGCCTATGCATTCATCTAATAGAAATTGACAAAGACGTAGAGGATCCACTTGGGCGGTTGAGCTACCGTCAGACATGACGTCCAGTGCATCTCGATGCTTCAGCCACGAAGGACCATTCTTATTACCTTGCGCAGTCCTTGCCGCAGCTAACGATCTGCTGGCCCCCTCGCTCAACCAGTCACCCCCAGCGTCTACCTGCTCCTCAAGACTGCTGCCAGAACTGGGACTGTAGCCCCATCTTTCATAGCCGTTATGTTCCTCAGCAAGTTGTCTATGAAGATCAAAAGAAAGTTCGCCTAGTTGAGCGAGATTGGAGGTAAACCAATCTCGAGCGAGGAAGCCAGCAGCATTGCCAGATGCACTAGCAAAAAACTGAGGGGAAGCCTCGACAAGATGTATGTCATCAGCCTTGCTCGACCGGGAGAGGTAGTAGGCAGTAGAGACTCCAATTATACCAGCACCGATAATTACTGTCGGCATGATGCAATTTTGAAACCCAATGTCCTGTGCCGTATGATATATCAAAAGACACAGAGTCGATTGCCTTAATGGACAAGTGACAGTGAGCCATTCTAAAACACTGATCACCCCGCCACTAAGCGGCATGACGTACGCAACCGAGATTCTCACAAAAATTTCACTGGAAACTCAAACAAAAGGAGGCCATGGCCAGGAGGACGGTAATTGTGACAGGAGCCTCAAGAGGTAAAGAGGTACGTACACATGAGAAGGACAGCATCTCTGACTTACTCTATAGGCATTGGCCTTGCAATAGTAAAGAAATTACTGTCAGAAAATGCCAACGTTGTGGTACAAGCCCGCAATGAAGAGGCGTTGAAGAAGCTCCAGGATGAAAATCCTGACGCGATTCGAACGTTCGCAGGCGATATGGGCGATCTTTCTCTCCCACAGCAGGTGGTCGATCTTGCTCTCAAGGAATTTGGGCACTTGGACGCAGTGATCGTTAACCATGGTACAATGAATGAAGTTGCCAAAATCGAGGACAGCGATCTTCAAGAGTGGAGAAAGCTTTTTGACGTGAACTTCTTCAGCGCAGTAGCATTTGTGGGTACCAAGGGACGGAAAGATGTACCATCACTCACAGCACACAGGCAAAGGCTGCGCTGCCAGCCTTACGGAAGTGCAACGGCTGCATCCTACTCACCTCCTCCGGTGTATCGACGGGAGCTTACAGCAGCTGGGGCGCATATGGAGCTTCCAAAGCAGCAATGAATCAGCTCGCAGCTCAGATAGCCTGCGAAGAGCCCAGCGTTACTACAATCTCCATCCGGCCAGGTGTCGTCGATACCGACATGCAGCGAGATCTCCGTGAAGTTCACTCTGCCGTGATGGCGAAGAAAGACATTGAGAAGTTCATGGGCTTGCACAAAAACAATCAACTACTGCGTCCGGAACAGCCTGGGCACGTCATGGCGAAGATGGCTTTGGATCCACCGAAATCACTCAATGGCAAATACGTGAAGTGAGTCTTCCAAGTCCCTCTCATGACTAGAGAAGCAGCCGGAGAACGTCTTGTTTCGAGTCTTGACTTGGCTAGTCATTTGCTAATGACGGTATAGCTGGGAAGCTGTAGAGTTAGAAAAGTACCAGGAGGTGTCACGGGGTCATTAAGCGTGCTCCCTACACCACAGTACTGGCGTCAGCAATGGTCGTAAATACGAATCAATTGCACTTGTACGTAGATGCGATCCTGGCTCAGCCGAAAGATGAAAATACTTTGATGCTTCATATGACCATTTGCATAGCCATCAGGTTTAGCATGAAATATTTGGAGTCATCATATGCCAATTTTAATGCGACAAAATTCGTAAGGAAGAGGATGTATTTACCTTCAATACGTGGTCAGAGGCCTTGGGAGAGTCGAAATCGGTTTCCTAAACGCATCATCGGTCAGCAACAATAGGGCAATTATTGATGAAAAGCCATATATGTCAATACGTAAGGAAAGCTTATCAGGTAATCGAACCATTTGATTCGTCATTGTAGATCCGAATTTGATAGTACATGTGTTGCTCATCATAGAAGGCTTAGAAGAAAGAGGTACGTCTAAGGAATTGAAGTGCTTACATTGACGGCCGTATCTTGCTATTGTTGCTCATTCTAATTCGCCGAAAGACTGTATTGGCCTACATCAACCGGTTAGCTTCTTCTGCCTTATGCTCAAGCAACATAGAACTGGAAAATCAAGTTTCGAATCAGACGGTCCTTTGGCGGGACAGGTAAAATCACCATTTGAGCTGAAGCCCTGGTAAGATAGGGGCGACACGAAGTTCATCACGTATCATAGAGTGGATGGAACGTGAAAGAACGTACTTAGCGATCATGAGCTCATCAGAAGAACGACTTCGACATACGGATCGGCTCTATACGGATGAGGTGCATAGCTAATCCTTGTCTCACCTTACGATACATAATGAAGAGGATACGGAGAGGAGAGTTGAAAGGGAAATTACCCAACGAAGATTTCTTTTGTGGCGCTAGGATAGTAGTAAGGCCGAGCCCCCGAAAGCAACGCTCGGGCTTGGCAGAACCGGACCCTCACGTGGCCCTTATGTAACCTATTCCTAGAAAACAGACACCTTAGTTCAGTGGGTAGGAAGAAGGATAGATTACTACGAGAAGCCTAAAGCTTCGACTAAGTATATAGACGGGATAACTAAGCTATTTACTACCTTCGCTAAGGAAAGAACCTCCTAGTCTATAGCTACTATTATCGGCAAATCTCAAAAGTTTATTTTAGCACGCTTTTTTAGATATTATCGGAAAAATTAGGTTTTAGCACGATTTAGCACGTTTCGCACGTTCCGCCTATATCTAACGCTTTTAGCTATATTAGTAACCTAGGTTACTAACACCCGAAATAGTAACCTAAAAATTTAGCCGTATAAACCCCCGAAGGCCCCTAAGGCCTTACGACCGTAGCCCCGAAGGCCTTAAGCCTAGCGCACTACTATTATCGCTATACGTATAACCCTAGGTATTACCCCGGTTACTACCTCGAGCACCACCCCGAGTACTACCCCGGGCACTACCCCCGCGAGAGAATCGGCCGAATCGACCGAATTTAGGGTCTAATTTTAGGTGGTGTTAGTAGTTCATCCCCTATAGCCTTCCCGAGTATTTTAGTCGATTATAAATATTAAAAAATCGAACTTTTAAAAATTACGTAATTTACTAAAAAATCGTGATTTTGCTAAACCTACTAAACCTACTAAACCTACTAAAATCGTAATATTAGTACGCGCATTTACTAATTGCGATAAAATTACGATTTTACCCGTATTTCCGGAGTTAGCAAATTCGGATTTAATATAAACTTTTGAGATTTGCCGATAATAGAAATAAGAATAAGAGCCTCTACGACCTTCTATCCTATCGAGCTATACTTAATATAGTAATCCTAGGTATCTCTACTTCTATAACTTCTATAGCGTAACCGTAGTAGTATTAAAGTAAAAGAATAGATAATTAAAGGAAATCCTTATAGTACTAAGCTCTTATAATACTAATACCTAGTTATTATAAAGTCGAAGCCTACTATAGATAAAGCTTCGGAGGTAGTAGTTATTAGCGTACGAGAGAGATAGACCTAGGGTAAAGCTTTAGAATAGTAAGGGTACTTTAGATCGGTCTAAAAGTTAAGTAGGTAATAGACTAGGTTAATTTATCTTCCGCCTTAATTATCGTAAGGTCTATTATAGTAGTAGGGAAGCTTAGGTCTTATTAGAAAGATAACTACGTCGAGGTATAAAACGTTTAAAATAATTTCTATAGTAGGTGTTACTAATACGACGACTATTAAGTTACCGTAAGATATATAAAAGCTTACGTTCTAAACTAAACCTATTAATAGTAAAGGGATCTCTCTATCGGGGTTAAAGCTTCCCTATATCTTTCTAGTAGAGTATAACGAGATCCCCGGGTTAGAAGACTACTCGGTTAATCTCTCTATTATAGCGTATAGCCTCGTCTTCTTTTCTAGTAATTAAGAGTTAAGAAATCCGATTATAAACCTTACTTCGATAGGTAATATATTACTATACTAGGCGGTAATACTTAGAGAGGTCCGTAAAGGAAGTAACTATAGCTTTAATAGCTTAAATAGTCGGAGGAGGCTTCGCTAGCTTAGATAGGTCTAGGGAAGGAGGGAGTCCTATAAGGATTTCGTAAGGTACTATTATAAGATAGGTAATAATTCGGGAGTTAAGAGATCGGGTAGAAGTAGGTAGTCCGTCTTCCTAATTACCCCCTTTACGAAGGACTAGCTTAAGAAGCTTATTACTAGACTCTACTATTCTAGTACTTATCGAAGCCCCCGAAGGACTATAGGAGAAAGCGATACTATAGGACGTTAAGAAGTCTTAAAGCTCCTAGTTTATAAAGTACTAACCTCTATCTATATAGATAGCCTCCGGCTTATAGTACCGGGTAAAGAGCTAGGTTAGCCCTAGGATTATATCTTTAATATTCGCGTTTTCGCTTAGGAAGGTTATAGAGAACCTCGTAAAGTAATTAATAATATATAGGATAAAGCGGTAACCTAAACGTATACTGCGCAATAGGGCCGGGTAACCTAATTTGGGGTAGAGTAGGTTAGGTCAAAATAGCACTTAGGGCCGGGTTAGGGTCGGGTTATTAAAATCGGATAAAAACCCGACCTAACCTACCTAAAAAAGGGTTACCTATAGGCCGACCTAATATTATATAATAGTATC